>Ga0079305_1001476_pt1 | contig 30281 bp, 18 predicted proteins | sample LMS_cellobiose_e_FD_79183 | JGI IMG/M metagenome (GOLD analysis project Ga0079305, IMG submission 79183) | Rumen-fistulated moose microbial communities from Alaska, USA - LMS_cellobiose_enrichment | ecosystem: Host-associated > Mammals > Digestive system > Stomach > Rumen fluid ... | reverse complement strand
GTGAACGTCCGTCCCGGTTTTTTCTCATCAGAATTCTGTGCATAAGCCGTTTGAGAGGAAGCCGCAGGGAAAAATCGCGATGTCGACGTTCCCATAAAAATGAACAGTCCGGTAAACAATATGATGAACGACCAGAATATGTTTGAGCGATTTTTCATTTTATTTCCATAAATTTGTCTTTAACGGATACAGCAACCAAGGATGAAACGAACGTCCACAACTCAATAAACTTTCGATATCCTCTGTTTCATATTTTATTTGATATTCCGGCATCTGCGGAAAAATTTCGCGGATTTATCTGAATTTTTTTCAAAATCACCATTGATCCGGAGTTTTACAAGGGAACCGTCCTGCCCATAACGATATTCAGGACAGCCCCTCTGTTAAAAACGGAAACGTGTTTTTTGACAGTTTTTGCCACAGATGACGGAATAACATCATCCATGACAGGCGATCAGAGAATACCCGGTTCCTTAACTTCAATCCCTTTAAGGGCCATTTTCAGCGTTTCGACGTTGGGGGCGACTTCAAAGGCGGTTGCCCGGTCAATTTTCTTGGCCTGTACCAGGTTTTTCAGACTGATGGTAAAGTCCTGCATACCTTCCTGCGCACTGATCCGGATGGCGTCCCCCAGTTTTTCGTCTTCCTCCTCCAGAATCAGTTTCCGGATGATACTGTTGACAATCATAATTTCAACCGTCGGAACCCGCTGAACACCCGGAAGAATCGACGGCAGCAGCTTTTGAGCCACGATTCCCCGCAAATTCATTGCCAGAGCCCCCCGGATAGCCTTGTGCATGTTCGCCGGGAAAAGGTCCAGAATACGTCCAATGGTGCTCGGCGCGGTTGAGGCGTGAATGGTCCCGAATACAAGGTGCCCGGTTTCCGCCGCGTGAATCGCTGTTTCAAATGTTTCACGGTCACGCATTTCGCCGACCAGCATAACATCAGGGTCTTCACGGACGGCGTGTTTCATCCCGACCGCGAAGTTCACCACATCGATACCGATTTCACGCTGATTGATCAGGCATTTGTCTTCCGTAAACATAAACTCGATTGGATCTTCCAGCGTCAGAATATGTTTATGATAATTTCGGTTGATCCAGTTTAACATGGACGCGATGGTCGTTGATTTTCCGGAACCGGTGATACCGGCCAGCAGAATAAGTCCCTGACTGTTTTTACAAAGCTCGTAAAGAACCGGCGGAATGTGCAGCGCTTCAAGGTCGGGAATAAAATTGTTGATTCGTCGGGCAACCAGTCCGATATGCCCCATTTGCGTCAGTACGTTGACACGAAAACGCCAGCGAACACCATCCACAAGACAGGAATGCGCAAAGTCCGCGCCGCCGTCGTCGTTATAAATTTTACGGTTACGCTCGTCCATCATCGGGAAAATCAGACGGTTCATTTCTTCATCGTCAATCGGACCGCGGTTCAGTGTCCGTAATCCTCCCTTGACACGGACATAAGGCGGACGGTCAACTTTCAGATGAAGGTCGCTCCCCTGTAATTTGACAAGAGCCTGAAACAGCCGATCTATTTCCAGTTCCTTTTTTCGCTTGAATATTACCCGATCCGGCATGGGAATATCGCCGGAGTTGTCCATTGACGCTGCCATATTGTCTCCAAAAAATTTTTTATCGTTCCAAAGGGAAAACCTTTCATCAACTCCATTACTGACAAGTTTAAAGCAAAACGACACTATGGTCAAGGTGTCCGAAGGAGTTTCTGAAAACGGAAAAACACAAAAAAGTGCTCTCCTTACTTTTGTTTACTTCTGTGAGGAAACGTTGCGGATTTCTCTCATCATGTAATTGATTATTTTGACACAGGCGCGGATCGCTCCCGTGTAGTTGAAGGTTTTGATACAGGAGTCCGCCTGTTCCTGCATTTTCGCAATGCTCTGCCAGTCAGCGTTAAAAATAACCTGTTGTCTTACCGCATCGCAGAGTTGATTCGTTATATTATGCAAATTATCAAAAAATGCCTGATTCGGGACGATTTTGGATCGGACATAAGGTCCTTTTCCTAACGGGCCCGTGTACACTCGTTCGTTCGGTTTCTGTCTTTTTCCCAAAAACAGCGAAAGAATAAACAGCAGTAAAAGAACTAAAAATACGATCAGAAAAATAACAGAAAAAACAGGGTACTCTCTGAAAAACGAAGTCCCCCGGGCTGCGACCCCTCCCAGAAATACCAGTAACGAAACGAGTGACGACGCGAAAAGGGACCAGGAGAGTCTTGAGACCCCTTTTTTTTCTTCATAAACGGTTTCAGAAGCGGACGTTTCCTTTATCTGCTCCGGATCCGCAATCACTTTGACCACAACAACGGTTATGTTGTCCGGACCGCCTCGCAGGTTCGCGAGGTTGATTAACGTTTCTGTCGCTTCATCCGGGGAGAGAATTTCCAGAATCTGTCCCATTTCATCATCCGTTATCTGACCGGAAAGCCCGTCGCTGCAAAGAAGAAACTGATCCCCCTGTTTCAAGGGGAAAGGGCCTTCCAGGTCAACCTCAAGATTGTCCGTTGGTCCAAGAGACCGGGTGATGACGTTTTTCGGAATATATTCCGGCATTCGATCGGCGAATATTTTGTTCCGTTTAACCTCCCAAACCAGGCTGTGATCAAAGGTAAGCTGTTCATAAACCCGGTCACGGAGCCGGTAAACCCGGCTGTCGCCGACATGTCCGACGACCGCTCCTTCCGGAAGTAACAGAAGTGCGTCGACCGTTGTTCCCATATCCCGGAAAGCGTCGTCCGACGCTCCTTTGGCTTTGATCTGCTGGTGAACCTCCAGAATCGAATTTCTGATCGCGGTTGCCGGTTCCTCGGCGGTCCGTTTTAAATAACATTGAGGGATGTTTTCCGTCGCCATCTGACTGGCAAACTCGCCCGCGGCATGCGCCCCCATTCCGTCAGCAACAACAAAAAGATGCCCCCGTGTCCGCCAAAGACGAAAACTTGACGCGGGAACCACACTGTGTGAGTCCTGGTTGTTTGACCGCCTCATTCCGATATCCGTCCGTGACGAATATTGGATGGAACGTTTCCACCAATTGTTGTTACTGTCGTCCATTCACTTTTTCTGATTATATTGATCGGTGAGTTTACGTCGTTGCGTAAAACGTAAATGCGGCAAGGATTTCGCTGTGATAAAAAAATACAATTCCAGTTACCATGACCAGCAGGGTAACCGCAAGAATTGCCTGGTATTTCCAGATGGGGTTCTCGGCGGTTTCCAGCCGGGCGGCGCACTTTGCCAAAGCTCGCTCCAGACGGTTTAGCTCTGAAAGATTGCCTGGGTACCCCGCAACCAGGAGGGAAACGGTTCGTAATCGGGGCGATTCATTCAGAATCAGGTTGATTCCCACATCCGGAAAATTGACGGATCCTCCCGCCCAGACACATTCCTGCCCCAGTTCCATGGCCGCGTCTGAAATAACGGTCCGGATCTGCTCACGCGAAATATTATAGATAACAATTTGTGGACGTCGGAGAAACATGGAGGTGGAAACCAGCAGAAGGTATAAAATCAACATCAGCAGCCAAACGGCGCTCTTCCAGACCAGCAGAGCCTGGGCCGGAACAAATAACTGAACCGGACCGATAAAAACAAATCCTATCAGACCAAGTGAACAGGCGAACAAATCACGGTTCCCATTTAAGACCAACGGTGTCTTTCTGGAGTTGATAAACGCCAAGGCCAGAAAGTAAAGCGCCAGTGGTCCCAAACTGATTACAAGAGAAAACGCGGTCATCAATTTCTTAGCAAAATAATCTTTTACTCAGTCCAAATCCGGGCCCCCTTTACGAATGTCTGAAAACGCAACGGACGCCCTTTTATGACTGGAGGGAAAATAAATCACAGTATTGTATTCTGTATTATAATATGAATTCTCCCGAATGCCAACTATGAAACCAGACCCCAAGAAAATTTTTATCCCAAATGTCAGTAAATTTTCAGCCTTCGTCGTTATCAGCGTATTCGGTAAAATAACGTGACTCGGAAAAATTACTGATATTTGGGACTTTTTTCTTCCTGTCGAACCGGAATCCGTGTTGAACGGTTCCGGTCAGTTCGGTGATTTTCAAGAATCCCTCAAGTGTCCTCCTGACGTCAGGGGAAGTTTCTACTGGAGCGAGGCTACATCGGACTGGGGATTCTGCGGAGCCGCATGAAGATGATCTTTATCAATATAGATAACCTCCTGGCAGTCTTTCTTCTGGATAGTGTAGGGGATCGGCCACCCGACATCAACATTCTGTTCATAGTAAACGGTGCATTTCCAGTGAACGTGATGTACCTGAACCGGACCAACGAGCGGGAAGAAACGAACCGGGTCGACATAATCAGCGATCAGCTCCTTCTTGATCTTGACATCGTTTCGGTAACGTGTTTCAAGGAAAGGAACACCTCCATTATCCGGTTTCACTTTTTCAAGCAACCGGACAACTTCATCATCAGACGGTTCGTCCAGACCGGTCGGTGTTTCAATAATCGGCGGAAGAACGGGAACCTGATTGTAACGATCTTTCTCAAAGGCCATATCTTCGTAGGCTCCCTGGAAATACGGACTGACCGGAACAGGAATACTGAAAATTCCCAATGATGGACCGGCAACACCAATGCAGCCGCTCACCGCGGTAACCATGGCCAAAAGAACCAGACATGCAGCAAATCTGAATTTAATCTTTTTCATCTTTAACTTCCTTGACGAATGATTTTCCAAATCGAAGTGTACAGGAGTCCATTCCCATTGAACTTCTTCCGACTTTACTTCGGGAAAGTCGGGCTTCGGAGCATTGAATCGTCTGTTACCAACCGATGCACTCTTTCCAAATGATGGACACGACGAATCTCTATTCCACCCGGATTTTCATAAAGAACTCTTTGATTGATTAACGGATATTACGAGCGCGGTTCTTTAGGAAAATTTGGCAAATCCGGATATAAAACGGTATAAAAGTTCAATCCGACAAAGAGATTGACAAACAGAACTTTACCCATTCTGCTTTGCTTTTCCGAATTCCGCGTTTTGTCAGCCGGTTCTTTGTTCGGATCAACCGGTCACAAAACACAGCCCGGAAAAGACCTTTTCCGTACAACCCCGATTTCTTCTGATTATGCAAGTTCCTGTTGTCTTTTTTCGCCACTCTCCTGTTTCGGTTGGACTCCGGAACAATGTTGACAGAACGGTCACGTAAATGACAATCCTGTCCGTTTGTTGTTCCGGCGATCCGGCTTCACAAATCGTGATGAGCAGGAAACGGAACCGTTGTCCTGACGCTCTTCCTGTTTGTGAAAACAAAAAATCGGAATCTAAGGCAACGAATAAAATTTTCAGGAATTTTTCACAACTTACAGGAACATTTGACGGTTGACCGATTGGGAATTCAATCAACCGGACAGAATAAAACTCCTTATCTTGCCGAAATTATCAAAACCGGTTATTTTTTTAACCGAAATCATTTTTACTATTTCACATCGCCCTGTTACGATTGAACTTTAATGCCAGCGGTGTTTGGTAATAAAAATTTCTCCCGATTAACATAAAAATAAATTTTTTGAAGGATTTCAGCGGAAAGTCATATAAAATTCTGCTTGTTCCTGCTATAATATCGTTCATTATCCCCGATTAACTTTCAGGTTTTTTCGATTATAGGGGATATTTATCCAAAATTTGTGAATTTTTTCCAAAGTTACGCCGGTTAAACTTGTGGAAAACGGATTTTTCTCAATGTTGATGGTATCAGTGCGTGTTCAATATGTCCTGTTTCCCTTCTCCGGACAGTAATTATGTCCGGGTTCCTGCCGGGATCTTTGTTTTTGTGCCTTGTTGAAATTTGTCTGGAATCTGATATGCGACACTCGAACATTTTTCGTTCTTCTTGTTTTTCTCCGGAACGGCTTACCCGTCAATTTGTGAAAAAAACCGTTCTGTATTTGTCAAGGCATGGGATTTCATTGTTGAGCGGGATATGTCAAAAAATAAACGGAATCTCCCGAAAAAGCCGGATTTTCTCTGTAAGTATCCCTGTTCCGGAATTGCCAGGACACAGGAACACCGTTTTTTTACGAAGGAAAGAAAAATCAGTGGCTTTCGTTTTACGTCGGCCCGATATTCAAAATTTTTATCGGACATACAGCGTATTTTTCCTGTTCTTCCTGTTTTTTCTGCTGACACCGGTTCTTTGGGGACAGTTACCCAACGACGGAACCGGAAACTCACCTCCTGTTCCGATTCCCCCTGATTCCGCCTTTTTGGATCAGACATCGTCGACCACGAATCCGGTTCCTTTGTCCGGTCAGGGAAATCTGCCCGGGGCAGCAGGGGGGCAAAAGGATAACGACCCTGATTCAGGGGGGGATCCGGCGACAGATAATCCGCGGCAGGAGGATGGAAATCAAAATTCCGGCAGGACTCCTATTGCTGACGACAGCCCGGTGACACAGCAACCCCCACGGAACAGTGACCCGTTGTCCGATCAATCGGGGGCGAAAACGAAACCGTCCGACGGTTTCCGCGTGTCGGATAATTCAACAGAGGCGGAAAACGGCGGTTCGGGTGACCGTCAGAGAGAACCGGGGGGAGGGGAAACTTTTTCGGAAAATGAGGACGGTTTTTGGGAAAATCGTCTGAACAGGTCAGAGGTTGCGTCCGATGTTCCGACCCTGAACACGGAGGCCGCTTCCTCCGACGGCAGGCGGAGTTCTCCGTTACTTCGGGAATTACCGGTCAAAATTGTCCGGCAGGTCATGTACTCTTATAATACGACTCTTTTTGAGCTTTCCAACGGGCTTGTTGTTTTCGTTCGGCATACCGACTCTTCAACGGGGGCCGTTTGCGTTTATGTTCAGAATACCGGGAGTGTTTTTGAGAATGAGTTTCTCGGTTCCGGAATCAGCCATTTAACGGAAAAACTGATTGCCGACGGGAGGACGTTTCAGCGATCGGCGGCTGAGATTCAGACAGTAAAACAACGCCTGGGAGGGCTTGCCGGTTCATTGACAGAACGGGACCAGACGAAATTTTTTATTACCTGTCCTTCCGATTCACTGATTTCCGCGATTGAGTTACTCGCGGACCAGATGCAGAACATGACGTTTGACAGTAACGACCTGACAAGCAGAATGCTTCAGATCCGTCAGGAGATGATCACTCAGGACAACGATCAGGAAACACAGACACAGGAACTTCTTTTGCGGACATTATATATGTATCATCCCTGCCGGCATCCGGTTTTGGGATATCAGGATCTTTTTTTGAGGCTGACTGCCGCGGATGTTAAAAATTTTTATAATACCCGTTACGTTCCCAATAATCAGATTTATGTTGTCACCGGCTGTATTGACCCCGGTCTGGTTATCCAGACGTTGATGAACGCTTATCAGAATTCGGGCCGGGGGAAGGATTTGGCCATTTCCCTTCCGATAGAGCCGCAGCAGATTTCCCCGCGGGAGTCCGGCCAGGAGCAGGAACGCGAAACGGTCCGGCTTGTTTATGCCTGGCCGACGGTTTCCCGTTCACATCCCGATTCTTTTGCCCTTGATTTACTGGCCACGATTCTGACAGGGGGCGCAGACGGCATTTTGACACAAAAGACCCAATGGGAAAAACCGCTGACAACCGATATTTCCGCGCAGTCGTTGTCGTTTCGTTTTACGAACGGTTTTTTCAAAATAGAGGCCACAACCTTGCCCGAAAATCTGGTTGCGCTGGAAAACGTGATCCAGCAGACAATCGATCAGTTGAAAACCCAGCCAATCACGGAACAGAGATTAGCCCGCGCCAAAAAAATACTGGAAATGAACTTTCTTTTTCATTCACAGGACATTAACGAGGTGATGGATCGGATGGTTCGGAACTATCTGATGACCGGTGATCCGAATTTTGATTCGGAATATCTCGCGAAAATCAACAAAGTCAGTCTTGGGGACGTTCAGCAGGCTTTTCAGAAATACCTGCCGGGCAATACCAGGAACCGCGTTGTTATACTGCCGATCGGAATGTTGCCTGTCCAGATTGCCTCCCAACCGGTTCCGGCAGAAAAGCCGAAGCACAAAGTCTTTAACTTTAACAACGGGCTTCGTGTTATCGTTTATTCGGCGGACCAGTCGCTGAATCTGCTGATGAATCAGGATCCCGGCTCATTGCCTGCCGATCTACCGTCTATCGTCAATCTTCAGTTTACCGTTTTGGGAAATACTCTTGTCGACGATGACACCAACACCGGCCGCGCCGCGGTACTTGCGGAAATGCTCGGTCGGGAAACAAACTCGTTAAAATCGAAAGATATACAGCAATATTTTGATTCGATTGGCGCTTCGTTGGAATTTGCCGTCGGAAGAAACACCATTTACGCCAGTATGACGTTACTCCAGGACGACCTCGATAAAAGCCTGGATTATCTGACGGAATGCGTGACCCATCCTGTCTTTACGGAAGAGGAACTTGCCCGCGCCAAAAAACGGGTGATTACCCGAATTCGGAAACGTGGGGACACGCCTCTGGGACAGTTGATGGAACAGTTTATTCAGACGGTTCCGCGGAACTCTCCTTATCATCTTCATCAGGACGGAACCGTTGCTTCTGTTGAGAGTTTGACATTAAAGGACATTCAAAATTACTATAACATGCTGTTTGTCCCTCAAAATACGATTATTACCGTTGCCGGGGATAAAAATCCCGCGAAAACAATGGCCCGGATCAACCAGCTTTTTGAGTCGGTACCCAAAAGCGGTGTATTTCAGCCGATTTCCTTTGATCGCAAAAATGATCTGCTGGAACCGCTTAAAACGCATAAACGGGTGGAAACAGAAACCGGGCTGGCTCTTGTGGCGTTTCCGGCTCCGGCAATGACGGAAATAAAGGATTATGCGGCGATGACGGTTTTTCAGGCTATTTTAGGAAATCTGGGAACGTCGAACGGACGGCTCTATGACAGACTTCAGCGAACCGGAATGGTGTATCGTGTTGGTGTTGAGCAGACTCAGGGGCCTGTACCCGGCTATTTTTATATTTTGCTTGAGACGGATCCCAATCAGCTCCGTCTGGTTTTGGAACAACTTATGCAGATACTTCATCAGATCAAAACCGGCGATATTACGGAACAGGAATTCCTTTTGGCCCGGCAACAGGTCATCGCCCGGCAGCGAATGCAAAATCCGACCTTACAGGAGCAGGCCCGACGTTTCACCCTTTTGACTCTTTATCGGATAAGCCCTGATTTTGACAGTGAACTGATCGAAATTATTCAAAACATGAAACCGGATGACGTGCTGGAGGCGGTTCATAAATATCTGCAAAATTCCATTCAGATCACTGTTTCACCGAATCCCTGACACGGTTTCCCGGATTTTGCGGGAACGTCGGCAACGGGTGTTTGTCCGATCCTTTCTGTTTATCTGAGTGATTACGGTTCATTCCGGCAGAAATCCGGTGGACGTCGTCCGGAAGAAGAATCCTTTTTGTCCGGATCCACAATCGGAAACAGAGAGAGGATTCCGCCGGAAAAAACGCTCTTGCCAGAACAGGAAAAGATGGTTATGATTCACGGAAAAACATATTTTCGTTGATATGACATGAAATTTTCTGATCGAATTGTCAAAAGGGATAAAAAATGAATTCAATGACAGGACCTTTCCGGCGGAAAAACAGGAATAGCATTGTTTCCGGGATTTTTGGCGGCGTCATGTTCCTGGTGACGATTGGTTTGACTGGCTGCGAGTCCTGGAATAACGACCCGAAGAATACCCGTGTCTGGTTCCCCAGTTTATGTAATCCGGGGTATCTGAACGCGGAACACGAGCGATACTGCCCGGACGGAAGCGATCCGTTTCCGGACGCGGAAATCGGTCCGAAAAGTCTGGTTGCCCGTCCTTCCGATTACGGAAGTCCCCGTGACAAGACGGCGGAAGTGATGCGAAGTTGCGATAATTTACAGAGTAAAAGCAAAGTGACGACGACAACGACGACAACGACTGGCAGCGGCACAACAACAAACAGTTCCGGCTCCGGGCCTGTTCCGCCGGTTATTGGAACTCCCCTCAGTTCCGGAACGACAGAATCCGGGACGTCTGCGACTCACGGAACGGCGAATTCCGGGATGACAGCAGGTAACGGAACGGTTTCTCCCGCCGTTGTGTTTACTTCTCCCTCCGTCCAGCGTTAATTTTTGACGGCTTTTGTTGTCAAAAACGGATTTCGGTGAATCCCGTCGCCCCGGCCGGCAACGATGAATTTTGACCTGTTGGCGGACAGTGATGGCAAACGCGAAGGAAACGGAACTTCCTGAACGGCCGGTTTGACAAAACATTGTTCTGTATTCCGCCGGCGACCGGGGATTTCCGCTACGTCGCTGAAGATGGCCGCAGATTGCCGCTTTACGAACATCACCATTATTTTTACAGCTGAATTCCATAAATTTATAGTAATAAAAAAAGTTGTAACACCACGTTTTCTGACGTAAAATAATCGAATACCAGAAGGAGGTCAGCGCGTGCTGACCGTTTTTTAACCATAGTTTCCCCTGAGATGAAATCCAGAACAACCGTTGAAAGAGAATGATGATTATTCCGGAATTTTTTAATCGTTTCCGTTTGCGGATGACGTCCGCTGTTCCGTCAGTATTTCAAAAATTTTTCAGGAAAACCGCGTTACCGTTTTTTATCGGAATGCTTGCTGTTCTTGTGTCGCCGGTTTGGGCGGGTCATCCCTGTGCCCATATTTTAATCTGCTGCCGGGGCGCCAACCGCGGGGTAACGTTTGAAGTCAACGGAGAGCAGATCCCCAATCACGATTACGGGCAGATTGACCAGGCTCGCGATATTTTTCAGAAGCTGAAGGAAGCGGGGATTCAGACCGTCATTGTCGACATGACAAACGCCTCGCAATGGACCCGGTTATGGGATGTTTTTGAGCCGATACTCTCTAATATTCAACAGGTTTGTGCCGAAAAGGATATGCAGTTTTTTATCTTTATCGGCGCCGCTCTTATGCCGGAAATGAAGGAAGAGTGCCATCTTGACCCGGACCTGCACCCCTTTAAATTCTGGAATGACATCGCGGGCAAAATCTGGGATACCTGGGCTCAGAAGCCGACTTATCGTAAATATGGATTCGGCGATGACCGCCCCATGTTGCTGGTTTTTCAACCGTCTGTCGATTATTGGCCGCAGTTCAATAATGTTCCGGAAGAATATAAAAATAATTTGAAGAAATTCCGGATAGGTACAACCCAGGTCAATGACCCGATCACCAGTCCGGAAGAATCCGATGGCTGGGGATACCGGAGCAAATGGCAGAACAGGAGCGGTTCGGTTCGGCTGGCCTCTTCCAACGGCGGCATTGTACCGGGTACCTGGTATAAAATCGACGCGGAAGAATGGGAAAAACAGGTTCGCTGGGCCAGCGAAGCAAGCGAATACAGTGTTTATGGCTCCTATGACGATACCTGCGACGGTTTTTGCTGGGGAATCGCGGACACCAGCAAGTCGCAAATGAAGTATAATTGTTATCCTGACCCGCAAAATCCACGTTATTATTATGATATTGTCAAAAAAGTACTGAACGGGGATACTTCAAAATAAAAGGAGAATTTCATGCAAAACCGATTTGCCGCGCGACGTGATCGACTCATTGCGACACTCAGGGAAAAACAACTCGATGCTTTTTTGGTCACAAATTTTACGAATGTTACTTATTTAACCGGTTTTTCCGGTGATGATTCCTGGTTGCTGGTATCCGATGGACAGGTTCGGATGATCAGCGATTCACGATACACGGAGCAGCTTCGGGAAGAGTGCCCGGATTTATCCTGCGAGATCCGGAACGCCGGCGTTGATATTATCGATTCCCTGAAGACGACACTTGGGGAATTCGGTTTTTCGGGCAGAGTGGCCCTTGGCGTCGAGGCGGGCTCCATGACGCTTTGTGAGGCGGAACGGATTCGGGAGAAATTGGGGACCGCGGAGCTGATTCCGGAACCGGACCAGATTGAACGGCTTCGGGAAATCAAGGACGAACAGGAAATTCAGGCGATCCGGGAATCACTGGCCTGCGCCATGGACGGGTTTAAACGGATTCGCGAGCAGATGAAACCGGGCTGGACGGAAGTTGACATCCGGAATAACCTGGAATACGAAATGCGAAAATGCGGGGCCGATGATCGCGGATTTCCGACGATAGCCGCGTCCGGTTTTCGCGCCGCCCTGCCGCATGCGGTTCCGACGCCGGACCATCATGTTGGCGAGGCCGAACTGTTTTTAATCGATTGGGGGGCCAAAAAGAATTTTTATATCAGCGACCTGACCCGGGTTCTTATCACAACGGATAAACCGTCCGATCTGTTGCGTGAGGTTTATCAGACGGTTCTGGATGCCCAGAAAAAAGCGATTGCCGCCATCCGGCCGGGCGTCATGGCGAAAGATGTTGACGCAATGGCCAGAAATCACATTGCCGACGCCGGATATGGGGACGCTTTTGGACACGGGCTTGGACACGGGCTTGGGCTGCTGGTTCATGACCGCGGAAGTTTTCGGCCCGGTGTCACGACTCTTTTGCAGCCAGGCATGGTTTTGACGGTTGAACCCGGTATTTATCTTCCCGGCTGGGGAGGGGTCCGGATCGAAGATGATATTCTCGTTACAGAATCCGGTTGCGAAGTTCTTTCCGCGGGTTTTCCCAAGGAATTCGACGAAATGTTTCTGTAAATTGGTTCGCGGTTATCGCCGTTTATCCTGAAAAGGAAGAGGTTACAGGCTTTTGTTACCATCCGGGGAAAAAGTCACCGGAAGCGGACTCCCGGCATTTTTTTGCCTTGAAAAAAACTCTTTTTGTACTATACTAAAAAAGAGACGTCCGCATTTCAAATGAATCCCCTGTTGCTGAAAACGGATGGTTCGGCAGCCCCATTGATAATGACCAGACAATTGACCGTAACCTGTAAGGCTGGAGATAATCATGTCAGACAATTTGAAATCATTGCGAAATATTGGTATAATCGCGCATATAGACGCCGGTAAGACAACCGTGACGGAACAGATGCTCTATTATTCCCAATTTGTTCATCGTGTCGGCATGGTTGACAGCGGAACGACGGTTACGGACTATGATCCGGAGGAACGAGAACGGGGAATTACGATTGTTGCGGCCTGTGTAACCTTTCAATGGAACAATTACACCTTTAATTTGATTGACACGCCGGGCCATGTCGATTTTACAGCGGAAGTGGAGCGGTCGCTTCGTGTTCTGGACGGCGGTGTTGTTGTCTTCAGTGCAAGGGAAGGGGTCGAGGCCCAGAGTGAAACGGTCTGGCGTCAGGCGGATCGGTATCATGTTCCCCGAATCGCGTTTATCAACAAGATGGATCGGGAAGGGGCGGATTTTTATGAAACCGTTCAGGAAATCCGGAAACGGCTTGGCGCCAATCCGATCATTATTTCCATTCCGGTTGGAAAAGGTCCGGCCCATGTTGCGGAGGCGTTTCGCGGGACAATCGACCTGATCACAATGAAGCAATTGACATATGACCGGGAGAACAAAGAGCAGAAAATTTTTGTTTCGGAAATTGAGCCGGACATGCTGGCGGAAGCCCGGGAATACCGGAACCGGTTGCTGGACGACCTTTCCATGTACAGCGACGAGCTGACGGAGCTGCTTCTTTCGGAAGAGGAAATTTCGCCGGAAATGATTCGGGGCGTTTTGCGGGAAGCGACAATTTCCGATATGGCGGTTCCAGTTCTTTGCGGTTCCGCGTTGGCCGGAATCGGAATTCAGCCGGTTATGGACGCGATTGGTTATTACCTTCCGTCCCCGTTGGACATTCCGCCTGTCGAAGGGCAGGATCCGACGCGACCGGACGATCCGCGGTTGAGCCGTGCCCCGGATCCACGGGAACCGTTTTGCGGTCTGATCTTCAAGATTCAGGCGGACAAACATGGGGATCTTTTTTATATGCGGGTTTACTCCGGAACCCTGAACGCCAACTCGCGGGTTTTGAATCCAAGAGAGAACAAAAAGGAGAATGTGCCGCAGTTATGGCGGATCCAGGCGGGGCACCGGGAGCAGATTCCGTCCATTTCCGCCGGGGACATTTGCGGCGTGATTGGTTTGAAGTGTACCGTGACCGGGGATACGCTTTGCGATGTCAAATATCCGATTTTACTGGAACGGATTACATTTCCGGAAACTGTCATTGCGATGGCGATCGAGCCGGAATCGGCGGACGAATATAAAAAACTTAAAGCGGTTCTTGAGATGATGCGCCGGGAAGACCCGACGTTCAAGGCGGCCATTAACGAGGAGACCGGTCAGACGCTTATCAGCGGAATGGGTGAGCTTCATTTGGAAGTGATCAAGCATCGGCTGCTTCGGGAACACAAGGTTAATGTCCGGGTTCATAATCCGCGGGTCAGCTACCGGGAATCAATTCAGCGGATGGCGGATGTCGTCGGAAGCTGCCAGCGGACCATTGGCGGTGTTCGGCATTTTGCGGAACTGAATATCCGGATGGAGCCTATTGGAGAAGACAATCAGGCGGTTGAAATTATTTATAATTGTCAGGACGAAAACTTCAGAAGCGACTACAAAAATATTGTGATGGAATCGCTTCGGGAGGAAAGTCAGGGAGGCGGTCAGCTCGGATTTCCGCTGATCAGCGTCCGAATGACCGTTCTTGGCGGAACGTTCAGCGAAACGGAAACGACGGAAACCGCCCTCCGGATCGCGGTTGGCGACGCTTACCGCAAAGGATTGGAGGCGGCCGGCATTGTTTTGCTTGAACCGATTATGAAAATGGAAATTCAGACGCCGGATGAATACGTTGGCGATATCGTTGGCGATTTGAATCAACGCCGCGGGATAGTCAATCAGACGTTCAATCGGGGGAAATCAACGATTATTGAAGCGGAATCGCCGCTTGCCAATCTGTTTGGTTACTCATCGGCGATACTCAGCCTGACCAAAGGACGGGCCGGTTGTTCCATGGAACCGTTTAAATATCGGCCGGCTCCTCCGGAAGTTCTGAAAAGTTTCATGCTCGACTGACAAGCGTCCCCTTTGAAAATCAATCGGAATGAGCGGCCCCAGGTGGCATGTGCCGTTGGGGGATCGCCGGATGGGGCAACAGACAGCGGACAGTCAGACGTTGCCAGGTTAAACGTCCCTTGGATGAGAAGGACAGAACGGTTTATACTATCAGTTTATCTATAGGAAAAACAGAATGAGAGGAATATTTCCGTATTCAGTTCGGGTTACTCTGTTTTGGGGAATCCTTGTTCTTGCTTTCTGGTTCATCATGCCTGATCGGGACGGAACCTGGACCGCCGGAACTCTTCGGGCGGCTGAAGGGGACGAGCTTCTGGAAAAGGGGATTGCCGCACAGAATGCCGGAAACTGGGCGGAAGCGATTTCCTCTCTGGAACAGTACATCAAGAATCAGCCGAACAGTCCGCGACGTAACGAAGCGGAATTATATCTTGGTTACTCTTATCTTGTCCGTAATAATTACGTGGACCCGAAAGACGGCGCAACAGCCCGGTCTCATTTCGACTACATTATTCAACAGGGGGTCACGGCCAAGTATTATCGGGAAGCCTGTGTTCATTACTCTCATTCGCTTTACTGTTTAATGCGGTACAAGGAGGCGGAGGAACGGTTTAAAAAATTTATTGCCGACTTTCCGAACGATGATTATCTTCAGTATATCTATTTTTATCTGGGTGTTTGTGAATCTCATCTTGGCAATCCCCGTGAGTCACTCAATTACTTTCAGACCGGAATGACCAAATTTCCGCAAACGCCTCTTTTGCCGTCTTATAAACTGGAATACGCGGTATCGTTGGGGAAAGACGGACGGTATGCCGAAGCGGACAGTCAACTTGCCGCCCTGGCCTCCGATCCGAATTATGAATTTGCGGACAAAGCCGCTTTACAACGGGCGCTTCTCCGATTGGTTCAGGAGGATTATAACGGTGCCATTTCCATGTTGGATTCATTTATCAGCGCTAAAAAGAACGATCCCAAAGCGCAGAATATGGTTGCCGAGGCCTGGCAGGATAAAGCCTACTGTTATGTCCTGTTAAATCAGAATGAAAACGCTCTTCAAGCGGTTGAGGCGATTGAAAAACTTCCTGTCGAAATCCGTCCGGAGATTGTTCTGTTGAAAATCCGTATTCTTTGTAATCTGAACCGCGGCATGGAAGCGACCATGTTGCTGACCAATTTACAGGGGACGGCCTTTGGAGGGAATGTTCCCGATGTCATCACCTATTATCAAGCGATGATTCTTCTTTCGCAGAAACGGTGGGACGAGTCCATTACCATTCTGAATTCGTTGCTGAAAGTGACGTCAACGGATCAGAAATTTTCTGTTGACTATTTTGAGCAGCCGATCAATGAGCAGCAGAACCGGCTTCTTCCGTTTGATTTTGTCGATGCCTGCGGTATTTTGATTCTTGCCTATGCGAACCGGAGTGTTTCGACAGGTAACGCTGTTGACAAGCAGACCCAGGCCAACCTGTTCCAGATTATTACTCAATACGCCCAGCAGCAGAAAAGCAATCTTCTTCAAAAAGTTGTTGTTAAAATCGGGCAAAAACGGGACGCGGTGTTTCAGAATCAAGGGACGGTGGCGACGGCGACACCGGTTACTCCCGGTCAAATATCTTATTCTTCCCTGCCCATCGACAATTCCATCTCGCCGAACGGTAATCCGGGCGGAGCACAAGGGGTTCCGGGAGGCCCTCAAGGTAATCCGGGAGGTCCTCAAAACAATCCGGGCAGCCCTCAAACCAATCCGGGGGGAACGTCGGGAGTTCCGGCACAACCGGGGACCGGGACAGGGGAGGAGACCGCTAAAATTACGGAAGAAAATGCCAACGCGGCGCTGAAACGGGCCAATATTCTTTATCTGAACCAGGAATATGAACGGGTTAATGAGCTTTTACTGGAGCTGATGACCACTTCCGTTTCTTTTTGGGATGATATTCCTGTTGAAGCTCCCATTATTGCGTTGTTGCGGGCCAAAACGCTTTTTAAACTCGGGTTTTATTCGGAAGCCCAGCTCATGTGCCAGGAAATCATCAAGCACGCTCCTTCCTCCAGCCAGGCGACTGACGCGAGCTTTTATCTCGGTTTTTGTGAGGATCATTATGGCCGACACGATCAGGCGATTGAGTACTTCCAACGGGTTGTCCGATCTCCCAATGAAAGCGAGTATGCCGACGCCGCTTATTATTTTCTGGCCTGGAATGAATTGGAGCGAAAAAACACATCGACGGCGCTTGTATATTTTGACAAAATTTACCGATTGTATCGGGCAAGTATTTATTGGGGGCACGCGGCCTGGGCAATGGCCCAGATTCATTATAACGAAAAGGATTATCGGACGGCGGAACGACTGGTCAATGAGGCGCTTTTGCGTCAGCCGGATGAAAGTATAGTTGATTACCTTCTGTTTTTAAAGGGGGAAATTGCTCTGCAGCTGAATGATTATGACCGGGCCCGGACGGCGTTCGAGATGATCATCGATCAGTATCCGGAAAGTGAGTGGGTTTCAAAATCGAAAAATCGCCTGGCCCGTATTGAGGAACAGGAAACAAACCTTGCGGAACACGGGGGAAATACGGTCAATAAAACGGATGAAAAAGCAGAAAAAATTTCCGACAACGTGGAAAAGACGTTTTTTGATCCGCCGGAGGATTTGAGAGAATCAGTTCTTTCAACATCAAAACCGAAAGAGCCGGCTGGAGGACGTGGAGTTCTGCGGCCGGGTGCACGACCTGAAAATAGAGCCGGTTCCCGGACAGTGCCGGAAAAAATTCAATGACTCTGTTTCCTCCGCCTTTATAAGGAACGGTTGAAGGAAATTGTTGTTTGTCGACGAGGTCGGAATAAATAAAAAATTTTGAACCCCCCTTGTTGAAGTGGAATTCAGAGGTAGAATACATGATGTTGAGGTGATGGAAAAATCTCTTCAACGGTTGCCTTGATAGCTCAGTTGGTAGAGCAAGCGGCTGTTAACCGCTGGGTCCTAGGTTCGAGTCCTTGTCGAGGCGCTTAAACTCCGGTTGTGGACCGGAGTTTTTTTATGCGCTCAAAGAAAATTGTTTTATCAAAGAAGTCTTATCATTGAAACGTCATACTGCGACTCTGTCGGAATTTTTGCCGGGCATCTCTTTCAGAAACATGCTTTTATTCCGCCGGCGGGCCGTATTCAGGAGATAATGCTCTGTCCATATACGTTGGACAGCGACTGGTGACGGTAACGCGGGGAAAGCTTCTGTCCGTCTCCGGCAGGTCATTGGGGCCAATCCGGGGATCCGGTGATTATTTTTGAAGAAGCTGTTATGATTGCCCGATATTTCTTGATTTAGTGATCAAATCAGTCCGTAAGCGGAAGCGAGCAACATAATCGGATGAAACGTTTGTTTATTGCTTCCCTGTTCCATCTGCATTTTACAGAAACTGCATTCGGTTGCGCCGGCCTGAATATCCGATTCACGGAGCGCGAGAAAAAGTCGCATTCCCAGTCTCAGACTCATGACGCAGTTTTCTTTTTTTATTCCAAGCGCGCTTGCGTATCCGCAACATCCCCGTTCCAGCCGTTCAACGGAAATACCGGGAATCAGATTCAAAAGCTCCTGAGCGGGAGTTGCCATAGCGAGTGAATCCCCAGTCAGAGCAAGGGTTCGACAGGGGGCGTGATACCCAACGGTAAGCGACATGGGGGTGAAGTCGAGCTGAAGTTTGCCCATCTGATGATACTGATAAAGATAAGTACAGATATCAGTGGTGTGGTTGGCAACTGACTGAACGTCGGCGTCCAGCTGTAAAAAGGGATATTCATATTTCAAACAGGTTGCGGAGCACGGTTCCAGGGTTACGATCTGATATCCCTGTCTGACCGCATCATTGAGCAGGCCCCAGTTGTGAAACGCGATCGATTCCGCCTGTGTGATGTTTCCGGTCACAAAAGCAGGATGTCCGGAACTTTTCTGACGGCATGGAATGAAAACATCAATACCATTATGTTCCAGGACTTTAAGCGCCGCGTAAGCGAGTTTTTGATCAAAATAATTCGCGTAAGAATCGACAAAAAGCGCAACCTTGGGATCGCGTTGCCGGCCCGGTCGGGAAATCCGTCTGTTTCGGGCAATCTGGGAAAGGAAACTTCGACGCGAAAGTTTTGGGATTTTACGTCCCTGGGCAATACCCAGCGTTTTTTCCAGAAACCAGCGAACCGACCGGTTGGACAGCAGTTTGTTGGAGACCGGCGCCAGAGGGGACATCAGTTTGAGTAACAGGTCGCAGTTGGAAAGAATCCTGTCGGAAACGGGGAGCCCATGCGCGGAATAATAGGCGCTCTTAATCCGGAACGCCAGCCGGGGAATATCTGTTTGTGAGGGGCATTCCCGATGACAGGTATGGCAGAAAATGCAAAAATCCGCGATTTTCAGAACATCATCTTCTGTCAAGGATTCCAGATCCAGATGTTTGTCAAATATTCCCCGAATCAAGTTCGCTTTAGCGCGGCAGGATGCCTGTTCTTCCGGTGTGTGACGAAAAGAAGGACACATTCGGACTTCTGTTGTCCGGATTCGGCACTGACCGCAACCCGTGCAGCGGAGAGCTTCCGGAACGATGAGACTGTCGTTCCATCGTAACTGTAACCGTAATTGTGACTGGGATTGTGATTGGGGAGGGGGCCCGGTTACATCGTGGTTACCGGATTCCGCCTTGTTTTCCGGCTTTTGTTTTTTGTTTAACCGGGGTGGAGGGGACACCGGACGCAACGGCTTTTCGTTCAGACTGTCAAAAGAGAACAATTTATCGGCCGGTTCCGGATTTTCCGAAGCGACAGAGGCATTCTGATGAACCATTGTCCGCAGGGTTGGCAACGGTAATGTTTCCCCTCCGGTTTTTTCCGGGGATTTTTCCTCGATCGATATTTTTTCAAACAGATTTTTTTTCCCGGTCTTTTTTTCCGTCGGTATCTGTTCGTCCGTTTTTCGTTCCGTCTGATCTTTTTCCGGTAAGGAGTAATTTTCTGGCGGTTCCTCTGTAAGGAAACGGGAAACGGCCCGCATTTCCGGCGTTACGATCCGATTGGGACAAAACAGGTTTTTCGGGTCAATCAGATTTTTGATCTGAACAAAAACGGGAGTGAGCAGCGGGAATCGTTTGGGAAGAATCGCGGTTCCTTCGATACCGAATCCGCGAGCGGAACCGAAACCGCCGTTGTACCGCAATACTTCTGTCTGGATATCCTCCTTTAACCGGAGTATTGTTTCCTGACAGTCTTCCGTTCCGGGCAGAATCAGCTGGATTCGCAGTTGTCCCTGGCCGATATGTCCGCTGACCGAGTAGGTTTGATTAGAGCGTTTCAGGATATTTTGCGCGGCCGACAAAAAATCGGAAAGGGCTTCAATGGGAACCTGAATATCCCCCCAGAGCGGGACAATCCGGAACGGAATCGCAATTCGCAACAGAACCGTTTCACATTTTCGCAACAGGTCGCGGAACAGCTCTTTTTCCTCATGGTGTAAAGCAAACCAGTATCCGAACGCCAGGTCATTTTTGTCCCGAACCTGCTGCGCCAGGTCGTGCAGGTCGTTGTTCAGGTCGGAAAATGAATCCCGATCCAACTCGACAACCAGCGCCACTTCCGTATTATTCGGTAAAATGGTTAGAAAACGGCGATCCCAATCCCGTATCCGGTTGATAATCCGGCGGTCAATCAGGTCGCAAAGTGTCGGCTGATATTTTAATATCGCCGGGACGCTTTTCATCGCTTTTTCCAAGGTATCAAAAAGGAAAATGACCGCCCCGGACGCTTCCGCGAGCGCAGTGGTCGCCAGTCGGGCCTCGGTGATAATGCCGAGAGTCCCTTCCGAGCCGCAGATCAAACGGGCAGGATCGAACCGGTTTTTTTGAAGAACTCCTTCCAGTCGGTATCCGGGCCGGTAAGGTAACGTCGCACTTTGCTCCGTGCTGATTGCCTTCTGATTTTTCTGAAGTAACGAGATAACCGGTCCCCAGAACGGGCTGGTCTGCGTCAGTTGTTCCGTGTTTAATTCACCCGGCGAAACCGGTTTCAGATTCCGGATTTGGCCGTCCGGAGCCACGATTTGAAGTTCCAGAACATGTTCATGAGGAAAACCGTATCGCAACCAGCGGGGGCCGAGCATGTCGACAGAAAGAATACTTCCGATGGTACTGGTGGGGAGATGGCCTGCGGACGGGGCGAAAAAATGACGTTTCGTTCGTCGCAAAATGTCGTTGACCCGTTCCCGGATAGCGCCTGGCTGCACGCAGACGGAATTTTCGTCAACGTGAATGGTCCGACGCATATATCGGGAAAAGTCGAGAATCAAACCATTTCCGATTGCTCCACCGACAGTATTTGTTCCGGAGCCCCGCGGATGAACGGAAATTCCTTTTTCGCTTGCGTACCGGACAACCTGTGCGACGTCTTTGGCAGACCGCGGCCAGATAACACCCAGCGGTTTTTGCTCATAAAGGCCGGCATCTGTTGAAAAAAGTTGCAATGTTACCTCATCGCAACGTACATCACCATCGAGTACCCCGCGAAGGTCGTCCTGAAGCCGCGCTTGTTGCGGTGAAAGTGTCGACATAAAACCTCAAATTAACAAAACGGCTGTTTATTGAATTATTTAATCAGGTTCCGTTTAAATATATGCTATAAATCGGACAGGAAGTTGTATGGCTTAAAATTTTCATTTCAATTGAAACCGGTTCCTGAGTCCGTTCCTTTTGGAAACAGTTCGCCATTCCGGAAATATTTTGACGGTTCCAGTACCGATATAACGTTTCCGGGTGTTTCCCGATTCCGGGAAAGATTTCGAAGGTTCTTTCAACAATATTGACAACGGAAACGCCGTAAGGGATTAAATACCCGGCGCCAATATCAAAACGGTGGGAATATCAGTGATTGTTAATTGCGGAATGGTTAAAAGTCCGTTTTCGTCCGCTTGTGTTTCGCCGGATTTATCGCCAAATTGCCACTGAATCAGCTGATTCGGCGCAATTTGGAATTTTTGCAGCCGTCGGAGAGTGACATCAGCGGTCGACCGGACCGGAATCTGGAACAGGGTGGATTTTAATTCGTCCGCGGTTGCCAGCCGCAATTCCATTTCAAACGCGGATTCTGTATCAACAAGATTATTCCAGCGGAAATAGGCTCCCCGCTGACCGGCAGGAGCGTCAGCGGCGCGTTCCGGCCAGGGGATTTTGTCGTCGGTTGACGCTTTGGTGAAAACCGGGTACGCGGCGTTTTTCCGGATTTCCGTCCAGTCGAACGTTTTGAACAGGTCATTGACTTTCATTACGTTGCTGTCACGGCTTTCATGCCCGAAGTTTCCCCAATAGGCGATGTATGAATATTTGCGGGCTTCGACGGCGGCAAACAGCGCTTCATGCCCAAGCGACCAGTCATCATTTGGGGCGGAATAGTCAAGACAGACCGGCGGATCCGGAATTTTGAAGCCTGCCGGAACAGTGCTTTCCGCCAGTTGCAGACGATCGAAAGCATGCCAGATTCCCGCCGGGACATTTGCCTTAATCGCCGCGAAAACATCGCCGTTTCGCATTCCAATTCCAAGCGTTCCGCTTGCGCCCATCGAGTTGCCGCAAAGATAAATCCTGTTCGGATCGATTTTATACGTTTCGACAACCCAGGCGATTTCGGCGAGAACACGTTTTTCAACCGGCATAAGTTCCGCGGTGGCCCGGTCGGCGATTTCCGGCGTTATTTCCGGCTGGTTGGCGTTGCGGCCGCCCCACCACCAGTCGGTTTCCCGGTTGGCGTAACAGTCGCAGAAAAGAGCGTAAAAATCAGCGGGCGGGTTATAAATGATTTCCAGTCCGGCGCTCTTGACCGCTAATGTGGCATCATCGCCCGCAGAGTGCAAAACAACATAAAGTGGACGTCCTTCCGCGGGTCCCGTGAGCGGATGCGCGACATAAAAAATATCGGTCTGGTTCGGATTTTTCGCACCCCATTCCGGAAGTGTTCCGTGCTCAAACCGTTCGGTTTGCCGTCCGTTCAGTTCTTGGGATTCAAGAAGTTTCGGGTTCAAACCGCTTTCGGGAAGCCGGCGATACCGGATATCCTTAATGCGGCCTTCGCAAACCCAGGACGCAAATCCAAGCGGCTTGCATCGATCCATTTCAAACCGGGTTGAGACCAGATGGTCTTCAATGTCACAGTCAATGACCTGTTTATCATCAATCCAGACGGTAATCGCTTTTGGTGTTACGCGAACCCGGAATTGATACCAGGTCTTATCCTTGTAAATCTGACAGGAAGAGGTGTTGTTTTCCGAAGCGTCCATGCCGTCGATACTTGACAGTCCGGTTACTGTCCCCCCCCAGCCTCCGTTGACAAAGGTGCAACAGGAATCACCGACCGGAAACGTCAGCGCGGCGAAAAAGTCAGAACCGAGTGTCCGTTTGGCGGTATACTCGATTTCATAATTGGTCTTTGGAAACGTTTTTTGCGGGTCGTCGTATCGGATCGCGGTTGCCATGGCCCCCATTCCGAGTCGGATCGTTCCGTCGACCACTTTGATTTCATCCGCCCCCGGTTCATGAAGGTCAACCCAGCCGTTAAGCGTTTCACCGTCAAAAAGAGAGATCCAGTCCGCCTGACCTGACGGTTTCCGGGCCGTTTCCTGAGCCGTCGCACAGGTCTTTCCCATTGTGAAACCGATCGTTAAAACAAAAATCACGCCAACTTTCGTTATTATTCTCATGATTTGTTTTTGCATTTTTCGTATTCCTTATAAAATCAAAGACCTGCTTATCCGGGGAATATTTTGGATTTTCTGTCCGGGATCGACCGCGGGGGCGCGTTTTTTGCCTTGGGGTGAAACCGGTAAACCGTCCCGGGGGTTATTTTCCGAAAACAAGGTTTAAAAATTCGGAACGGGTTCGCGGGTCACTCCGGAAACTTCCTTTCAGAGCGGATGTCAGGCATTTTGATCCGGCTTTCCGGACACCGCGAATTGTCATGCAGGTGTGACGCGCCTCAATGATAACGCCTGCTCCCCGGACATTCAGTTCATGAACCAGGAGGTTGGCGATTTCCTCCGTCATCCGTTCCTGAAGCTGCGGCCGGCGTGCGACTGTTTCCACCACCCTTGCCAGCTTGCTCAACCCGATCACCCGACCGTCAGGAAGATAACCGATATGAACCTTGCCGATAAAAGGAAGGAGATGATGTTCGCACATACTGTGAAAATCAATATCTTTAACCAAAACAATTTCGTCGTATTTTTCTGTAAAGAATTTTTTCAGGTGAATTCGCGGATCTTCATAAAGCCCGCTGAATAATTCCTTATACATTCTCGCGACACGTTGCGGCGTTTCCAGCAAACCTTCCCGGTCCGGGTTTTCCCCAATCGCGAATAAGATTTCCCGAACCGCTTTCTCGATTCGCGGCAAGTCGATTCCCTCCGGTTGATTTATCAAGCCGGGAGGCGTTTCATTATCTGCCGACCGGTTTAAAGCGGTACTTTTTTTTCTCGTCATATCAAAACATCTTCCCTTCAATAAATTTAGCGAGATCCGCCGGACGGTCCCCGGCAATCAGTGATTGAATTTTCGATTCCGGGACACCGATATTTTTCAGAGCCTGTTCCACCCGTTTCCAGAGCTGATCCCTTTTGCGTCTGTTCTCCGCGAGATAAAGTTCCGTTGTCAGCTCGCCGAGTTTCTGTAGCATGATCGAGTCCTTGTTTTTATAATAATGTTTAATAATATTATCCTGATAGGGTGTTCGGTCCATTGCTGTTTCTCGTTATTTTCGGGGTAATAAAATTTTATGGTAAACTGACCGATGCCGATTGAATTCCGGAACCTCCCGCCTTTCAGCCAATATAAAACACACGGGTCAGGAATGCCCGGGACATGGAACAGGAATGTCCGGATAATTCTCGAACGGCGATCAAAAACCGGACATCATCGGATATAAAATGTCATCATATCACAACAGAAATTTTTTAAAAGGGCAAAAACTGTTCCCGTATCACGTTTTCGTTTACCATGAAAAAGTGAAGTCGCTGACGGTCAACGGCCCATCTTCTCAATGCCCCGCGGATACCGTGTCCGGGAATTCGCCGGGGGCATCCCCGGAGCGGGGAAAAACGGGTATTTTCAGACGTTCTCATGACGTCAACCCATCTTTCCGCTTTTCTCTTTTCAGTATTTTTGAAGCAGCTCGATCATTTCCCGATCCAGCTCAAGTCCCCGCCATGATTCATATTTGACGTCACTTCTCCCGCTGTCGGCGATTCCGATAGATCCCCGGAAATTCCAGAGAGCAAATCCCCAACCGGCTTCCTGCCAGTTTCGAAGCATATCCTCAAACCAGCGAAGAACAACGTCATGCGGTGTCTTGTTATAAGCGCCAAACTCTCCAACCATAACGCCGGTACCCAGTTTTTCCGCCCCCTGCCAGGGGTGAATCAATGTTCGTTTCAGATAGTCCCGATCAATCGTTTCCGCTCCGGAAATGACACCCCGGCCGTTTTCTTCCGAATAAACCAACGGATCCCCCGCTTTTTCCTGATTCCAGTTGCTTCTCAGGGAAATTTTTGTTTCCGCGGGGAGATCGGGCGACTGAATTCCGAGTTCCGAGAGGGCTATCCAGTCGCCCGACTCGTTCCGGATCTCAAGTTTCCGCGTTTCGGCGGGAATGTCGATCAGATAATCACGGTCATAGATATTCTGATAAGTATTCCATTCTTCCCGATAGACGACCTTTTTCCATTCCCCCTCGCCTTCGCGCGGCTGGAAGACATGCCGGAAAATTTCCCGGTTGTCCGCCAAAACAACCAGCTCCGCCGCGGTGGAAACCGTATGAACCCGAATCCGCAGTTTTGTTCCCGGAACGAACCTGCCCTGAAGATGGATCGGAGCCTTGAGAATGTCTGAAATACCGGTTTTTTCCGGTCCCGCGATCAGTCCCTGAGCATAGTAAACCGGCCAGGTCGGGTACGCGAAATTTTTGCTGTCAACCCACTCTGCCCCATAATGAGAGATGTCCATTGGATCATATCCCCGTGTCGCCTGCGCTACTCGGTAGGGAACAAGGCCCAGACATGGTTCACGCCCCCAGTTCAGCCCGTCACAGATAATCAGCCGTTCGGCGTCCGCTGTCCGGACGGCGTCAATAACAGTTGTTGTCGCCTTTAAATAAGGAACTTCCTCAACATTCGCAGGTTCATTAAACAGGTTAAAGCTCAGATTTTCATTTGGAATCCCCTGATACCGCCGGGCAAACGTGTTCCAGTGCAGACAGCAGACGTCCAGAGCTTCGGCATTGTCCCAAAGCGATTTTTCCTCCGCTGGTTGCGCGACCGTCCAGCCGGGCGCCCGATGGAAATTCAGCTGCACATGAATATCATACTTTTCGCCCCATTGAATCGCCTGATCAATTTCTTTCAGCGCTTTTTCGTTAATTTTTCGCCAATCGTTATTTTCTGTCCAGATCCGATAATCCATGGGGAGCCGGACAAAATTAAATCCCAAATCGCGGATATTTTGAAAATCTTCCTCGTGAAACGGTCCGTTACTGGAGTCTCGCAGGAATTTTTCCAGCAGATTAAATCCCTTCCAACGGGGAAGCTTGTTCCAGCTCGGTTCAGGCAACGGAGATCCGGATTGTCCGTTTACCGACAAGTTTGAAAATGACAAAGCGGAGGCTAATGACATTCCGGCCAGCCCGCCCTTTAAAAAATCGCGGCGTTTCATGTTTTTCCAGTCAGATATTTTACTTGATTTCTGTTGTTTTCGGTTTCGATCCGGAGTTTTTCAAACAGCGGTTGCTGTTTTAACAGAATCCGTCCGTACTGTATATTATATAAAAACAGCTCCCGGTTATCCATGAGGAAACAGTAATTGTTATGAACAACAGGAGAATAATTGAGAAATTTATTTATCGAATATTAGGCTTTTTACACAAACAGCGGTTTTGGGGCTTTGTCTGAGAGCCCTATCATTATATATCAGTTATTTATATACTGATGTTTGTTATTTATATTTGTTACTCCAATAATTTTGTGTCCGGAAATAATATTTTTTACATTAGCGTTTTTGTTTATATCGATTGATAAAAATTTTTGTATATCGCAATCGAAAAAGAAGGAAAAAGCGATTCAAAAGATAATTTCCAACTCTCTAAAAACAGGAAATTTTAAAAAAAAGGAATTTTCGGAAAAATATTCTTGTGAAACAGAGAATATCAGGGTAAAATTTACTATGTAGAGAAAAAGTTTCTGAAGAGAATCGACGATTATTCCGAACAAGTCGCCCAGGTACAGATGCCGGATTCATGGACGGGCAAAACATTGCCGGTCAGATGAACGGTCCGGGCGGATATGTGCTCCGAGGGGTTTTAAAACGGCTCGGAAATTGATTTTATTTTTAAGGAAAAATAATCGGCGGGCAGGATAAGCCGGGCAAAGGTGTTCAAACCTAACGGTTTTTTTGGTCGTATCGATAAAAAATCAGATTTTCTGTGATGGTTCGGTTTGAAAAATCGGTCTTTCAGTTGAAATTAAATTCCAATCTGTGTATAACAAATGTTAAAGGTGCCTTTGGGAGAATTGTGTAAATATTCGCAAGAGGATTCTGTTTATCGTGCAAGCGGTAAAAAGTCCTGATTGTGGAATCGGGACAGAATGCTAAAGGTACAGGCATCAATAAATATTGAATATAGAACTGTTCAAGTCAGTCATTGATTTATCGGAGAAGAGGATCTAAAGAATGAAAAACCATCTTTTCAGGATATTTCCGGCCGCAGCCTGCGTACTTACGTTTTTCGTCGCCGGTTTTATCGCGTGTGCAGAATCCGACGTTTCCATGGACACCTACACTTTGAGTGATGGGACGAATTGCTTTCTGGTTCCGCTTCAGGCAGAATCCGTTGAATCGACTGCGGATTATGTGGATGTCGCTATTTTGATAGATACATCCGCGAGTCAGATGACGAGCGAGGTTCGTCAGCGCGGTCAGCAGGCGGTTGAGTCACTCATCAACAATCTTCCCGCTAATGCACGGGTACAGATTTTTACCGTTAATAATGAAACCGAATCGATAACAAATGGTTTTATTGCGGTTGATGATCCGGCGCTGGCGGATGCCGTTGAATTGTTAAAAAAGAGCATTCCGCTTGGAGCGGCCGACCTGGAAAAATCGTTTGACGTTGCCAGTCAGGCGTTTGATTATTCAGAAAGTGCGGATCGTTCAATCGCGTTCATTGGTCGCGGGGTCAGTACATCCGCTTTATTTGATACCCAAACTTTTGAAAAGGTTGTTGGCAATCTGGTTGAAAATCATATTGCGGTCAACACTTTCGGTAATGGGGTTGTGAATAATTATACGGTGCTTGGTTCATTGGCGAATCAGACGGGTGGAATTATTGTTGACACAACGGTAACAGACGGCATGAAAGCCGGTCAACAGCTGGCGGAAGCGGCAACCGCGACCGTTCTCTGGCCGGAAGAGAAAGAAATCACTCTTGCGGAAGATGTCAGCGTCTATCCGAATCCGATTCCGCCGATTCGTTCTGATCGTGAAACTTATCTGTTTGGTTCCTCTACGGCGCCGCTTGCGGACACCCAACTCAATATTCCTGCCGTTCTCGGTGATGGTCGCGAAGTCAGTGTGGACTGGAACATTAAAGCCGACGTTTCCCGTTCACAGAATCAGTATCTCTATCCCATGGTTCAGGCTGCTGCCCAGGATAACGGAATGGGACTTCCGCTTGCCGGCCGTGATATGTTAAACGAATATCAGGTTTCTGTTCTTAATACAGTGGATACCGCGAGTGATCTGGCGCAGCTGGCTCTTGAAGACGGTAATATTGAGGATGCCCGGCGTCTTGCCGAGCTCGTTGAGTCACAGCTTCCCGGTGATAAAATTGCAGAAGATATCCTTGCCCAGACGGACGAGGAAGTAGATATTCAGATTGATGAACCGGCTGATGTTCAGGAAGATGACCTGGAGGAAGCCCAAACTTCGGACCCGGTTGTTGCCGATACGGGGAATGCTGTGGATTCGGATACACAGGACGCTTTTGCCAAAGCGGAACAGATTGTGAAAAATCAAAACAACGCTTCCGTTGGTACTCAGGGGGCCAATCTGATGACGGCGACCTCCAATAATGTTGCGTTGCTTACTCAGCAGATAAAAACCGATGTCAAGGTTAAGATTGACGATGCCCGAAAACTGGTTCGGACGGATCCGGCAGGAGCTGTTCAGGAAATCAAAATGATGATTAACGCGGTTCGTCAGAATCCCGGTTTGTCGGCTGCTGATCGGAACGCACTTCTGAGTGATCTTGAGGTGACCGGTCAGTACATTGCCCGTGAAAAAGCGGACATGGAGAAGAAATATTATCTTGCCCAGCGCAACAAGGCGACGGCCGAAGCCAGAATGAACGCCATGTCACAGCGTTTGAAGAATCAGCAGCGGGTTGTCGAAATCATGGAGCGGTTTGATTCGTTGATTAAAGAAGGGGATTATATCCTCGCGGCGGAAGCGGCGGAAGCGGCCGCGGCGGTTACCGATGACATTGCTCTCCCGACGCAGGCTGCCCGTGTCGCTCTGATTCAGGATGCGTATGCGGAAAATCAGTATCTCCGGTTCTATCGCCGTAAACGGCTTCTTGACGTGTTGATGTCCGTGGAACGGTCCCATGTTCCGGTCTCCGATGAACCGCCTATCACCTATCCTGATCCGAATGTCTGGATTGCTCTTTCCAAAGAACGTAAATCCAAGGGCTATGAAAAAGGTCAGGGGCTGACCGATTCAGAAGAGGCGAAAAAGATTTCCCGTGCTCTTGATATGAAGGTTGATGTCAACGGGGGAGAAGATACCGGTCTGACCCTTGCCGATTGGATTGATCAGGTCAAACGTGATTTGAAGGAACAGAATTGCGATATCAACGTTGTGTTTGACACGAAAAATATGGAAGATTCTGACGACGCCGGGACCGCGTCCTCTCTGACAATAGAAGAGAAGCTTACCGGCATTACGTTCCGTAACGCACTGCGTATTGTCCTTCGTCGTTACTCTCTCGATTTCTGTATTCTGAACGATTGCCTTTATATTACCACTCAGGACGAAATCAAAAACAATGCTCAAATTTCGACCTCTGTTAAACTGTATCAGGTTGCTGACCTGACGATGGCCGCAAGTAACCAGATGGCAGGCCAGATGGGCGGCATGGGCGGCGGCATGGGCGGC
>Ga0079305_1001475_pt1 | contig 30282 bp, 32 predicted proteins | sample LMS_cellobiose_e_FD_79183 | JGI IMG/M metagenome (GOLD analysis project Ga0079305, IMG submission 79183) | Rumen-fistulated moose microbial communities from Alaska, USA - LMS_cellobiose_enrichment | ecosystem: Host-associated > Mammals > Digestive system > Stomach > Rumen fluid ... | reverse complement strand
TTTCCTCCCGGGTATTCTTCATGTCCTATTCCCCGCTGCCTATCAAAGGGCTGGATTCCTGCCCCGTGCGCGCCTACGCAATCGAGGGCCTCAAGGAATTCAGTGAATAATATAACGTCATAAAAGGAAAGGAAACTTCAAATGAAAAAGAATTCAAAACGTATTCTGAGTCTCCTGCTCGCAACTGCAATGGTTTCCGCATTTGGCGGCTGCTCCAGCTCCAACAGCGCATCCTCCTCCGCGCCGGCGGCTTCCACTCCGGCTGCATCCACCCCCGCGGCTTCCTCCGAAGCGTCCGCTGAAACCATCACCCTGCGTCTGGGCCACACCCAGTCCACCGAACACCTCGTGAATACCACCGCTGAGAACTTTGCCGCGATGGTCAACGAAAAAACCGGCGGCGCCGTCAAGATTGACGTCTATCCGTCCGAAACCCTCGGCACCAACACCGAGCTCGCGGAAGCCTGCTCGAAGGGCGACGTGGACTTCTATATCTCCGCGACCGGCCAGTATACCCAGCGTTACACTCCGTTCACCATCGTGGAAGCGTTCTATATGTTCCGTGACCGCGATCATCTGTTCAAATTCTATGAGAGCGAGCCCTATCAGGAGCTGGTCGACGGCCTTGCCGAAACCTGCAGCGTCCATGTCCTGGCCCCGCTTTACTACGGCGCCCGCCAGATGACCACCTCCAAAAAGCCGCTGAACACCGCCGCCGACATCGCTGGCCTGAAGATGCGCGCCGCCAACGAGCCGCTTCCGATCGCTGCGTTCACCACCCTCGGCGCAACCCCGACTCCGATCGCCTATAACGAAACTTACCTGGCGCTCCAGCAGGGCACTGTCGATGGACAGGAGAACCCGCCCGCTTCCATCAGCACCATGAAGTTCTATGAAGTCCAGGATTATCTCAACCTGACCTATCATCAGTTCCAGATGCTCAGCATCTTCATGAGCGACGCCGCCAAGCAGAAGCTCACCGAGGAGCAGGTTCAGATCATCTATGACTGCGCCAAAGCTGTTTCCGACGAGCACAACACCAAGGCTGTTGAAGAAGAGCAGACCTACATCGACCAGATCGGTGAAAATTGCGAAATCATCGAGTCCGACATCGCTTCCTTCCGCGAAAAAATCGCCCCGATGTACGACCAGTTCAAGGATCAGTGGATCGAAGGCATGTACGAAGAAATCCAGGCAATGTAATCGCACCATCATATCCGCATAGGATCGATCACTGACGGAACGCCTTCCGGGATTCCGGAAGGCGTTCCCTTTCCAAATCGATAACAAGAAAGGCGTCTTATGATGTTAAAGAAATTAGAAAACACTCTTTTAAAGATTGAAAAAACGCTCTTTGTCACAATTCTGGCGGTGATGGTGGTGATCCTCTCCTGCCATGTCGTTATGCGTTATCTTTTCAACAAGCCGCTGATCTGGACAGATGAAGTGGTCACCATGATGCAGGGCGTGATCGCCTTTCTGGGTATCGGGTACTGCTTCCACCGCGGCAAACATATCGAACTCACTCTGGTTTATGACCGGGTGCCGACCGTTGTAAAATGGCTGTTCGACATCCTTTCCAATTCCGTAATGCTGGTCTGCACCATTTTTATGGTCAAGGTGAGCTACGAATATGTCATCTTCAAACATATCCCGCTCGGTACAATCCCCTGGCTCAAGCAGAGCTATTTCTATGCGGGAATCCTGGTCGGTTTTATCGTCGCGGCCGGTTATATCCTGGTGCGCCTGATCAAGACCTTCTCCAACATTATTGAGACATGCAAAGCGCACGGCGCTGGAAAGGAGTGAGCGAAGGATGGCATTATTGTTTATCCTGTTCTTCGGCTTCCTGATCATCCGGATGCCGGTTGGTTTCTGCATGCTGTGCAGTTCCCTCATCTATTCCTGGGTTAACGGGGAAAGCCCGGACATGCTGCTTTCCCGCGCGGTTTCGGGCTCCAGCTCGTTCACCCTGCTTGCCCTCGCCTTCTTCATCCTCGCCGGCAATATCATGAACCGCGGCGGCATCACCGACCGGATCTTCGGGTTCTGCCAGAAGCTGGTCGGCTGGATTCCGGGCGGTCTGGGCCACGCCAATGTCGCTGCATCGGTCATCTTCGCGGGCATGTCCGGTTCCGCGGTCGCGGATGCGGGCGGCCTGGGAGCAATCGAAATCAAAGCGATGAAAGACCACGGTTTCGATGAGGAATTCGCCGTGGCCGTCACCGGCGCCTCGTCCTGTATCGGCCCGATCATCCCGCCGAGCATCTCAGCGGTCGTCTTTGCGGTTGCGAGCGGCGTATCGGTCGGCAAGCTGTTCCTCGGCGGCGTCCTGCCGGGCGTCACACTGGCCATCGTCCAGATGATCTACGTTTTTATTATCTCCAAAAAACGCGGTTATCCCTGCACGCCGTTTGAAGGGTTCCGTAAGCTGGGCAATTCGTTTATCGGCTCCCTGCCTGCGTTGCTGACCCCGCTGATCATCCTCGGCAGCATTATGACCGGCATCTGCACGCCCACCGAAGCTTCGGTCGTCGCGGTTCTGTACGCGCTGGCGCTCGGCTTCATCACCAAAGACCTGCGGCTCAAAGATCTTCCCGACCTGCTTGATGAAACGATCCTGCTCACGATGAGCGTGCTGTTTATCGTCAGCAGCGCGAACTCGTTCGGTTATATCATCACCGCGCTGCAGGTCCCGACCAAGCTGGCCGCCCTTTTCATCGGCGTCATCAGCAACAAGTATGTCGCGCTGATCCTGATCAATATCTTCCTGCTGCTGGTCGGCATGGTCATGGAAAGTCTCGCTGCCCTTGTCATCCTGGTTCCGATCCTCATGCCGGTCGTCACCTCCTTTGGGATCGATCCGCTTCATTTCGGAATTATCTGCATCCTCAACATCACCATCGGCATGCTCACCCCGCCGGTCGGCATGGTGCTCTTCACCCTGACTGGTGTCAGCAGCCTCTCCTTTGAGAAGATAACAAAGGCGATGATGCCGCTATTATTCATCAACATTGTCGCCCTGCTGATTGTCACCTATTGTCCTCCGCTGGTCACCTGGCTGCCGAACCTGCTGATGTAAGCAGGAGCCATTCCACAAAAATTCATTAAAGGAGAAATCTGTATGATTCCAGTTGAACTCAAACAGGAAATCCGTGACGGCGTCGTCAAGACGCTGCCAATGGTTAACGAAATCCAAAATGAAGAACTGCGCCAGAAGGTCATCGACGCCTGGGCATTCTCACTCCAGATCAACGGTTTCACCAAAATTGAAGAGATGCCCGGTTCCGGCATGCCGGAAGCGAGCGAGCTGGGCGACCAGTCGATGCACATCCGCGCGGTAGGCTATAACGCCGTGAGCCTCTATGAGAACTTGGAAAAGGCTTATCAGATGGATCTGGGGCTGGATAAAGACATGCTGCGCGCCTGTGCGCTGCTGCACGACGTAGGCAAGCCGTACGAGTACAACAAAGAGAACCGGAAACGCTGGGCCGAAAACCACAAGACCACCGGCGCGCCGAATGCCCGCCATCCGGCATACGGCACCTACATCGCCATCACTGCTGAGCTTCCGGAAGAAGTCGTGCATGTCTGCGCCTGCCATTCCCCGGAGGGACGTTTTGTCACCCGCAGCGCATATGCAACCCTGGTTCACTATGCGGACGACGGCTCCTGGTTCTCGCTGGCAAGCATGTTTGACCTGAATATCCCGAAACTCTAATTTTTATCATTCATCCTCCATTTAGATTAGGCGCTGGTTTCCTCTGGAAACCAGCGCCTTTTTGCGCGCCCGCCGGCAGCTATGATGCCGTTATGTATATTCTAATGAAACTATAATGCCCTTTTGAACTGGTACTGCAGTGAGTTGCTATTTCTGGAAAATGTGGTATTATTAGGATACAATTTAATATCGTCTCCTGGACACCGCCCCGTGAGTTGTACACGGGGCGGTGTCCTCTTTTTCTTTGTACAGCAGCGCGTGCATAATGACACGGGTCTGCCGTTTTTTCCATTCCGGAACTTCCCGGTAAACCCGCAGCCATTCCATAAAAAGCTCAGAATCAGCGTCTGTTTTTGCCTCCCGCACAGCCGTATCATCCGCAAAATCATCATGAATCAACTGCTCGACGGTCATGCCGAGACAATTCGCAATATGCACCAAGGTCGCCTGGGTGGGATTGGTTACCAGACCGCGTTCAAATTTGCTTACATAGGCGACACTCATATAGGTATCCATGGCAAAATCCAGTTGTGTGATCTTGTGCTCCTTTCGGTACTCCTTTATTTTCCGTCCAACAATTTCTCCTATTGTCATTCGAATTCCTCCCATAAAAAGAATACAATGGCAATAGAAAATTTGACATACCTATTAGTGCTATAAGCTATATGAACTATAGTTTATAGATTCATCTCTCCGGATTGCCAAGGCCAAAAACATGTGCATAATTCCTGAAATAAGATTGTTATTTTTAAAAAAATCTGTTATAATTTACTCACCAAAAGATCGCGGCAAATTTCGAAAGTATCTGCCGCTCAAACCAACGGCAAAGCTTGGAGGCGAAAACGGCTAAGGTATCAAAATGGACCGCAAAAAACAATATTGACTGAAAGAGGTGGGCGTTATGACGAAATCTGTGGAGCCAATGAAGATGCCAAGCCTATGGCTGTCTGCCGGAATCATTGTGATGATCGGCACCGTCCTGACCACCGGAATCACAGCCGGAATCGCCACAATCCCGCTGCTCACCCTCAATATTGTCCTGGTGGCCGTCGTATCTCTTCTGTCAGGTTATCCTTACCGGGAGTTGGAGCAGGGGATGATGGAAGGCGTGTGCAGATCGATCGACTGTGTCATGATCCTGATATTCGTGGGCGTGCTGATTGCCGGCTGGATTCTCTGCGGCACAGTCCCTATGCTGATTTATTACGGGCTTTCGGTCGTCAGCCCAAAGCTTCTGCTCCCGTTGGCCTTCCTGCTCTGCTCTCTGCTGTCCCTCTGCACAGGATCCTCCTGGGGTACCGCCGGGACGGTGGGAATTGCCTGCGTCAGCATCGGCGCCAGCATCGGGATGCCGGTCGCGGTGGTCGCCGGAGCGGCCATTTCCGGCTCCATTTTGGGGGATAAGCTCTCCCCACTGTCGGACGCCACCATCATGGCGGCCAGCGCCAGCGGCACGGGATTATACCAGCATGTGCGCTCGATGGCCTACACCACGGCGCCGTCCTTTCTGATCACCTTGCTCATTTTTTACTTCATGGGAGCGGCGTACGCCGATACGCCGATGCATCCGGCGGTTGTGGAAACCGTACGCGGAACCTTGGCGGAAATCTATCAATTCAGTCCCCTGCTGCTGCTGCCCATGGCCGCCATTCTCGTGTTCAGCCTCATGCGGATGCCGGCAATCCCAGCGATCCTGCTTTCCGGACTGCTGGGGCTCTTTCTGGCGGTCGCAATCCAGGGAGTGGATGTCTCGACCGCCATTTCTGCTATCCTGCAGGGGGCCGCCAGCAATACAGGTGTGGAAATTGTCGATTCGATGTTGAACAAGGGAGGCATCACAGCCATGCTTTCCACCCTCTGTACAGCCGTGCTCGCCCTGGGGCTGGGCGGAATCCTGAGCCGGGCAGGCTACCTGCATGTGCTGGTGGAAGCGATTTCGCGGAGGGTGAAGACCGACAGGGGAACCGTGATTCTGACCCTGTTCTGTGGAATGATTACCCTGTGTCTTGTCGCACAGTTTTATGTCTCAGTGGCGCTGATGGGCACGATGTTTGGTGAAATCTACGACGCGCGTAGAATCCACCGGAGCGTGCTCTCAAGAACGCTCGAGGAATCGAACACCATCATGCTGCCGCTGGTCCCCTGGAACACCAGCGCCGTCTATTATATGGGGCTGTTCGGGTTTCACAACCTTGCTTTCGCACCATATCTCGTCTTTTCCTATGTGAACATTGCAATTTGTCTTTTGTGCGTGCTTTCCGGGCTGTTCATCTTCCGCCGCCGGGCGGACAACCCCGCGGAAACCGATTGGAAGTGGCATGAGCCCGTGTCTGACTCCGCTTTTGCGCAGGAAGCCTGATCAAAAGCCGATAAAAAACAACGGCGTTTATTCAGTTTGAATAAACGCCGTTGTTTACATGTTGACCGAATGTCCAAATTCTGCAAAATCCCTGCAGCACTCCATCTGCAACGCTTCAATTTCATCAAAGTGGCTGATGATGCAGTTTCTGGTGCTCATATGATCCTTTTCGATCAGGCGCTGCGCCAATGCGACATCCTTATCGATTACCGCTTTGGCCAGGCGGACGTGCATATCCACCTCCGCTTTCAGCGCGGAAACGTTGTCCGGGATGTTCCGCGTAATATAAATTAAATGCAACTTTCCAATTCTTCTGGTCAGGTCGATCAGATTCTTCAATTCGTTGGCAATAATCTGGGGACAAAGCTCCAGCAGATAAAAATGGAACCGGAGCTGTTCGTCAAAAAACCGGAGCATCGTTTCGAGATTCACCGCGGCGTCAATCTGCCGCGCGGTTTCTTCAAAATGCCGCAGAAATTCCGAAACTCTGGCGGGGTCCGCATGTGGGATCGCTTTTTTGATCGCCATACATTCCACAGCCGCCCGGAAATCATATAAAGCTTCCAATTCTTCCGGCGTGTAATTCCGAATATAGGAACCGCTGCGCTGTTTCACTGTGATATAGCCGTCTTTGTCCAGCGCCTTAAGCGCGGTGATTACCGGCGTCCGGCTGACGCCGAACTCATTCGACAGGGCCTCGATGTCGATCCTTTCCCCCGGTGTAAACTCATTATCGATAATTTTCTTTTTAATCTCATCGTAGACCCAATCGTTTAATAATGCGATTGCCATGTAATGAAACCCCGCCCTTTACCTGTTGGATTCCCGGATTTTGAAAGCTGCCGCGCGCAGGGCTGCTAAATTTTCCGGCAGCCGCAAACGTCCGCAGCATTTTCTCCCCGCAATTATAGCATGAATCGCGCGGGAAGGCAAAATCCCGCACGCCGTCCCAACGATTTCCATGGAAAACATACGCCCGCAAAGCGGGCGTATGTTTTGAAGCAACGGATTCCCATCTTATTTTCCGACACCGAGCAGCCAGTAAGGAATCACGTCCCGTGCAAAAATATCCTGCACCGTTTCACGGCGTCTAGCCAGCGCGGCGCGCCCATTCGAAACGATAACGGTCGCGGAGCGCGGCATCGCATTGGCATTGTTGCCAAAAGACTCCATATAGGCGCCCATGTCCAGAAATGCCAGCAGGTCGCCTTCTTTAACAGCGGGGATTTTGCGCTGTTTGGCCAAAACATCGTCCGCGCTGCAAAGCTGGCCGCACACATCCACAACCTCCTCATCCGGCGCGGAGGTATTGTTCGCAACCACGATATAATGAAAACGATTCTGCGCATCGAATGGATCGCCCATCTCATTGGTGTTGCCGTCTACATAGACCCACTTTCTGTTGGTCACCTCGTGATCTTCCTTGCGCAGCCCCACACGCGTCAGGAACATGCCTGCTTTTTCCACGCAGAACCGGCCCGGCTCCAAAATCAGTTTGGGAAGCTTCATCTGGTATTCCGCGCATTTCCTGATAAAGACATCCGTGATGTCTGCCGCATACCGCTCCAGGCTTGGATAAATAAATTCGTTTCCATAACGCACCGGTGTAAAGCCGCCTCCGATATCCACCATCTCCGGTTCCCAGCCGGTCTTGTCCTTCGCCATTTTGAGAACCTCCAAAAGTTCCTCCAATTCTTCCACATGGAATCCAACCCGGCGCGGAATCCCGCCGTGATACATCGCGCCCACCAGATTCAAATACGGCGATTTCAGGCAGTGCTCAATACTTTTGAGCGCCTGATTGGGCTCATTTCCAAATTTGAAGGTCCGTTCCCATTCGGCGCCATCGACGCCAGAAGCATAACGCGGATCGACATAGTGTTCCAGATCCACCTTTTTCAGCGGCAGGCGGCAGCGGACCGCAACATTCAGCTTTTTCCCCATCTCTTTTGCCAGCGATTCCACCCGGCAAACCTCCCCATAGGTATCCAGGTTAACGGTGATACCGGCGTCGATTGCCGCGCGCAGAATTTCCGGGAGCTTGTTGCAGCCATTCATAACAATTTTTTCCGGGTCAGTACCGGTAACCAGCGCGGAATAAAGCTCGCCAAGCCCGAACGCCTCGCCGCCGGCCCCTTTTTCAGTGGCTACAATTCTGCGCATTGCCAGCCCATAGTTGGATTTCAGGCCCACACAGGTCAGAACTTCCCCCGGATATCTGGACTGAAAGGCGTCATGGAATGTCCGGATGCTGGCCCGCAAGGTGTTTTCTGAGATCACAAACAAGGGGGTACCGTACTCTTTTGCAAGATCCGTACATTTTACACCGTCAAAAATCAGTTCATTGTCCACACACTCAATAAATTCCCCATATTTTCCCATCTTCTGCACCTCTATTCCTAAAATTTCCGGTTTCCCGGTTTGGAACCAAATTTTGCGCGCCCGCCATGGCACAAACTAAAATCTAAAATTTCAGTTTGTGCTTTCAGTATAGTTGCAAATCGTTCCAATGTCAATAGCCGTCTGGCACCGCTGCGCAAACCCCTTTACAGAAAAGCGCATTGGAACCGATTGGGGACCCCCACAGGATGCGGCGGCCCGGTTAAAAGGCACCCGGAATCCAGCTGCGGATTCCGGGCGCCTGCCGGATCGAAATTTGCCTTTCTCGCGGGACTCTGTTCCGCGGGCAAAATTTTGTAGCATTTAATTTCGTAAATCCATTGACTTTTATTCCAATTGCGGATACACTTAAACAAATGCTTGTCATCTAGCATAATTTTTAAAAAAGAGGTATTTCATGTACAACGACAAAACTCTTACTTGCAAAGACTGCGGCTGCGAATTTACTTTTACTGCCAGCGAACAGGAATTTTTCGCCGAAAAAGGTTTCACCAATGAACCCCAGCGCTGCAAACCTTGCCGTGACGCCCGCAAAGGCAATTCCCGCGGCGGTTCCGGCGACAGACAAATGTATGATGCCGTGTGCGCAGAATGCGGAAGAACCTGCAAAGTTCCTTTCGAGCCCCGCAACGACCGTCCTGTATACTGCAGTGATTGCTTTGCAAATAAGAGATAACATAACGTCTGATCGCGCACCCTTCGGGGTGCGCTTTTTTTCGTTTTTTTGCTCCCGCGGAATTTCCTTTCATTTTAGAAAGGCAAGCAGCTTTTTGATCCCCTTCCCTGTAGCGGAGCTCACAAAAAAGACCTCCTGCGCCCCCGCAAACCGCAGCAGCTCCCCTGCCCGGGCGGCCTGCATGGGGGTCTCGCAAAGATCCATCTTCGTAACTACGCCGATCAGCGGCCGGTTGAACATGCCGTACATCCGCGGAGAAAACGCGCACTGTTCATCGTTGCAGCTCTGCAGCATCAAAATGCAGTCGGCTTCTACCGCTGTGACCACCAGTGCCTTATAGAATTGTTTCTGTTCGATGTATTCTCCTGGCGTGTCAATAAGCGATCCGCCGAGCACTTCGATTGCCTGCGTCTTTTTATAGTGCTGCTTTTCCTGCAAAAGGCATTGTCCAAGCCTTGTTTTTCCACAGCCGATCTTCCCAATCAGCATAATCTTTTTCATTGGCGCCCCCCTCAGGATTTGGTAATTTCCGTCGGGGTAAAATGCAGTACATGCCCCAATACCGCAAGGACGTCCCTGAGAGCCGCCTCCACACTGGAAACATCACCGCAGATCACCAGTGAACCGCTGAAACGGTCAACAAAAACGATTTCAACTTCCGCAGCTTTGGAGGCAACGTCTGCGCCGATGATGGCCGCTTCACTCGGGGTGATCGTCAGAATGCCCAAAGCCTCCCGCTTTTCCGATACCACACCGAGCTTTTTATAAAGTTCTTCTATCGGATTGGCAATCAGATGCGCCATTGTCACCTGCTTTCCGGGTACAAACTCCTGTATAATACGCTGTTTTTCTTCCGGCAATTCGCTCCCCTCCTCCCATCACGATTTCCGTCCGAAAGCACCGGGCTTTTTTACATCAGCGATTCAAAAATTTCCGGACGCGGATTTGGGATAACCACTTTGGCAAGCATCAGTCCGCGCTCGCATCCCTGTTTTGCTCCCGCCTGCACAGCTTCGTTTACCGCCGCTACTTCCCCGGTCATCGTGACAAACGATTTCCCGCCAATACCAAGTCCCAGCCTCACATCGAGTAGTGTTATATCCGCCGCCTTGACCGCTGCGTCCGCCGCATAAACCGCCGCCGTGATACTGAAAAATTCCAGTACCCCTACCGCGCCGGGTCCATCCGGTACCGATGCCGCGTTGATCGCCGCCACCACCTGCGGATGTACCATCGGGATCACAACCGAATCCACAATATGCGAGCCGCCCACGGCGGCGCCCGCGTCCAGCGACGCGCTGACTGCGGAGACCGCCCCGGTGAACATAATGACATACTTTCCCGGACAGATCGCCTTTGCAAAGAGCAGATTCGTTTCCGCGGCCTTCAAAACGGCGTCCGCCGCTTCCACGCCCTTTGCGATACTGTTCAGCTCCAGAAAACCAATCGTTTCCATCATACCGCCGCACCTTCCCCTTCCTGAATCGTGACGTACCCAGGATCAATACGCGCTGTTCCGGAAATGGAAGCATGCAGGTTTGCACCGAGCTTCCCCTCCGGGCATTTCGCAATCAGCTGCCCGGCTGTCACCGATTCCCCGTCCCGGATCACCGGTTCGGCAGGCGCGCCAATATTCTGCCGCAGCGCAATTTTTACCTGTGCGGGGATGCATTCGCGCAGGGTATCCGTGCCGCACACATCATAAAATCCAAGCACACCCGCCCGGGCGGCCGCCCGTTTTGACGGCAGCTTACGGCCCGACCGCCAGGGGGAAATGTCCCGCGCTCCGCTGCCCTTTGGATATCGGATTTCCGCCTTTGCAAGCTCTGCCTTGATCAACGCGTTCACCCGGCGCGGCTGCAGTGACATCGGACACGCGAACAGTTCGCAGACGCCGCACTCACAGCAGAGCGCGGCATTTTGTACCGCCGGATCATCCAGGATCTCTGAAAACGCCCCGGCAAAGGCAAGTTTACGCATGATTCGGTGCGGTTCAATCGGATGCCCTAAAAGATGCCGCGGGCAGAGATCTGTACATTGACTGCACTGAATGCAGGCGCTCCGGGCGCGGTTTTTCATATGTTCCACCGAAATCTTTTCCGCTGCGGCAATCGGACCAATGTCTGGCAGCAACAGAATTCCTGAGGTTGTTTTTGTTATGCAGGCGTCCGCCGCCTGCGTGCGGGTCATCCGTTTCCCCATCATCGGGCCTCCGCATACCACGATATGGTTTTCATCCGACACACCTCCCGCCAGCGCGATACAGTCCGCGTAGGAGGTGCCAACCGGAACGTGAATCACCGACGGTTCCCGGACAAGCCCCGATACCGTCAGATATTTCCAAATGAAGGGTTTTCCCTCCATGGCATCCGCGATACTCAACATGGTCGCCACATTGCTCACCACGCACCCAACATCGAGCGGGATACCAGCGGGCGGCACCGCCTGGCCGGTCACCTCGGCAACAAGGGTCTGTTCGTCGCCGGCCGGATAAAAGCTCTCCATCTCATGGATGGAAATTTCCGGATCGATCTGTGCGATGGCTTCCCGCAGCGCTGTGAGCTCCTGCCGGTACGCGCTTTTGGTGGCAACCGTGCAGCGGATGTCCCCCAATTCCCTGCGTACAGCGCTCGCCGCCGCGATCACCCGTCCGGCAAGATGCCGGAGGATATAACGGTCGGTGCGCAGGAGCGGCTCGCATTCCGCGGCATTGAGGATGATCCATTCTGCGTCTCCATTCAGTTTCGCATGCGTTGGGAAACCCGCGCCGCCGCAGCCGACGATGCCCGCTGCAAAAATCTGATCCGTCAGGCTCATACGCCGTCATCACCTTTCGCCGCCTTGGTCTGCCGCTTTTCCCGCTCGACCTCCAGCGTGTCGATAATTCCCACAATCGCGCAATCCACAGGCAGGTCGTTGCCGCCCGCCGCAACGCGCGCGGTGCTTCCGCTCACCACGAGCACCCGTTCGCCCACTCCTGCGCCGACCTGGTCAGCCGCCACAAGGACGTTTCCCCCGCGGCCGCTTTCCGTCTCGCGAACCACCATCAGTTTCTGTCCTTCCAATTCCGGCGATTTTTTGGTCGCCCACACATGGCCAATCACTTCACAAATAAGCATTGCAACCTCCCAAATACCCGTCCGGTTTATTTACATAAATCCCGCCGCACGGTTATCCCCGCATGCAGGAACACATCCTTTGCGGAGGGAGTGACGATTGTTTCCGGTCCCAGGACGACCGTCTTTTCTCCCTTCACAGCCAGGCTTCTCGCCATAGCTTCGGTGACCAGCCGTCCCGATTGTTGTTTAGGAGGCAAGGTCTGCGGCGGTTTCCCGGGCTTTGCTTTCTCCGCGCCTGGCGAAGCTCCCTGCGCGGCGAAAATCTGCACGCCAAATTCCCGCAGCGTTTCGACATAGCTTTCCATCCGCCGGTAAAGCCCGCTTTCCCAATCGGCATCCATCCTGCGGTGAGCGGGCGCCGTTTCCAGCATACGAACCGGCTTTTTCTGAAGCAGAACGTTTATCACGGCGCGGGCAGCGGGACTCTCGTCCCGTCCGAGCGCGATATCCGCGAGCTGCGTACAGGTCAACGCGGTGATATATACCCCCTCCCACCGCGCCATCTCTTCGCAGCCAGCATACTGCGCAAGGGAACAAACCGTATGCCGCTCCAAAAATTCCTTCGGCAAAAGCTCCGGTTCCCCTATGACCAGAATTGCTGGTCCCTCCGGCGAAATCTGCGCGCTGAGTGCGCGCAGCACTTCCTGCGTGACCAGCTCCACGAGCTGCCGCCTATTTTCTTCCGTTGACATCCGACCGCCTCCTTATCGCAGAATATACGCTTTTGTGTCCTTGCCGCACAGGCAGGCGTTTGCCTCGTCAAAATCGAGATGCATCGCGGGCTCGAAGGAATCCTTCACACGGATGACCACATCCGCAAAGCACACCGGACGTGCGCTCTCCACCCGGACATGCACATGCTGCCCATCCGAGACGCCCTGTTCTGCCGCAGCCGCTGGGGTGAGATGGATATGCGCGCGCGCGACAATTACGCTGCTTTTTGCCTCCAACACGCCGGACGGCCCGACAATCACAACGTTGCCCGCGCCGGTAAGATCCCCGGAAAGGTTCACCGGTGCGGAAAGCCCCAGCGCGCGGCAGTCGGTCATTGAAAGCTCGCATTGCACCGCGCCGCGCGCCGGCCCCAGCACCGCAACGCTGTCGATCGTCCCTTTTGACGTAACAAGCCGAACGCGCTGCTCCGCAAGGAACTCTCCCGGCTGGGAAAGCATCCGTTTCGGGGAAAGATTTATTCCCGGTCCAAAAAGTGTTTCGACCGCCTGTTGTGTCAGATGCACGTGACGGGCCGAAGCTTCCACAAGGATTCCGGTATGCGCTTCATTTCTCCCATCCTTGCCCCGGCAGCGGGAAACAACCTCTTCCACAATCGACTGAATCTCTTCCAGGTTCATCTGCGACCCTCCTTTACCTGTTCTGCCAAAAAACGGCAAAGCAGAATATAAAAACCACTGGAGAGGCGGTTGAGCGCCTGGATAATATCCATTCGCTGTGCGCCGTCCTCCGCAAAAGCCGTCACCGCGGCAAGCTCACATTCCCGCGCGCGTACACGCAGCAGGTTGAGTCCGGCTCCGATCTCTCCATAGCTTCGGTTGGGAACCGGGTGTGCGATCCCAATCTCTTTTTTCACATTGTGGGAGATCTCCCGCAACTGCACCGGAGAAAGCCCGCAGAACTCCGGTTCCCCAAGCGCAAGCTCCCGCACTTCAGCGGAAAGAACCGCGCGGGTGTAGCGCAGCGCGTCCTCAAGCTGCTCGGTGAGTACGGAATAGCCCTGTCCCTGCGCCCGCACCTGCAGACAGACGATCTCCGCTTCCAGCGTATCGAGCTTTCCGCGCAGGGCAATGCGCGGATGGCTTTTCGGCACCAACAGGTTTCCTCGCAGATGGGTCATATTTTCCGGTTTTTCCGCATAGTTTGCCCCAGTCGCCGCATCCCGATAGGTCTTTTCTCCATTTTTTTGCACCGGGTCGCATGGCATCCCTCCCGGATTCACCTGCATTGTTTCACATGGCTCCGCCGGTGAAAAAACCAGCTCAATTTTTCGGTCTGATAGATATTCGCGGGCCAGCGGCGTGACAAAAGCCTCCGCTGGCGCGCGGTATTCCCGGATTCCCTCCTGAAGCAGCGCCGCGCGCAAAGTTGCTTCGGTTATGATGGTCATACTGCCGCTCCCGTATTACTTGTCACTGGCGGCAAGCGTCGGCAGGATGTACTCCACGTCGGAATGAGGGCGCGGGATCACATGCACAGAAATGAGCTCGCCAATTTTGGAAGCCGCCGCCGCGCCCGCGTCTGTCGCCGCTTTGACCGCACCAACATCCCCGCGTACCATAACAGTGACCAGACCGCCGCCGACATGCACCTTTCCAATCAGATTGACATTCGCCGCTTTGACCATTGCGTCCGCCGCTTCAATCGAGCCTACCAGCCCTTTTGTTTCAATCATGCCGAGTGCCTGTAATGTTGCTGCCATTTTTATTTCCTCCTGCTATCATTTTTGTAGTATATATTTTCAATCTGCGCCTTCCGAATGTTAATCTCCCTGCGTCAGTGACGGAAGGATATATTCCACCTCCGGATGCGGGCGCGGAATGACATGCACCGAAACCAGTTCCCCAACACGGGAAGCCGCTGCCGCGCCCGCGTCGGTCGCCGCCTTGACCGCGCCGACATCCCCGCGCACCATAACAGTGACCAGACCGCCGCCGACATGTACCTTTCCAATCAGGCTGACGTTCGCCGCTTTGACCATCGCGTCCGCCGCTTCCACCGAACCGACCAGACCTTTTGTTTCCACCATTCCAAGCGCCTGTAATGTTGCTGCCATTGCTGATTCCTCCTATATCGTTTTTCCAATGGATCTATGGTTTCAACCGCGCCGTGCGGATTACTGTTGTCCAAGCCGCGCTAGCACCGCTTTGGTGATCAGCTCCACCTCTTCCCGCGTAAAGGGAACGTCCGTGCCGGTACGCTGCTTTCCGGGCGTGCCGGCGGACGGTTTGGCGAGCGGCGGCGCAGGATTTTCTCCCCGGATTTCCGAAAGCTCCTTCATCCCCCAGGCAACCCGGCGGATATTGATCAGGTTCTTCGGCGAAATATTGTCCGAGGAGGCGCTTTTGCCAACTGAACCGCATCCCAGCGTCAGGGCGGGTGCAAGATTGGTCAGCGCCCCCACGCCGCCGAGTGCGGCGGCCACATTGACCAAAAGGCGGGAAACCGGTTTTTTCAACGCGAATTCCCGGATCAGGTTTTCATCCTGCGCATGGATGGTCATTGTATGGCCCGCTCCCTCAATATGAAGGATCTCCATACAGCGTGCGCAGGCCGCCTCCCAGTTTTCCTCCACAAAAAATGCCAGAATCGGACAAAGCTTTTCGCGTGTGTAAGGATTTTGGCGCCCGGCTTCCTTCTGCCGGGAAATCAGCACGCGCGTTCCGGAAGGAATTTTGATGCCCGCCAGATCAGCGATCACCTGCGCCGTCTTGCCGACAATCTGCGGGTTCATTGTCCCGTTTGCCCGCAGGATGTAGCCGGCCAACTTTTTGGATTCCTCCGGCGAAAGGAAGTATCCGCCCTGCCGTCTGAGTTCGGAAACCACCTGTTCCTCCGCCGCGCGTTCGGTGACGATCGACTGTTCGGATGCGCAGATAGTGCCGTTATCGAAAGTTTTGCTCTCGATGATCCGTCTGACAGCGTTTGGAATGTCCGCGCTTTTATCGATGAACGCGGGGCCGTTTCCCGGTCCGACACCGATCGCCGGATTTCCGGAACTGTAGGCCGCGTGCACCATCGCCTCTCCACCGGTCGCCAGGATCAGCCCGACATCCTTTGCCTTTAAGAGCGCGTCGGTCGCCTGTGCGGTCGTCAGCTCGATACAGCCGACCGTCCCCTCCGGCGCGCCCGCACGCCTGGCCGCTTCCTGCACAATGCGCACCGTTTCCAGTATGCAGTTTTTCGCGCTCGGGTGCGGGCTTATTACAATGCTGTTGCCGGCCTTGATTGCGATGAGGCATTTATACATCACCGTTGAAGTCGGATTGGTGGACGGGATCAGGGCCGCGACCACCCCAACCGGAACGCCAATTTCCATCAGCCCTCTCTCCCGGTTTTCGCTGAGTATTCCCACAACCCGCATATCCCGGATATAATCGTAGGTCATCGTACTGCCGAGAAGATTTTTCAGAACCTTATCCTGCCAGTTGCCGAATCCGGTTTCTTCATTTGCAAGCTTTGCCAGCCGCTGCGCATTGGCGGCACAGTCGGCGGCGATCTCCCGAATGATCACATCGAGCTGTTCCTGTGTCATTTGCGCAAGCTGCCCGGCCGCCTGTTTCGCCGCGGCGACAAGACAGCGCACCTGCTGAATCGACTGCAGATCTTTATCCAGCGTCATTTCTACGATTCCCCCTTAATATATGAGCGGAGCTTGCGCAACCGCACACACCATATCCGCAAATGCTTCGCAAGCGGCTTTGCAGGCGGCCTGATCGCCGGTCAGGAGTCCTCCCGCGAAGTTTGTCTCGGTTGGCGGGCCATAAAATATCCTCATCTCCACATCCGCGGCTTTGAGCGCCGCGTCAATTCCGACCATTGCTTCCAGCGGCGGCGCGATCAGATAAGCCATTGCGCCGCCCTCCGGTACTTTCGCCTGTTTCGAGAGGTACGAACCCGTGCGGGAAATACAGTGTGCGAAATACACCACCGAATCATCCCCGCAGGCACTGTAAAAGCAGGCGTCGTGCTTGATGAAGTCCACCGCTGCCTGCAGCCCGGCATGGATTTCCGCCGGGTCCGGTCCCGCAAGAATGCCGATAAACTCCCCCGCTAACCGGGTGTTCGCATTGGCGGAACCCGCGTACATGCTCTTCGCATAGGCGACCCGCACCCGCGCCTTTTTTGTGGCCTCGTCAAGCGCCGTATAGGAAACGTCGTCGCTGTCGGTCGTGAGGATTCCCAAGCTGCGCAGCCCCTGCGGCACCCGCAGCGCTTTCAGGAGCATGGGATCAGCATTCGGGATCATCCGGGCGGAAAGCACTGTGGTTTGAATGGGATCTCCCGTCATCTTTTCGCCTCCTATTTTCTGAGATCCACGCCGCTGGCTTTCGCAGCAAGGATCGCTTCAATTACGTCACAGATATACGCGCCCGCTTCCACCGCCGAAATACCTGCTCGATGGATGTTGGAAACCACTGTGCGCCGCGCCTCCGGCATGCCAACCGTCGCTTTGTAGGCAATGTAGGCGCTCATGCTTTCCGCCGTTGCAAGCCCGGGGCGCTCTCCAAGCAGCACACAGGTAACCGCCGCGCCGAGCGTTTCCGAAACCTGATCCATTGCGGGCACCCTGCCATAGCGGACGAAAAATGGCGTACCCACCTTGAATCCCTTGGCCGGCAGCCCTTCCAGAAGCACCGGCAGGATATTCGGCAGGTTCTCGTTCACCGCTGTGGAGGACAGCCCATCGGCCGCATAGATCTGTATGTCGGGGGTCCGCACACATTTTTCGCGCAGACCTGCGAGCGTTTCTTCGTCAAACTGCCTCCCAAGATCCGGCCGGGTCAGGAATTCATTCTTATCCCGGCACCGCGTCTGAATCGTGAACAGCCCCAATCGGTCTAGCATCGCCTGATCCACATCTGTGAATACGGCATCCCGCGCCGCCGCATGGTCAGCGCGCAGCGTTAACAGCGTGCGGGTATTGAGCCGCGGACCGCAGCGCCCAACCCCGATGCGCGCGGTGGTGCGCGCTTTCATCCGTAAAAGCGCATCCGGATCCTGCGGCGACCGAAGCAGGATCTCCGCTTTCGCTTGCGGAGAAGCCAGATCAAGCGCGCCTGCCTCCCGCTTTTCTTCCAAAGCCGGATGGACGGGCGGCGCGCTCAGCGGCGGAAGCGCCGCCCGGTCTTCGGCGGCTTTGCACTTTGGACGGTCCGTCTGTTTCGGCGGTCCCACAGCCTTCGGGCGCAATCCGGCAAGCACCTCCTCCACAATCTGTTCGACCAGTTTTTCATCGAGCACGCCCGGTCACCTCCTTTTCACAAAAATGGTGGGATCGCCCGCACGGCCGGTCAGTTTGCCGTCCTCCATAATCCCCATCTTTTCCAGCCAGAGTTCGAACTCCCGAATCGGACGCTTCCCCAAAATTTCCCGCACGGCATTGACATCATGATAAGCGTTGGTCTGATAGTTCAGCATGATGTCGTCGCTGGTGGGTACACCGAGGATGTAGTTGACCCCGGCGCCTCCAAGCAGCAGCGCGAGGTTTTCGATGTCGTTTTGATCCGCCATCATATGGTTTGTGTAGCAGCAGTCGCAGCCCATCGGCACCCCGGAAAGTTTCCCCATAAAATGATCCTCCAGACCCGCGCGGATCACCTGACGGCTGTCATAAAGGTATTCCGGGCCGATAAATCCCACCACCGTATTCACCATGAACGGCGCAAAGTTGCGCGCGTAGGCATAGCAGCGCGCCTCCATAGTCACCTGGTCGGCTCCGTAATGCGCGTCGGAGGAAAGCTCGCTGCCCTGCCCGGTCTCAAAATAGAGGACATTCGGGCCGGTGGAGGTGCCGTGCCGTTTGAGCAGCTCCTTTGCCTCCAGGACGGTTTGCGTGGTAAAACCAAACGCTTCGTTTCCCTTCTGACTGCCCGCGATCGACTGGAAGATCATATCGGCCGGAGCGCCCTGCCTGACCGCTTCAATCTGAGTGGTGATATGCCCCAGCACACAGATCTGGGTCGGTATCCCAAATTCGTTTTTTACCTCGTCAAACCGCCGCAGCACTTCCGCCAAGCTCGACACCGTGTCATTCACCGGATTTAGCCCGATAAGCGCGTCTCCGCATCCGTAGCTGAGCCCCTCAAACAGCGAAGCTGTGATCCCTTCGGGATTGTCTGTGGTGTGGTTTGGCTGCAGGCGGGTGGAAAGCGTCCCGCGCAGGCCGATCGTCGTATTGCAGCGCGCTGGAACCTGCATCTTTGACGCCGCATAGATGAGATCCAGATTGCTCATCAGTTTGGCGGCGCCGGCTACCATCTCCGCTGTCAGCGCCTTTCCGATCTCCCGCAGCTGCGCTTCGTCCGTGTTTGAATCGAGAATCCACTCCCGCAGCTGCGCGACCGTCCAGCTTTTGATTTTTCCATAAGCGTATTCATTGATCCCATCCTGATTCATCCGGGTCACATCGTCGATTTCATACGGCACCGCGGGATTCTCCCGAAGCTCATGCAGCGTCATGTTTGCGAGCGCCTCCTTTGCCGCGATCCGCTCGATATCGGACGACGCCGCAATCCCGGCGAGAATATCCCCGGACTTTTCTTCATTTGCCTTGGCAAGCACCTCCTTCACCGTGTCAAAAGAAAAGGTGTTGCCCCCCAGAATCACCTGATAGCTCATGCTCTGCCTCCTAATCTGGCTTTATCCAAAAATCAGCGTCTTGACCACCACCGGAATGACAAGTCCATCCATCAGCGGCCTTCCGAGATCGATGTAGTCGTTCTGCTCAACCTGAACCGCATCGATCGAAACGACCGGGCGCGCGCTTTGAAGCGCGGCGAAAACCGCCTGGCCCAGCGCCTTGGCCATATCGGTTTCCACTGCGAGAAAGACCGGCGCGCCGGGCGGGTACACCTGGCGTACCGCCGCAGCAATGGTTTCCGCCAGCCTTTTGAGCGCGTCGTAGGTGGGATTGGAGCGGCCTGGCAGCGCAAGCAGCAGTTTTTCGCCGTCCGTCTGCGCAAGGAACCATCCAAGCTGTTCCACAAGTGTGGCGCTTTCACCCGCAAAGCAGGCGTCCTGCTCCCTCATGCTCAATTTCAGCACCGGCAGGTTCTTCTGTGGAAAAAGCGGCGCGCTGTAAAAAATGGTGCTTCCGGAGATGCCGGTGGTATAGCAGCCCGCCCCAACCACCGTCGCGCGGATCGTCTCACAGCCGCTCACGATCCGGTATTCCGAGCAGAACCGGCTCTTTCGCAGTTTTTTGGCAAGGATCACCCCAATGTCCCCGTATTTTTCGATTTCCGTCTCGTTTTCATAAAAGCACCGCGCCACGCCGCCCGAAAAAAATACCGCCTGCGTGGGATACGGCGGGATAAAAGGGGAGCTTTCCGCTGTGCGCACCCGGTCGAGCAGAACCGACCGTTCCCCGGCCGTGAGCTGGAAAAGCAATTCCGCCATTGCTTCACAAACTTTGCACAGCTCCGCTTTGTCCACCCGCGTCCCTTCCCGCAGCGCAGAACCGCAGGCATCCGCAATTGCCCGCGCGCTCGGGCTGAGGTATGTGAGGACGCCATCCGGCGAAAAACAGATCTGCCCGCCGCCGATATCCACGCATCCGCGGGCAACCGCCCGGCCATCATAAAACTGCACAATATTGGAGGTGCCTCCTCCAATATCGATGTTCACAGCCGCGCAGGCGTTGTCCACAGAGTATTGCCATGCGCCGCTTCCCTTTCCGGCAATCACCGCCTCCAAATCAGGCCCTGCGGTAGAAACGACGAACTCCCCCGCAAAATTGCTGAGCTTTTCAAGTACCGCCCGGGCGTTCTCCTTACGGGCGCTTTCCCCGGTGATGATCACCGCGCCGGTCCCAATCTGCGCCGGCATATATCCCGCGCGCGCAAACTCCCCGGCGACGATCCGCTGCACCGCCTGCGCGTCGATCCGCACGCTGTTCAAAAGCGGCGTGCGGTGGATTTCCCCTGTATAGACCACCCGTTTATCCACGATCGAAACCCGCGGCGCCGAAAAGTATCCCGCTTTATTTTCCACTGTGAGACAGCTGAAAACAACCTGCGTGGTGGAGGTTCCAATATCGATCCCGACACTCAAAAATTGCTCCGCAGCCATGAAATCCGCCCGCCTCCTTGCGAAAAAACAAAAAAGGCCAAAGCAGTAATAAATTACTGCTTTGGCCTTATTGCCTTATCAAATGATGTACCCTGTTGTACGTTTTTAGTATAGCACACCAAAAGTGGAAAATCAATCCTCTTTCGGCGGCATCCGGAAAGAAAAATAGGCCTTTGTCCCAGTTTCATCCGGCGCGATGCGAAAATCCCCCCGCAGTTTATCCCGGGCAGTGAGGGTGACCAGTTCAAGCCCCAAGCTGCCCCTGCGAGGTTCCATTGGATCGTAGCCAACTCCGTCATCCTCGACCCATATCGTGGAAAACAGCCTGCCCGCTTGCGCTTTTACCGTCACCCTGCCGGTGCGATCCCCCGGATATCCATGCTCGAGCGCATTCGTGACCAGCTCATTCACAGCAAGCGCAATCGAAGACGCGAGATCCGCCGAAATCAACAGATCATCCCCTTCTACAAGGATGCGCACCCGGCTCCCAATACCGGACACCGCCTGGATTTCCCGGCAGATTCGTTCCAGCAGGAGCAGCAGCCGTACACCGCCGCCCTCCTCCCCGCGCGTCAGGATATCGTGGATCGCAGCGATACTCAGCACCCGCTGGGTATTCTCGCGAAACGCGCGCCGCACCTGTTGATTGTCGCTCCGACGCGCCTGCAGGTTCATGATCGAAGCGATCATCTGCAGATTGTTCTTCACCCGGTGGTGTACCTCCCGCATCCGCACATCGCCCGTTTTCCCGGCCACCAGAAGCTGTTTGCCGGCATGCTCTTCCTTTTCGCGCGCCAGCTCATCATATTTCTTTTCGCGGATGAGCCTGCCCGAAATATCCTTTTCACAGATGAGCACACCGATGACCTTTCCGTCTGTTCCACGCACCGGGACAACATCCTGACGGACCGTCACGCCCTCCTGGGTGATGGCTTTTAGGTCGCGCGCGGGCAGTCCGCTTTCAACCGCATGATAAACCGCAGGTTCCATCTCGCGCAAGACGGTCTTTCCCACCACATCCTCCGCATAGACAGAAGAACCGACCTGTGCCGGACGCGCCTGTGCCGCAACCAGCACGGTACGGCCGCTTTTGTCAAAGCAGTCGATGAAGATGTCAGCATTTGTGAGTTCTGCAATCACCGGGAGCTCCTGCTCCAGCTGTTCCAGCCGCGCGATGTCCGCTTCTGATAAGGCCGTCTGGATACGGCAAAGCTCCCGCAGCATCATTTTTGTTCCTCCGCTGCCTGTGCGGCCAGCCATGCTGCGGCCTGTTCAGGCGTCATATCCTTTTCCTGCGCCGCCTGCCGGATACGGGCGTACGCTTCCCTTTCCGAAAGATGCAGCAGCTCCATCAGCCGCTCCTTGTCCCGTCTGAAGGCGGGACGCGCGCCGCAGCTCTCCACAACTGCCCGTGCCAGCACGCCGACCGGGCAGCGCTTGTTCATCGCCATACGCCGCAGCTCCTGATAAGCCTGCATTTCGCTGATCTGACGCTGCGAGGCCAGGATTCCCTTCGCGCGCTCCACAAATTTCAACTCCTCCAGCTTTTCTTTGGCCTGCGCGCTCTCCCTTCTGCTTTCCCGCAGACGCCTGCTCTGTGCGATCGCCACCTCAACAGTGGGCAAAATGAGCCGCTGTTCCACTGGCTTTACAAGGTATCCGGTCACGCCGGCCTTTCCCGCTCGTTCCACCAGTTCCGGATCGGAAAATGCGGTCAGGAGAATTACACAGCCGGACAGCTCCTCATTTACAATTGTTTCCGCTGCGCCAAGGCCGTCAAAAATCGGCATGCGTACATCCAGAAGCGCCACATCCGGATGGTGTGCGCGGCAAAGCTCGACCGCGTCAAATCCATCGGACGCCTGTCCCAGTACCTGGAACCCCAGTTCCTCCAGCATCTGCGAAATATCCAGCCGTGTGATGGGCTCGTCGTCCGCGACAATTGCCGTACGCATACCGCTCCCCCTTTTGCTGATGTTCTTTTTCTTTTATTATATAAGTTCCTGCCGCATTTTTCAATTCCACGCAAAAAAGAAGGACGGCCGAATGTCCGCCCCTCTTTTTGCAGCTCCAAAGCGCCTACAGGAACAGCTTCGGCAGGATCAATTTCGGCAGCGTAAGGGAAACCGCCGGGATAAAGGTCGTGATCAGCAGAGTGGGCAGATACGCAAACAGGATGAACACCAAAGTCGGCGGAAGCATCTTGTTGATTTTCGCGTTGCACACGCGCCCGCTCAGATAGAGCATCGGGGCGGTCGGCGGGGTGATGTTCCCCATGCCGAGGTTTACGCCCAGAATTGCCGCGAAATGAATCGGATGCACCCCCAACGCCGTCACGATCGGCAGAAGGATCGGCGTGCTCAGCAGGATTCCGCTGACATCGTCCATCAACATCCCGATGATAATCATGAACACATTGATCAGCAGGAGCAGGATATATTTGTTGTCGGTCACCTGCAGCAGCGCGTTTGCAATCCGTCCCGGCACATCTTCCATTGTGAAAAGCCTGCTCAGGATCATGACCATGAAGAACATCACCATGATGACGCCCGTGGTGGTCGAAGTGTCGATGAGCGCGTCCTTGAGGCCCTTTGGGGTAAGCCCCCGGTAGAGGAACATTCCGACCGGGATCGCATACAGGACGCTGACTGCCGCCGCTTCGGTCGGCGTCATAATCCCGCCGTAGATTCCTCCCAGGATGATGAGCGGCATTATCAGCGACGGCACAGCGTGCAGGGTCTTTTTCTTCGTTTCTTCCATCCAAACGGCGCGTGGCTGTTTTTCCGGAATGATAATCGGCATCCTCCTGGCAAGGAATCCATTTACCACGCAAAGGAACAATACCAAAATGATGCCAGGACCAACTGTGGAAGCAAAACAGGCCAGAACTGACTGGTTGCTGGACCAAGCGTAAAGGATCTGCGCGGAACTGGGCGGGATCAGAAGCCCCAGCGGGCAAGCCGCTGAAAGGATTGCCGCCGTATAGCCTTTTTCATAGCCGGCCTTTGTCATACGGGGTTCCATAATGGAACCGATACAGGAAAGCGTGGCCGAAGCGCTTCCGGAAATGGAACCGAAAATCGCGCTCGCAACTACCGCCACAGCGGCAAGGCCCCCTTTGAACCGGCCGACAAACCGTTCCACCAGCCCGACCAGCGATTCTCCGATCTGTCCTTTTTCCATGATGCCGCCGGCCAGCACGAACAGCGGGATGGCAAGCAGAACCACCGAATTGAGCTGGCTGTAGCCCGCCGCCAGCAAAAAGTCCGTTTGGAAATCCAGCGAATAAGCAATCCAGATGAAGGATGCGCCAAACGCATATGGAATCGGCATGCCGATGATCAACGCGACCATCAGGATCAGAATACTGACCGCTATCTCCATTACTGCCCATCCCCTTTCTGCTTTTCCGCCTCTTCATCGGCTTTCAGCATCGCTTCAACCTCTGCCTTCAAAGGCGCGGCAGCGGTAGAATACCGCGCTTTGAGTTTTTCCGTGATATAGTCGCCATACTGCGGAACCGAAAAATATCCGCAGGATGTAAACTTGTGGATATTGATGCAGAAATAGCAGATATGGTAAAACACCATCAACAGCAGGGAGAAGAAAATTGCGCTCTGCGGAATCACCAGCGGTATCTTCAGCCCTGTGGAGAGCGGCATCTTGTTGAGTCCCCACAAAAAGTAATCCCACGCCCAGAACAGCAGGATGGCATTGACAACGATTGTCAAAAACTGCGCGATCAGGCCCATGACATCCTTCACGCGAAGGTTCTTTATGTAAACATTCAGAAGATCCGCTTTGATATGGCTGTTTTCATAACTTCCATGTACGGCTCCCATAAAATAGAGCCAGAATGCAAACATCAGAATCACTTCATCCGAACCATAAAAATTCTTCTGGAATATATAGCGCAGGGTCAGGGAGTAGATAATACAGGCGGTGGAAATCACGCTGCAGGAAACCATAACGAAGCGCACCACCCGCAGCAGGATCTTCCAAAATAAAGTCTGTGTGATATCGAAGGGTACAGACGGCATCCTCTCACCTCACATTTCGTCCATTTATCCGTCAAAATTCCCAAAAGGCCTTTTGGGATTGTTCGGACGGCTGGCTGTCAACCGCACAGCCGCCCGAACAGGCTGGAACATCACTGAACTGCTTCTACCAGTTTTTTAAGAGTCTCCTCACCAATATTCTTGTAAAGGCGCGGCCAGGTTTTTTCCTGGATGCTCTTCGCATAGGCGGCCCGTTGTTCATCGGTCAGCCGGACAATTTCGATCCCATACTCCTCCATTTTTGAGAGCGCTTCATTGTCCAGTTGCTCCGCGACCGCATAGCTGTTGATCGCTTCCTTCATGAAGGCGTCCTGAATCATGGTCTGGTATTCAGCGGGAAGGCTGTTAAAAACATCAAGGCTCATGAAGAACCCGATATTTTCAGCAAAAACGTTGTAATCCACATAGTATTTGATAACATCCTTAAAGTCCGTGTAGTTGAGCTGCGGCGTGCCGCCGATCCAGCCGTCGACCACACCGGTCTGCAGCGCGCTGTAAAGGTCCGCATAGGGGATTGTAGTCGCGGAATAGCCCATGTCTTCGGTCACCAGGTTGTAAACCTCGATTGCCGGACAGCGGATCATCAAACCCTTGGAAGCCGCTGGATCCGCGTAACTATCCGGCAGCTGCGTAAGTCCGAATCCAATCAGACCTTCCACATAGAGCCCCAAAAGTTTGACGCCCAGGTTTTCATGGATCCCGCCATACTCCTTGTAGAAGTAGGAATCCGGGCCGTACGCCGATTCCATCTGACTGTAGTCCGTCACCATGTAGGGGACAAAGTTCATCTCCAGTTTTGGATCGTATTCGCTGGGAATTGGGATGAGCGCAAAGTCGACGGAACCTCTCATCAGGTCCTCATAGGTCAATGTGTAGTCGCCCAACTGACTCGACGGATAGAGTTTGACCTCGATTTTTCCGCCGCTCTGCTCATTGAGATCAGCCGCGATCCTCTCCAGCGCGGCATAGCCGGGATGGCTTGTCGCATAGTGGGTTGCAAGCCGGAATGAATAACTTTCCGAGCTGTCCTTGCTTGTATCCGCAGGCGCAGACGCCTGGCCGGAAGGCTGAGCGGGCGCCGTCTGGCTTTCCGCGCCGCTTGCACTTTTGTCACAGGCAGCTAACAATAACAGGCTCATTGAAAGAACGAGTGCGATAACCTTTTTCATGGAAATCCTCCTTACCAGCATATGGTCGTGGTGGATGCGTCTTACTTCTTTCCGGTCTGCACATAGGTAAGCAGCTGTTCCTTGTTCATGCCGTCGATGCCGAGATCCTCCGCAGTGAGCCCCTCCCTGCGCCAGTCGGTCTCATGGATGACATTATAAATATCGATACAGGAGTTGGTCATCGACATCGGCACGCCCAGCAATCCACCGATCGCCGCCCACGGCACCAACCCGTACGGCGCGTCCTCGGTCAGGTAGCGGTCAAAAATGTTGTTCGGGCCACAGATGGGAGTGAGCGAAATCGCTCCGTGCCCGGCCGCGTACAGCTGCTGCCAGGTAAACCCGTCCGGCATCCCGCTGAAATCCTCCATTGGGCGCAGATGGTAACCAAGCTCCTTACCCACCGCTTTCCGCTCTTGATCCAGAACAATGTTCAGCTTGCAGGCCGACGGGGTCCAGCCGTGCTCATAGACAAAAAAGTTGTTTGTCGGGTTTTCGATGGAGGTCACGCTTAAAAGGCAGGGACCGGTATGCCAGGCCGGGTTGACAATCGACAGGCCGCATTCAAGCACATCGCGGTAAACCTTTTCAAATGGGAAGAGGTCCACCCGCATCTCATCGATCAGGCTGTCACCGGCCGATGCGGGCAAAAACGCGATGTTCACGGCATTGCGTCCGAACAGGTTCACCTTAGCGGGGCCGCTCAGACGTGTATCATACGGCAGGTTGTTAACATCCGCAAATACTGGGCATTCCGGATCATCTCCGAACACTTTTTTGATTTGAAGTGCCGCGAACGCGCCCGGGAAGGTCACGATCACCTGATTTTTCTTCACTTTTCCTTTGAGCAGATTTGCATAAAAAGCATGAACGAACGCAGGGGTTACAATACAGATATAATCCGCCTCTTTGATTGCTTCCTCGATATCGCAGGTTACATTATGGAGTTTTACAGAGGTTTTCAGAACGCCTTCAATGTTGATGGTTTTGGTCTCCATCAGTTTGCGCACCTCTTCGCGCGCTTCGTAAATGTACATGCTGACCTGATGACCCTTCATGGCAAAATCAGCAGCCATCATGTGTGCGCCGTTTCCATCACCAAGGATTGCGATCTTTTTTGCTGCCAAACCAAATCCCTCCTGTTCTTATTCCAACTTATTCTCTTTGGATCTCAGCCCCTGCGCAACTTTCAGGAACTAAGATTAGTATAACTGGAAAAAATTCTGGAAACATCCAGCTGTTATTACAAAAAAACGCGGGACTCTCAAAGATTTTATTGTAATAATATTATATAATATTTAAACATATAACAAAAAATATGGACAATTATCCAATCGGTTTATCTCAAATAAAAACTGTCGCCGAACATTTTTTATGTTCGGCGACAGTTTTTAAAAGCGGCTGATTTGCAGTCTTCATGGTTCCGGAAGGGCCATATATCCCCTCGGTTTGAGATAATACAATGTAACCGCAATATACAGCGCTGTTGCCTCTTTAAAATTTTTCAGATCCAGCCCGCTGATTTTTTGTATCCGGTTGATTCGGTAGGACAGCGTGTTTTTATGAATGTGCAGCCGCTGCGAGGACTCGGTGGCGTTAAATTTGGTTTCACACCAGACAAGGATCACGCGCAGCAGTTCATCCCCATCCTTCTGCCGCACAAGCGCCTGCAGATTGTCCTTATAAAAGGAAGTATAGGCTTCGCTTGAGATATTGAAAACAAGCCGTTCCAGATGGCTGTCCTTAATGTACACCAGGCGGCCCGGCTCCCCAGTCCAACGGCAGATCATCATGGCCTGGTAGGCGTCATAATAAGATTGCCGCAACGTCACCAGATCGGTTGCCAGGCTCCCCGCTCCGGCCTTCGCGCATACGCCGCTGCGCGCAAACATCTCCAAAAGCTCCCCGCCTCTGCGCTGAACCGTCGACTTGACATCACGTTCACTCTCATGGGCACCCAGCACTGCAAAAATCATGATCCGGTTAATTGAGAGCGGGATATAAATATTCTCCCGTTCAGAAAAAACCCGTTCCACAATTGCGCTGATATCCGGCCTGCTGCCAGGCATATTCTCCGGCCGCGCGGAAGCGCTGTTTTCTTCCTGGATCTCCACCATAATCGCAGCACGGGGAACTGAAAGATCAAACCCCAGGGCCTTTGCATGCAGCAGGATATTCTCCTCATCCGCTCCGCCCGCATGGAAAGCGGTGATTTCCAAAAGCAGGTTATACCTGTCCCGATCCCGCAGCTGAGACAGATTTTGTTCCAGCCGTTCCTTTAAAAAAACTTCCACAAACATTTGGATCAGCTGCCCGTATTGGGAAACCTCCTCCAGCCTTCCGGTGATCCCAACCGATCCGACAACCTCATTTCCAAGTTCAATCGGGAATGTGACTCCATAACGTGTTCCTTTGTATACTTTACAAGCCTGTTCATCCAAAAATGCGGGTTTCCGGCTTTTCATCACCGGCAGCGATGCCTCATGTAGCGAACCAATCCGCTTTAAATCATAGCATCCCAATACGACTCCTTCCGCATCGGTAATCAGAACGCCGTGTCCAATGATCCGGCTCGCCGCAAGTGCGATTTCCTGTCCAATTCCCTGATTGAGCATATCCAACACCCCGTATAGTGGAATCCCCATTATACTTCCTTTCACAAAATTCGGTTAAGGAAGGAGTTGCAAATAATCACTAAAAAAAATTATTTTTTCTGTTCTTTTAGTATATCACACACAAATTATTCTTACAAGATATGCTCCATGAAGCTCGTTAAATACCCTTCTCCACTTTGATGTTTCATAAAAATTTGTTCAGCAGACGTTACATGGCGGCCTGCCGCCGAATACTGCTTCCAGGATTGGCACATGTACCGATATTCTTTCGGTTCTGCTTTTTACGATCATTCTTCCATGGAAAATGTCACAATCACATCGTCATGGCCCAGGGCGTCTTCCCACCCAGATGTAGCTCGAAGAGTGGCACGCAGATAAAGATCCTTTTTCACCGAGAGGCACCGTCTTTTACAACCGGTTATTTTCGATGGTTTCATCTTATCACTTGGATATTAAAATAACAAATACACATATCATGTATTTAACTATACATTGAAAGAAGCAATAACACCGCCAAAAGGCGGTGTTATTGCTTCTTTTGGCTTATGGGTCGAGGTGACAAGACTAGGACCTGCGGCCTCTGCGTTCCGAACGTCCATATTTATAGCTGCAAACCAGCATTATAAGCCACTTATAAAATATGTTGACGAACATATTTTATGCTTTGCCCTGCGCCTTCTACGCAGTCATATTGTTATTGTTAAATTATACCATATACATTATTTGTGGCTATATAAAATTTAGTTAGCCTTACAATCTTTTAGCATCCGCCTAACATTATCGATATATCCCATTGAATAACTATGCTAATTTATGATAAACTTTAAACACTCGATGCTCCGGGTGAAATAAAATATTGTTTCCCTGCAAAGATGCCCGCCATGTGCGGGCATCTTTGCGTAAAGAAGGGCGGGCCAACCGGAATAACCGGAAGGCCCGTTTATCATATCTTTGCCACCTGATCAGCAGCCAATCTCGTTTTAAATCGCTCGTATTGTTCCTGCGCCTCTTTGGACATCTCCAACGCCTCCTCTACATCCCCGTTGGTCTTGTGCCCCGTCACGGCCTTAGCAGTCACTGTGGACAGCTTGCAGGCTGCGGACATCAATTCCATTGACAAGCGGCTTTCCTCCGCGCGGCGGGCGGCTCTGGCCTCGGTTCGTTTGCGGCTTTTGCTTTCCCTGGTCTCGATCACCGCCACGACGATCAAAGCCAGAGCCGACATGGTTGACGGCAGCACCGCCGTCCAGAATTGTGCATCCATCCTGTTACCCCCTGTATTTGCTGATCACCGCCTGTATATCGGCCACCAGCCCGTCATATTTCGTTTGCAAAGCGTCCCGCTCGGCTTTCATGGATT
>Ga0079305_1001474_pt1 | contig 30286 bp, 29 predicted proteins | sample LMS_cellobiose_e_FD_79183 | JGI IMG/M metagenome (GOLD analysis project Ga0079305, IMG submission 79183) | Rumen-fistulated moose microbial communities from Alaska, USA - LMS_cellobiose_enrichment | ecosystem: Host-associated > Mammals > Digestive system > Stomach > Rumen fluid ... | reverse complement strand
TGTCCTGGACCTTCCAGGAAGTGGATCAGAAGCTCAAGGGCATCATGGAAAGCATCTTCGCCAATATCGACGCCGCCGCCACGGAATACGGCGCGGAAGATAACTACGTGGTGGGCGCCAACATCGCCGGCTTCCTGAAGGTGGCCGACGCCATGCTGGCCCACGGCTGCGTGTAATTCCAGAAAAAACGAATATGCGGAAGGGGGCTTTCTTTCGGGAAAAAGAAAGCCCCCTTCCGCATTCTCCCCAAAGAAAACCGGCTGGGAAAAATATCAAGCAAAAAGCAATGCCCTGCGCATGGAAAAGGCATTGCTTTTATATTTGAACGGTTTTCTAAAAGCCGTGCGGGGCGCCGCTTTTTGCGTCAAACGGCGCCCACCATGATTCTTATTTTGTCGTCAGCAGCTCGCCGTACCCCGGGAAGGGCCAGAGGGACTTGTCCGTGATGGTTTCGGCCTCGTCCGCCAACGCGCGCAGCGCCTGCATCTGCCGGAAGATCACGTCCCGGCAGTACCGGGCCCTGGCCAGGGCGTCCCCGGCCTGGTCCAGCCCGCTGACAGCCTGCTCCAGTGCCCCGATCTTTTCACCCATGCCGTTGATGAGGCGGGTCAAACGGCGCAGCAGCTTCTGTTCATAATCCAAATCCAGGTCCGCCGCCAACTGCCGGGCGGCCGCCCCGTCCCGGGCAACGTTTCCTGCGTACTTCATCACCGCGGGCAGGATTTCCTGATTCGCCATATCCAGCATGGTATGCGCCTCGATGGAAATTACCTTGCAGTAGTTTTCCAGCAGGATTTCATACCGGCTCATCAGCTCCTCGCGGCTGTACACCTTTTGCCGCTCAAAAAAGGCGATGTTTTCCTCCGAAATCAGGCAGGGCAGCGCATCCGGCGTGCTGGGCAGCTCCAGCAGCCCCCGGCGGCGGGCCTCTTTCTTCCAGGCGTCGGAATAATTATTGCCGCTGAAAATGATGCGCTTATGATTGGTGATGGTCTCCACCACGATCTGCTCCACCGCCGCCCGGATATCCACGGCCTGCTCTAATTGATCCGCGAAGCCCCGCAGCACATCCGCCACGGCAGTGTTCAACACCACGTTCACCTCAGCGATGGACATGGAGGAGCCCGGCATGCGGAATTCAAACTTATTGCCGGTAAAGGCAAAGGGCGAGGTGCGGTTGCGGTCGGTGGTATCCCGCGGGATGCGGGGCAGGGTGCGCACGCCGATATTCATATCGGTTTTGGCGCCGGCCACGTAAGCGTTATGATGCTCCAGCGCGTCAAGGATGCCCTCCAGCTCGTCCCCCAGGAACAGAGAAACGATGTAGGGCGGCGCCTCATTGCCCCCCAGGCGGTTATCGTTGCCCGCGCTGGCAATGGAGACGCGCAAAAGGTCCTGATGCAGGTCCACCGCTTTGATGACCGCCACCAGGAACAGGAGGAACTGGGCATTTTCCGCCGGGGTCTCCCCCGGCTCCAGCAGGTTCATGCCCGTATCGGTGCACATGCTCCAGTTATTGTGCTTGCCGGAGCCGTTGACCCCCGCGAAGGGCTTTTCGTGCAGCAGGCAGGCAAAGCCATGCTTGGCCGCCGTCCGCTTCATAATTTCCATGGTGAGCTGGTTATGGTCGGTGGCCAGGTTGGCGCTGGTGAAGATGGGGGCCAGTTCGTGCTGGCAGGGGGCCACCTCGTTATGCTCCGTCTTGGCGGAAACCCCCAGCTTCCACAATTCCTCGTCCACCTCGCGCATATACGCCGCCACCCGGGGTTTGAGATTGCCGAAGTAATGGTCGTCCAGCTCCTGGCCCTTGGGGGGCTTGGCGCCAAAGAGGGTGCGCCCGGTATAGATCAAATCCTTGCGCTTCAAATACAGGTCCCGATCAATGAGGAAATATTCCTGCTCCGGGCCCACCGTCACATCCACCCGCTTGATATCCAGATGGCCCAGCAGCTTAAGGATGCGCTTGGCCTGGCGGTTCAGCGCCTCAGCGGAGCGGAGAAGCGGGGTTTTCTTGTCCAGGGCGTGGCCGCCATAGCTGCAAAACGCCGTGGGGATGCACAGGGTGCCGTCCTTGATGAAGGCGTAGCTGGTGGGGTCCCAGGCGGTATAGCCCCGGGCCTCAAAGGTGGCGCGCAGCCCGCCGGAGGGAAAGGAAGAGGCGTCAGGCTCGCCCTTGACCAATTCTTTGCCTCCAAATTCCATGATGGCCCTTCCGCCTTCCACCGGCGACAGGAAGGAATCGTGCTTTTCCGCGGTGATCCCCGTCATGGGCTGGAACCAATGGGTATAGTGGGTGGCGCCCTTCTCGATGGCCCAGTCCTTCATGGTGTTGGCCACCACGCTGGCCACCTGCGGCTCCAGCGCCGTTCCTTCCGCGATGGTGCGGTGCAGCGCCCGGTAGGTTTCCTTGGGCAGCCGCTGGCGCATCACTTCGTCGTTGAACACCAGACTGCCGAACATTTCCTGCAAATCCATGGAGCGTCGCCTCCCCGTCCCGGTTCCTTGAAGGGAAAGGCGCTGCGAGGATCACCGCAGCGCCTTTTCAGTTCTACCGGCATTATATGCTATTTTTCCGTTCATTTCAAGTATTTTTCCTGCATATCGCCGATGATGGCGCATTGCGTCTTGATCAGACCAGCCGCACCCGCACCACGTCCTTGAGCTTGCTCAGGGCGGCCAGCAGGGTATCGTCCGGATGCTGGGCCACTTCCAGCACGGTCACGGCGTTGTCGCCGCGGCTTTTGTTGAGCATGTTCTGGATGTTGATGTTCCGCCCGGCGATCAGGGAAGTGATGCTGTTGACGGAGCCGGGCACGTTCTTGTGGAGCACGATGATCCGGCTGCCCTCGGGGATGCCCAGGGAGATTTCCGGCATGTTCACGCTGTTGCGGATCACACCGCGCTCCAGATAATCCCGCAGCTCCGCGGCGGCCATTTCGGCGCAGCGTTCCTCGCTCTCCGGGGTGGAGGCGCCCAGATGGGGCAGGCATACCACGCGGGGCGTATCAGCCAGGTCGGGGCTGGCAAAGTCGGTCACGTAGGCGGCGATCTGCCCGCCGGCGATGGCGGCCTTCACGGCCTGGACGTCGGCCAGTTCGCCCCGGGAAAAGTTCAGCACCCGGGCGCCCGGCTTGAGGCCGTTTAAGAACGCCTCGTTGATCATGCCCCTGGTGCCGTCCGTCAGGGGGATGTGGAGGGTGATATAATCGGCGTTCCTCAGCGCGTCCTCCATGGAATCCGCCCGATGGATGGCGCGGCTCAGGGACCAGGCATGGGCCACGGAAATATAGGGATCGTAACCCACCACTTCCATGCCGAAGCCGTTGGCCGCGGCGTTGGCCACCAGGGCGCCGATGGCGCCCAGGCCGATCACGGCCAGCTTCTTGCCCCTGAGCTCGGGGCCCACGAACTGGCTCTTTTTCTTTTCGGCCAGTTTGCCCAGGTCCTTTTCATCCTTGTTTTCCTTGACCCAGGAAATGCCCCCCGCGATATCGCGGCTGGCCATGAGCAGCCCCGCCATCACCAGTTCCGCCACGGCGTTGGCGTTGGCGCCCGGGGTGTTGAACACCACGATGCCCTGCTCGGAGCACTTGTCGATGGGGATATTGTTGACCCCGGCGCCCGCCCGGGCGATGGCCAGCAGGGAATCCGGCAGCGCCATATCATGCATGGCCGCGGAGCGCACCAGGATCGCGTCCGGGGTGGGCTCCTCGTTGGATACGGTATACATATCGGCGCTGAGAGATTCATGGATGATGGGAGAGATATTATTCAGCGTCTGAATCTTGAACATGGTCTGCACCCTCCGTTAACCGTTGATTTCAAAGGCCTTCAGCGCATCCACCAGCGCCTTCACGCCTTCCAGGGGCATGGCGTTGTAAATGCTGGCCCGCATGCCGCCCACGCTGCGGTGGCCCTTGAGGTTCACCAGGCCCTTCCCCGCCGCGAACTTGACGAACGCCGCGTCCTTTTCTTTGTCGCCGGTGACGAAGGTGACGTTCATAATGGAGCGGAATTCCTTTTGCGCCGTGGCGGTGAAAAGCTTGCTGTTGTCCAGGAAGTCATACAGCAGCGCGGCCTTTTCCCGGTTCACCTTTTCGATGCCTTCCACGCCGCCCTGGCCCTGCAGCCATTCCATGCACAGCCCCGCCACGTAGATGCCGAAGGTGTTGGGGGTGTTGAGCATGCTGCCGTTATCCGCCTGCGTGGTCCAGTTGAGCACCTTGGGGCACAGGGGCGAAGCGTGGCCCAGCAGATCCCTGCGCACGATCAGCACGCACAGCCCGGCGGGGCCGATGTTCTTCTGGGCGCCGGCATAGACGACGCCGAACTTATTGATATCGTATGCTTCGCCCAGGATGTTGCTGCTCATGTCCGCCACCAGCGGGGCGTTCCCCTCCGGCAGCTCCACGTAATGGGTGCCGTAGATGGTATTGTTGGTGGTGATGTGCAGGTAATCCGCGCCGTCATTCAGCTTGCCCTTCCAATCGGGGATATAGGTATAGTTATCCTCCCGGGAGGAAGCGACGGTATTGACCTTCAGGTACTTGGCCGCCTCCCCCGCGGCGCCGTGGGCAAAATTGCCGCTGTCGATGTAATCGGCTTCGCCCTTGACGCCCAGGTTCAGGGGGACGGAGGCGAACTGCATGGTGGCGCCGCCGTGCAGAAACAGCACCGCGTAGGTGTCCGGAATATGCATAAGCGCGCGCAGCCGGGCCTCGGTATCATCAATGATGGCCTGATACATGGGGCTGCGGTGGCTCATTTCCATAACGCTCATGCCCGTGTCAAAATAGGTGGGCAGGGCGGACTTCACTTTTTCCAGTACGGGCAGGGGCAGGGCGGAAGGCCCGGGAGAGAAATTATAAACGCGTTCCATGACGGATCATCCTTTCCGTTTTGATTTTGCGGGACGATTTTTGCCCGCCGGGCAAAAGCCGTACAACAACTATTATCATACACGCACGGCCAAAAAAAGCAACCCCCACTCCCATGAAAAACAGGAAAAAAACATTTTTCCGCCAGGCCGCCCCGGGGCGGGCAACGGCGCGCCCCGGAAACCCACAATATCTTGTGCCTGTCAAATCCTGTCGAACGAAATATAGCGCATTTGACAAAACGTGACAGGATCCGCTCTTGCGTTTTCCCCGTCGACAGCGTATGCTGTTTTCGACGGCAGACGGCGGCATTCATCACTCTACACGCCGCCCAAAAGGAGGAAACGCCCATGAAACAAAAGAAAGCCGATTTTTTGCTCCAGGCCAGGATCCGCACCCTGCGCGCCCAGATCGTCCGGGCCTATGACCAAACGGACGAGGACACCCTGCGCCGCGTTTCCCGGGAAATGGACCGCCTGCAGTGTGAATTGTGGAAACGGCAGGCCCCCCGTTCGGACAGCCGTGCCTCCTGACGCGGCAAGAAACGCGCCCCGAAAAAATACCATGGCTTCCCTGGCGGCCCGCCGCTTCGCGGTGTCCGGTTTATTTCCTCTTATACCGCATATTTTTCAGGAAAAAAGATTGACAGGACGCCCGTCCTGTGGTAAGATTTTGCGGTAAGCCGCTCGGGAGGGGCTTTCAAACGCACGTCCGTGCTGCCCCATGGCTGAAAAACGCCATCCTTTCCCTCCGCGGAAGCCCGGCGAGACAAAAAAGGAGGTGCTGCTCATGTACGCGATTATTGCGACTGGCGGCAAACAGTACCGTGTGTCCGAAGGCGACACCATCTACATCGAAAAGCTGGAAAACGAAGCGGGCGACATCGTCACGTTCCCCGTCCTGATGCTCTCCGGCGAAACCATTGAGGTGGGCTCCCCCTATGTGGAAGGCGCCACCGTCACCGGCAAGATCATCCGTCACGGCAAGGGCGAAAAGATCATCGTCTTCAAGTACAAGAGCAAGAAGAATTACCGCCGCAAGGCGGGCCACCGTCAGCCCTTCACCCAGGTGGAAATCACCGGCGTGAACGCCTGAGAAAAGGCATGATCCGCGTAACGCTGCACTGGAAGGGCGGCCTCATCGCCGGCTTTGAGTGCAAAGGCCATGCGGGCTTCGCGGAGGCGGGGCAGGATATCGTCTGCGCCGCCGTCTCCACCCTCACCACCACCTGCGCAAACGCCCTGGAAACGGTGGCCGGGGTGAAGCCCACGGTAACATCGCGCAGCGGAAGCATGCGCCTCTCCCTTCCCGCCGGCGCGGGGCCCGACGCCCAGGTGATCCTCAAATCCATGCGCCAGGGCCTGTGCGACCTAAAGGAAGCGTATCCCGATCATCTTCAGATTACAGAACGCTCAGCATAGGAGGAAGCAATCATGTTGAAGCTCAATCTTCAGCTTTTCGCCCATAAAAAAGGTATGGGTTCCACCCGGAACGGCCGCGACAGCGAAAGCAAGCGCCTGGGCCCCAAGCGGGCCGACGGCCAGTTCGTCAAGGCCGGCAATATCCTGGTTCGTCAGCGGGGCACCAAGGTGCATCCCGGGCTGAACGTGGGCATCGGCAAGGACGATACCCTGTTCGCCAAAGCCGACGGCATCATGCGCTTCGAGCGCAAGGGCAAGTTTGACAAGCAGGTGAGCGTGCATCCCGTGGCCGCCCCTGCCGAAACCGCCGCCCAGTAAGCAAGGCACCCGCAGCCGCTTGACGAAAACGCCAGGCGGCTGTTTCTTTTTTCATAAGGAGCACCGCATGAGCCCAATGCCCCGCGCCCTGGAAACCGCCCGGCTGCTGCTTAGGCCCTTTACCGGGGAGGACCGCCCGCTGGTCCACAGCATTTCCTCCGATCCCGATACCACCCGCTATCTGTATTTCTGGGGCCGCCCGGGCTCCACACCCGCCTCCGATACGGACCGGTTCCTGCGCTATGCCCTGGATAGCTGGGCACAGAAAACCGTCAGGAGCCGGGAATACTGCGTGATCCTCAGGGAAACGGGAGAAGCCATCGGCGACGCCAGTGTGGAAATATGCGATGAATCGACGGCCGAAATCGGCTGGATTCTGCTGCCCGCCTTCCGGGGCCGGGGCTACGCCTCCGAGGCCGGACGGGCCATGATGGATTTCGGCTTTGAATGCTGCGGCGTCCAGCGGGTCATCGCCCACTGCGACACCCGGAACGCCCCTTCCGCCCGCGTGATGGCGCGGCTGGGCATGCATTTGGAGCGCATCGAAAAGGAGGGCCGCCCCGCCAAGACGGAGGGCGCCCCGAAAGGCGACGAGGCCACCTGGGGCATTTCCCGGGTGGATTGGGCGTGGGGAAAATACCGCGGCCTTTCCTGCCGCTTCCAGGGTTTTCTTCCCCTGCCCGATTTGGCGGACGGGGACATCCGCCTTCTCTGCCATCAGAAAGCCCCCGGCGACCCCGAAAAGCAGTGGGTGCCCAGCTATCATTTCCACATCGTCCGGGACGGCGAGCGCCTGGGCGGCATCGATTTGCGCATCGGCTACACCGACGGCCTGTTTTACGGCGGCCAGATCGGCTATAACATAGACGAAGCGCACCGGGGCCGGGGCTATGCCGGGCGGGCCTGCCGGCTGCTGCGCCCGCTCATGCGGCTCCACGGCATGAAAACTGCCGTCATCACCAACGACGTGCGCAACGCGGCCTCCCGGCGGGTGTGCGAAAAGCTGGGCGCGGCGTACTGGTGCCATATCAAGCTGCCGGAGGACAATGATATGCGCCTGTCTTCCGGTATGGACGAAGTGAACGTATACGCCTTTCCCGCGGAGGACTGACGCCGGTCCAGCCATAAAAAATCAGCGCCGCCGCTGCGTCTTGGCAGCGGCGGCGCCGTTGAATGTCCGATGGTTTATTCGGCTGCCTGGATGGAAGCGCCCACCAGGCCCCATACGTACTCGGCGTTTTCCGCGGAAGCGGGGCTCATAACGAACTCCAGGATGTAGCCGCGCTGGGTAGCGAAGGCCACGTTGTAGGAATCGTTTTCTTCCACTTTGTAGGAAACACCGGGCAGGCCGTTGAGCTGGATCATCTCGATCTCCGTGGCGCCATATTCGCTCAGGCTCTGGGCATAGGTTTCAATGTCCATGCCATCCGCATCCACATACACCACGGCCACCTGGGCGCTCTGGTCATCAGGCAGGAAGTAAGCGATGTAGCCGGCGGCCCGGTCTTCTTCCGTCAGTTCAACGGCATTCATGCCGGTGGGCAGCCAGAACTTCACCGCGATTTCTTCCAGGACATAAAAGTCACCGGTGATGCCCTTGGCGTCCAGCTCGCTGAGGAGCTGTCCCATGTCCTCCCAATTGACTTCCTGCACCTGCGCTTCTTCGGCCAGCGCGGCAGGCACCAGCAGGCACAGCATCAAAACGATCGCAAGCAGTTTTTTCATGGATAGTTCTTTCTTTCTTTTTTGGCCTTTCAGGTCCCAGGATATTATATCCAATTATCGGCAAATGTTAATTCCTGCAAGCGATCTGTCGGAAAAAAGCGGGCCGCGCCGCTATTCCCGACCGTCCTCGGGGGCGTTTTCGGCCTCTTCCGCTTCTGCTTCCAGCGGAGAGAAGAACGCCTCGGTGATTTCCCGGGCCTTTTCGTAGTCGCTGAAATTCACGTATATCCGGAAGGATTCCAGCATCAATCCCGTATACATGGCCAGCCCCGCGCCCCGGGCGCCCTTGGTAAGGCTCCTGACGCCGTTCTGGTCCAATACGTCCGTCAGCATGTCCGCTTCGATCTGGCCCCGCTCGGTCAGGAAGCACAGGTCATCGTCCTTCGGTTCCCGGCCGTTGTGCTTTTTGCACTGGGGGCATTTTTCCCCGTCGTAAAGCAGGCAGCACCGCTCACAATACAGCATGAAGGATTCCTCCTTTCCTCTCGTCAGCCCATTTTGAGCCATTCCGCCCAAGTCTTTTCATCGGCGCCCAGGGTGACCTGTTCGCCGTTGCGGACGATGGGCGTCTTCAAAAAACGTGGATTTTCCAGCAGGGCCTCCAGAATATAGCCCGCGTCATCCGTATGCGCCACGGGATGGGAAAGCGCCTCGGGTTTTTTTGAGTCCACCAGGTTCTGCGCCCCGAGCTTCCTGGCAAACAGGCCGATTTCCCGGCTGCCCAGCTTATGCTTTCTCAAATCCAGCAATTGATAGGGAACGCGCCGCTCCTTAAAAAACCGCTCGGCCTTTTGCGTGTCGAAATTCTTTTTCAGCGTATATATTTGGATGTTCATGCCGTCGGGTCCACCCCGGGCCGCTGCTCTTCCTCCTCAAAGGGCAGGGGGATGCGGTTCTGCCCGTCCTCCCACAGCCGCTCCAGGTGATAAAACTGCCGGTCCTCGGGATGGAAGATGTGCACCAGCACCGTGCCGTAATCCAGCACGATCCACCGGCCCTCTCCCTGCCCCTCCCGGGCGCGCAGGGCCACGCCTTCCTCCGCCAGGGCGTCGTCCACGTCGTCCGCCAGGGCCTTTACCTGCAGGGAGGAGCGGCCCGATGCGATCACCATATAATCGGTAATCACGGTCAGGTGTCCCACGTGCAGGACGGTGATATCCAAGGCTTTCTTGTCGTACAGAATCTTTGCGATGCGCAGAGCCAGGCTGGTATTCTCCATTCGTCGTCCTCCTTTTTTTCATGTTCGCCGCTCCCCCTTGGGGCTGGGGCGGCACGGGCGGCCGGGCTTTTTGCCGGCCCGCTCCCGGGGCAAAACTATTTCGCAGACGCAAGCAGCGTCCGTTCATCCTCCGTCAGCACGCTTTCCAGATACGCGATGGTGCGGTACACCGCCGGGAAAAAGGGCCGGCCGGTCCGCCGCAGGTATTGCTGGGTCGTTTCCATGGATTTGAGGGCCGCGGCGGGCAGGGACCGATCCGCCAGGAAGCGGATCTGCCTGAGCCCTTCGTAATCCTCCCGTCCCTCTTCCGTGGCGTCCGCCACGAAAATCACCAGTTCCAGCTTCGTCATGCCCACCCGGCCGATGGTATGCCCCCGGATGGCGTTCAGAATCTCCTCGTCCCGGACGCCGAACTGGGTCTTTGCCAGATACGCCCCCACCGGGCCGTGCAGCATGGCGCCGGAGCCATACATGTTTTCATCGTCGATCAAATGCATGTCACGGGCGATACGGTCCATTTCCCGAACGGACATGCCTTTGGCACAGTCATGCAAAAGCCCCGCCAGCGCGGCGCGCTGAATAGACGCGCCATGGATGTCCGCAAGGCGGACCGCCTCCCGCCGCACCCCCAGGGTGTGCTGGAAACGGCGGGGGTTCATCATGGTTTTCAGCCTGGGCAGCCAATCCGTCTGATACAGGCCCCGCTCGGCCATGTAGCATAATACGCGCCTGTTCAGCCCCGGGGCATCCTGGTATGCCGCTGTGCGCTCCCGGATCATGCCGGCGGAAGGGGGCACCGCCTCCATTTTCAGCAGCTCCACCCGCGCGCCGGCGGCCCGCGTCTTTTCCATGGCCTCCTGGGCGGCGATGCCCTGCCGGGGAAAGCACAGAAAATCGCACTGGGCAAAGAGCTTGTCCTTTTCATGCCAATGGGGAAGTCCTTGCAGCTCATCCGCCCCCAGGATCAGAAAAAAGCGGCTGTCCGGGTATTCCCGGCGCAGCGGGCCCAGCGCGTCGGTGATGTGCCGCACGCCCCCGCCCATGCCCGATTGGGATACGGCGACGCCCTCTTCCCCCGCCGCGGCCAGGCGGCACATGGCCAGCCGGTCCTGAGGGGATGCCTGCGCCTCCCATTCTGCGGGCCGTCCCAGCGGGAGCAGCACCGCGCCGTCCAGCGCGAAATGGCGGATGGCCTCCCTGCAAAGGGCCATATGCCCATCGTGCACAGGGTCAAAGGTGCCCCCCAACACGCCCAGTCGCCGCAAATTCTCTCATCTCCTGACCATATTATACTACAAATTGGGCATTCTGAAAAGAGGGGAGGCGGGCAGAATGCAGGATTATTTACATCGTTCGCGCTTCGCGTCGGCCATGGACGAGCTGGGATTCCATTTTCTGGCGCTTTCGTTCAGCGTGGGATGGTTCCTGGCGCTGTGGGGGCTGCGCCTGCCCGCGGTCACGGCGGGGCTGGCCCTGTACGCGATGATCCTGCTGGTGCGGCGTAAGACCCGGGACGACCGGCTGCGGCGGAAGGAGGCGCGGCTGCGGGAGCGCATCGGCGGGGAAATGGCGCTGGAAAGGCTGCTGATGCTCTCCCCCGCCCGGGCGCATTTTGAAACCGCCGTGCTCCTTTCGCTTCAAAAGCCCATGGAGCTGCTCCGCTCCGGATCAAAGGGCGTGCTGTACCGATTGGGGGAAGAAAAGGCGCTGCTCTTCTTTGCCCAGGTATCCCCCGCCGCCTCCGTGACGGCGGATCACGTGCTTTCCCTGCAGCGGGACGCCCTGGCCCTGGGGGCGCAGCGGGCGGTGCTGTGCGCCCCCTGCCCCGTTTCCGCCCCCGCCCGGGAGCAGGCGGAGGGCGCGGTGCCCGTTTCCTTCCTGGGTCGGGACGCGCTGATCCGCCTCTTCGGCCAGGCCAACCCGGCCACGGACAGCCAACTGGTGGATTTGGGGCGACGCAGGCGCAAAAAAGCATCTCCCCGGCTCATCCAGGTGGTGTTTCATCGGCGCCGGGCGAAAAAATACGCCTGGTACGGCTCGCTGCTGCTGGGGATGTACCTCATCACCCACCTGATGATTTACGCGCTGCCGGGGCTGCTGTGCGTGCTGCTGGCCGCCGCCTGCCGATGCCTGAAGACGGACGGCCGGACGCTGTAAGCGCATTCTTTGCCGTCGCTGCATGAATTTTGCCGCCGCCCCCGTTCTATGGGTGCGGCGCTTGTGTTTTGCGGCGCACTCGTGGTATAATAATCGAAGATTGCCGCGGCGCATGCCGCAGGGAGGTGTCACGTGGACCGCAAGCTGCCCCCGGACCTGTCCGGGGAAAACGGATTTCCCCAGGACGGTTACGTTCCCGAGGAAAACATGAATTGGGCCAATCCCGGCGCACCCGCGGAGACGCCCCAGGCCTATGAAGCCGCCCCGGAAGCGGGCTATGTCCCGGAATCTGCTTACATCCCGGATGCGGGCTACGGACCGGATGCGGATGACGGCGCCCCGGCGGAATACGCCCCCTACCCGGAGGATATGGCCTTTGACGCCCCCGCCGCGCCCACGGACGCCTGGCTGGGCGACGCGCCCCCGCCGGAGGAGGAAAAGCTCCCCAAGCGCACCATCTTTAAGCCCCGCACCCGCCGCCCTTCTTTTATCCTGGGCGTCATTGTCAATTCGTTCCGGATGCTGGTGCTTTTGATTCTGATATTCGGACTGGCGGGCCTGGGCGCCGTGGTGGGCGTGGCAAAGGCCTATATGGAAACCGCCCCCACCCTGGACCTGAGCGCCATTGACGACCAGGCCCAGACCTCCTTTATTTACGACGCCGCGGGCAACCGCATCACCGATTACAAGGGGTCGGAAAACCGCATCATGGTTTCCATCGACGCCATTCCCCTGACATTGCAGCACGCCTTCGTGGCGGTGGAGGACGCCCGGTTTTACACCCACAACGGCGTGGACGTAAAGCGCATCGTGGGCGCGTTCGTCACCAATTTCGTGTCCGGCTCCCAGCAGGGCGGGTCCACCATCACCCAGCAGCTCATCAAAAACACCCTGCTCTCCAGCGAGCAATCCTACAAGCGCAAGATCCAGGAGGCCTACCTGGCCATGCAGCTGGAAACGCGCTATACCAAGCAGGAAATCCTGCAGTCCTACCTGAACACCATCTATCTGGGCGAGGATTATTACGGGGTGAAGGTGGCGTCCTACAATTATTTCGGCAAGGATAATCTGCACGAACTGACCCTGCGGGAATGCGCCATGCTGGCGGGCATGACCAATAATCCCTACTACTATAATCCCCGCCGGAATTTTTACACCCGCCAGAGCGATACCACCGATTACAAAAAAATCACCAACGACCGCACCGATTACGTGCTGCGGTGCATGTATGAAAACCAGTTCATCACCCACGACCAATACCTGGAGGCCCTGAACCCCGACACCGCCCGTGTGCTGGAAAAATCCCCCGCCTCCACGGAATTGTATCCTTACGCCCATTACGTGGAATACGCCATCCGGGACGTGGTGAAAACCCTGCTTTCCATCCGGGGCCTGGAGGATACCTCGGCCAACCGCAATAAAATGGAAAACGAGCTGCGCACCGGCGGCTATCACGTATACCTGGCCCTGGACACGGAAATCCAGAAGACGGTGGAGCAGACGCTGCAGAACTATTCCGATTATCCGGCCCTCAGGGACCCGTCGGATAAAATCTACCGCGCCCGGAATTCCGACGGCACCTATGATGAAATCATCCAGCCCCAGGCCGCGGCGGTGGTGCTGGATTACCGCACCGGCGAAATCAAGGCCATCGTGGGCAGCCGCACCGCCCCCCAGAAGCGCAAGACCCTGAACCGCGCCGCGGACATGAACATGCCCGTGGGCTCCGCCATCAAGCCCATCGCCGTCTACGCCCCCGCCATTGAAATGGGCGCCGGGGCGGGCACCGTGCTGTATAACATGCCCGTGCCCATCCGGGGCTACACCGGCAGCGACGGCAAGGATACCTGGCCCCAAAACTACGGCGGCTCCTCCTATCGCGGGCCGGAAACCGTGCGCACCGCCATCACCCGCAGCGATAACACCGCCGCGGCCTACGCGCTGATGAATTTCGTGGGGGTGGAGCGCAGCGCCGATTTCCTGCTGCGCCTGGGCGTATCGGAAAAGCACATCAACAAAACGCCCTTCGGCCTGGCCCTGGGCTCCTCCGGCATCTCGCCTGTGGAAATGGCGGTGGCCTTCGGGGTGCTGGGCAACGGCGGCGTATATCAAAGCCCGGTCACGTTCCTGGGCATTGCCGACAGCAACCAGAACATCATTTATGACGCCCATGCCAATCAGGTGCGGCGGCAGGTGTTCAAGCCCTCCACCGCCTGGCTGACCATTGATATGATGAAGGACGTGGTATCCAAGGGCACCGGCACCGCCGCCAAGCTGTCGGGCCAGACGGTGGCCGGCAAAACGGGCACCAATTCGGACCAGAAGGGCGTGTTCTTCTGCGGGCTGACAGGGTGGTACTGCGCCTCCGTATGGATCGGGCACGACAATTACAAGGCCCTTTCCTCCAAAACCACCGGCGGCAACAGCGCCGCCAAGCTATGGAAGGCCTTTATGCAGCCCATCCATCAGGGGCTGGCCACCCGGGATATCCTGGAGGGCAGCGCCGCGGATTACGGGCTGGTGAAGGTGACCACCTGCTGCGTATCCGGCCAGCTGGCCACCGACGCCTGCCGCAACGACGCCATGGGCTACGGCACCACCACCGATTATTTCCCGGCGGACAGCGCGCCCACCGTGAAATGCCAGATGCATTATACCCTGGATATCTGCTCCCAGAGCGGCATGCTGGCCACGCCCTACTGCCCCGGCCATTCCACCAAGGGCGTGGTGATCCTGCCCCTGGGCCATCCGCTGTATGACCTGGCCAATTCTTCCTATTCCTCCGTGCTGGCCGATTATCTGGGCGAATACGCCGCCCTGCGCCTCACGGCGGACAGCACCGCCAACGCCGCCCTGCTGCAGTCCCGCACCTGTCCCCTCCACCAGACCCCCGGGAGCACGGATTATGACCAGACCCTGGTGCAGACCACCCTGGTGCCCGACGCGCAGCGGCTGATCGCCCAGGCGGAGCAGCAGTTGGCCGCCCTGCCCCAGGACCATCCCGCCTACAACACGCTGGTGAACGCCATCAATAACCTGAACAGCGTGATTGCCTCCAACCCCTCCAGCGATGCGCTGGCCGCCGCCATGACCACCCTCACCCAGGCCATGGCCGCCGCGTCCCAGGGGATCAGTTGGTAATAATGCAGCGAAACGAAAAAGAGCCGCCGGTTCATACCGACGGCGCTTTTCCTTTCGGCCGATTCCGGGGATCGGGGCCCGTCTTTTGTATTTTCTGCACCGGGGACAGCCCCAGGATGTAATCAGAGCTTACCTGGTAGAATTCACACAGCGTTTTCAAATGATGCAGCGGCAGTTCATTGATGCCGTTTTCATAGTTCGAATACATTTGCTGGGTGGTATGCAGAATCTCGGCGATTGCGGATTGTTTCATATCTCGGTCCTCGCGCAGTTCGCGCAGGATTTCCCAGCACGCCTTGCTCAATCCGCGTTTCCCCCTCCCTCTGATCTTTCATTTTTCTTGGGCCGGTTTCGGGGATCGGGGCCCGTCTTTTGTATTCTCTGCACCGGAGACAACCCCAGGATGTAATCCGCGCTGACCTGGTAGAATTCACACAGCGTTTTCAAATGATGCAGCGGCAGTTCATTGATGCCGTTCTCGTATCGGGAGTATACGCGCTGGTCAATGCCCAGCGCGCTGGCCACCGCGTATTGCTTCAAATCGCGGTCCTCGCGCAGTTCGCGCAGAATTTCCCAATACTGCTTCAAGTTTCTGCCCCGATTCCTTCTTTCATCAGTTTCATTATAAACAACACATTTGTAGTATTGACAAATTCTATATTTGTGTAGTAAAATGAGGCCGATTATTGCACAGCAGTCGGCAAGAGGCTGTTGTCCATCTATTCCAGATAATAAACGTTATTTGCCAACGAAACAGTGCAATAACCATCGCGCTATGCAGCTGAAAATCAGCCTAAATACCGCCAAGGAGACCGCCCATGAACGCCCTTGAAGCCGCCTGCTGGAGAGAGGCCCAACGCGTCATCCGGGAAAACAAGGCCCTGGATGAGCCGTGCGGTTTCTTTCCCCTGCGGCTCATGTGGCTGATGGACGCGGATTCCGCCGGCGCCTCCGTGCGCTCTTCCATGAAACGCATTCAGGTCGCCTGTCGGCTGTATTTTGATTATGCGCTGGAAAACCATTCATCCTGTATGAAGGCCGATTTGCTTTCCGGCGTGCTGCTGGTGCGGCACGAAAAAAACATCCACGCTTTCTATCGCCTGCGTCAGGGCGGGGCGCTGATGCTGACCTGTGAAATGAAAAGCATCCGGGCCGGTTATCGCGTCATGCCGATCCAGGCCGAACGAAACGGTTTTTTGAAGGATATAACGCATGCGGTGGGCCCTGGGGGCTTTTCCTGTTACGCTGTGGAGGGCATGGAGGCGCTTTTGTTTTTTGATCATTTGATCGGGCAGGTGGACGACCTGACGCGAAAATGGATTTCCTGATGGGCCGCGGCGCATTTCCCCCTTGCATTTTTCCGCCGCATCCTGTATAATGCCCTTGTTTCCATAAGGCATCCACGGGAAAAACGCCGTCCGGCAGAAAGAGAGCGCGTCCCAGGCTGAAAGCACGCAAGGACCGGTATCCCGCCCGTGGGCCGCGGCCAATCCCCGCCGGGCGCTCCCGTTACAGAGCAGCAAAGCCGGGCGTTCCCCTGAAACGCCAAGCAAGGTGGTACCGCGAAGCATCCCTTCGTCCCTGCAAAGGAGCGGAGGGTCATTTTTTTGGAGGAGGATTTCCCATGGCAAAGGAAAAGAAGCAGGAATTCGTGCAGCACATCACTCCCCGGAGCGAGAATTTTTCCCAGTGGTATACCGACGTGGTCACCCAGACCGACCTGATGGACTATACCCCCGTCCGGGGCTGCATGGCGCTGAAGCCTTACGGCAACCGCATCTGGGAACTGATCCATGAGCAATTGGACCGGATGTTCAAGGACACGGGCCACGAAAACGTATCCATGCCCATGCTGATCCCCGAATCCCTGCTTTTGAAAGAGGCGGACCACGTGGAGGGCTTCGCCCCCGAGGTGGCCTGGGTCACCCAGGGCGGCAGCGAACCGCTGCAGGAGCGATTGGCCGTGCGCCCCACCAGCGAAACCATTTTCTGCGCCATGTTTTCCAAATGGGTGCAGAGCTACCGCGATCTGCCGCTGAAATACAATCAGTGGTGCTCCGTGATGCGCTGGGAAAAGACCACCCGGCCTTTCCTGCGCACGGCGGAATTCTGGTGGCAGGAGGGCCACACCGTGCACGCCACCGCCGAAGAAGCGGAAGCGGAAACCCAGCAGATGCTGAACGTGTACAAGACCTTCTGCGAACAAAACCTGGCCATCCCCGTGTTCGCCGGGCAGAAATCCGACAAGGAGAAATTTGCCGGCGCCCGGGCCACCTATTCGGTGGAGGCCATGATGCAGGATGGCAAGGCCCTGCAGGCCGGCACCAGCCACAACTTCGGCACCAATTTTTCCGTGCCCTTTGAGATTCAGTATCTGTCCAAGGAAGGCAAATTGGAATACTGCCACGAAACCAGTTGGGGCGTCAGCACCCGATTGATCGGCGCCATCATTATGACCCACGGCGACGAGCGGGGATTGAAGCTGCCCCCCATGATCGCCCCCTTCCAGGCGGTGATTTTGCCCATTGCGGCCCACAAGGGCGGCGTGATGGAAAAGTGCGAAGAGGCCTTCAGGGCCCTCAAGGCCGCGGGCATCCGGGTAAAGCTGGACGACCGGGACAACGTATCTCCCGGCTGGAAATTCAATGAATGGGAGCTCAAGGGCGTGCCCGTGCGGGTAGAGATCGGGCCCAAGGACATTGAAAATGGCGTGGCCACCGTGATGCGGCGGGACACCTTTGAAAAAATCGCCGTTCCGCTGGACAGCCTGGCGGAGGAAATCGGGAAGCTGCTGGACGATATCCAGCGGAACATGTATAAAATCGCCGATGATTTCCGCCTCGCCCATACCAGGGACGTGCACACCTACGAGGAGCTCAAGGCCCAGGTGGACGGCGGCTATGCCCGGGCCATGTGGTGCGGCGACCGGGCCTGCGAGGACAAAATCAAGGCGGACACCACCGCCACCTCCCGCAACATGCCCTTCGACCAGACCCCCTTCGGCGACAGATGCGTCTGCTGCGGACGGAAGGCAGATAAGGTGATGTATTTCGCGAAGGCTTACTAAAGGACGAAAAAAGCGAGCAAGGCAGGGGGCCCGTTCTTTGGAACCCAAAGAACGGCCCCCCGCCCCCCTCCAAGAAAGGCAAGTGGCAGGCCTGTATGTGCCTGCTTTTTTATTCTCCTCACCAAAGCGGTTTTCTCGAAGGAGGCTTGGGGGGAACGCTCTTTTGACTCAAAAGAGCGTTCCCCCCAAGGCTTTTTGCGTTTTTATACGCCCACCGGCGGCGACCAGGCCCGCAGGCCCCTTTCGTCTTCGATTTCCGCCCGGATATAGGTTTCTGCCGGATGCAGCGCGTATTCGGCACCGGTCAGGCCGCTGCCCGTAACCACCCGGCCCCGGGTGTAAGGCAAATTGGAATAGAAAACCACCCGGCTGCAGGGCGTGCATTTTAGAGAGACCGCGCCGTCCTCGATCTTCATTTCATGGATGCGCGGCCCCTGGCTGGCGTACACGCGGCCTTTGTCCAGGGCGTCCAGGATGCCCTCCCGGGTGCAGCTTTCCGCGCAGGCAATCACCCCGGAATGGCAATGGTCGCCGTTATACTGATGCGCGTCGTCGGCGCCCACCAGGGGCAAAAGAAAGCCGTCCGAAAAGCACAGGTCCATGACTTCGGAGGAATCCCCCCGCCGGGCGTTCCAGGGGACGTCGGAGCAGCGGTTATAGATTTCCGCCGCGCTCAGGCCCGTCAGCCTTTCAATGGTTTCCGGCTCGTTGAGGCTCCAGGCGGGGTGCGCAAAAATGGCGCGTCCGCCGCAGGCCCGAATGGCGCCGATACCCTGCTGAGGCGTATCCAGCACGCCGGGGACCGCCATGATCCCCTTGTCCACCCCCACGCCCACGATATGCACCGCCTGGAGGTGCCGGCCCATTACGCGGTAATCCAATTCCACCCCGGGGATCAAAAGCAGATGCGCTTCCGCTTCGCCCGGGTCGGTAACATGGCGGTGATCGGTGATGGCCAGAAAATCATACCCCGCCTTTTCGTACAGCGCCGCGGCCTCCCGGGGGGAAAGCCGGCCGTCGCTGCCGGTGGTGTGGCAGTGAAAATTGCCCTTCCACTGGGGAAGGGCCGGGTCAATGATATATCGATACTTCCCGCTGCCCATCAGATCGTCCGTTCCTTGCCCATGAAGCAGCAGGCCAGGGTGCCGGGCCCGCAGTGGGCGCCGATGACGGGGCCGATGATCTGGATGCGGATCTCCTTGATCTCCGGGACGCGCTGGGCCAGCATTTCCTTGAGCCGCTCGGCTTCCTCGGGCACGTCGCCCTGGAGGATGATCACGGTCTGCTCCTCGGGGTTTTCGATCAGCTCAGCGGTGCGGTCCACGATGGTGCGCAGCGCCTTTTTCCGGCCCTGCACCTTTTCCGCGGGGTCCAGCTTGCCGCCGCGGCCCATGCAGATGATGGGCTTGATATCCAGCATGGAGCCGAAAAACGCGCTGGTAGAGGAAATGCGGCCGCCCCGGGCCAGGTATTTGAGGTCGCCCACCGTCAGCCAGGCGTGGGCCCGCATGCGGTTGTCCTTCACCCACTGCTCCACTTCCTCCATGCTCCTGCCCTGCTCATACAGCGCGTGGGCGCCCAGGATCAAAAGGGTCTGGGGGCCGGAAATGCTCAGCGTGTCCACCACGATGAATTTGCGCTCCGGGTATTTTTCCAGGAGCTGTTCCCGGGCCTCGTAGATATTGTTGATGGTGCTGCTCATCTGGGAGGAAAAAGCGATGAACAAAAGATCCTTTTCCTTTAGGATGGGCTCAAAGTATTCCAGGTACACCGCGGTGGGCAGCAGGGAGGTGTTGGGCATGGCCCCGTCGCGCATCCGCTTGAAAAACGCCTCCTCCACGCCGGCGCGGCCGTTATCGTCCAGGTATTCTTTCCCGTCCAGTGTGTAGGGCATTTTCACAACGGGGATATGCTTTTCATCAGCGATGGAATAGAGCAGGTCGCTGTCGCTGTCGGTCATAAACACGTAATTCTGTTCCATGTTTTTGCCCCCTTGCACTTCATTGGTATCTTCAAAAAATTAACCTTTTCCATTTTACCCTGTTTTCGCGAAAAAATCAACCGATGGGGCGCAAATAATGTGCCGCATCGCGGCCGCCGCGCGGCGAATGGCAAAAGATGCGTAGGGAAACGCCAAAAAATAAACCGCCGCCGCGGGCAGCAGCCCCACGGCGGCGGGCAAAGAAACCGCTTATTTGATTTCCACCTTGGCGCCCACTTCGGCGAAGGCGGCCTTGACCTTTTCGGCCTCTTCCTTGCTCACGCCTTCCTTCAGGGGCTTGGGCAGGGATTCCACGAATTCCTTGGCTTCCTTCAGGCCCAGGCCGGAAACCACTTCGCGCACGGCCTTGATGACCTTGATCTTCTCGGCGCCGGCATCCACCAGGATGGCGTCGAATTCGGTCTGTTCCTCAGCGGGGGCGGCAGCGGCAGCGCCCGCGGCAGCACCGCCGGCCACGGCGATGGCGCCGGTCACGCCGAACTTTTCCTTCAGGGCGTCAACCAGCTCGTTGACTTCCATAAGCGTCATCTTTTCGATGGCTTCGATGATTTCGTTGATAGCCATTTGATTTTCCTCCATTTTTATTCTGATTGGTCGTTGGTTTACGCGGCCTTCACGCCGCATTGGGGATCAGGCAGCCTGCTTCTTTTCGGCGATCTCGCCCAGCACGGCGACCAGAGAGGAAACGGGAGAAACCAGGCAGCCCACCAGCGTGGCCAGCAATTCGTTCCGCCCGGGCATCTTGGAGAGCATCTCCATGGTCTTGGCGTCCGCGGCCTTGCCGTCCATGATGCCGCCGGTGATCTTGAGGGCCTCCAGCTTGTTCTTGTCGATGAACTGGGCCACGGCCTTGGGGCCGGAAACAGGGTCCTTCTTGCTGAACACAAAGGCGTTGGGGCCGTTCAGCAGATCATCCAGCCCGGTGACGCCCACCTGCTCCAGCGCCAGCTTCACCAGCCGGTTCTTGAACACGCAGTAATCCACGTCGTTTTCGCGGCACGCCCGGCGCAGGTTGGTATCCTGCTCCACGGTCAATCCGCTGTAGCTGACGATGGCGACGGACTGGGCCTCGCGGAGCTTTTCAGCGATCTGCGCTACCTTTTCCACCTTCATCTCGCGATTCTTGCTCATTCTTTTCTTGCACCTCCCGTCATGGCCTGAGTAAAAGAAAACCCTTGCGCCAACGCAAGGGAGAGCATGCATTTCTACACTTTCCGTTGCGCCTCGGCCGGCGGGGAAACCCCATTACGCGCTTTCGCGCACCTGCTGTCTGTGGCACAGGCCTCTTTGAGCCGGAAAGCATTATACCATACCGCGTTATCTTCGTCAAGCCCCGAAACGCAGAATTTTCATATCTCCTGTGCCGCCGCAACGAACCGCAGGGGCACTTCCCGCCCCGCCCATTGGATAAACAGCTTTGTCAGTTCATCGCAGGCGGCCTGCCAGGCCCCCTCCAGGATTTCCGGGCTTTCCTCATATCCCCTGCGGCATTCCGCCGCCTGGGAATCCACCATGCGCTGATAGTTTTCCTCCCCCAGCAGGTGCCAGAAATCGCTGATTTGGGGATCGCCGGTGATCTGGAATGAATCATACAGCACCTGCACGGCGGGGACGGATACCTGGATGCCCTCCTCCTCCGCCGTCAGCTTCACATCCGCCAGGTGAAAGCCCAGGCCGATTTCATACGCGTAGGGCGCCTTCACGGAATTGATATTGCCCACCAGCAGCGCGTTCATGCCCGCCTCCATCACGCCGGTATCCCGATGCCGCACGGCCACCAGATCCCCCGCCTGCTCCATTTCATGGGTCAGAAGGGTACTCACCTGCTGATAGCCGCCCTTAGGGAGCCACCGGCCCACCAGGTCCCGGACGCGGGGGTACAGCGCCGCCGCCAACGTCAGCGCCAGGGCCAGGGCGATCACCCGGCCGATTCGGCCCATCAGCCGCCGGCCCAGGGGCTTCTTTTCGCTCATACGAAGCCCCCCAGCAGCACCAGCACATACAGTACGCCCCGCACCAGGCCATAGCCGATGGCCGCATAGCCCACGGCCAGCACGAACCGATGCCACAGGCCGATCCGGGGCCTTCTGCTCCTTCGGTTTTCGATCCGCCAGCTCGTCATGGGTGCAGCCCTCCTTTCTCTGTCCGCTGTCATTATACAACATATTTTTCATCTTTTCTACATATTTTTGAAATATTTGACGGTTTTTCATTACAAAAAAAGGGGCCTTGCGGCCCCGAACCGGGATATGGCCTCAGTTGCAGCAGCGGCGGCAGTGATTGCCATTGCCGCAGCTTCCGCAGTTGTTGCAGTTGCTGCAGTTGTTGCAATTGTTGCAGTTGTTGCAGTTCTGGTTGTTGAAGGCATCCTCGTCGCACAGCGTGGCGGGAGGGAACAGGGGCAGGGAAAAGAACTCGTCGCAGACAGAGTCGGCAAATTCTTCGCAGGGCGGGATGGGGCAGAAGCCGTAGCTGGGCACCAGGATTTCCACCTTGGCCAGCACCTTGAGGACGATGGTGACGCAGACGGTGAGGCGGAAGGTGTTATCCCCCTGATAGCTGCCCGCCACGCACACGGCGCTGGCCATGCCCTCCAGGGTGAAGGGCACGATGGAATCGTCTGGAATGGCCAGGAGCACATCCTTGTTCACGGTCACCACGCCCTTGCCGATGTATTCCACGCAGCGGCTGTCGGTAAAGAGGATATCAATGGGGATTTCCACCGTGCCGCGCACCCGGGCGAAGCAGGGCCGGTCGCACAGCCGCTCCACAGAGAGGTTGCCGATATCCACGTCCATGGTGCTGGAGCGGCAGGATTCAAAGGTTATGGGGGCCACAGGGGCGGAAGTAGGCGGCACGGTGGTGGTGTCGTCGCAGCAGCAGCCGTTGTTCACCACCTGGGCATAGCTGGTGATGGTGACGTTCACGTTGGTCAGCTGCTCCTGCTGCAGGCAGCTGTCGTACACGCGCTGCACCTGAATGCAGATTTTTTCGTCCAGCCCCTCCAGCGCGTTCCCCGCAATGGTGCCGGGGCAGCAGCCGGGGTTGGCGTTTTTGTAGGAATAAAAAGACATAGCGTTGCGCCTCCTCGCATGGGCGCCTCTGGGGCGCCTGTTTCTTCGGGCCTGGGAGCCGCGCGATGCGGCCCTCACCCTCATGCTATGTGAACGTCCGGGATATGTGCGGGCGGCGGGAAATGCAGGGGCGCTCCCTCTTCCGTTTTCTTCCGTCTGTGTTTTCAATCGGCAAAAATTGTTGTTTTTTTGTAAACAATGCGTCAATCCCTTGCGTTCCCGGGCTTTGCGGGGTACAATATGGCAGTATGGACGATTGGGCCTTTTTAGTGGAAAGCACGCTGCAATCCTGGCGTGCCGCAGGGAAGCCCGGCCGCGTGCTGACGGCCGTATCCGGGGGCGCCGATTCGGCAGCCCTCTTCCTGGCGTTGGAAGAAATCTCCCGCCGGGAGGGCTTTTCCCTCTCCTGCGTCCATGCGGACCACGGCCTGCGGCCCGAATCGGGGCAGGACGCCGCCTTCGTGGAGGCCCTGTGCCGGGACCGGGGCGTGCCCTGCTATGTGATCCGCCTGTCCCTGTCCGGCGTCAGCGAAGATGCGGCCCGCCGCGCCCGGTATGACGCGCTGTTCGCGCTCTGCCCCAAGGAAGCGGAAACCGCCCTGGCCCTGGCCCACCACCGGCGGGACCAGATGGAAACGGTGCTGATGCATCTTTTCCGGGGCAGCGGCGGAGAGGGCCTTGGCGGCATGGCGGATGTATCCCGCCGCCTGGGCCCGGAGGGGCAGAAAATCCTGCTCTGGCGGCCCTTCCTTTCCCTGGACCCCGTTTTCATCCGCCGTGCCCTGCGGCAAAAGGGCGTTGAATGGCGGGAGGACGCAACCAACCGCCGGGACGATTACCTGCGCAATTACCTGCGCCATCAGGTGCTGCCGGCCATCGCCGCGCGCATCCCGCAGGCCGAGGAGGCGGTATGCCGGGCGGCGGCCATCCTGCGGGATGAGGAGGATTATTTCCGTGGGGAGGCCCGCGCTTTTCTGGAAAAGTGCGCCAGCCTGGCCGCTCCCTGCCGCTGGGTGCGTGGCCCGGAATTGGATGCGCTGCACCCCGCCCTGCGCCGCCGCGTGCTGCGCCTGGCCTGCCCCGTGCCGCTGGATTTTGCCGAAACGGAGGCGCTGCTCCGGGCGACGGCTGGGCAAACCGTGAACCTGCCCCAGGGCTGGCGCGCGCTGCGCACGGAAGGGCGGCTGCATTTTCTCTCCCCCATGCCGGAGCCGCCCCGCCCCGGCACGCTGACGGCGCTGCCCTTTACGGGCGAAACCGGCGACGGCAGACGCATCCAGGCCGTGCCCAAAGCGGTGTACGCCGCCTGTGCGCTGCGTTTCCGGCTGCCGGGCGACAGGATCCGCCCCCTGGGCGGGCCGGGAGAAAAATCCCTGCAGGATTATTTGGTGGACCGCGGGATCGACCGGCCGTTCCGGGATTACGTGCCGCTTTTGTGCCGGGGCAGCCAGGTGATCTGGGCCGTGGGCGTGGGCCCCGGTGAGGAAGCGCGGGTGCACCGGGACAGCGATGCGGTGCTGCTGCGCTATGACGGCGATCTGCCGGGCGAGCCCGGCCAACGATACGTAAAGGAGATACACATGATGAACACCAACGCCGCGCTCTACGATGATCTGGAAAAAATCCTGGTGACAAGGGAAGAAATCGCCAAGGCCGTTCGGGAACTGGGGCAAAAGCTGACACGGGATTACGCCGGGAAGGAACCGGTGATGATCTGCATCCTCAAGGGCGCCAGCGTGTTTTTCACCGACCTGATCCGGGAGATCGACCTGCCCCTCACCGCCGAATTCATGTCCATTTCCAGCTACGGCAGCAGCACCAAATCCTCCGGCGTGGTGCGCATCCTCAAGGACCTGGACCGGGACATTACCGGCAGGGACGTGCTGGTGGTGGAGGATATCGTGGACAGCGGCATGACGCTGCATTACCTCAAGGACGTGCTCAGGACCCGCAACGCCGCCTCGATTGCCATCGTGACGCTGCTGGATAAGCCCGCCCGCCGCCGGGTGGAGCTGAAAACGGATTACTCCTGCTTCAATATCCCCGACGCCTTCGTGGTGGGCTACGGCCTGGATTACGACGAAAAATACCGCAATCTGCCGGATATCGGCGTGCTGCATCCCCGGATTTACAGCAAATGATCCCAGAAAGATTGCCTTTTGCGGCGGGTTTGTGATATACTTATGTGCTGACCCCAAGGATTTAGGAGGAAAAAGGTTTTGCGGAAAGTATCTCGAGGTCTGATGGGATACCTGGTGATGATCGCGGCGTTCATTTTTCTCATCGTGCTGCTCTCCGGCGGCATGACGGGCGTGAGCAAGCGCATCGAGTATCCCGAACTGCTCAATAAAATCGAAAAAGGCGATATCGATCGGGTGTCCATTCGCGGCACGTCCCTGGTGGGGCGGCTGAAGGACAGCCGTATTTCCCTTGCGGATTATCCTGCCCGGGCGTATGACTTTGAAACCACCATCGGCCCGGATTTTTACGATACCGTGCTCACCATGCTGGCCCAGAAAAAGGGCGTGGATGTGAACACCCTTTCCGTGAAGGACCTGGGCTTTGAAATCGAATATCTGGCCCCGGTCGTGACCCCCTGGTATCTGGAATTGATCCCCTACCTCATCCCCATCGTGCTTTTGATGGTGATGTGGTGGTACATCATGCGCCAGCAGACCGGCGGAGGCGGCAAGGTGATGAACTTCGGCAAATCCCGGGCCGCCATGGTGGACCCCAGCAAGAACAAGATCACCTTCGCTGACGTGGCCGGGGCGGATGAAGAAAAGGACGAGCTCAAGGAAATCGTGGATTTCCTCAAAAGCCCCAAGCAATATGTGGACCTGGGCGCCCGCATCCCCAAGGGCGTGCTGCTGGTGGGCCCTCCGGGCACCGGCAAAACGCTGCTGGCCAAGGCCGTGGCGGGCGAGGCCAACGTGCCCTTCTTCTCCATTTCCGGCTCCGATTTCGTGGAAATGTTCGTGGGCGTGGGCGCCAGCCGCGTGCGCGACTTGTTTGAGCAGGCCAAGCGCAACGCCCCCAGCATCGTCTTTATCGACGAAATCGACGCCGTGGGCCGCCACCGCGGCGCGGGCCTGGGCGGCGGCCACGACGAGAGAGAGCAGACGCTGAACCAATTGCTGGTGGAGATGGACGGCTTTTCCACCAACGAGGGCGTTATCGTCATGGCGGCCACCAACCGCCGGGACATCCTGGACCCCGCCCTGCTGCGCCCCGGCCGGTTTGACCGGCAGGTGACCGTCAATTACCCCGACGTCAACGGCCGCGTGGCCATTTTGAAGGTGCATTCCAAGGGCAAGCCCCTGGCCGAGGACGTGGATTTGGACAACATCGCCAAGCGCACGCCCTACGCCACCGGCGCGGACCTGGAAAACATTATGAACGAGGGCGCCATTCAGGCCGCCCGGGAAAAGAGCGCCGTCATCACCCAATCGCACCTCATCGAGGCCGTGGAGCGCATCCAGATGGGCCCCGAAAAGCGCAGCCACAAGGTGCTGGAAGAGGACCGGCGCATCACCGCCTATCACGAGGCGGGGCACGCCATCGTGGGCCATTTCCTGCCCCTGTGCGACGACGTGCACATGATCACCGTGGTGCCCCGCGGCCAGGCGGCGGGCCTGACCCTCTCCCTGCCTGAAAAGGAAACGGATCATCAGGGGCGGCAGAAGCTTTTGCAGAACATCACCATGATGCTGGGCGGCCGGGCCGCCGAAAGCCTGACCCAGGACGATATCTGCACCGGCGCCATCAGCGACCTCAAACGCGCCACCGAGGTGGCCCGCAGCATGGTCACCAAATTCGGCATGAGCGATAAACTGGGCACCGTGTATCTGGGCAACGACCAGGAAGTGTTCGTGGGCATGGAATTCGGCCAGACCCGGGATTACAGCGAGGAGACCGCCGCCCTGATCGACGCCGAGGTGCGCTCCATCCTGACCCGCTGCTATCAGGACAGCGTGGATATCCTGCGCCAGCATATCGACCAGCTTCGCGGCTTGGCCGAACTGCTGATCGAAAAAGAAACCGTCACCCGGGAGGATTTCCTCCGCTTTATCAACCCCGCCGCCGAAGGCGCGGAATGACCCGCCCCGAGTAGGAGCATTCGATTTTTTCAACTGTTCAAGGAGTTTTTTCATGCAATACCGTCAGGGCTATCAGCCCCCTTCTCCCCCGCCTGCAGCGCCCAAGGGGACCGTTTCACGACGGCCGCTTTTCGTGGCGCTGCTGGCCGTTTTGCTCTGCGGGCTGATCGTGGGCGGTGTCTCCATCGCCGGCAGCATCCGCAGGCAGAATGAGGAGCATCAGGCGCTGGCGGACGCGGTGGCCGCCTATGACGGGGTATACGCCCCCAACATCATCGTGGACGGATTGAACCTGGGCGGCATGACGGCCCAGGAGGGCATCGACGCGGTGCTGAACCAGATCAGCGCCCGGCAGGGCGGATGGAAGCTGAACCTGAATTATCAGGGCCACACCTTCTATACCCTCACCTACGATTCCCTGGGCGTGCAGACGGATACCGCCTCGGTTTACGCGCTGCTCCGGGAGGCGTTTCAGAAGGGCAAAATCGGCACCCTGGCGGAGCGCAAGGCGGAAATCGACGCGCTGCTCGCGGCGCCTTACGTGGCCAATACCACCCAAAGCGAAATGACCGACGCGTTGCTGGATTCTGTGCTGTCCCAAATCAAGGCGCAGCTGACCTGGGAGCCTGTGGACGCGTACCTGGCCTATTTCCGGCCGGACCTGGACGATCCCTTCATCATTCAGGAGGAGCGGTACGGCTCCAGCCTGGACACGGAAAAGGTCAAGCAGCAGGCGCTGGGCATGGCCGCCGCCGGCCAGAGCGGCGATCTGGAAATCGTGCCGGACAAGGTGGCCCCTCAGGTGACGGCGGCGGACGTGCGCAATCAAACGACGCTCCTGTGCAAGGCCGTCACCCCCATTTCCTCCGCCTCCACCGAATACCGCACCAGCAATATCCGCACTGCCTTTTCCCGCATCAACGGCCAGATCGTGGAGCCGGGAAAGACCTTCAGCTTCAATAAAGTCACCCTGGAGCGGGACCCGAAAAACGGCTATCTTCCCGCCATTGAGTACGGCGAGGGCGGGCTGGAAACGGTGGGCATCGGCGGCGGCGTGTGCCAGGCCAGCACCACGGTATACCTGGCCGCCCTGCAATCCGGCATGCAGATCACCGAACGCAGCCCCCACGCCGATCAGGTGTCCTACACCACCTTCGGCCAGGACGCCACGGTGGTGTACGGCCGGCTGGACCTCAAGTTCAAAAACACCGGCAGCGGCCCCATCTACATGACCGCCCGGGTGGAAACCGTCGGCAAAAGCAAGAGCCGCTATCAGTGCGTGGTCTGCATTTACGGGCCCAGCCTGGGCGACAATGTATCCTATAAGCTGCGTACCAGCGAGCAGGTGGAGGTGATCCCCGCGCCGCTGTCCGTTTCCTACCGCAAGGATACGGAACACGCCTACGTCACCTATACCGATGAGGAGCCCTATCTTTACCGGGAGGCCCGGGACGGGTTCATCAATGAAACCTACCTCCAGAAATGGCAGGGCAGCCAGCTGGTATCCGAAACCTTCATCAGCCGGGACGAGTGCAAAGCCCGGGAAGCCGTGTATCTGGTGGGCACCGAAAAGCGTTGACCCGCCGCGCGCCTTTTCCCCCGGGCCTTGGCATGGCCCGGGAGCGCGAATATTTTTCCCGGGAGGGATTGACAAAGCACGCCCTTTTTGCTATACTGGTCAGGCGCTTCCGGAAGGCCGTCAAACGCATCCGCGGAGAGATGGCCGAGTGGTTGATGGCGCTGGTCTTGAAAACCAGTGATGCCGAAAGGCACCGTGGGTTCGAATCCCTCTCTCTCCGCCATTTTCCCTTCCCGGCGCATAACAGCCAAATGGAGAAGTACCCAAGTGGCCGAAGGGGCTCCCCTGCTAAGGGAGTAGTAGGAGTGAATCCTAGCGAGAGTTCAAATCTCTCCTTCTCCGCCAAATGTCCTGCGCCATATGGCGCAGGGCATTTTTCATTCCCGATTCGGGTTGTGGAGGTGTTCATGGCGTCTTTTGTTGATCGCGCGCCCTTTATCGCCAAGGCCGGCAACGGCGGCAACGGCTGCGTATCCTTTCATCGGGAAAAATTCGTGCAGAACGGCGGGCCGGACGGCGGCGACGGCGGCCACGGCGGCGATGTGATCCTGCTGGCCGACGAGAATATGCACACATTGCTGGATTTCCGCTTCCGCAGCAAATATGAGGCCCCCGCCGGCCAGGACGGCGCCGGCGGCAGGCGCCAGGGCAGGCGGGGCGAAAGCCTGGTGGTGAAGGTGCCGGTGGGCACGGTGGTGCGGGAAAAGGAAAGCGGCGTCGTGGTGGCCGATATGTACGAGGCAGGGCGGCAAAAGGTGCTGCTTCGCGGCGGCAGGGGCGGCTGGGGCAACAGCCATTTTGCCACGCCCACCCGTCAGGCGCCCAACTTTGCCAAGCCCGGCATCAGGACCGAGCGGCACGAATTCATCCTGGAGCTCAAATCCATTGCGGACGTGGGGCTGGTGGGCTATCCCAACGTGGGCAAATCCACCATCCTGTCGGTGGTCACCGCCGCGCGCCCCAAGATCGCCAATTATCATTTCACCACCCTGACCCCCAATCTGGGCATGGTGCGCCGTCACGGGCAGGATTTCGTCATGGCCGATATTCCCGGCCTGGTGGAAGGAGCCAGCGAAGGCGCGGGATTGGGCCATGATTTTCTGCGCCATGTGGAGCGCACGCGGCTGCTTCTCCACGTCATCGACGCCGCGGGCAGCGAAGGGCGCCACCCGGTGGAGGATTTTGAGCAGATCAATCTGGAGCTGCAAAAGTACGGTGATCTGGCGGAGCGCCCCCAGATCATCGCCGCCAACAAAATGGACCTGCCCGACGGCGAAACGGGTTATCAAATGCTCAAGGAGCACATCGGGAACCGCTACCCCCTCTTCCCCATCAGCGCCGCCGCCCACCAGGGCTTTGACGCGCTCATGGACTGTGTGGCCGATACGCTTTCCGCCCTGCCCCCCATGGCGCCCTTCGCGGAGGAGGAAATGATCCCCGAAAGCCTGGAAAAAACGGGCTTTGCCATCGAGAAGGACGGCCCCGTGTTCGTGGTCACCGGCAGCGCCGTCAGTCAATTGCTGGACAGCGTGAATTTCTCCGACGAGGAATCCTTAAACTGGTTCCACCGCACGCTGCGCCGCGCCGGCATCATCGACGCCCTGCG
>Ga0079305_1001473_pt1 | contig 30339 bp, 32 predicted proteins | sample LMS_cellobiose_e_FD_79183 | JGI IMG/M metagenome (GOLD analysis project Ga0079305, IMG submission 79183) | Rumen-fistulated moose microbial communities from Alaska, USA - LMS_cellobiose_enrichment | ecosystem: Host-associated > Mammals > Digestive system > Stomach > Rumen fluid ... | reverse complement strand
TGCTTCAATTTCTGCTCCACAAATTTCAAAAAATATATAAATCTGCCAATGAGCCACCCTTGCTCGATAAACAGGCAAGCCTGTAACATCGACAAGGATGGCTCTTGTCAGCTCCATACTATTTTATTTATAGGCAGAGGTCTTAACACCGCCAGGGGCACTCTTTTGCTGGACATATATACTTTTGAGTTTTTGAAATTTGTTACGCACTTCTGCGTTTTGTGGTAAAAATTTTCGGCGTTTTGTGGAAGCCTGGCCGCAGAACCTCAGACAAGTTATGCCAGTAAATGAATGACATTCTGCAAGGAATGTCGCTGACTGGCCGGTATGGCAAAAGCTTATCAGCAGGGTACTCGTCTACCGAGGAAGGGTACTGCAAGTAGCCAGCTTGGTATGTTCTGCTGGAGCTTGACATATACCCCCGCCCATTTTAAAATTCCAGTATGAGACATTTTCGGCTATGCTTACTGCTCTTTATCCTCATTCTCCCGCTCCTTGCAGGATGCCCTTTGGACAAGACAGACCAGCGTATTGTGCTGTGGACCGACAGGAGCGAGTTTGCCGCCTATGCCCAGGCTTTCAACAGTGCTCAGGAGGACTACAAGGTAGAGGTGGTTTACAAGGCATCTCCGGCAGTTGAGCTTACCAAGAAGAATCCAGACCGGTGGGATGTAGCTGTAGGGCCTTTTCTGAATGCTCCTGAGATATCGGAAATCCTTATGCCGCTGGAGCCTCTTTTCTCGGACGGCACTCTTGATAAATCCCAGTTCTACCAGAGTGCGCTGGAAAAAGGGAGCCGGAACAGCCATCAGATGCTCCTGCCAGTTTCATTCAATATTCCTGCATTTATGTTCCAGGCTGGCAGCATAAAACCTGAATTTGACTCCTTTGCCCTCTCGGCTGACAGCTTTGACCAGATTTGCCTCGACTTCAACAAGGCAAAGTCCCGCCATGCCAAGAGTGCTTTCTCTCCCTTGTGGAATCCTGAATCTGCATTCTTCTTTGCACTTCTTTCAGAGGGGCTTTCTGCAGAGCACCAGAACATAGAGGCAGGACGTAATCAGGTGCATAAGATGATAGAATCTCTCTGTGGCAGTGCTAAGGAAGAGCTCCGGTTCAGAGAGAAATACCTGTATAAGAACAGCCTTGAGCTCTTAGATTCTGGCCACATATTATTCTGGTACTCAGATGTAGGACATTTCTATTCCCTGCCTGCAGAGCGGCGCCGTACTCTGGATTTCCGCTGCTATCAGAATCACTCTGGAAAAATTGCAGTCTGCGAAGATATGCTCTGGCTGGGAATTCCCAAGAAGGGTGGCAATCTTAAGGGGGCAGTTGCGTTCATTAAGTGGATGATGGATCCGCAGGTGCAGCAGAATCTGATCCTGAATGCCCGCACTATGGATATCCGCTCTTTCGGTCTTGCCGGGGGTTTTTCTTCCATAAAAAAAGTAAATACAGAGTCCTTGCCTAAGCTCTATCCATTTATAAACGGCTCAATTCCCCGGGAGGAGCTTATTATGTTTCCTGCCCCCTGTCAGCCGGATTGGTATGCGGTCAAGAAAGATACCGTAATCCCCCGTATTATCCAGTAATTGCCTACTTGCCGATAATATGATATAATTCCCTAAAATCTCGCAAAAAAGGGACTTTAAGATGAAGCTTGATAAACGGAACGGAATTGCAGTTCTGGGCTGTGGCACAGTCGGCGGCGGTACTGCAAAAATTCTGGTTGAAGATAATGAATATCTCAGAAAAAGGACTGGCATTCCTCTTTTCCTTAAATATATAGTGGATGTGAAATTTGATCATGCCAAAGCTTTGGGGCTGCCGGAGAACCTGTACGAGAAAGATTACAACAAGGTGCTTCAGGATCCTGAGGTAGGCATTGTAGTTGAGCTGGTGGGTGGCATAACCCTGGCCAAGGACTTTATTATCAGGGCCCTGAATGCTGGAAAGAATGTAGTTACTGCCAACAAGGCTCTTCTGGCTCACTATGGTCGGGATCTCTTTGCTCTGGCCAGGAAAAATGGTGTAGTAATCGGGTTCGAGGCCAGCTGCGGCGGTGGTATTCCTATTATCCGTGCCTTGTATGACGGACTTCTGGCAAACCGGAACGAAGCTCTTTACGGTATTGTGAACGGTACCTGCAACTATATCCTTACCCAGATGACACAGAATGGAAAGACCTATGCCGAAGCCCTTGCAGAGGCACAGCGGGACGGACTGGCCGAGTCAAATCCTACACTGGATGTATCTGGTCTCGATTCTGCCCACAAGCTGGTTATCTTGAGTTCCCTGGCCTTTGGAAGCTATGTGAGCCTTGAGTCCACCCCTGTCATCGGTATAGACACTCTGGATCTTTCTGATGTTATGGCTGGCCAGGAGCTTGGATATACTATCAAGCTGATTGCAATGGCTAAAAAGTATTCAGACGGCAAAATCTCCACTATTGTGTGTCCTGCTTTTATCGATAAAAAGCACCCTCTGGCCTGGGTGTCCGGCTCTTTCAATGCAATAAGCGTATATGGTCACGCAGTAGGCCACACTATGTATTACGGCCGTGGAGCAGGCAGCTCTCCAACTGCATCAGCTGTCACTTCTGATATTATCTCCATCCTTTCCGGTGCAACCGAGAAGTTCTTCAATACCTATCCTATCTGGCTGGATAACCTGCCAGAAGCCGACATGCTCCCTTACGGTCTGTCGGAAGAGAAGTTCTATATCCGGTTCAATGTCCTGGACAAGCCTGGAGTTCTGGCAAAAGTCACCGCAATATTTGCAAAACACAACATCAGCATTGCCAGTGTTGTTCAAAAGAACGGGAACAAAGAGGAGCATGCTATTCCTATTGTCATCATCACGCATTACGCTCTGGAAGGAGATATTGCAGATGCCCTCAAGGAGATCAGTTTTCTTGACGAACTCAGCGGGAATACAGTCTGTATCCGCATAATGGAAGAACATAAAGAGAAATTTTAAAGACAAGGTGGGTTAAATGACAGTTACCCAACGAATAAAAGAGATCTGTTTTAAGTACCCGGAGCGTATCGCCCTCCAGGTCAAGGATAGCAATGGGGTTTTCCAACCCTATTCATACAAAACTTTTTACGAGGATGTTTCTGCAGTCGGAGCAGCTCTTGCCTCCGGCTTGGTCAGTCGGGGCGATCATATCGGTATAATTTCTGATAACCGCAAGGAATGGATTGTCACCGACCTGGCTATAATGGGCATAGGGGCGGCAGATGTACCAAGGGGATCTGATTCCACCGAGGCAGAGATAATTCATATCCTTTCCCACAGCGAGGCCAAGATGGTCTTTATGGAGACTTTCCGCAAAGCCGCCATGCTGCTGGAGTACAAAGATCAGATTCCACTCCTGGAGAGCGTAGTCATATTCAATCCAATCACAGATGAGGAACTTGAGACACTTTCCAGCTATGATATAAAAGTTTACCGCTTTGATGATCTTCTGAAAAAGGGAAGAGAAATCCTTGCATCCGATCATGATGCCTTTGAGAAAGAGCTGGCAAAAGGAAAACTCAGCGACCTAGCCACCATTATCTATACATCTGGTACTACCGGGGTGCCCAAAGGGGTAATGCTGAACCACGAGAGCTTCGTCTTCCAGATTGACCGTATCCTTGGAAAATTCCTGCAGGTCAAGCCGGGGCATACACTTCTTTCCATGCTTCCTATATGGCATGCTTTTGAGCGTACTGTAGAATACATTGTATTCTTCGCCGGTGCCAATGTGGCTTATTCACAGCCTATCGGTGCAGTGCTGATGAACGATATCCAGAAGACCAGAGCACAGTGGCTCTCATCGGTTCCACGGGTTTGGGATGGTATCCGCAGTGCAGTCATCAGGGCTATAAATAAGTCTGGCAAATTCAAGCGTATAATGTTCTCTGTGGCGCTGGAGGTGGGAATAATGTATCAGAAATCCCTCTCATGCCTTCTGGGTACAATGCCGCAGTATACAGAAAGTAAGAACATCCTTGATATAATCATAGGTCTTTTAGGGCTTCCTGTTCTGTTCCCGCTCTACATTTTGAGCAATATCTTTGTGTTCCGGAGATTCAAGAAGTTCCTGGGCGGACGCTTTGTGGCCGGTATCTCGGGTGGCGGAAGCCTCTCCAGTGCCACACGCCGTTTCTTCAAGGGAATGAGCATAAATGTTCTTGAGGGGTATGGCCTTACCGAGGCTGGTCCTATCCTCTCTGTTTGCAGACAGAAACGTCCTGTGTATGGTACAGTGGGACCTATTCTGCCCGATGTTCAGTTCAAGATTGTCGGACCGAATAACGAGGAGATCACTTCTCCTGGAACCAGGGGTATTCTCTGGGTAAAGAGCCCGCAGATCATGCAGGGATACTACAAACAGGAAGAGGCTACTGCCAAAGTCCTTAAGGATGGCTGGCTTGATACTGGCGATATTGTAGTTTCTACATTGCATCACGAAATCAAGATTGTAGGGCGTGCAAAGGAGACTATTGTACTTCGGGGCGGCGAGAATATAGAGCCTGTGCCTATCGAAAACGCATGTATGCAGTCTGAGTTTGTGGATCAGATAGTGGTGCTGGGGCAGGATCAGAAGTTCATAGCTGCCCTGATTGTCCCTAACTTCAAGAATGTGGAGGAAAAGTCCAAGGAGATGGGAATCTCTTATATGGATATGGAGGATCTTCTGGCAAATCCTCAGGTCTATAGTATGGTCTATTCAAACATCAACGATATAGTCAGCGCCAAGAACGGATTCAAGAACTACGAGAAGATATTCCGTATCTGTCTGCTTTCCAAGCCTTTCACTGTGGGGGATGAGCTTACCAACACCCTTAAGGTGAAGCGTGATGTGGTGAACAAGAAATATAGATCCCAGATTGCCAAGCTCTTTAAATGATGATTGATGCTGTTCTTCTGATCTATTCTATTGTTATGGTGATTGTGCATCTGGTTATTCTGGCCGGGATAATCAGAGCCTGTGCCATCTCAAGACATCAGCGCCAGTATGGTCAGAAAGAGCAGTTCGGTGTTTCTATTATTATTCCGGCAAAAGATGAGGCAGATAATCTTCCGGCTCTGTTTGGTAGCCTGGAGAAAGTGATGACTCCTTCTGTCCAGGTGATTCTGGCAGATGACAGGTCTAAGGACAGGACTAAAAGCCTTATGGAAGATTTTGCCTCAAGACATGATAATGTGATGGTTATACACAACACAGAGCCTCCCAGACCGGGGATGAATCCTAAGCACAGCATGCTCTCTATAGCTTCTAAGTACGCCACTGGTGACATTCTTATGTTTACAGATGCAGACTGTACAGTCCCAGCCGGCTGGGTGGAAGAGGTATGCCGCTATTTTCAGAATCCTGAAGTAGGGCTTGTATTTTCTTCTGTAGTCACTGCCCCTGGAAGAAGTCTGCGGGAAAGGTACCAGACGTATGACCATCTGCAGCGGTTCTTTTACACTGTAGGGGCAGTGGGGCTGGGGAGTCCTGCAGGGGGGTATGGCAACAACCTGGCAATTCGGCGGAAGGCGCTTGAGGATATTGGGGGCTTTGAGTCCATAGGGTTCTCCCTGACCGAGGATGCACAGCTTATTGCCGCAGTCAGGAATACTCGGCATTGGCAGGTGGCAGTTTGCCCGTTCCGGCCTGTGTTGGTATATGCCCAGCCCCAGAAGAGGCTTCTGGATGCGGCAAAGCAGGAGGTGCGCTGGAGTGCAGGTGCTATTTTTGGAACCGACCGCATGACAGCATTCATGTACTGCTTTATGCTGCTCTATCCACTGGTGGGAGCTGTTTCTTTGCTGGCTGCTCCATTTCATCCTCAGGCTGTGCTATACTATATGTCCCCGCTGTTCTCTATGAGCATGGTAGCGTTCGCAGGGGCCTGGTATCTTAAGATGGACAAAATTACTGTGCTTTTGATAATTCCCTGCACCATGCTGGGTATTCTGTTATATGGTTTTACATTCCTGACAGCATTCTTCATCCCTTCCGTCAGCTGGAAAGGGGTCAGTATAAAGAAATAAGGAGGAAAAAATGGTCTGGCTGAAATTTTCTGTTACTGCTCTTGTTGTAGTTCTTTTCTGTATCTCGCTGTCAAAGTATGCCGATCAGCTGGCAGCTGCAAAGCGGATTGGAAAAGGCTTTGTAGGTTTTGTCCTCCTGGGGTTCATCACCTCGATTCCGGAGCTTATCTCTACAGTCGCAAGCACTGTATATCTGAATAACCCTGTGCTGGGTACTGCCAACATCATAGGGAGCAACAATGCCAATATGTTTATCCTCTATCTTTCTTTCATCATGGCAGATACCCTCCGCAAACCCAGCGGGAAAGTTGATATAGAGAGCTGCACATCATTAGGATACTGCTTCATTGTCACTGCAGTCTTTATACTTGGGGTCTTTTCTTCGGGGCATCCTTTCTACGGTAAGTCACTTTTTGTCTATCTGATAGCCTTGGTTTTTGTCCTCAGCGTCATTGCCCTTTACAGAGCTAATCCTGATGTGGAGGATGATACACCGGTAGAGGCGCTGGGTCTTTTCTTCTACTTGAAACTCATCTTCTTTGCATCTGGTCTGGTTGCATCAAGTTTTTATCTTTCTGTGGTTGTGGATGAGATTGGAACTACAACTTCTATCGGCAGCGCAATGGCAGGTGCTATCTTCCTGGCCTGGGCTACATCGCTCCCAGAGCTGGTGGTGACAATAAGTTCTGTAATCCGTGGTTCTGTTGAGATGGGAATCGGAAATATACTGGGCAGCAATATCTTCAATATGTTTGTTCTGGCACTCTCCGAGACTGTATCAAGGAGCAGCAGTTCTGTATTCGAGAAGAACGATGGAATAATGATTTTCGGTGTGTTCCAGTGTGTTCTTCTGGGTATACTCCTTATCCTGCTTATGAAAGATAAACTGCTGAAAGTGGGCAGGGTGGCAGTTATGCCGCTGTTTGCAATGATCCTTTACTTTGTGGGCGTGACACTGCTGTAATCAGAACAAATCGCTATGAGTCCCTGTACGGATAAGCTCATCAGAGGTCATGCATTGAGCAGCCTTCATGAGAATAGCAGACACCGCGTCCGCCGGCAATTTTATCAAGATCAGCCTCATCCAGCTCAACTCCAGCTTTCTTAGCAAGTTCGATGAGCTCTTCTGCTGTCTCGCACCGGGAGGCAAGCTCAATCTGCTCTTGGGTCAAGGAATTAAAATAAATTTTGTCCATTTATCGTCTTCTGTTGCTTTTTAGCATGTGTCTAATAGGATGTCAAGTTCTCTTCCATAAACTTCCGCAGTATTCCCAGGTACTCGTCGGCGCTGGTGCAGAACACAATCCTGTTCCTGATTTCGGCACTGCCTGGGAGCCCTTTGGTGTAGCAGCACAGGTGTTTCTTCATCTCCTTGCAGGCACGTTCCTCGCCGATATACTTGACCGATCTGGCAAAGTGCTCCATGGCGTTCTTAAGTTTCTGCTGCTGTGGTATTTTTGTATATGTGCCTGCAGTCAGTAGTTCCTTTGCATACTGAAATATCTCGGGGCAGCCCACCGCACCCCTGGCCACCATGACGCCGTCGCAGCCTGTGGTCTCAAGCACCTCCTTTATAGCCTCGGGCGAGAACATATCGCCTGATGCAATTACTGGTATGGAGATGTGTTCTTTAAGCTTCTTTATGAGTGGCCAGTCGGCATTGCCCGCATAGTCCTGGCTCCGGGTGCGGGGGTGCAGCGTGACTGCGGCCGCCCCTGCCTGGGCTGCGGCATCGGCTGCTTCCAGAAAGTTCAATGAATTCTTGTCCCAGCCGGAGCGTATCTTGACAGTAATCGGTACATCTGCGCCTTCGGTCAGTGCCTTTACTATCTTATACATAAGCTCAGGATTCCGTCCCAGTGCCGCTCCACAGCCCCCTTTAAGCACCTTGGGCACGGGGCAGCCGCAGTTTATATCGATTACCGAGGGCTTCTGGGAAAGCACATATGGCAGTGCCTTTGCTGCAGTCTCCGGGTTTGATACAAATATCTGTATAGCGTAGAACTGCTCTTCCTCTGCCTTCCTCATCATATCCATGGTCTTGGAGCTGTCCCGGGAAAGGGCCTCGCAGGAGACCATCTCGGTGTAGCACAAATCTGCTCCCCACTTGGTGGCAAAGCCTCGCCAGGCAGCATCAGTGTAGCCAGCCATCGGTGCCAGAAACAGATTTCCCGGCACTGTGACTTTTTCAGAGAAGGTAAAAGGGTGGTACAGAGCCTTCATCACTCTTTGATGTTGAAGAACCTTAAGCTGTTCTGGTACAGGATGTCAGCACACTCCTCAGGATCCATGCCCCTGAGCTCAGCTATGAACTCAAGTGTGGAGTGGATGTAGGCCGGCATATTCCGCTTTCCCTTATAAGCGGCTGGAACCATGAACGGAGCCTCGGATTCTATCAGCATATGCTCGATAGGCATCTTGAGGGCTGTCTCGTGGAGGTTCTTGGCATTCTTATAGGTCACGTTTCCTGCAAAGGAGACATACATACCCAGGTTTATGGCTTTTTTGGCATATTCCCAGCTTTCGGAGAAGCAGTGGAGGACACCCCCTTTTGCCGGCAGCCTGTGGTGCAGTATGTCCAGCACATCAGCTCCTGCATCCCTGTTGTGGATGATTACCGGGAAGTTCAGCTGCTGGGCCAGTTCCAGCTCCTTGATGAACAGTGAGATCTGGGAATCCTTGTCGCCGAACTTGCGGTAGTAGTCCAGACCGATTTCGCCTATGGCCACCACTCTGTCCAGCTTTACATTTTCGATTATCTTGCTCTCCCAGTTCCTTCCCTGGTGCATAACCTCGGAGGGGGAGATTCCTACAGCATGGTAAATGTTTGTGGCAGTCTTAAGGTTCTGATAAACCTCCTCAAAATCGTGGAGACTGTTGCAGATGCTGACTATGTGTTCTACACTTGCCTGCTTTGCCTGCTGTATAACAATTAATTCTTCTATCGGGTCATTATGTATCAGACCAATATGTGCATGAGTATCAAAAAATTTCATATTGTCCTCGTGATTGTTTTTTTATGTTGTTGATATATAATAACATGGGTACTTTGAAATCGTCAACAATTATTTGACAAAACATTTTCAGGGTGCTATATTAAACAGTCTAGGAGAGAGAGTTTGTCCCCGGTTCACCATTACAAAAGAGCTGAGAAAAGGTTTGTCGAGCGTCTTCGTCGTTTCTTCTCTTATATAGGTGATTTCCTTGCCAAGTTCATAGGGGGGATAACCGGCTTCTTCCGCCAGCAGGTGACTGTCATGCTGGTGCCCCATTCAGAGCGCAATATATTCAACTTCAGAATCTCTGCTTTTTCTATGGTGGTAGTTATATTCCTCCTGGTGTGCATGGTCCTTACCTTTATACTTTATTCAACGCGGTTCACCGGTGTCTCCGACATGCTTACAGACAAGACCCAGGTGCTGGAGCAGAGGGATGCAGACCTGGAGGTTATAAGAGATCAGATATCAGACCTCCTGAACACCTCCCGGGTGTTCGAGGAATCGCTCCATTCGACCTTGGACCGGCTGGGGCTTGAGCAGTCTGGAAATACCTCTGTGCGGAACCGGGGCACCGATGCTCCTGGAGATGATGTGGCAGAGCTTAAGTCAATGAAGGACCTGCTTCAGGATTCCCTTGAGCATTTTGACCAGATAGCCAAGATGCTTCAGGCACAGCAGAGCCTTATTGTGGAGTTGCCTACAATATGGCCGCTTAAGGATGTGCGTGGATATGTCACTTCATATTTCGGTCCAACCACCCATCCTTTTACAAAGCAGTGGTATCTGCACAAAGGTATCGATATAGCCTATTCCAGGGGAACCAAAGTGGTCTCCACCGCAAATGGAAAGGTGATAGAAAAAGGGTTTGACGCAAATGGATATGGGAACTATATTGTAATTAAGCATAAGTATGGTTTCTATACCAGATATGCACATATGGACAAGGTCCATGTGAAGGAAGGCCAGAATGTACAGCAGGGTGAGGTTGTAGGAACACTGGGCAATACCGGACTTTCCACCGGTCCACATCTCCACTACGAGGTGCGTATAGGAAGCCAGGTTGTGGATCCTCGGCGGTATCTGGACTTTAACAGCAGTAAAAACTTCTGATGGAAGGTGTTTATGAAAGAAAACGATATGACAGTAAACTCTCTTCTGGGATATGGTTCTGTATTCAGAGGCGATATAAAGGTAAACGGCATCATAAAGCTGGCTGGAGATTTCTCTGGTACTATAGAGAGTACCGGCCAGGTGTTCATCAGCGAGTCTGCCAGGGTTGAGAGCTCAATCAAGGCCAGCTCTGTGGTCATAGGGGGCATGGTCAAGGGAGATATAGTTGCCACCGACAAAGTGACAGTCCTGTCCACCGGTATCGTTATGGGCAGCATCACTACATCACGGCTTGTTGCCGAGGATGGCGTTGTACTGGATGGTGTATGCAGGGTCTCTTTAAGTAAGGAATAAAAAATGAGTGATGAGATAACAGAAGATATTATTCTTGATGATGAGCCGGAAGTCTCCGATTCCTCTGATATAGATTTTCCTGACAAGCTTATAAAAGTACGCTTTGTCCATTCCAACGAGTCTGCAATGTGTGCCTATCCTGCCGATTTTGACCTGGCAGATAAGGATTATGCAATTGTAGATGGTAAATATGGAAAAGACCTGGCTATGGTCAAAGGTGGGGTCTACCTGGTGTCGGAGCGTGGAAAACCTAAGCATGTACGGGATATCTATACTGTAATCCGCAAGGCTACCGAGGCCGATATGAAAAAGTACGAGGTTAATCTGGAGCGGGAGAAGGAGGCCTTTAAAATCTGTGCCCAGAAGATTGCAGACCACAAGCTGGATATGAAGCTGGTATCTGCTCATTACCTGCTGGACGAGCCTAAGGTCATGTTCTTCTTTACTGCCGACAACCGCATTGACTTCCGCGCCTTGGTAAAGGACCTGGTTGTGGTGTTCCGGATCCGTATAGAGCTGCGTCAGATCGGTGTCCGGGACGAGGCTATGGTATGCGGCGGTCTTGGAATGTGCGGCCGGGACTACTGCTGTCACGGAATCACCGACAAGCTGCGCACTGTCTCCATCAAGATGGCAAAGGATCAGAACCTTTCGCTCAACTCCATGAAGATATCTGGAGCCTGCGGCCGCCTGCTCTGCTGTCTGGCCTACGAGTACGATTTCTATGCCGAGGAGCGGAAGAAGTATCCTAACGAGGGAAGCCGTGTAGTGTTTGAGGACAAGACTTACCGGGTGGCAGAGATCAATATCCTGACCAGGACAGTAAAGATCACTGCAGCTGACGGTGCCGGCTTTGTGATGCCTATATCGGGTTTCATGTTCGATCCGGAGCGGAAGATATGGCAGGTGACAGAAGAGCCTAAATAACAGTTCTTGACATAAATGTTTGTTGTCAATATATTTAGAGACTGTATTACTTTATTTGGAGGATATTCATGGGACAGGTAAGTAAGAACTCCCGTGTGGGTTCATCAACTCATAAGTTTTTGTGTCCATGTGGTGGAGAGATTAAAATGAAGACTGTCTTTGCAAACGGCAAGAAGAAAAACTTTGCTGAGTGCGAGAAGTGCAAGAGACAGGAACGTAAACCAAGCGATTTCAAATAAGAACCGGCATAGTCTTATTGACTATCTGATTTTTATCTGTTAATTTCGAATAACTTAATGTAAGGAGTAAATCGTTGTCAGAGAAAAGGTACAGACAGAGTTTGAAAAGACATCTTAGAAATAAGATGACAAAGAGCGAAGTCAAAACTTATATCAAAGATTTTACTGCTGCAGTACAGGGAAATGACAAAGCCGAGGCTGAGAAGACATTCATCCTTATCTCTAAGAAGATGGATACAGCTGCTGGAAAAGGCATTTACCACAAAAATACTGTTGCAAGAAAGAAATCAAGATTGGCAAAGAAGCTTAACAAGCTGATTGCCGGCTGATGGACGGTTGTATCAATCCCGGATTGTAATTTGGAGTGAATGTGGAAAGAAAAGTTACAAAAAACGATGTAGTTGAGAACATCTATACCGACACAGGGCTTGATATAACCAAAAAAGATATCCACATAATCGTTGACAAAGTTTTTGAAGAGATTAAGAACGCTCTGATTAAAGATCAAACTGTAGAATTACGCGGCTTCGGCACTTTTGAAGTAAGAACCCGCCGGGGCAGGGAGAAAGCCCACAACCCCAAGACCGGAGAAAAAGTTTCCGTAGAGGTTCACGGAGCCGCAGTATTTAGACCTGGAAAGGAACTTAAGAACAGTGTCTGGTCGCTTAGAAAAAAGTAAACCGCTGTTTCTTCTATTCTGTTCCGCAATCCTATTTGCATTTTCATTTCCCTCATTCATAAGCGATAAGGGGTTTCCCGTTTTAGGCTACATTGCCCTGGCTCCCATGTTCATTGCCATACGCCATATCAGGCTCAAGACCTCGCCTCTGTGGGGCTTCCTGTATGGTCTGGTGACCTATGCCATCTTCAACTATTGGCTGGGTATTTTCTATCCTCCTGCAATTGTGATAATTCCTGCTTTATATGCAGTCTACTATTTTTTCCTGTTCCCAGCCTTGAAACTGGCTGACACCGCCTTCCCCAGATGGGGCTTTATAGTCCAGTGCATAATCTGGGTGGGCTACGAATATCTGCGGACCAAAGGCTTCCTTGGTTATCCATACGGCATCCTGGGCTATACCCAGTATTCTGTTCCAGTGGTGGCCAGACTGGCTGCACTGACTGGTGTGTGGGGTGTATCGGCCCTTCTGGTGTTCCCTTCGGCCTGGATAGCCAAGGTGATGCAAAATGGCGTAAAAATGCATACAAAGTCAGCTGTAATCTACATCTGCATCTTTGCTCTGGTGCTTGTCTATGGCGTTGTCACCGGGTATGACTACTCAGGCTGCCCTGTAAAGAAGGCGGCTCTGATACAACAGAATATAGATCCATGGCAGGGTGGAGATGCCACCTACCGGGAAGCTCTTAGGCGGCTGACCAGGATGAGCACCCAGGCACAGGAAGACCCACAGGGAAAGCCTGACATAGTAGTGTGGTCCGAGACCTCTTTTGTCCCATCTATAGACTGGCATACCCGATACCGTACCGATCCTGAGTATTACAAGATGGTAAAGGAGCTGCGGACCTACATGGATGCTCAGACAGTTCCTTTTGTGCTGGGCAACAACGAAGGTGTCCTGGGCTACGATGAGGAGACTAAGCAGCAGGTGAGGAAAGATCATAACTCGGCACTCCTGTTTGAGCATGGGCAGATAACCAAAGTCTACCGTAAGATTCATCTGGTGCCGTTCACCGAGCACTTCCCCTATAAGAAACAGCTTCCTTTCATATACAACTTCCTGGTCAGCTGGGATACCCACTTCTGGGTTCCAGGCACCGAGTACACTGTATTCGATGCCGCAGGATTCAGGTTCTCCACCCCGATCTGCTTCGAGGACAGCTTTGGCGACCTTTCCCGGGAATTTGTCAGGAGCGGTGCCCAGGTTATAGTGAACCTGTCCAACGATGGCTGGGCTTACTCGGTGCCTGCCGAGATGCAGCACATGGCTATGGCCACATTCCGGGCTTACGAGAACCGGCGGACTGTGGTGCGGAGCACCAACAGCGGTATAACCTGTGTCATAGATCCTTCGGGCCGCCGGGTCGCCGAGATAGAGCCTTTCATAGAAGGGTATCTGATTGCAGATGTGCCTGTGTACGATGCCACAACTACGCTGTACACCAGGTGTGGCGACTGGTTTGGTATACTGTGTGCGGCTGCTGCTCTTGTCATGCTATTGACAACCGGGCTTAAGTATAAGAGAATATAAGAAGAAGGTATGAATATGTTTTCCAGTAATAATAAAGTTCCAAAGGATATAGAAAAAACTGCTGCCCTGCTTGGAAAGGATGCATCTCTGGACGGGACACTCAGGTTTTCCAAGTCGCTGCGTATCTGCGGCAAGTTCCAGGGCATTATCGATGCCACCGGATTCCTGAACGTGGATGCAGGTGCCGAGGTGCGGGCCGATATCAAGGCGTATTCTGCAGTAATCTCTGGTCTTGTTGTGGGAAACATAGAGGTGGAGGACCGGCTGGAGATGACCAGCGGCAGCCATGTGTGCGGCAATATCAAGGCGGCAAAGCTCAAGATTGCAGATGGTGTATTCTTTGAGGGAAAGTGCAGCATGATAAAGCCAGGTCAGGAGATAGATCTGTTTTCATCAAACCGCGAGGAACTTAAGAAATCCCTGCAGGGCTGATAAGCAGGGGTTGACAACTTCCCCCGGTTTTTAATAAAATTAAGATACAGTTTAATATTATCATTTTTCAGTTCATCTGAACCCCATTTTTTCAAATTTTAAATTAAGCGACAGAAGAAGGAGTTTTTCTTTTTTTATGTTTGAAGACGAAAACCAGATTGAAAATCAGGTGGAAAGCAAAGTAGAGAATCAAGTAGAGAAAAGTCAGGCAGAAACTGAACCTGTGGTTGTCAGACGGCGTATAACCAGGCGTCACCGCAGAGAAGAGGTTCCTGCCCAGGTCAGTACAGCAGCTGTTCAATCAGCCCAGGTATCCAGTCCTGTTCCAGAGAGCACCGAAGGACGCAGCAAGCTGAGTATAAACGACCTTACCCAGCTGGGGCTTGCAGAGCTTAGGCAGAAAGCACTGGATATGGGAGTTCCAAGAGAAAGCCTTGGAAGCCTTAAGAAACAGGATCTTATTTTCCAGATTCTGAAGGCCCATACAGCCGGCGGCGGTGTCATCTATGCCTACGGATCTCTGGAGAACCTGCCTGAGGGTTTCGGGTTCCTCCGTTCTCCGCAGAACAGCTATCTCCCAGGATCAGACGATATCTATATCTCTCCTTCGCAAATCCGGCTTTTCAACCTTAAGACAGGTGACATTGTATCGGGCCAGATCAGACCTCCGAAAGAGGGAGAAAAATATTTTGCAATGCTGCGTGTGGAGCAGATCAACGGAGATGACCCAGTGGTGGCTCAGACCAGGATTCCATTCGACAACCTGGTTCCACTGTTCCCTGATGAGCGAATCAATATGGAGACTGTATCAGGCGATCCGTGTACCAGGATGATCAACCTGTTCTGTCCTATCGGAAAAGGGCAGCGTGGTCTTATTGTATCACCTCCGCGGTCTGGAAAGACAGTTATTCTGCAGAAGATTGCCAACGCCATAACCGAGAATCATCCCGAGATTCATCTTATACTGCTGCTCATAGATGAGCGGCCGGAGGAAGTCACCGATATGCGGCGCCATGTCCAGGGAGAGGTTATTGCATCTACATTTGATGAGCAGGCCTCAAGGCACGTGCAGGTGGCAGAGATGGTCATAGAGCGGGCAAAGCGGATGGTGGAGCACAAGAAGGATGTAGTTATTCTTCTGGATTCCATTACCAGGCTGGCCAGAGCCTATAACCAGACAGTCCCCACATCGGGCAAGATTCTTTCCGGTGGTGTGGATTCCAATGCGCTGCACAAGCCGAAAAGGTTCTTTGGAGCAGCCCGTAACATAGAGAACGGAGGAAGCCTTACCATCATAGCCACCGCCCTTATCGAGACTGGAAGCCGTATGGACGAGGTTATCTTCGAGGAGTTCAAGGGTACAGGAAATATGGAGATGGTGCTGGACCGGAAGATTGCAGACCGCAGACTCTATCCTGCCATCAACATCAAGAAATCGGGTACCAGAAGAGAGGATCTGCTCCTGACCGAGGAGGAGATGAAGAAGATCTGGGTACTGCGGAAAGTGATCAATCCGATGGATGATGTAGAAATAATTGAAATGCTGATTGACAGAATGTCAAAAACGAAGAATAATGAAGCATTCTTAAGGTCTATGAATACAACAGGTCCTATGGACGTTTAATAGGAATTGGAGGAATATATGAAAAAAGGTATACATCCAGATTATAAGCCAGCTAAAATCACATGTGCATGCGGAAATGTCATTGAGACAGGTTCTGCTGTAGGCGATATCCAGGTGGAAATCTGCTCTGCCTGCCATCCTTTCTTCACTGGAAAGGAAAAGCTGGTTGATACAGCCGGAAGAGTTGAGCGCTTCAACAAGAAATACGGAATCAAAGGTTAACAACCTGTATTGAGATAGATGAATATTGTATGGGGATATAACGGAACTATAATCCCGTTCCTGCCATATTCAGCTTTTTATAGCAGTGACCATATCCTCATCGACTTTCTCCGGACCAACAACTACCTGCTGTTTAAGAAAAAACTCATTGCCTCTTATGTGCTTAAGCACGATAAAAGTCCCTTTATCCAAAGATGGGTCATGGGGCATATGGGTTTGTTTATCAAAGAGCTTCCTTCTATCATATTGGAGAATGTATCCAAGATATTGAGCGCCAAAATCTCAGAGTCTGCCTTGGAGGTGATGCAGAAACTTCAGAGAGCAGGGTTTGATCAGTATATTGTCAGCTGCAGCACCGATTCCCTTATCAAAAATTCTATGTACTTCAAAGGATCCGATTCTCTGTTCCGCGGTATTGTGGGAAACCATGTCACTTCTTACAGCGGTCAGATTATGGATTATACCTGCACTTTCCGCGGGGGAGAGGATAAGATTGCTTTCCTGGAGCAGACGATGCGCTTTACTCCGGAGAACACTATAGTCATAGGTGCCAGCCGGAATGATATTCCGCTTCTGGAGTGGTCCCGTTATCCGATTCTGGTGGATGCATCCCGGGAAGGGTGGAAGAAGTATGAGGATAAGCATTTTATCTTTATGGAATCGGTCAATATGGTGCCGGAAATAATTAAGAGCCTGATATGAATCTTCTTGTGTTTGATATGGATGGTGTGCTGGTGGATGTATCCGGTTCCTACCGTGAGGCCACCAGATGTGCTGCATATACATTTCTTAAAGACTGCCGGGGTGGCAATCTCCTGCCTCAGCCGATGTTCTCGCTGGAGGAGCTGGCTGCTGTAAAGCAGAGCGGCGGCCTTAACAACGACTGGGACATGACGCATCGGGTCATATCCCTGCTGTTGGTTATGGCAGAAGCGGAAGGAAATGACCGCACCAGGTGGGATGTTACACCGCTGGCAATATATTTGAAAAGCTGCAGAAAACCGCTTTCTGCCATAATGGAGAGCTCCCGGCTCTCCAAGGCCGCCGACCAGTTCTATGCTGGCGATGTGGGGAGTGGCAACATCATAAAGCAGATATTCCAGGAGATATATCTGGGACAGGAACTTTTTTCCCGAACCTATGGTTTTGCACCGCAGTTCTGTACGTCAGATGGGCTTATTCTTAAGGAAAAGCTTTTTACTCCGCCAGAGATGCTTGCAAAACTTGCCTCTGGCAACACCATGGCTATAGCTACAGGCCGCCCCCGGAGCGAGGCTCTTTATCCGCTGGAAAAGCATGGTCTTGATATGTTCTCTGATGTTATGTCGCTGGATGAATGCGGGGCAGAGAATCAAAAACCATCCCCATTTATGCTGGATTCAATTGCCTCCTTGTATCCAGAAGCTGAAAAATTGTATTATTTTGGAGATATGGGAGATGATATGAAGGCGGCAAAAAGGTCGCGCTATCCTTTTGTTGCTGTCGGCATAACCTATTCTGCTCCAGACCGGGAAGCTGCCTCGGCCAAGCTTCTGGAATGCGGAGCTGATATCCTGATACATAGCCCTGATGAGCTGACTGATATATTCGGAGGATTACATGGTTAAGAAACTGCTTCTTATGCTGTTCATTGTCCTGGTGGCATTCACTTCCTGTTCTAAAAAGGCAAACAATGAATATCTTGCAGAGATGGAGACCCTGATTAAGGAGAAACAGGGAGATGAGCTTTTAGAGGCTCTGATAGCACTGGACAAGAAGTATCCAGATGTCCTTATGCTCAAGATCAATATTTCAGGTATGCTCCTGATGAAGGATGAGACCAAGCTGGCAGGTGATTATCTGAAGGCTGGTCTGCCACTGGTCAAGAAATCTGACAACGATGGCGAGAAGTATGTTTTCTATACTAATATGGCCCAGTACTCGTTCAAGAGCAAGGACCCGAACAAGTCTATAGAGTATGCAAAGCAGGCTTTGGCACTGAACAAGGATGACCCTCTGGGGGTAACCATAACTATGGCCAAGGCTTATGCCGAGAAAGAGGATCCTATAAGTGCACTCAAGCTTATGCGGGAACAGTGGAATGCCTCTTCTGACAAGTTCTCCAACGAGGATATGGTGTACCTCCTGTACCTGCTGGGAAGCGAACCTGATAACGTTGACAACCTGGCTATTGTAGTGGCAGTGGCAGACGAGTTCCTGATCAGGCAGCCCAGTATCTCGGGCACCGGTATCCAGCAGGCCCAGGCACTGGAGCAGGCAGGGTATATGACCAGCGCACTTATAGCCACATTCTCCGAGATGGACAGGATGCGGTTCCTGAACAAGATTACAGATGAAAGTATATATACTGCCTTGGAGCAGGCAAGGAGCAACTTTGAATCAGGCACTCCATATGTCACATTCCTGGATGGTTTCAAGGCCTACATGGAGGAGGACTTTGACAAAGCAGCATCTGTTTTTGACACTCTGATTCCAGAAGTTCCACTCAACTATTACTCCTATCTGCAGATGGCATGCAGGGCCAACAGCAGCAGGACAAGCAGGGAGCTTTGTAACCAGTTCGGCTCTCTTGAGACTAAGTTTCCTCTTTTCCAGGGGTATTATTACTACCTGTGGACTGCACTCAGAAAGAACAGCCTCCTTTCTTTGGAAGACCAGCCACTTATGGAGCAGTGCATCCTGTCGAATCCTAATTCCAGGTTCGGCATAGAGACCAAGAAGGAGCTGGGCAGACTCTACGGCCTTGAGAATGGCGAGAATATACTGCTTAAAGATGAGCTTGCTGTCTACCTGATGCGGGTTAAGAACGGCGAGAAACCAGAGATTCTGGAACCAGTTGCCAAGCTCCTTGAGATGTCAGACAGCCCATTTAAATCAGATGCCCAGCTTCTGGTGCCCGAGCTTAAGAAGGTGCCGGGTGTGGCTGAGTGGCTTGATAAACGGCTTGGAGCTTGAGTATATGATCTGCGGCATGGACGAGGTAGGCCGTGGACCTCTGGCAGGACCTGTGGTGGCTGGTGCGGTAGTACTGAGTCCTGGGTTTCCTGTTGAGATTCTGGCCGACTCCAAGAAGCTTTCCGAGAAAAAACGGAACTCAGCTTATGAAGTCATAGTACAGAAGGCGCTCTCCTGGGGCACAGGCTGGGTATGGCCGGAAGAAATCGACCAGATAAATATACTGCAGGCATCCCTTTTGGCTATGAAACGGGCCTGGCTCTCTATGACAGTTCCTGTCAAGCCGGATATCATTATGGTGGATGGTCTTTATACACCGCCGATCGAGACTGATATCCCCATGCAGGCTATTGTGAAAGGGGATGATAAAGTGCACGAAATCATGGCTGCCTCTATATTAGCCAAGGTGCTCCGTGACAGATGGATGGTTGATTATTCAAAACAAGATGACCGGTATGGGTTTGAGAAGCACAAAGGATATCCTACCAAGGCACACCGGGAGGCTGTGATCAAGTACGGGATGTGCCCCATTCATCGGAGGAGTTTCTGCTCTTCCCTCGTCTGACATATTTGAAGGCTTTGTTCAGTTCCCGCATGAAGTTTTCCACATCTTCCTCATACACCATGATGGAGTGGCGGTCATAGGTGCCGTTGGGCTGTTTCTTGCTTTCTACAATGTTCAGAAAGTGGCTTCCTGTCCTGTCTTCCTTGACATTGAAGAAATATGTCCTCTTTTCTGTCATTACCTGTGAAGAAAAAATCTCTCCTCTGATAGCCATAATATCTCCTTATCCGAACTTTATCCTATAGAATATGTTTGTTCAATAACTATCTTGACAATTTATTTTTGATTTTGTATAAAATATCTGTTCGCGCCTGTGGTATAATGGCTATTACCTCAGCCCTCCAAGCTGATGATGTCGGTTCGATTCCGATCGGGCGCTTACCCTTATGGGGTATCCTTACTTATGGCACGGGTTAAAACCCGGCTTTTTTTTTGATATATTCCCTCAGCTCTTCCATAGACCCGCAGATATACTCTGGATTTACAGACTCAAGCACATTTCTGGGCTGCCAGCCATAGGTTACTGCCACAGTATGGGCACCTGCCTTTGCTCCCTCTGTTATATCCCCCATGGAGTCTCCTATCATATAGGTGTCATCTGGCCTTACTCCAAAGGTATCCATGATATGTCTGATTTTCTCTGCTTTGGTTCCCGGGGTGTCTGCTCCGACTATATAATCTGGCAGCTCTGCCAGGCCTGACATCTGGAGCCGCCGCTTTACAGTCCCGGAACTGTTTGCAGTGTTAACAGCCAGGTATGCTCCAGACTCCTTGACCAGTCTGAAAATTGTCCCGATGCCGTCAAAAAGTTTGGCTTTTAAGGCATTTGCCTGCAGCATCTCCATAAGTTCGCCAGTATAAAGGTGCTGCTTGGAAGTTTCTATTCCCATAAGGCCGAAGGCTGTCTCTGCGGTGACAGATGGAAGCTTTTCTATTGCCTCCTTGGTCAGCTCTCCTGGAAACCCATACTTTCTCTTCAGGGTGTCGAATGCCTCTATGCACATATCAAGGGAATCGGCAATGACTCCATCGTAATCGAAAATAAAAATTGCATTGTTTTTTTTCATAATATAGCCTATGCGATTGAAATTTCTTTTTTGAAAATATAACATTACATTGTGTTTTTAACAATCGGGAGAAAGAATGGAAACTAACAGAATCGTTGATTTCAGTAAGACATCATTACACGATATCTATGGTGAGAATTGTTTTAATGATGCCATAATGCGGGAGCTTCTTCCCAAGGCAGTTTACAAGGAGCTCAAAGAGGTTCAGCAGGGAAACAAGGTGCTGACTCTGGAGACTGCAAATGCTGTAGCCAGTGCCATGAAGACCTGGGCCGTATCCAAAGGGGCAACCCACTTTACTCACTGGTTCCAGCCTCTGAACGATCTTACAGCCGAGAAGCATGATTCTTTCATTGCTCCTACAGAAGATGGTAAAATAATTCTGGAGTTCTCTGGAAAAGAGCTTATAAAAGGGGAGTCAGATGCATCTTCCTTCCCGTCCGGCGGACTGCGTGCCACATTTGAGGCCCGTGGTTATACAGCCTGGGATACCACCTCTCCTGCCTTCCTTATGGCAGATAACACTGGTGTTACTCTGAATATTCCTACAGCATTTTTCTCCTATACTGGAGAATCGCTGGATAAGAAAGGCCCGCTCCTTAAGTCTATGAATGTTCTGGACAAGGCTGCTGTACGGCTTTTGCGTTCCATTGGAAACAAGACAGTAAAGAAAGTCTCTGCCTCTGTAGGTTCCGAGCAGGAGTACTTCCTGGTGGACCGCAAGTACTACGATACCAGGTCCGACCTTGTGCTGTGCAAGCGTACACTCTACGGTTCTATGCCTGGAAAAGGACAGGAGCTTAACAGCCACTACTATGGCAATATCCAGCTCAAGGTGGCAGACTTTATGCGGGAGCTCAACTGCGAGCTGTGGCGGATGGGAATTCCTGCCAAGACACAGCACAACGAGGTTGCCCCCAACCAGTTCGAGATAGCACCGGTCTACTCCACAGTGAATGTGGCCACCGATCAGAACCAGCTGACCATGCTTATCCTCCGCAAGGTAGCAAAGCGGCATGGCTTGGCAGTGCTTTTGAATGAGAAACCTTTCGAGGGTGTGAACGGCAGCGGCAAGCACAACAACTGGTCACTTACAACAGACGACGGAACCAACCTGCTGGATCCGGGCGACGATCCTAAGTCCAACACTCAGTTCCTTCTGTTCTTGAGCGCCTTTATCAAGGCCTGCGACAAGTATGCCGGGCTTCTTAGATTCTCTGCCAGCAATGCTGGAAACGACTACCGTCTTGGCGGCTCCGAGGCTCCACCGGCAGTTATATCTGTGTTCCTGGGTTCAGAACTGGAGGAGATTCTGGAAAAACTTTCCAAGCATGAAAACATCGCATCTGTAAAGGCAGGAAAGATCCAGTTCGGCGTCAACTCCCTTCCTGCAGTGCCCAAAGATTCCACAGACCGGAACAGGACATCCCCTATGGCATTCACTGGAAACAAGTTCGAGTTCCGTATGGTTGGTTCCTCTGCCTCTATCGCAAAGCCAAACACTGTGCTGAACACTATCATGGCATCGATGCTGGATGAGTTTGCCTCCGAGATAGAGAAGTCCAAGAAGAAGTCAGATACAGTCCTTAAACTGATAACCGACACCTACAAGGCTCATAAGCGTGTCATTTTCAATGGCAACGGCTACTCCGAGGAATGGAAGAAAGAGGCTGCCAAGAGGGGACTTCCGAACATCACCAACAACGTGGATGCTATAGCAGAGATTCTCAAGCCGGAAGCAATCGAGGTATTCGAGCGGATGCACGTGCTTACCCGGCAGGAGCTGGAAGCCCGGTACAACATCTATCTCCAGGTGTACAGCCGTCAGATAAAGATGGAGGCCACTGTCATGCTCCAGATGGCACGGAAGGATATTATTCCTGCTGTCCTTAAATATGTGCATGATGTTACTGCCACCATCAACCAGGTCAAGAGTTCTGGAATCAAGTGCCCACTGGCCCGGGAGGAGGAGATGGTTGCCTCTATCATGAACACAGTAGATAAGTTCATGCAGTCATGTCTGGTGCTGGAGAAAGAGCTTAAGAACGCCCATGACCTGTCAGACGGCTTTGAGAAAGCTTGTGCATACCGGGATAAAGTGTTTGCTCAGATGAAGGTTATCCGCTCCTATGGCGATGCTCTTGAACGGGTTGTAGGAAAGACCTACTGGCCATTTGCCACATACGAAGATCTTTTGTTCAATATTTGAACAACATGAGGGGCCGGGCCTTACTTTTTTAGTCCTAAAAGAATGACTGCCGTAAAAGTCAGGAGTATTCCACAGGCTTTTATCAAAGTCATAGGCTCCCCATATAGTCCGCATCCCACCAGAGTGCCAACCAGAGGCTCCACTGTCACCAGAATAGCTGCCTTGCCTGTCTCTATCCGGGTCATGCCGTAGGTGTAGAAAAGGTATGGCAGCACGGTGCAGAATACTGCTATCCCGGTACCGTAGAACAGCATCCTGGGGTCCATTATGACTCCGGACAGACTCAGGCCGGAGAATGGTAAAATGCTTATCCCGGAGAATAGAAATGTGTAAAAAGTGATAGTCAGCACATGGTACTTCTTTAGGGCATATCGGCTGAATATGGAGTAGAGGGCATATCCCAGCCCAGATCCCAGGCCGATGATAAACCCTTTTATGGTGATATTTCCACTGCCTCTTCCAAGCCCTGAGACCAGGATGCATCCTGCAAAGGTCATTATCAAGGCTGCCATTTTGACTGGGGTGATCTTCTCCTTGAACAGTACAAGGGAGAATAGAATGACAAAAATAGGGGAGGTGTAGAGCAGGATGACAGCTACCGAAGCTCCCGATTCTATGATAGTCTGGAAATAACAGAGCGAGAAGAATGTCAGGCTTATGACTCCGGTGCCTATAAACATCCAGATATCCTTAAGGTTGAAATGGAGCATCTTTCTATCTGTCAAGAAAAGACACAGTGCCATGACTGCCGATGCAATGATGGTTCTGATCTGCAGTATCTGAAGAGGCGAGAGGTTCTGGGAGTTCATCCCTTTTATAAAAATGCTTATGATTCCCCAGAGTATTCCAGCTGCAATGACAGAGAGTGTGTATTTAGCCTGTTTCATACTGATATTCTCATAATTTTTTCCCCTTTTTGCAAGTGGTGGGTACATTGCCCCTTTTATTTTTATATAAAAGACGGTATGATAGAAGAAAGCATACTTTGGTATTTTCTCTGGAGGAAAGAATGAATAAAAAGGCAATTGCTGCTGTTGCAAACTCTGTCCGTGCACTGTCCATGGATATGATTCAGAAGGCAAAATCAGGCCATCCGGGACTCCCTATGGGGTGTGCCGATCTTGGTGCTGTGATTTTCGGCGAGGTTCTCAAACACTATCCTAAGGATTCTAAATGGATTGACCGGGACAGGTTTGTCCTTTCTGCAGGGCATGGTTCTGCGCTGCTCTACAGCCTGCTGCATCTTTCCGGCTATGGAGTCTCGATGGATGATATCAAGAACTTCCGGCAGCTGGGTTCCAAGACACCAGGACATCCTGAGTTCGGTATGACGGATGGAGTGGAGACAACTACAGGTCCGCTGGGTGCAGGATTCACAAATGCAGTAGGCATGGCAATTGCAGAGGCTATGCTGGCAGAGAGATTCAATACAGAAGAATACAAGATAATTGACCATTACACCTATGTCCTTTCCGGCGACGGCTGCATGATGGAGGGGCTTACCTCCGAGGCTGCATCTCTGGCTGGAAATCTGGGGCTGGGCAAACTGATTGTATTCTACGACGACAACGGAATCACAATCGAAGGTTCTACCAAACTGGCTTTCACCGAGGATGTAAAAGGACGGTTTGCCGCATACAACTGGCAGGTGCTTTCTGGAGATGCATATGATGTGGAAGGTATTGCAGAACTGGTTGCCCAGGCAAAGAAAGATACAGAACGGCCAACTCTTATCTCCCTTAAGTCTGTGATTGGAAAAGGTGCTCCGAATCTGGCAGGAAGCCACAAGGTCCATGGTGCCCCACTTGGAGAGGAAGAGGTTCTGGCAGCCAGGAAAAACCTGGGTATTCCGGAGGATAAATCATTCTACATCTTCCCAGAGGCAAAGGAATATTTCAAAGAAAAAACAGCCCTTTGGAAAGCAGATTATGACAGCTGGAAAAAGAACTTTGCTGCATGGAAGAAAGCCAATCCTGAGCTTGCATCCGAGCTTGAGGCTTTCATGGCCGGCGGTCCGGTCAAGACAGATGGAATCAAACTTCCAGTATTCAATGCAGGCGATAAAGTTGCCACCCGCAGTGCCAGCGGAAAGACTCTGGTAAGTCTGTGCGGTGCTATACACAACCTGGTTGGAGGCTCTGCAGACCTAGCACCGTCCAACAACACAGTAGTGCCGGACAACGGCGATTTCTCCAAAGAGAACAGAAAGGGCAGGACACTCCATTTCGGTATCAGGGAACATGCTATGGGTGGTATTGCCAATGGTCTTATCCTCCACGGAGGCTTCCGTTCCTATTGTGCCACATTCATGTCCTTTGCCGACTATCTGCGGCCTACAGTCCGGCTTGCAGCTATCATGAAGATTCCTACAATATTCATACTTACCCACGATTCAATCTATGTAGGCGAGGATGGCCCTACACACCAGCCTGTGGAACAGCTTGAATCCCTCCGTGTCATTCCAAATACCCAGGTGCTCCGCCCAGGCGATGCCCAGGAGACCGAAGTTGCATGGCAGATGGCGCTGGAAACAGCAGACAGACCTACCTGCATGGCCTTTACCCGGCAGAATATCACTGTATATCCAAAAGATGACAGACAGTGGAAGAAGAATATGCGCAAAGGTGCATACATAGTAAAGGACTGCAAAGGTACACCTGATGTGGTTGTGATTGCAACCGGTTCCGAGGTTTCTCTGGCGGTGGAGGCTGCATCCAGGACAAAGAAGAAGGTGCGGGTTGTCTCCATGCCTTGCCGGGAGCTTTTCGAGGCTCAGAGCACAGCATACAGAAACAGGATTCTTCCACAGGGAGTGCGGGTTGTAGTTGCAGAGTGCGGAGTTCCTACAGGCTGGAAAGGTTATGCACAGGATAAGGATATTCTGGCAGTCAAGACTTTCGGTGAATCTGGAAAGTATACAGATGTTGCTGCCGCATTCGGTTTTACTGCCGACAATCTGGCCAGGATTATCAAGAGGGCTAAGTGACATTCCCAAAAGAGGTCAAGGAGTTTGCCGAAGTCGTATTCAACGCCGGATATGAGATTTATCTGGTGGGGGGAGCAGTCCGTAATTTAAAGCGTGGGCTCCCTCCCGACGATTACGACTTTACCACCAATGCCACACCAGAGCAGGTGACATCTCTTTTCCGCAAGGTTATTCCCACCGGAATTGAGCATGGCACAGTGACAGTACTTTTCAAGGGTAACTCCTTTGAGGTCACCACCTATCGGATGGATGGCAAGTACTCAAACTTCCGCCACCCGGACAGCATCACCTACTGCACCGATATCTACGAAGATCTTAAGCGGCGTGACTTCACCATAAATGCTATGGCTATCGATGTACGCAATGGCAATATCATCGATGCTCATGGTGGTATGGAAGACCTTAAGAAAGGAATTATCCGGGCTATCGGAAACCCGGACGAGCGTTTTGCCGAGGATGGCCTGCGTATCTTAAGGGCCTGCCGTTTTGCTGCCCAGCTTGATTTCCAGATAGAGCCTGTGACACTGCAGGGAATGCTCCATAACCGGGATCACCTGGAGAATATCTCCAAGGAGCGGATCCGGGACGAGATTTTAAAGACCATGACAGCAGAGCATCCTTCAACAGCATTCCTATATATGCAGAAGACAGAGATTTTGGAATATGTGCTGCCTGAACTCTTAGAAGGGGTAGGTATGGAACAGCGGGACAGGCATCAGTTTGATGTTTTCCACCACATGCTCTACACCTGCGACTTTATGGAGAAAGAGCCTGTGCTCAGGATGGCGGCGCTGCTCCACGATATCGGAAAGCCAAGATGCTTTAAAGTACGGGATGGAATAAACACTTTCTATGGCCACGAGAATGTAGGAACCGACATGGCTCATGAGATTCTGCGGCGGCTTAAGTTTCCCAAATCCGATGAGAACCGTATCTGCCACCTGATCAAAAACCACATGTTCCACTATACCGAAGATTGGTCAGATGGAGCGGTGCGCCGTTTCATAGCCAGGGTGGGAGTTGATAATCTGTCGGACCTGTTCAAGCTGCGGTTTGCAGACCGGGCCGGCTCTGTAGGGAATGCAACCTATGCCTGTACACCGGAAGATATAGCACTGTCCCGGCGGGTGGATGAACTCCTTAAGGAGACTCCGGCCCTTAAGCTTGGAGATCTGGCTGTAAACGGCGATATCCTTTCCAAAGAGGCGGGAATACCCAAAGGACCTAAAATGGGGCAGGTTCTGAACTATCTTCTGGAGGCAGTGATGGATGACCCTGCCATGAACACCAAAGAGGCTCTTTTGAATCTGGGAAAGAATTTTTACGAGACCAGACTGTAGAGTAAATAATTATGAGAATTGTAACTATCGGAACTGTCTATGTAGATATCAAGGGGTATCCTGATGGAGAGTTTTTTCCTGCAGGGCGGAATGCAGGAAAGATAAATTATTTTCATGGAGGCGTAGCAAGAAATATTGCCGAAGATGTGGCTAAGCTGGGTGAGGACTCTGTACTTGTAAGCCTGGTGGATAAAAGTGGTGCTGCCTCCGATGTGATCAAGCATCTGAAAGAGGTCAATGTCAAAACCGATTATGTGAGAGCATCAGAAAAGGGTATGGGTACCTGGATGGCTGTATTTGATACAGATGGAGAACTTTGCGCAAACATATCTGAACGCCCTGACCTGCTGCCTATTTGCGATATTATCAAGGCAAATGAAGAACAGATTTTTAAAGAATCTGATGGAATCCTGCTGGAGATAGACATTGATGAGGAGATTGTGGATTCAGCTATGAATCTTGCAGAGAAGTATGGCATCCCTGTCTATGCAGTCATCTCCAATATGACTATTGCAAAAGAGCGCCTTCCGTACATCAGAAAGACAACCTGCTTTTTCTGCAACCGGCTTGAAGCTGGGATATTTTTTGATAAAAGGACAGAAGGGCTGTCGGCACCGGAAATGCTGGAACTCCTTAAGAGCGAGCTTGACAGGCTGGGAATGAAAGCCATGGTGGTTACAATGGATTCAAAGGGAGCTGTCTATGCAAATGCAGAAGGAGAGGCCGGGCATTGTCCTTCACATCCAGTTACTGTGGTTGATACCACCGGTGCAGGAGATGCCTTCTTTGCAGGAGCTTCTGTAGGGCTGCTGCGCAGGATGCCCTTTGCCGATGCATGTAAGTTGGGTACAGAAGTTGCCGCACGTGTCATTGGCACAAGAGAAAATGTCTTGAGATAAAGCAGAAAATATCAGTCTATCTGCTTAAGGTGTGACGGGTCGGCCAGCACATTCTCGTACAAAGCTTTATACTTGTCTCCGAAAAGCTTTAAGGTGTGGCGCTTTAAGATAAGTTCCCGTCCCTTCTGTCCCATGTCCCACAGCTGTTTTATCTCCACCTTCTTAAGAATATCGTAGAGTTCATCAGCATTGCCTGGAGTAAAGAGGAAACCTGTCTTGCCATCTGTCACAGTCTCGGGGTTGCCACCGCACCTGGATGCAATAAGAGGAGTGCCGCTTGCCATAGTCTCCAGCGGAATATAGGAGAAAGCCTCGTCCCACCGGACAGGAAGTACAGTTACATCTGAATTGGCATAGAACTGGCTTACCTCCTGAGGACTCTTGAGGAATCCCACCCAGTTGATGCAAGGGTCGCCCTCGGTCTTCTTCATCAGGATAGGTTTAAGGGTGCCGTTGCCAACTATGTTAAGCCTTACCTTGCGCTCCTTGGAAAGCTCCTGCACCACGTTTATGAGCATATCGATTCCCTTTTCCAGGGTTATCTGTCCTACAAAGGTTATCTCCAGAGTGTCATGGGGAGTATATTCCACAGGCTTGAAGATATCTGGGTTGACTCCGGCGTATAGAAGTACAATCCGATCCTTGGGAATGCCGCCTATCTCCTCCAGCTGCCGCTTTACAAACTGACTTATAGCTACCCAGCAGGTTGCGTTCTTGAACTTCCTCTTGGTCAGGTTGAAGAAACCGTTCATGGCTTTGTCTATCATGTATTTCTTGGAGCCGACAGACATATGGAAAGTGCAGATCAGCGGTACATCCAGCTCCTTCCGGAAATGCTCTATGGAAAAATCCAGGCGGCCGGAAGGGTGGTGATGGTGGATGATGTCGGGCTGGAACTCCTTCAGACGTTCCAGAACTTCGTCCGGGTGCTTAGCCCATGGGAGAATGCCGCCGATAAGCCAGGAATCGGGCTCGTAGACAGGAATAGCCTGCTTAGTCCACTTGGCCTCGCTTACCACCAGTGTCTCCTGATTAATCTGCTCAAAGTATCTATATATGTTCAGGGCGTAAGAGGCAATGCCCCGGACGCCGCTGTGGATGTGTGCAATCTTCATGTCAATATAAGGATAGCCCAACCTTTGAAATAATGCAACCCCAGTAAATAGACACTGGGTGGGAGGGGATATAGGTCAGTTATTTGTCAGGGGCAGGTCCATATTCTCGTTTCATGGCATCTGCTGAGATAATCCACTGTTTCCCATATTTACAGATATCAATGCCATTTCTTAGCTTTCCATAAGAGACTGCTTTTCGTAGGGTACTTTCGTTCAATCCCCATAACTGAGTGGCGTCGGTGAAAGCTATGAGCCCGTCAAAAGGGGTCTTGATTGTGTGACCGTTCTCAAAAAGCTCGTCACAGGAAAGATCAAGGTCATCATTCCAGACAATCCCATATCCACCCTTGTCAACAGTTACCTTGTAGAACAAGTCTGTATTCTGTTTCAGAATGGCAAAATTTTTCCACTTCTTGAACAGAGGCTTGAGGTTGTAAATCTTTGTTACACCTTCTGCAAATTGGATACTCAGCTTATAATCAGGCAGACCACTTACGGTCTTTACTTTATGGAACATATAAACCTCTTTTACAGTGGGGGTAAAAGCTTAAATTTCTGTGTATTCCATATATCCAGCAACTCGCACCTATGGATAGCTACCCATTCCTTGACCATATTCAGTATCTTTGGTGGCAGATGACCTTCCAGAACTTCATTTTTCTGGATATCTATTACAGCAACATCCTCATCGTAGATTGCATGGATATGTGGTGGGTTGTGTTCTGCCTGCTGAAAGTACATACGGATTATAATCCCATAGAACCTAGATAATACAGGCATAAGCTTGCCCCTTGCTTGTTTTGATTGTATCACGGAAAAGTGATTTGTCAACAGTTTTCCTCATTCTCTTTCCTCCTGTCGTTCTACTTGGTTAACAACAGAAAATGTGATTTTGCTTCAATTTCTGCTCCACAAACTTCAAAAACTTTAAAAAAATAAATCATAGCCAGAATAAGACTCTCATCGTTGGTACGCTCCTGCCGACAAGTATTTGTCCCTATCACTTTTTTCTTTTAAGTGATAGGGACATACTTATACCGGCAGTCCGTAATA
>Ga0079305_1001472_pt1 | contig 30354 bp, 27 predicted proteins | sample LMS_cellobiose_e_FD_79183 | JGI IMG/M metagenome (GOLD analysis project Ga0079305, IMG submission 79183) | Rumen-fistulated moose microbial communities from Alaska, USA - LMS_cellobiose_enrichment | ecosystem: Host-associated > Mammals > Digestive system > Stomach > Rumen fluid ... | reverse complement strand
TCTCGTATTCAGCGGACTGTGCCGCAAGGAGGAAAAGGAATCCTCACCCATACAACGGTATTATATCATCAGCCTTTCGGCTGGCGATACCGAAATCTTTAATTACTATAGTAGGAGGAATAAGATTTGAATACGGTCAATTTGACCGCCGGGAGCCGCCGGACCTACCGTACGCTCACCGCAAGCGCAATGTTCGCCGCGATGATCACCCTGACCACCGCGTACCTGTTCCACATCCCCATCGGCTCAAACGGCGGGTATATGCACTTTGGGGATGCGTTTATCTATCTGGCCGCTTCGCTTCTGCCCCTGCCTTATGCCTGCGCGGCGGCTTCGATTGGCGGCGGACTTGCCGATCTCGTTTCCGGCGTGCCCGTCTGGGTGCTGCCCACCATGATCATCAAGCCACTCACCGCAATCTGGTTCACCAACCGTTCCTCCCGCATCCTCTGCCGGCGCAATGCGCTGGCTCTGCTGGCGGCTGGGATCGTCTCGAACGCGGGCTATTACCTGGCCGAGGCAGTCCTCTCGGGCAACTGGCTTGCTCCGTTGGCAACCCAGTGGGGCGGACTCTTGCAGTCAGGCGGCAGTGCCGCCGTCTTTGTGATTGCCGCCGCCGCGCTCGACCGGCTGGATGCTAAGAAGCGGTTTCATTTTTAAGGAGGAGAATACAGGATGGAAGAATTGTTATATACCTATGACGGCAAACTTTATATCAATCTGACCAACAAATGCCCCTGCCGCTGTACTTTCTGTATCCGTTCGCAGATGGATGGGCTCGGTTCCGCCCAAAGCCTCTGGCTGGAGCATGAGCCGTCCGCGGACGAGGTGATCGCTGCTTTCGCGCACTATCATCCCGCGGACTTTGATGAGATCATCTTCTGCGGTTACGGCGAACCCTTCTGCGCGCTCGACCGGCTCCTCGCAGTCAGCCGGTACCTGCGCGGTGTGAGCCGTGCAAAGATCCGCATCAACACGAATGGACTCGGAGACCTCATCTGCAAAAAAACGACTGCCCCGCTGCTGGAAGGACTTATCGATACTGTTTCGATCAGTCTCAACACCTCCGATCCACAGTATTACCTGCGGCTCTGCCGTCCTTCGTTTGGGGAAACGGCCTACGGCGCAATGCTCCAGTTTGCCCGGGACTGCAAACAGTATGTCCCGGAGGTGAAGTTCTCGGTGGTGGACGTCATCCCCGCCGCCGACATCGCGGGCTGCGAAAAAATCGCCCGGGAAATTGGAATTCCGCTGCGGGTAAGGCACTTCACCGAATAATATAGATGTGTAAAAGAGGCGTCCACCGGAAGGTGGACGCCTCTTTTGATCGTTGGGATCAAACCAGAACCTTGATGACGATCTTTTTGACCGGAACCGGATTTTCAACAGCGCAGCGCGGCTTATGGGCGTCCTCCGGCGCGACGATGACAAATTCGCCCGGCGTTAAAAGGACGTTGGCAACCTGCTTTGCAGCGGGTTCTTTAAAAAATACGATATCGTTTTCCGCATCGTACGCAGTATCCGCTTGCAGCACCTCGCTTGGGCAATAGGCAAAAATCTCCTCACCCGCGACCATGTACTGGATGTCAAAATATTTCTCATGCGCCTCAAAGCGCAGGGTGCTGGCCGGCGCAGTCTCATATTCCTGCACGCTGGCAAAAACCGTTTCTCCGTCGATCGGATACTTTCCCGGCGCAAGCGACGCGAGGTCCTCACGGCGCAGGAATGCATAGGCTTTCTGGAATCTTTCTGAGCAGAAGTCGTATTTTTCCGCAAGTGCAAGCTGGGTTGTCAACATAGTGAATTGCTCCTTTCTGAATAGGCGGTCCGATCAGAACCGCTTGATCCTCTCCCAAATCTCCTCGATGACCGGGATTCCATTTGCCAGGTTGTCCATCCGGGTTTCGTAATCCTTCTGTCCCGGATAGCGGATCTGCCCGCCTTCCCGGTCCGGCATACTGTCCGCAATGTCATTCACCACCGCGTCTACCATCGCATCGGTCATGTCCGGGGTGTTGAACCTGCCCGGATCGATCGCCAGCAGAAACTGGGACAGGCCGTATTCGTCTTCCCCCTGCCTGCCGATTTCGGTGACCGTGCGGCCGCCCGAAAGCATCGCCGCGACCAGATCCAGAGCGATGGAAATACCGGAGCCTTTCCAATAGCCCATCGGCAGGACGCGCTGGCTCTTTTCGATCTCGGCCGGATCGCAGGTGAGACGACCCTCCCCGTCGAACCCGCCCGGAAACGGGAGCGATGCACCGCTGCGCCTGTATTCCTCGATTTTCCCGTAGGAATACTGCGCCATCGCGCAGTCAACCACGACATGCCGCCCGTTTGCGCGCGGGACCGCAATGACAAAGGGATTGTTTCCGATCCGGCGGTCTTTCGCTCCCCACGCGGGCATATTCGGCTGGGTATTGGTCCAGCAGATGCCGATACAGCCCGCATTTGCGGCCTGCCAGCCATATGAGCCGCCGCGCATCCAGTGGCTGGTATTCTGGAGCGCGACGCATCCGATGCCATACCGGTGCGCCAACTCGACCGCGCGCGTCATGCAGATCTGCGCGTTCAGGTTGCCCATGCCGAGATTCCCATTCCAGCGTTCAACCGCGCCCACGCTTTCCATAAAGGTCGGCGCGGCGTCCACGTCGATGAGCCCTTTTTCAATGTAAGAGATCACACGGGGGAAGCGGTTCACACCGTGGCTGTAGATGCCGTCAAGGCTGTTTTCCGCAAACAGGGTTGCGCTTTTGCGGGCACGCTCCTCGGAAAAGCCGTATTTTATCAGTATGCGGGTGAATTCATTCACCATTTCGTCAAACGGAATTCTCATATCTGCCGCCTTTCTCCTCAATGATACCGCAATTCCGTTTGATGTGCAACTGTAAAACCAGCCGCGGCCATCCCGGTGGGGTGGCCGCGGCCGGTTTTATCCTTTTGTATCGATCCGCAGCGCTTTCTCCTGGGTTTCGATCGCCAGGCGCATCGCCTCAAAGGTGTGCTCCTGCCTGATAGCGTTTTCGGTGCGATCCAGACAGTCTCGGATCAGCCGCCCGAAAAAGACAAACCCAGTCTTTCCGGTCACCTGGGCGCGGTGTTCGCCTTCGGCGTCCACCCAGATGACATGATCGCCGTCGCGCGAAACGGACACGTCGATATATTTGCGGATTTCAATTGATCCCTTCTCGCCCATCACAAAGACGCGCCCGTCCCCCCAGGCGCCCATTCCGTCCGGGGTGAACCAGTCCACCCGAAAAAAACAGGTCGCGCCGTTGTCCGCGAGCAGCACACCTTCTCCGAAATCGCAGAAATGGGGTTTGTCACGGTTGGCGTAATTGGCGACTGCGCTTTGCAGTACCGCCGCGGTCTTTGCGCCGCAGTAGGTCAAAAACTGTTCGATCTGGTGGCTGCCGAGATCGGTGATGATCCCGCCGTTTTCGCTTTCCTCGAAAAACCAGTCCGGACGGGTCGGGCGGTTGAGCCGGTGGGGCGCCAGGATCGTCACCTGCCGCACCTTTCCCACCGCGCCGGAGCGGATCAGCTCCTCGGCAAAGACCGCGCCCTCCACGTGGATGCGTTCACCATAATAGATCACATATTTTTGCCCTGTCCGCGCGCAGGCTTCCCGCGCCGCTGAAAGCTCCTCTTTTGTGAGCATTCCGGGCTTATCGACAAAATAGTCCTTGCCGTGTTCCATCACCCGCAGCCCCAGGGCACAGCGGCGGCTTGGGCGGATCGCGCTGGCAATCAGCCTGGCGTCCGGATCGTCAAGCACCTGCGCTTCATTTTCGGCAGCCTGCGCCTGCGGGTAACGCGCAAGGAAAGCCCGGACCTTCTCTGGGTCCGGGTCCCAGACTTTATTGAGGGTCGCTCCCGCCTCAAGAAGGCCGTTGCAGATCGCATAGATGTGCCCGTGATCCAGCCCGATGACCCCGAATGGGAATTCACCCGGCCTGCAGGCCATCTCCACCCTGCCCTGTGAAACGGGAGCGTAGTTCATTCCGTCGGATTTTTGCATTATGATCTCCTTTTAGAGCGAACCGCCAACCTTGATGCCGATGTCGGCATAGTTTTCCACGCTCTTGGTTTTCTGATGGAACCTGACCGCCTTCTGCATGAGCCCTTCCTTTGTGTAGAAGGGGTCCTTTTCACTCATCGGGAAGGTGACTTTTTCCCCGAGGAACGCGGACTGATAGACCGCCGTGATGAACTCCACCGTCTTGCGGCCATCCACACCGGTAATCAGCGGTTCGGTCCCGTTTTCGATGGCCGAGATCATATTTTCAATCTGGCCGCAGTGATCCTGATACGGCAGGTCGGGGAAGCTTCTGAAAGTCTCCTCGATCTTCTCGCGCATCGGGTCGTTCGGCTCGGGATAGCCGTTTGGCTGCTGTTTGTCGGAAGCGACCTTGTGCGGGATTTCGATTGAGCCGTTTTCGCCGTCGATGATGATCTTCTGCTCCTCGCCATGGTGTAAAAGTGAAGCGATCATCGTGCCGACCGCGCCGTTTTGAAAACGCAGGGTTGAAATTGAAACGTCCTCGACCTCGCTGTTCTGGTGATTCTGATTCGAAACCATCGCGGAAATCTCCCGAAGGTCGCCCATCAGCCACAAAAACAGGTCGATATGATGCACCGCATGGATGAAGGTGCATCCGCCGCCCTCTTTCTCCCAGGTGCCGCGCCACCACAGATCATAATAGTTGTCCCCGCGCCACCAGAGCGAGTTTGCCTGCGTGAAATAAATCGGGCCGAGCACGCCGCTCTCCAGCAGCTTCTTGGTGCGCATGATGTCCGGTTTGAAGCGGTTCTGCGCGACCACACCGAGCTTCGCGCCGCCTTCCTTCGCCGCGGCGATCATCCGGTCGCACTGTTCGAGCGACGGCGCCATCGGCTTTTCGCACAGGACATGCTTGCCAGCCCGCAAAAAATCGACCGCCACATCGCAGTGCGCGGACGGCGGCAGGCAGATCGATACCAGATCGATATCCTTGCGGTCGAGCAGCGTCTTATAATCGGTGACCACGTCACAGGAAAGGCCGTATTTTTGACGTTTTGCTTCCGCCTTATCCTGAAAAATATCCACCAACGCGCGGATCTCGCAGCGGTCCGCAAGCGCCTGGTAGGCTTCAATATGGACGTTCGCGATATCCCCGACGCCCAAAATTGCAATTCCAAGCATAGAGATTCTCCTTCCGTTTCCGGGGTGTTCCCCGGCGTCTGCTACAGGGAAATCCGCTTCCCCAAAAGTGCGGACTGGTAAGCCGCATAGATGACTCGCGTGGTTTCATATGCGAGCGCGAAGCCTGATTCCGGGTTTGCCTTGTCGCCCGCAGCGCACATGAGAAAATCCTGCAGTTCACCCACGTATCCGCGGGCGTAAGACTCGTCAAGAAAAACCGACTGCCAGCCCCTGCGGGTCTCCAGCTTTTCGGTAAAGTATTCATTTTGCAGCTTTTCATCTTCCACATGGTAAACCTGCATCGCGTCATTCGGCGCGATGTTGCAGCGATGGGCGCCGCCGGTGGTGAAAACCTCCACCGTGTTGCGCACTCCACCCAGCACCATGTCGCCCGCGGTCACGCTCCCTTTGGTTCCGTCCGAGAAAGTGAAGGTCACGTTTGCAAGGTCCTCCACATCCTTCGGGCGCGCGCTGATATGGCGGCGCTCCTGTTCGGTAAGCGCAGGAACAAGATAACCCATGTCGCCCATGACATCTACGACGCCGCAGTTTCCCGCCTGCGCCCCTTTGAGATAGAGAAGCGCCGAAAGCGGATGGCAGCCCTGCCGGATGAGCGACCCGCCGCCGTTCGCGCTCCAGAGCGCGGCGTGCGGCGCGTGCGAACCGCTGTGGGATTCCTCGCCGCGCAAAAACAGCACCTTGTCTCCCGCCGCCTTAATCAGGCCGCGGCTCTTCTGCACCGACGGCGCATAGACAAAATTCTCCGCGTAAAAGAAATGTTTCCCGCTCGCGTTGACCGCTTCGCGCAGGCTGTCGAGCTCCTCGGTCACATGTTCGAGCATTCGCGGGTCCTGTGGATTCCCAAACCAGCCGGTCAGCGGCTTTTCGCTGATCACGTGTTTTTTTGCCGCGAGCGCTTCACGGATCATCGAAACGTGCATGCAGGGCGGCGTGCAGATATCAACCAGGTCGATCTCCTGTGCCGCAAGCATCTCTTTCATACTGCCATAAACCGACGGTATCCCGTATTTTTTTGCAAAAGCTTTCGCGTCCGGCGCCGGGGAGGCCGCCGCGCAGATGCACGCGTCGTACCCATGTACCAGGCGGTACGCCTCCGCGTGCAGCGCGGCCGAAAAACCGGTGCCCACAAGCCCAATCCGAATTGTTTTCATATGGCTTTCCCCGCTTTCTTAAAATGTTCAGGCTGTTTTCGCCGTCTTTTTCCGTTTCAGTTTGTTGAACACACCGAACTGGGACAGAATCAGGCAGACGATCGCAACGATAAACAGGATGCTCAGCGGGCGCTGAAGCATCGGCATGAAGCTTCCGTTCGAGATGGTCAGCGCACGGCGCAGATTCGAGTCGGTCATCGAGCCGAGAATAACGCCGAGCAGGAACGGCGCGGCCGGGTATTCCGCCCAGGCCAGGAAGAACCCGACGATGCCGAAGAGGAACATGACCTTCACATCGAAGGTGATGTGGTTGATGACAAAGGAACCGACGATGCACAGGACATAGATGACCGGCATGAGCAGCTCTTTTTTGACGCCGAGGATCTTAACCGAGAATTTCGCAACGATCTGGGCAAGCAGCCACATGGCGATCGCGGCGAGAAACAGGTCGACACAGACCTGATAAAGGAATTCCGGGCTTTCGTTCATCAGGAGCGGCCCAGGACGGTAGCCATGCATCATGAACGCCGCCAGCAGAACCGCCGCGGGGGCGCTTCCGGGGACGGCCAGCGAAAGGATCGGGATGATCGCGCCGCCGATGCAGGAGTTGTTGCCCGCTTCTGCCGAAACCATACCCGCCATCTCGCCTTTTCCGAAGTTTTCCGGATGCTTGCTGCTCGATTTGGTCGCCCAGTAGGAGAGCCAGCCGCCGACGTCTTCGCCGACGCCCGGAATAATGCCGACGCCCACGCCGATAAGCGAAGAACGGATCAGGGCCATCGTATGGTTTTTAATGATCGAGAAGCCCTCCCGCATCTTGAAGGGGGACATTTTCAGGACATGTTCCTCGGTTTTCTTAAAGGCTTTGATGATCTCCGGGAAACCGAACAGGCCAATCATAATCGGAATCAGCGCCAGTCCCGCCATGATGTTGACGTTCCCATAGGAAAAGCGCGGGAATGCGTCGAGCTGGTCGAGCCCGACCTGCGCGATGAGCAGGCCAAGGATGCCGGAAATCCAGCCCTTGATGGCGCTGCCCTTTGAGGTGAGGTTTCCGCAGATGATGACGCCGAACAGGCTGAGCAGGAAGAATTCCCAGCTGCCGAACTGCAGGGACAGTTTGGTGAGCAGCGGGGTCAGGGTGAGCACGCACAATACGCTGATGAGCGTACCAATGCAGGAAGCGGTCGTACACAGGAAAATTGCAAGGCCGCCCTTGCCCTGGTTTGCGAGCGGAAAGCCGTCCAGCGCGGTCGCCGCGCTCGCCGGGGTTCCCGGGATATTCAGAAGGACGGCCGCCTGGCAGCCGCCGGAAATCGAGCCGACATAGACCCCGATCAGTGAAATGATCGCGCTGGTCGGGGAAAGGCTGTATGTAAGGCCGGTCAGCAGCGCCACCGCCATGGTCGCGCTGAGTCCCGGAAGCATTCCCATAATCAGGCCTGCAAAGGTGCTCAGCAGCAATACGCCAATATTGATCGGCGTGAGCACAGTCGCAAACGACTGCGCAAGATACTGTAATGCCATTTGTTGTTATCCTCCTTTATGGTAACGGCACGCGGAAGCATACCTGGAAAAGTAATACGATCAACGCAACCGAAGCTGCCGATACCAGCAGGATCTTGACAAGAGAGCCCGCATCGAGAAAGTACATCAGCAGGAACATGAACAGGAAGGTGGCAATCCAAAACGGCAGGATCTCGATGAGGATGAAGGTGTAAACAGCCATCAGGACAACCCCGATGAACATGCGCATGGTGTTGGAGTCCTTGAAAATCCCGCTGAAATAGGTTTTGACCTCCGCCATGCGCGCGGAGATTCCCCCATCTTTCAAGCTGTAGCCGAAGAGCACCACGCTCAGAAGGCAAAGTACGCACCCCAGCATTGTCGGAACCAACGCGGGGGACAAATAAAAGACTTTTCCAGCCTCGTGATAGATGTGAATCCCTTCAAAGATCACATAGATCGAAAGCAGGAACATCACGACCGACGAGACAAAATCCAATCGCTTTTTATCGTTTTCCACGATCTCACTCCTTGTAACTGTCTAAAGAAAAGCGGCTAGAGCTTTTTAGACATCTAACCGCTTCATTTTCATTCCATCCGGGGCGCCCGTCAGGCGCCCCGGTCAAACTTCTTATGCGCGCGGGATGTCGAACTCTTCCGGAGAAATCGTCGCGACGCCGCAGTCGTACAGGGTCCAGGTGACAGTGGAGGCAAGTTTCTCGATGTAAGGCTCCGCCTCCGCGCGGCCCATTGTGTTGACGATAAAACCTTTGGTCTTGCAGAAGGACAGGAAGTCCTCGCTCTTGACCGCCTCGTCAAACGCTTTGTCCAGCGCCTCGTAGACATAATCCGGCTGGCCCTTCGGGACAGCGATACCGGTGGTCTCGCCCATCGGCATACGGTCAGCCAGTTCAGGGGCAAATTTCAGAATCGACGGGATAACAGTGCCATTTTCCAGCGTGATGTCGTTTTCAGTGAAATTCGCAAGTGCGCGCATGTCGCCGGAAACGAACATATCCTGCATCTCGACAAGCAGCTGGCTGGTGAAGTCCACTTCGCCGGCGAGCGCCGCAGTGACAGCTTTACCGCCGCCCTCATACGGGACATGCTTGTAGGTCAGGCCGGTTGCCGCGCAGAGCACCTCGATCCCGATGTGTCCGCCGGATCCCATGCCGCCGGTACCGTCGGTGATCTCGCCCGGGTTCGCTTTCATTGCGTCAAGCAGATCCTGCGCGGTCTGATACGGAGAGTCGGCCTTGACGGCCAGGACGTTCGGGGTGAAGGTTGCGAGGTAGTAGTCCCAATCGCGCTGGGTGGTTTCGGTGTAGCCGAGCACGGGCATTGAGGTCAGCGCCAGCATGCCGTTGGCAAGGACGTTGTAACCGTCCTTTTCCGCCTTCATGACGGTCAGCGATCCGACCGATCCGCCGGAACCAGGGGTGTTGGTGACAACGATGTTGGTGCCCAGGCTTTTGCCCATGGCGTCAGCCAGCGCACGGCCGGTCAGGTCGGTGGACCCGCCCGGATTCCACGGCACAACCATGTTGATGTCGCGGGAAGGATACTTGTCCTCTTTGCCCATCATGTTGGTGACGACGAGCCCTGCGATCAGCACGACCACGACAACCGCGATCACGATAATCAATGATTTCTTCTTTTCCATTCTGTCTATTCCTCCTTATAATCTGTATACCGAACTGCCTTCTACTAAAAAGCAGCTTTGTATCTGTTTGCACGGCGCGGGCGGATTCTCGCTCTCGATGATCTCAAAGAGCATCTCTGCGGCCATTCTGCCAAGCCCGCCCCCGCCAAGGTCTACGCAGGTGAAATTGTTGGCTCCTGTGCGCGCCCAGTTTGGCGAACCGATGATGATGAGCGAAATATCCCTGCCGGGGACGATTCCATGCTGCGCCAGGTACTGTACGCCGCCGCGCGCCTGTACGTTGTAAGCATAGACAAGCGCTGTGGCATCCGGATGCTCAGCCAGCGCGCGCTGGGTGAGCTTTGCGCCATCCTGTTCGGTGAATAAGCCATTATAGGCAATACCGTCCTCCCGCGGGATACCTGCGCGTTCAAGGGACTCCCAATAGGCCTGTTCACGCTGCTGCAGCCCGCCGAAATCCGCTTCCCAGCCGATATAGGCGATTTTCCGGTGTCCATGCCCGATGAGATAATCGGCCGCGAGCTGGACGCTTTCGTAGTTCTGGGAAGAAACCCAAAAATAGTCCTCATCAACATCAAGCGATCGGTCAACCACCACAAGCGGCACGCCGATCTGGCGGATCTGTCGGGTATTTTCGCCGCCGCGCGCCGACGGGGTGATGATATATCCGTCGACCCGCTGCGCCTGCATGCGATTTAAGATCTCCGCCTCGCGGTCCGGGTCGTCAAAGGTGTTGCAGATGGAGAGGATGTAGCCGAACCGGTCGGCAACCGTTTCAATATCCAGCACCAGCTCGGTGAAGAACTGGTTGCGAAACTGCGGAACAAGCACGGCGATGATTTTGCGCTTCTTGCCGCGCAGCGAACTGGCCGCGCTGCTCTTGACGTAATTGAGTTCACGCGCGGCCTGTTCGACCCGGCGGCGCATATCCTCGCTGATATAGCGTTTTTTGGAATTGCTGAGTACGTAAGAAACGGTGGCGGCTGTGGTGCCGGCGCGTTGGGCCACATCCTTCAAAGTCGCATATTGTGCCTCTTTCAACAGCCACATCCCCCTTTTCAATAGGCAATCGTTAATCGGCAATCGTTTGCCTATTGCATATAAAATAAAACCTATCAACTTCCATAGGTAATTTTAAGGAGTTTGCATAGGTAATCGTTAATCTATCGTGCGCTTTAGTTATAGCCTATTTGACCGGCAATTGTCAATCAAAAAACAATCTGTTTTTTGATTTTCGTAACAAAATCTAGGCAACTATATTTTGCTTTAGCCAAAATTACCAGTTTTTTGCTATTCCACTTGTTTGATCCGCCATTCTTTTCCGGACAAAAAACTGGGCGCCCGATTGGGCGCCCAGTCTATCTTTCCCTTTCCCCACGGATAAACATCACACCGAATCCGGTGAACAGCAACGCGCAGCAGAACAGCACTGAACGCTCGGCATAAAGCGCCGCAAGCCAGCTGCCGAGAATCGCACCCGCGATAAAAAACAGGATGATCCCATAATATTGCAGACTCTTTTTGCGTTCCTGCGGGTCCCCGCTCACACAAAACCGGTAAATGAGTTCGGTCGCGCTGCGCAGATTTCCAGTGCACATGGTGGTTGCATAGGCGCTGCCGTTGATCTTTCGAAAACTCTCCACCTGCATGGCGCACAAGAAGGATATCGCAACATTGGCCAACACATCCAGATCCCCCCGTGGGAGAAATGCCACACCCGCCAGTACCAGGATTTCAACCGCGACGACAATCTGCCGCCAGTGCAGCCGGGGATGTTCTCGGAAGCGCCGTTTCACCAGCTCTGCCGCCAATACGCCTCCCGCGAAAGCCAGAATCGGGATAAGGTAATAAAACACTCTCCCAATGCGCATCTGCGCGAGATTCAATCCCAAAAGCACGATGTTCCCCGTTTGAGCATTCGCAAAAACCCCGCCGCGCAAGAGGTAGGTGTATGCGTCCAGAAAGCCGCCGACCACCGCCAGCAGCGCCCCAATCAAAAAGGATTCGGACATCTGCCGGTTTTGTTTTTCTGTCATTCCAGTCCCACCTTTTCCAGCTTTTTTTGCCGGATGTAATCCTTTTACAGTATACCGGAATCTGAAAATTTCGCAATCCCCGGAAATTTTTTTAAAACCTATTGACATCTCAGTTAGCGGATGCTAATATAAACACATGGTTAGCTATAACTAACCATGTGAAACACCTCTGTGGTTTCATACATGTATACCATCTCCTCTTTCTACAAGGGACGCCATTCCCTACCACAAAGGCCCGCAGCCGTCCGCAAACAGCGGCTGCGGGCTTCCTCCTTTTTTCGGAATCTTTCACAGAAAGCCGCGCGGCTTTCTGAAATATCCCCGTCCGTTCCGATTACCCAAGCGCCACATCGAGGATCATCATGATCAAAAATCCTGCCATGACACCGAGCGTCCCCACATTTGAGTGATCGCCCAGATGCGCTTCCGGTATCAGCTCCTCCACCACGACATAAAGCATCGCGCCCGCCGCAAAAGAGAGCAGCCACGGCATCAGCGGCTGGATTCCGCCCGCGATCAGTACGGTCAGAACACCAAAGACCGGTTCCACAAAACCGGAAAAGCTGCCATACAGGAACGCGCGGCCCGATGAGGCCCCTTCCTGCCGCAGCGGCAGGGAAATCGCGGCGCCTTCCGGGAAATTCTGGATGCCGATGCCGATTGCGAGCGCCATCGCCGACGCATAGAGCGCCGGGTCATTGCCGTGCTGCGCCGCAAGCGCAAAGGAAAGGCCGACCGCCATCCCTTCCGGGATATTGTGAAGCGTGACCGCCAGTACCAGCAGCGTGGTGCGTTTCCAGGAGGAGGACATCCCCTCCGGATCGCGCGCGTTCGGATGCAAGTGAGGAAGCAGGCTGTCCATCGCCATCAAAAAGGCAACTCCCAGCACAAAACCACCCGCGGCGGGAATCCATCCAACCATCCCGGATGCTTCGGCCTCCTCGATTGCCGGGATCAGCAGGCTCCAGACCGAAGCCGCAATCATCACTCCGGCCGCAAAGCCCAAGAACATCCGCTGGATGCTCAGATTCACCTTGCTGCGGAAAAAGAACACCACCGCCGCGCCCAGTGAGGTCATCAGGAAGGTGAATCCGGTTCCTCCCGCGGCCCATAATACAGCTTCTGACATCTTTCTCTTCCTTTCTGTCACAGGTATTTCTATGCCTGTTATAGTCCTTTTTAATTATACCTTTTCTGTATATTATGTCAAGAGGGAATCACTCCGGCAGCCCCCCCTAACCAGTATATCCATATTTTTCTCCTCTATGGAACAAAACGGGGCCCGCCGGCTGGCCAAGCGAAATCCGGACTCCGATATGAAAGATTCGCGGCTCAAAGGCGCGGGAAGGCCCGGCCGATTCAATCGGCCGGGCCTTCCCGCGGTTTGTGTCCTATGAAAGTATGAGAAGTGGGTCAAATTTCAGGTGCGCGGCATGCGGCATGGCCGCGTGGAGCAGGCCCGGGCCGGAAAGATCAGCGCACCAGTTGGTTATAGAGCCCGCGCGGGACATAATGGGTATGCAGCAGCTCATGGGCCAGATGCCCGTTCGCCGCGCCAAGATATTCCTCGTAAAGCGCGGTGATATCGGGGTTTTCGTGACTTTTGCGCATCGGCTTTCCTTCGTCCTCGCGGTAGAGCGCCGCCGCGCGTTTCTCGCGGCAGCCCTCCTCTTTGGGACGCGGCTGGCCGCCGCCATTGATGCAGCCGCCCGGGCAGCCCATGACTTCGACGAAGTGGTAAGGCGACTTTCCCGCCGCGATCTGGTCCATCAGGATATCCGCGCCCGCAAGGCCGCTTGTGACGGCGATCCGCACGGTCACGCCCTCCAGATGCGCAAAATCCGGCAAGGCTCCCTCAATGGTGAGCGAAGCGGTTTTGACCTGCTCAAGACCTACAATCGGGGTGATGTGTAACCCGTCGAACGGCAGCTCCCGCCCGGTCACCAGCTCATAGACGGTGCGCAGCGCGGCCTCCATGACGCCGCCGGTCACGCCGAAGATGTCCGCCGCGCCGGTCGACAAGCCGAGCGGCCGGTCGAAGCCGCCCTCTGGCAGGTTCAAAAAATCGATGCCGGAGGCCTTGATCATCCGGGCAAGCTCCCGGGTGGTGAGCACCGCGTCCACATCCGGGATGCCGTTTTGTCCCATCTCCGGACGTTGGATCTCATATTTCTTGGCGGTGCAGGGCATCACCGAAACGACGAACATTTCCTCGGGTTTCCTGCCGATTTTCTCGGCATAGAAGCTTTTGACCAGCGCGCCGAGCATCGTGTGCGGGCTTTTGCAGGAGGAAAGATGACCAAGCTGCGCCGGATATTTATGCTCGATGTGCTTGATCCAGCCAGGCGAACAGGAGGTGAGCATCGGCAGTGCGGCTTCGCCGCCGGTGAGGGCCGCACTGAGCCGCCCGAGCAGCTCGGTGCCCTCCTCGATGATGGTCAGGTCAGCCGCGAAGTCGGTGTCGAACACATCGTCAAAGCCGATTTCATGCAGCGCCGAAGCCATTTTCCCGGTGACGAGCGTCCCGGCGGGCAGGCCGAATTCCTCGCCCAGCGCGGCGCGCACGGCGGGCGCGACCTGCACGACGACCCGCTTCACAGGGTTTTCGAGCGCTGCCCAGACTTTGGAAAGGCCGTCGGTTTCGGTGAGCGCGCCGGTCGGACAGACGACGGTGCATTGTCCGCACATGGCGCAGGCGGTAGAATCGAGTGGCAGCCCCATCGCCGGACTCACCACCGTTGCAAAGCCGCGGTTCTGGGCGCCTATCGCGCCGACCTCCTGGATACGGTTGCAGACGGTCACGCACCGGCGGCAGAGCACACACTTTGATGTATCGCGGGTGATGGACGGGGAAACGTCCACCTTGGCCGGGGACATCTCCCCCGAAAGACGGGATTCGGTTACGCCGAGCGTATAGCCGAGCTCCTGCAATTCGCAGTTCTGGTTGCGGGTACAGTTCAGGCAGTCCTTGGGATGGTCGGAAAGCAGCAGCTCGTAGAGCACCTTGCGCGCCGCGCGTACTTTGGGGGAATGGGTGTGGACCACCATCCCCTCCTTCGCCTTCACAATGCAGGAAGCCGCAAGGTTTTTCATCCCCTCCACCTCGACCACACAGATGCGGCAGGAGCCGTAGGTATGAATATCTTTCAGATGGCAGAGGCTCGGGATGCCGATGTTATACAGGCGGGCGGCCTCCAGAATTGTCGCGCCGTCCGGCGCCTCGATGGCTTTTCCGTTGATTGTCAAATGGATCATCTTTCTTACCTCCTCTCGCAGTGCAGGCAGCGCAGTGCTTCGCCCATCGCATCCAGCTTGTGGAATCCGCGCGACACTTCACAGAAGCTGTCGCAGCGCTCCTCGGGCGGGACGGCGCGGAATGGGAACCGGCCATGCGGCTCGGTGACTTCGTTGTCCTCGATCACCGGGATGTCAATCCATTCGCCCTTGTTGAGTTCCCCGGTACCGCCCAGATATTTATCGATGTTTGAAGCGGCGCGTTTGCCGTCGGCAATTGCCTGGATGACCACATTCTGGCCCCATGGGGAGGCGTCTCCGCCGGCGAAGATCCCTTCGCGCGAGGTCTGGGAGGTGAATTTGTTGATGTCGAGCGCGCCCGAAGCAGTCACATTGACCTCGGTCGTCTGATAGAATTTGCTGTCCACATCCTGGTTGACGGCGGTGATGACCCCGTCGCAGTCGATCACGAATTCCGATCCCGGTACTTCCACCGAGCGGCGGCGGCCATCTTTGCCATAATCAGCAAGCGCGCGGCGGACGCACTGGATGCCGCAGACCGCGTCGTCATCCCCGATAATTGCGGACGGGGAAACCAGAGGAATGATCCGGATCCCCTCTTCCCGGGCTTCCCGCGCCTCTTCGGCGCCGGCCGGCATCTGTTCCTCGGTGCGGCGATAGACGATGGTGACCGCCTGCGCGCCCAGGCGCACCGCGCTGCGTGCCACATCCATCGCGGTTGAGCCGCCGCCCACGACAACCAGCCGTTTTGGCACGCTTTTGTCAATGCCGAGCCCGACCCTGCGCAGGAACGCAAGCCCGCTTTCCACACCGGCGAGCGTTTCTCCCGGGATACCAAGCAATTTCGACTTTTGGGTGCCGACCGCGAGGTAGACCGCGTCCGACCGCTGCCGCAGCTCTTCAAACGGGATATCACGACCGATCTTGACATCCAGGTGAATCTTCACCCCAGCCGCTTCAATCGCGCGGATTTCCTTGGCGAGCACCTCTTTGGGCAGACGGAATTCCGGGATGCCCCAGTAAAGCACGCCGCCCGCGACCGATTCGGCTTCATAGACGTCTACTTCGTGGCCGAGATGCGCGAGGTAATAGGCACAGGAGAGTCCTGACGGACCCGCGCCGATCACCGCGACCCGCTTGCCGGTCGCGGGACGGGACTGTACAAGCGGGATATTGTATTCGTCGCGCAGCGCGTAGTCCCCGATGAACCGCTTCACACCGCAGATTGCAAGCGGTTCGTCCACCTGCGCCCGTCGGCAGTGATTTTCGCACGGATGGGTGCAGACACGCCCGCAGACCGCGGGGAAGGGGTTTTCCTGCCGGATGAGCTGATAGGCGTCGGTCAGCCTGCCGGCTGCGACCAGCGCCATGTAGCCGGGGATATAGACGTTCGCGGGGCAGGCGTTGCGGCAGGGCGCGGTCTGCAGCTCCGCGCAGACGCCCGCGGCGCAGTGCCTGTCATGGATATGGGTCTCGTATTCCTCACGGAAATATTTGATCGTGCTGAGCACCGGGTTCGAGGCAGTCTGCCCAAGGCCGCACATGGCGGTCTCTTTTAAGGCGCCCGCGAGCTCCTCGAGCATCTCAATATCGCCGTCTCTGCCGTTGCCCTCGGTGATCCGTTCGAGGATTTCGAGCATCCGCTTGGTGCCGGTGCGGCAGGGCAAACATTTGCCGCAGGATTCGTCCTTGATGAAATCGAGGAAGTACCGCGCGGTATCGACCATGCAGGTGTCCTCATTCATGACCACCAGCCCGCCGGACCCCATGATCGCGCCGAGCGCGGAGAGCGACTCATAATCGACCGGAGTGTTCAAATGCGCCCGGGTGAGGCAGCCGCCGGACGGCCCGCCCGACTGGATCGCCTTAAAGCGTTTGCCGCCCCGGATGCCGCCGCCGATTTTATAGATGATGTCTCCGAGCGGGATGCCCATCGGCACCTCAATGATGCCGGCGGTCTCGATGTCGCCCGCGAGCGCGAACACCTTGGTACCCGCGCTCTTTTCGGTACCGAACCGGCGGTACCATGCCGCGCCGTTCAGAATGATCGGCGCGACGTTCGCGAGCGTTTCGACGTTGTTGATGATGGTGGGCTTCTCGAACAGGCCGCTTTCGAACGGGAACGGCGGTTTCTGACGCGGCTCGCCGCGCCGGCCTTCAATCGAGGCGAGCAGCGAGGTCTCCTCCCCGCAGACGAACGCGCCCGCGCCGATACGGATTTCTAGGTCGAATGAGAAGCCGCTGCCGAGGATATTTTTCCCGAGCAGCCCGGCTTCCCGCGCCTGCCCGATCGCGTTCGAGAGCCGTTCGACCGCGATCGGGTATTCCGCGCGGACATAGACAAATCCCTTATCCGCGCCGATGGCATAGCCGCCGATCAGCATGCCCTCGATGATGCCGTGGGGGTCGCCTTCCAGCAGCGACCGGTCCATAAACGCGCCCGGATCGCCTTCGTCGGCATTGCAGACGATGTATTTTTGTCCTTTCGGGGCTTTCATTCCAGCTTCCCATTTGATCCCAACCGGGAAGCCCGCGCCGCCGCGTCCGCGCAGCCCGGAGCCCTTCATTTCCGCAACGACCTCGGCGTCGGTCATCGTGAGCGCCCTGGCCAGCGCAAAGTATCCGTCTCGCGCGATGTAGGCGGGAAGAGAAGCGTATTCCATCCGGCCGCAGTTGCGCAGCGCGATGCGGACCTGGTCTTTGAAGAAACCAATTTCGTCAAGCCTGGGGACACGTTTATTCTGCGCGCGGTCAAAAAAGGTGTATTCCTCCAAAATTTCGCCGCCCATGAGATGACGGGCAACAACCTCTTCCACCTTTTCCGGGTCCATCTTTACATAAAAAATGTTGCCGGGCTCCACAAGCAATACCGGTCCGACGGCGCAGGTTCCCATGCAGCCGGTGACAACGGTATGTACGCGTTTGGCCAGTCCATGCGCGGAAAGCGCGTTTTCCAGCGCTTTCTGCACCGCCGCGCAGTCGGAGGAGATGCAGCCCGCTCCGCCGCAGACGAGCACGCGGTATTCCCACTGCTTTTCGGCAGCGAGATAATCCGCCTTGATTTGTGAAAGGTCCTGGGGGCAGGCCGCTTTAAATGGGCTCATCGTCCTCGTCCTCCTTGTAATAGCGTTTCAGGATCTCTTCGAGCTTATCCGGGTTCACCTGTTTATAGACCACATCATCGATCGACATGGCCGGGGCAAGCCCACAGGCGCCGATGCAGCGCGCGACTTCGAAGGTGAATCTGCCATCGGCGGTCGTGTCGCCCACCCCCACGTCGAGCAGCTTTTCCAGACGTTCGACAATCTTCTTGCCGCCGCGCACATAGCAGGCGGTTCCAAGACAGACGCGGATGGTATGCTCACCGCGCGGCTGAGTCGAAAAGAAGGAATAGAAGCTCACGACGCCCGAAACCTCCGAAAGCGGCAGGTCAAGTCCGTCCGCCACCACCTTCTGCACCTCAAGCGGAAGGTATCCATAAATTCCCTGTGCAAGATGCAATACCTGGATGAGCGAGCCCTCTCTGCCCTTGTATTCGGCGGCCAGTCGGGCGATCCGTCCGAGTAGCTCCCCAGGATCGTCGGAGCAGCAGCATGTGCATTTGGTTGCCTGTTCCATAGGTGAAGCCTCCTTGTTTCGATAATATTTTATCATATTGAATTCGCTTCGCAAATAGACATCTTCTCATAAAATGCAATTTAGATTGTCTATAAATTCACATTATGGATATTTTTTTGACAAATACCCAATATTTTGATTGATTTTTAACAGCATCCATTCATTTTAAAAGGATTTTTCTTGTTGCTTATAGCCTACCATCCGGGAATGAAAAAGTCAACAAATGATAATTTTTTATCTTTCATTTTCCAATCGCTCCCTCCATTTTTGCATCTTTTTCGCAAAATGAAGCAGCAGAACAAAAAAAGTTCCGCCCCGGAATTCCGGGGCGGAACTTTTTTATTTTGTTATTTTATTAATTTATCGAGCAGATCCATCACTTCATCAAGCTTCTCCTGTGCGTCACCCGCCTCAAACGCGTCTGCCACACATCCTTCCATATGGGCGCGCAGCACCTCCTTGTTCGCGCGGGAGAGCACCGACTCGGCCGCCATGATCTGGTTGGAGATGTCAATACAGTACCGATCCTCCTCAATCATCTTGAGCACGCCGTCAATCTGCCCGCGCGCGGTGCGGAGCAGCCGGGTAACTTTCTGTTTATCCGCCTTCATAACGCGGCCTCAGTCGAGCGAGACGACTTCGTAGCCCGCGTCGGCCACCGCCGCTTTGAGCGCGTCGTCGTCCACCCTGCCTTCGGTTTCGATCATGGCTGTCTTGGCTTCCAGATCCACTTTGGCGGTCACACCATCCAGCGCGCAGAGCGCCTTCTCCACACGGCCGGAACAATGCGCGCACATCATGCCTTCGATTTTCATGGTTTTTTTCATTGTTTTCACAACCTCTTTCGTTTCTGTTTTTACGATTTTGGATTCGGTTTCTATGGGGACGGAAATCTCCGCCAACGCGCCGCGGCGCGGTTTAAACAATTTTAGCCGCAGAGCGTTCGATACGACGCAGACCGAGCTCAGGCTCATGGCCGCAGCCGCGAACATTGGATTGAGCCTCCAGCCAAGCACCGAGAAGAATACGCCCGCTGCCAGCGGGATGCCAATGGAATTGTAAAAGAACGCCCAGAACAGGTTCTGTTTGATGTTGCGGATAACCGCGCGAGAAAGTTCGATCGCCGAAACCGCGTCGAGCAGGTCGCTCTTCATCAACACAATGTCGGCCGATTCAATTGCAACGTCGGTGCCCGCGCCAATCGCAATGCCCACATCCGCGCGGGTCAGGGCAGGCGCGTCGTTGATGCCGTCACCCACCATCGCGACCTTTTTTCCGGCTTGCTGCAGGGCGGAAACCTCCCGTTCCTTATCCTGCGGCAATACCTCGGCCACCACCCGGCCGATCCCCATCTGTTTGCGGATGGCTTCGGCGGTGCGGCGGTTGTCACCGGTCAGCATAACCACGTCAATTCCCATTTCGCGCAGCCGAGCAACCGCTTCCCGGCTGGTCGGCTTGATCACGTCCGCCACGGCGATCACACCAATCACCCGGTTCTCATCCGCAAAATAGAGCGGCGTCTTACCTGCTTCTGCAAGCGACGCACCAGTCTTTTCGAAACCGCCAAGCGGGATTTTTTTCTCAGCGAGCAGCTTAAGGTTGCCCGCATAGTAGATTTTTCCTTCAAATTCCGCCTGCACGCCCTGTCCGACAAGCGCGGAAAATTCCCGCACCGGCGCGATATCCAGCCCGCGCGCTGCCGCCTCGGCCATGATCGCTTCAGCCAGCGGATGCTCGGACGGCTTTTCAACCGCCGCCGCGATCGCAACCAGACGTTCTTCATCCATGCCGTCCGCCGTAAAAATATCGGTCACGCGGGGCTTGCCCTCGGTGATGGTGCCGGTTTTATCGAGCACCACCGTGTCGATCGTATGCGCGGTTTCCAGCGATTCGGCCGATTTGATCAGGATGCCATTTTCCGCGCCCTTGCCAGTTCCAACCATAATCGCGACCGGCGTCGCGAGCCCAAGCGCACACGGACAGGAGATGACCAGCACCGCAATACCGATCGACAGTGCGAATTCAAAATTCTGTCCCAGCATCAGCCACACCACCGTGGAAAGGATCGCAATACAGATGACAACCGGCACAAATACGCCGCTCACCTTGTCAGCGAGCTTTGCGATCGGCGCTTTCGAGTTGGAAGCGTCCTCGACCAGCTGGATAATCTGCGCAAGAGTGGTGTCGTTTCCGACCTTGGTTGCGCGGAATTTTAACCAGCCGGATTTATTGATGGTAGCCGCGATAAGCGTGTCACCCGGATGTTTTTCGACCGGGATACTCTCGCCGGTCAGGGCGGATTCATCCACCGACGAGCCGCCCTCGACGATCTCGCCGTCCACCGGCACACTCTGTCCGGGCTTGACGATCACAAGATCACCCACCGCGACCTGTTCGACCGGGATTTCCATCTCCGCGCCGTCACGTTCCACAAGCGCCACCTTCGGCGCAAGATCCATCAGTTTGGTGATCGCTTCGCTCGTCTTGCCCTTTGAACGGGTCTCCAGGAATTTGCCCAGCGTAATCAGCGTGAGAATCATCCCGGCTGACTCAAAATAGAGATCCATCGTGTATTGCTCCACCACCGCCATTTCCCCGTGCCCGAGTCCCCAGCCGATCATGTAGATGGCAAATACGCCGTAGATCATCGCCGCGGCCGAACCGATCGCAATGAGCGAATCCATGTTTGGAGCTGCTTTGAAGAGTGTCTTGAAGCCGACCTGGTAATATTTGCGGTTGACGTAAACGATCGGCAGCGCCAGCAGGAACTGGGTGAACGCAAAGGTCATCGCATTTGCATTGCCGTGCAGGAAACCCGGCAGCGGCATACCCATCATATGTCCCATCGAGATATAGAAAAGCGGGATCAAAAAGGCAAACGAAACCACCAGCCGCCGTTTCATGTTCGCAATCTCGCCCGCCATCAGGCCGTCGGACATTGGCGCGGGCGGCGCGCCCGCGGTGGCCGGTCCTGCCGCTGGGGCGTGCACCGAAGCTCCATAGCCCGCCTCCTCCACAGCGCGGATAATCGCCTCTGTGCCGGTCGCGGTTTCGTCGTATTCCACCGCCATGTTGTTTGAGAGCAGATTCACCTGCACGTTTTTTACGCCCGGAACCTTGGCGACCGCCTTCTCCACGTGCGCCGAGCAAGCGGAACAGGTCATGCCTGTGACGTCAAATTTCTGTTTCATAATTGCCTCCTATATACCCCCAGGGGGTGTGGGTGGTTCGATTTCATTGTATACTCATTCCGTCTATTTGTCAAGCGGAAATTCGTGCGTTTTTTCTTTACAACAGTAAATCGTTGCTGTATAATAAGTTTCAGTATAATATCCCCAAATTTTCCATCATTTATTTGGAGGCTATCACATGCTGATCGATTTCCATACCCATATATTCCCCGATGCGCTCGCCGCACGCACCCTCCAGAAACTCTCCGCCATCGCACAGTGCGCATACCACACCGACGGCACGGTCGCGGGGACTCTGCAAAAATTTGACGAATGGGGTACCGATTACGGCGTGGTGCTACATATCGCGACCCGGCCCGGCCAGGAAGGCACCATCAACCGCTTTGCCAAACAAATCCAGGAGGAGCATCCAAAGCTCCTCTGCTTCGGCACTGTTTTCCCGGATTCGGAAAATGCCGTTGAAGCCGTCCAACAGATCAAGGAGCTCGGCCTCTATGGGATCAAGCTGCATCCAGCCTATCAGCATTGCTTCATCCGAGAGGAGAAATATTTTCCGCTCTACGAGGCGGCCGCCGAAGCCGGCCTGCCGATCACGATGCACGCCGGATGGGACCCTGTAGAACCGAAGGTCGTCTATTCCCCGCCGGAGGACATCGCCTTTGTGGCGCGTTCCTTCCCCAATCTCACAATCATTGCAGCGCACATGGGCGGGCTGATGCTCTATCAGGAGGCGGAAGAACATCTTTGCGGCCTGCCGAATGTCTATCTCGACACCGCGATGAGTTCTGTCTACTGCGGCCCTGCGCAGTACGAACGCCTGATCCGCAACCATGGCGCCGACCGGGTGCTGTTCGGGACCGATTGCCCGTGGAACACGGTGCCCGCGGAAAAAGCTTTTCTGGAGGAGACGTCCCTCTCCCGGCAGGAGAAGGACAAAATCCTCTATCAGAATGCCCGCGCGCTCCTGCATCTTCCCGGCTGAAGCCGCAACATTACATAAGCTGCCGCCGGACCGGTGCCGGCGGCCTTTTTATGGATTGGCAAAAAGTTTACATGATTCGATTGTAATATGCGCATAATTTTACTATAATAAATAGGCATGTAATGATTTCCAAATCCGGAGGGCTTATGGAACAACTGATGCAGCAGATTTTCGACTTTTTTTCTGTGGCAGGCCGCGAAACCGCCCTGTTTATCGTTTCAATGATCCCGCTCATCGAGCTGCGCGGTTCCATCCCGCTCGGCGCCGCCATGGGGATGGATTGGCATCTGGTCTTTCTCATTTCGATCGCGGGAAACCTATTGCCCGTCCCGTTCATCGTCTGGTTCGGCAGGCCGCTTTTCAAGTGGCTCAAATCGACAAAACTGCTTTCCGGCGTCACCAATTGGTATGAGCAAAAGCTCCTGCAAAAAGCGGACAAGGTCACCCGCTACGAAGCGATCGGGCTCTGTCTGTTTGTGGGCGTGCCGCTGCCCGGCACCGGGGCCTGGTCAGGCGCGGCGATTGCGGCCCTGCTCGGTATGCGGATGAAGCCCGCCATCCTTTCGATCGCGGCGGGCGTGCTGATCGCCGGGGTGATCATGACGGTGGCCTCCTATGGCCTTTTGCAGTTCATCAGCCTGTTCTAACATCAAAACGGAGGTGCCGGTGTATTGGATAAGTATAAAAAGCTGATCTCCAACACCTTTATATTCGCGGTCGGCACCTTCAGCTCCAAGGTGCTCGTTTTTCTGTTGATGCCGCTGTATACCCGGGTGCTTACGCCCGAGGATTACGGCGTGGTCAACCTCATTGTAGACACTGCCAACCTCATCATCCCGCTCGTTTCGGTTGGCATCTCCACCGCCATCATCCGGTTCGGCCTGGACCGCGCGGTGGACAAGCGGGACGTCTTTTCAGGCGGGATCATCGTGCTCGGCGTTGGATACCTGATCTTCTTCCTGCTTGGGCCGTTCATCGGGAAATTGCCCAACATGCAGGAGCACACCCATCTCATCTATCTCTATGTGCTCACCTCCTGTCTGCGCTCGCTCTGTTCGCAGTTCGTGCGCGCGAAGGAATATGTCCGGCTCTATGCGTTCGACGGGGTGCTCAGCACGATCATGGTCATCGTGTTCAACGTCCTGCTGCTGGTTGTCTTTAAGCTCGGAATCACCGGCTATGTGCTGGCGACCATCCTGTCCGACCTGTTGTCGGCGGTCTTTCTGTTCACAGCCGCCCGCCTGCACCATTATATCCGTTTCAAGGGCATTGACTGGCTGGTGCTGCGTTCGATGCTTCGTTACTGCATCCCACTCATTCCGAACACCATCTCCTGGTGGATCACCAACGTTTCCGGCCGGTATATCGTGGTCTATTTCCTCGGCAAGGCGGCGAACGGGCTTTATGCCGCCGCCTACAAGGTCCCGACCATGATCAATCTTGTCTCCGGCATCTTCACCGACGCCTGGCAGCTATCCGCCTTCACCGAAAGCGGGCCCGGCCGCGACCGGTTCTTTTCAAACGTCTGCGCAGCCTACCAGGCGATCATCTTTTCCGCCGCGTCGGGGCTCATCCTGTTCGCAAAATTCATTATGACCCTGCTGGTGGCGAAAAACTATTATGAAGCGTGGCGTTTTATCCCATTTCTGGTGCTGGCGACTTCATTCTCCTGTTTTGTCACTTTCCTGGGAAGCATCTACATGGTGGAGAAGAAAAGCAACGCCACCATGGTCACAACCATGATCGGCGCGGCGGTCAATGTGGCGCTCTGCTTTCTGCTGATCCCGCATTTCGGGGTCAATGGGGCCGGATTTGCCTGTTTTTTCAGTTATTTTGTGGTGTTTATTGTGCGCGCGGTCGATACGCACAAATATGTGAAAATCCGCTGGAATCTGCCGAAGGTCGCGCTCAATCTGGCCGCGCTGCTCATCCAGTCCTGGGTGCTGCTCACCGTCACCGAAAACTGGGTCTTGCCGGAGGTGCTGCTCTGCCTGTTTGTCCTGCTGATTAACTTTAAGCAGATCCTTATCAACATCCAGAAGATCCTGGCCAAACGCCGGTAAAACAAACGCCGCCCGCGTCGGAAAACCGATGCGGGCGGTGTTTATTTTTCTTCAATTCCAAGCAGATATAAAACTGTTACATGCAAAGCTTTCGCAAAGCAGACGACCTCATAGTCGGTCACAATACGGTTGTTCTTTTCAATTTTGCTGATCATCTGCTGATCCATGTTCACATTCAGCGACTGCATACGAGCGGCCAGCTCTTCCTGAGAGATTTTTCCCGCGGTGCGCGTTTCTTTTATTCTCCGGTGGACAATATTTTTGTCCCCATAATACTGCATCTTGTTCATTGAAAGCCCCTCATACGTTCATATGATGTAGTATTGACTTTAGCAGAAAAATAATTTATAATTACGTCATATGAACGTATTAAAAAGAAAAGACCGGATGAAATTGATCCATGCCGGCCTTTGTAAAATTTTTTATATTCTATTGTGCAGAAATTCCCGGATTTCCGGGTAACCTGTGAAAGACAGCGGTTCATCTGTCAAATAGGAAAGCGCATACTCCCATTCCGCCAGGCCGTACCGTTGCAGATCGCTGTGGTACAGCTGCTCCAATACCCTTTTTCGGAACGGTTCCCGCTTCAGGTTGGAAAGAAAATCCGCGTTTTCCCGTTGGATCATCTCCAGCAGTTCACTTCGCATTTCTCATCCCCCTATGGGAAATGTTGGAATCTTTAACAGACGCTGTTTTTCAGCGCCCGTCTTTTTATGATATGCCGGACGTATAAGCGCGGTTTCCCAGCTGCATACTAATTTTGGTTTAGGCTAATCCTATTTTAGTTTTTTGCCCCTGTAAGAATTCCATACATTACCATAAAATAGAGGTAGAACCCTATCAAGCCTTCAGGAGATGGACCCATGGAGAATATGTCGAAGATCATTGGCAGCAACATTCGCAAGTACCGCACGCTCAAAAAGATGACGCGGGAACAGCTCGCAGAAGCCGTCGATCTGGACAGCGCCTATCTTGGGCAGTGCGAACGCGGGGAACGACAACTGGGTTTGACGAAAACAATTCAAATCATCGAATTTTTTGGGGTAACAGCCAACGACATCATTGCTGTCAGTAACAAAAAAAGCCGAATACAAAAAAAAGAGTATCTTTCTGAGATCGATGAGCTGCTGCAGGACTGCACAGATAACCAGGCGCTTGCCATCCTGCGGATCATCCAGAATGCACTCCCGTTCCTGAAAGAATAAAAAAATAGCCGCAAAAGCGGCTATTTTTATTTCATGCGCCAGACAAAGGCCGATACGCAAAAAAACAGCGGGCAGAAATATCTGCCCGCTGTTTTTACTTTGGGGCTCAGGCGGCTGAAGCGCCGGCCAGTTTTTGCAGATTTACATAGCGGACGATTACGCATACCGCAATCACTGTCACCACCATCTCCCCGACCATGATCATCCCATTATAACTCAGCGAATAAAGCCACACCGGCATGCCCTCCGGCGCGTATTCAGTCCAAATGAGAATCCCCGACAGGAAACTGCAAAAAAAGCGCATCCCAATGACCGCAATCGTTGCAGCGGCCGCCCCCGCCTGCTTATTTGAAAAACGGCGGGCAATCGCACCGGCAAGCCCCAAAACCCCGAACGCGATCACATAGTCGAGCAGGACCACTGCGAGGTAATTCCAGAAATTCTGAACCGGCGGCGGATAAAAACCCTCCACCATCTGCACCAGCGAATAGGCAAACGAGGTAAACAGGGCCCATTTGGTGTCGTACATCAGCGATATAATGATAATTGGCGCCATGCTGGCGATTGTGACCGATCCGCCGAACGGCATATGGAACAGCTTGAACATCGACAGGATCAGCGCCAGAGCGATCATCAACGCGCTGTGGGTGAGTTTGCGTACGGTTGTGTTCATGGATTTTCGACTCCTTTTTTTGTTTTTCTAAACAAAAAACGCCACAGATAATCCCTGCGGCGTAAAAGAGTTCTCTATCTTCCTACGCTGGCATTACCCAGATCAGGTCGCGGGTTACGCACAGGTCCATGTGCGCTCTCAGCCGGCATCCGCCAGCACCCCAATTATGGCGTTTTTCTGTTTCTGCGTCCTATTATAAGCGATTGGCGGGTATTTGTAAAGAGGTTGTATTGGTTCTTTGGGACACCCCTAACCCCTCATTGCCAAAACCAAAAAGGCAGGGCGGACTTTCGTCCGCCCTGCCCTGAAGCAGTCAGAAAGAACTTATTTGGAAGCCTTCTTGACAGCGATGGCGCCAGCGCCGGCGAGGGAAGCGATCGCGGCCATAACAGCCATGTTGATCATGTCGCTCGCACCGGTGCCCGGGTTGTTCTTGTCGGAGTTGGAGGAGCCGTTGTTCTGGCCCTCATCGTCCTTGTCGCTGGTGTCCGCTTCGGTCACAACAGTGCCGTCTTTGATCAGCTTGTTGGTGACAACGAAGGTGTCCAGCTTGTTGGTGCGGAAGGACAGGGTGCTCTCATCGCCGTCAAAGGTGGCGTTGAGTTTATAGAGCTTGCCATCCGCATAGCGGTAGGTGTACATCTTGTCGAAATCATCGACGATGTCCTCAACATCCAGCACGACACGGCCGGTTGCGGAGAAGCTCGGACGGCCCGGGAAGTTATAGAACTTGAAGTCCTGGTCGTCGAACTTGGAGAGGATCTCCTTGACGCCCGCGTTGTTCGAGAGCATGTTCTTGGTGGACTCATCGGTCACATTGACGGTGAATTCCCAATCGCTGCCCGCGAGGGTGACGTTCTTGTAGTTGTTGATCTTGGCGATCTTGTTGAACTGGGAAGCGGTGATGACCGGGCGGGAGTTGTCGATCTCGACGACGTCGCCTTCGTCCAGGCCGGTGACATAATCGTGCTCAGCCTCGTCATAACCGTACTGGAACTTCACTTCCTGGGAGAAGACGGACAGGTTGTTCGCCTTGCGGACCAGCTTGACGTTGTATTTGACGTCAACCGGCTTGGTCGGGGTCGCGTCTTTCGCCTCAACATAGAGGTAGTAAACGCCTTTGTAGTCATCGATCTCAAAGGTCTTCATGCCTTTGGTGGAAACCTTGGAGTAGCTGAACTTGTAGGTCTTGAGCAGCTCGTCGGAAACCGGGACGGTCTTGTCGCCGATCTTGACGGTTACCGGGAATTTGTACTCGGTGCCGGGCTCCAGGATATCGTCCAGGGTCGCACCGGTGTCCTCGTCAGCGCCGAAGTAGAGCACGGAAGGCTCGGCGTTCGGATCAGCCTCCTCTTCGGAAGAGCTGCCTTCGGAAGAAGTGGGCTCGGAAGAGCTTTCCTGGGAAGAGCTGGACTCTTCGGAAGAAGACTCGGAAGAGGACTCTTCGCTCGAGGAGCTGGAGGATTCTTCGGAAGAAGAATCTTCGAGGGTAACGATGGAGTTGGTTTCGTTTTCGATGGAATTTACGTCATCAGCCAGAGCAGTCACGCCGACAGACATGGCGGCGGAAGCGGCGAGCAGTAATGCAAGCACTTTTTTCATGTGGTGTTTCCTCCTGAAAAATAAGTTTTGGTTCGGCGGCCTTACGAGCGGCACGCTTGGAACGAGTCTCAGTATACGGGAGAGTCAACAGATTTTCAAGAGGTTTTTGTTACCAAATTGTAATAATTGTCGTATAATATACACAATAAACTTTTATTTAGTAAATTAAAATATGTCAAATATGATAATTCCCAGATATCCACTCTCCTTTTGTCCAACTTCCGCTAATTTTCCTGTCAGCTTTGTGTTCCCTTCCCCTTTTCTTCCCATTTCGTTTTCCAATCCCCGTATTTGGGCTGCTTTTCCAGCACTCGACCTTTCTATATCCGTGGGACCCCCTAAGGGGTCTTCTTTTTGCACATCAAAAAAACACGCCCGGAATCTTCCGGGCGTGTTTTTTAATAATCCATTTTGAACGGCAAGCGGTTGTCCTGCGCATAAGCAGCCAAATCATAAAAAATTGAAAACGCATATTTCGCAAGCGACTGTGCGTCAAATTCAGTACAGGATTCACCGGCCGGAACAAGTTTTCCATCCACAATTTGCGCATCCTGTGGATATCCTTCGCTCTTTTGCCAGGAAACAATCGTTTCCCGGTCGGCCTGCCACATCCCCGCGTTGATTGCATCGAGCTCTCCCAGCAACCCGCCGATGGTACCGATCCGCGCGCTGTCGCCGCAGGGATCAGAATAGTCAAAAGTGATCGCCTGATCCAACGGAATCCACAGTTCCACTCCGGACAGCAGCGACCCGCCGCACTCTTTTGACGCGTGTGCCTTCTGGATGACCGGATCCTCATACCATTTCCAGCCCTTCACAACTGTCTGCGGCATCCGCTCCCCAAGCTGATAGCAGGCCGAACAGAGCACCAGACAGCCATATGCCTCCCAGTCGGGCTTGTTGGTACGATAAGCTTTTTCATTATCCTCGGTCCATGAAACAACCGGTTCCCCCAATGCCTGGGAAAGCCCCGCCACGACTCCGTCTCGCCAGCCGCACATCCCTTCAAGCACCTCTTCGGGAGTTGCCGCGTCCCCTCCGTCCTGTTCATCCGGTCGGATTGTCTGGAAGCCCCAGCCATTTTCTTCCGCAAACTGCTGCGCCTGGGTCTTCCAATTGTGGTTATAGTATCGGGTCAGGGTTCCCGCGTAGATATCCAGTCCCATAGGTCTCCTCCTCTTTAAAATGCAATTTTTAAACTGTCGCCATCCACCGAAACGCCCTTTGAGCGGGTGATCGGCAGCTTCTGCCGCTCGGAAAAACCAATTGTCTCTCCATCCCGCAGAGTGACATTCGATGAAAGCACATAATAGGACACATCGAACAGGAACCCGTACAGATCCGCGGGCGCGGCCCTGCTGCCAAGGACCTCGATTTCGTCTTTGCCAAAGGCTGTCATCCCGTAGGTGTAACCGTTCATCCCGCCCTCGCTTGGATAGATGCCGAAATAGATCCAGTCAAGCACCGGCAGCTCATCCGGGCCGTTTTTCATCTCCTGCGCGGCGGCGCAATAGGCATCCGCCTGGAATACCGTCCCGCTGGTGTAGACGCCGATCGCCCCCGGCTGCCGCGATGCGGCGTCGCAGAGCTTCACCAGCAGCTTTCCCGCTTCGATCGCGCTTTTTTCACCCGGAAGTACCGCCGTCATAATATGCGCCCGATGCTTTTTGACCTCCGCCGCTCCGTCCTTCCACAGAAAGTTGTTCGCGGCGTTGCGTTCCGCTTCACCGTCCGGAATCGGAGCGCAAATCAGGCTCATTGCCGCCATCATGCCATCCACATCAAAGGCCAGGGTGGTCCTGTCCTCCGATGAAGCGGATTTGTCCTCTTTTGGGAAGCGGATACTCCATTCGTTTTCCAGATCCGCGCAGAGCTTTTCAAAATCCCACGCGGTATTCCCGAGCAGGACAAACCCCACGAACGGCCCGGTTTTATCCGCGCCGTCCCGCTGCGCCTCCGGGTCATTTTCCGCGTCCGGGCAGGTCCCGCGGCGTTCCGATTCCTCTTGGGCCCGCTGCATCCAGTATTCGCGGATCATCTCGACCATTGCGGCGGCCTTCTCCTGGGCATCTGCCGGGTCGTAAGGCTCCATCTCACTGAACACGTGGCCGCAGTGCTCGGTTTCGCCCGGTTCATATCCGCCGCAGACCCCCAACAGCCATCTGCCCAGCAGGCTTTTCTTATATTTGAAAATATAGTAGTG
>Ga0079305_1001470_pt1 | contig 30426 bp, 28 predicted proteins | sample LMS_cellobiose_e_FD_79183 | JGI IMG/M metagenome (GOLD analysis project Ga0079305, IMG submission 79183) | Rumen-fistulated moose microbial communities from Alaska, USA - LMS_cellobiose_enrichment | ecosystem: Host-associated > Mammals > Digestive system > Stomach > Rumen fluid ... | reverse complement strand
GGGCATGATGTGCGCCTTCGGCGCGTGAGCGGAACACATCACATCATTTTGCGGCAAAGCCGCAAAACATCATTGTTCGCAAAGCGAACTGCATCACTTGCCCGCAGGGCAAACATCACTTTTTCCGAACGTTTGGCACACAAACGTCCTGCTTGCACCGATATGCGACAAAAAACCGACTGAAGTCAGGAAGGATTCTTACCTCAGTCGGTTTTTTATAAACTGTCCTTTAGGACACCTCGCGAAATCCGACGTTTTTTAACTTGAAAAGTCAAGGTGAAAAAATACCCCCGCGGACGATATCGTCCCGCAGGGGTTTTTTCGGGTCATTCAGACTCAGTCGGCTTTCAGTCTTTCTTGTAGCCTATGTTCTTTTCCTTGGCGGGGTCGAACACAAAATTGCAGATGGAGGCGACGAGACCGTAGATACCGAAGGTGATTATGGTAAGTCCGATATAAGCGCCGGTCCTGCAGGTGAATCCCTGGGGCTTGAGGCTGGTATGGTTGATGATGATACTGCCGATAAAGCCGAGGAAGAAGGTAAGAAGGAAACGCACGAGATTGTTGTTGTCCATTTTTTGACTCCTTATGTTGATGGTTTAACGTTTTTTCGACGTTTTTCTGCCTATACTATAACATCAAACACGTGCGTTTGTCAATACTTTTCTTTGTTTTTGCGCTATTTGAGACTTCACAAAAGCGCTTTGCCGAGATCTCTGCACTTTTCGAGAGCTTCGCCGTCCGGAGAGTCGCAGCAGATGACCGGATCGCACGAAATAACCGCGCCGTCTTTTTCGCACCTTTCCCTCCAGTCTCTCATCCATTCTCCGTCGCCCCATCCGTAAGATCCGAACAGCGCGATCTTTTTTCCGGAAAGCTTTGGCTCGCACATGGCGAACATAGGTTCAAATTCGCTCTCTTCGAGCTGTTCCGAGCCCATAGAGGGGCACCCGAACGCTGCGGACGAATATCCGTCGAGGCTTTCCGCGTCAAATGAAGCGGCTGTGAAAAGCTCCGCTTCTCCTCCCGCGTCTTTTATCCCTTCCGCGACCGCGCTTGCCATCGCTTCGGTATTTCCGGTACCGCTCCAGTAAATAATCGCTGTTTTGCTCATCATATTCCTCCCTGCCGCATTTGCGGCGATGCATTTTTTGTTTTTCCGGCAAAGCTATAACGCTTCGCACGCTATCGTAAGACGCTCCACGGTTCTTCCTCTTTCCCATTGCTCGAGATAGATCTTCGTGCACTTTTTGTATTTCGTGAAAAGCTTAACCGCGGCGTCGGCGTCCCCGTACACCTTCCAGCATCCGGTGCATTTACAGCTTCCCGGCACGTTTTCCATAAAGCCGCGCACGTCCTCCGGCGGATACCCGAGGAAAAGCCCGATCTCATGGGGAAAGTCCGCGTTTTCCTTCAGCCGCCTTATAAGTCCGGCGATGCAGAGCAGGGGAGAGCACGTGCTGTATCCGAGCCTTTCCAGCATGAGCCGCGCCTCTTTGCATGAAAGATCGCGCGACAGCATCGAAGGACGGTAAACGTATATGAGAGCTCTCGATCCGGAATAACGCAGCGGCACGAAGCGTACGCCTTTGTTTGCGAGCTTGCCGTTCCACTGCCTCATCGTATTGCGCATTGCTTCCGCGTCCGTAAAATCCGCGCTGAACAGATTTCCCGTTTTCAGCCCCGCGAGTGTGGGCGAGCAGTATCTGACTATCGCTTCTTCGGACATCATTTTCGCTCCTTTTTTTCGTGTCGGTTTGGCTTTGCTGTCTGTTAGCGTAGACTAACCTATATGATAAATGATCCGAAATCAGACTGATATATCATAAGTTACCCATAACTAACTAATATGATTATATGATATTCGGTCCGGTTTGTCAATACCGTTTTCTTTTATTTTTCCCCTTTTTTTGAAAAATACGCCCGAAGAGCAAAAAAGCCGGCGAAAGCGGAAATTCCGCTTTCGCCGACGTGGGGTCTGCGAGATAATGGTTTTTGATCAGGCTTTTCCCGATTCAAGCTCGAGAGACGAAAGCCCGGCGCGGTGGAGAAGCACCGTTCCCGCAAGGAACGTTCCCTGACCGACTATATTCACGCCTTCTGCTATCCAGTTCATCGCCGCTTCCGCAAAGTCCTTTGATGAAAGGTATCCCATGCCGAGAGAGCAGACGAACGAGACGGCGAACAGCGCGATAAGCAGATGCTTTTTCAGCTTTGCCGACATGACGCACAGTCCGACGTCGGTAAGACCGAGACCTGCCACCATCAGGGCGACGAAAATGAACGTGCCGGTGAACAGGGGAGGAACGGCGGCGTACGCCCTCGTCTCCTTTTGCTTGTGACAGAGCACGGCGAGGACGCCGACTCCGGCGAGCATGAATCCGATGGACTGCACCGGGAAGAACATGGTGCTCAGCGGCTCGAAGTCGCAGATATGCGCGGCGTAAAGCAGCTTGTACAGCGCCTTGAGAGCTCCGGCGAAGATCACGTCTATCGTGCCGGCGGCAAACAGCGCGAAAGCGCCCTTGCTCATCTTATTGTAAAGATCGCGCTGGAGGATAACGGCGGCGACCGCGAAAAAGATCACCGGGACGAAATCCGCCAGAGCCATGGCTATCGAAAAATCCTTCATTTTTCTTTCGCCTTCGGATCTTCCTTCTTGTTCAGATGATAGATCGGGAGGAAGGGGATGATTATCGGTGTTTTGTCCGCGTATTCGTTGTATTCCGCGTCGCTTGCATATCTGCCCATCTGTCTCTTTTCAAGACGCTGCGCGCCGTTGAACATGATGAAGACGATGCATATATAAGCGATTATCGCCGTTATCCACTGACCGATGCCGGAAAACGTCGTTACTCCGCTGACGAGCACGCCGGTCCAGAAGACTATTTCGCCGAAATAGTTGGGACAGCGCACGATCCTGTAAAGACCTTTCATGGCGACCTTGTTCGGGTTTTCCTTCTTCTGCGCCGATTTCTGACTGTCGGCGAGGGATTCGAGAACGAGTCCGCATATCGAGACGGCAAAGCCGATCACGGGGACGATGACGTCCTCTGAGCCGTTTTTATATCTGAACAGCATCGGACTGATCTGAGCGACGTAAAGCGCGGAAACGAATATCCAGATGAAGAAAAGAACGAACACCGGCATTTTCTTCTCCGTGTTTTTAACGAGCGTTTCCTTGCCTACCGTGGTCTTTTTGAAAGAAGCGTCCTTGAACTCACGAACGAGCAGGAAGCCCGAAAGCCTTGCGCCGTAAGCGACGAAAAGGACTGTCTGCACGAGGATGAGCCAGAGCGGAGTCGCGGAAGGCTCGCAGAAATACATTATGAGTATCGCTATCGACCCGCCGGCGACGGCAAAGCCGTAGCCTATCGAGAGGAAATAAACGAATTTGTAAAAACCGACGGCGCAGAGGACCGCGCATACGGCGTACAGGATGCCGAGAAGAGCCCAGTACATAACAGCCTCCTCCTTATGCGAAATATCCGGAGATATACTCCGCGAAGCTCTTGTCGCCGACTTTCGTGTCTCCGACAAGATCGTGACTGAGCGTCCATTTGGAGAACAGGATTATGTCGTGCTTGCCTTCCTTTTTGATCTTCGGAAGGTTTGCGAGAATGCCGAACAGCCAGATCGGCGCCCATTTGATCTTCAAAGGCTTTTTTGCCGCCTTGAAGCACATTTCAGCCATTTCCTCGTACGTGTACGTCTCTTTTCCGCCTACGTTGTACGTTACGTTCGTATCGTTCATATGAGCGACTATGAAGTCCGCGAAATCAGCGCAGTCGACGACGTTGGCTCTGACCTTTCCGTAGCCCTTGAGGAGCTGCATCTCACCTTTGTCCACGTACGGCTTGAACACCTTTGCGATGTCGTAGAAGTATCCGGTCGGACGGTAGATGATCCAATCGGTGTCCTGCTTTTTGATCTCCTGCTCAACGAGATATTTTGCGTGGAGCATGGGTACCTTTTCCGCGCCGGGCTCGTCGCACGAGATCACCGATATATAGTTGAACTTCTTTACGCCGGCGCGTCTTGCTTCAGCGTAAAGGTTCATATTGCCGGTGTAATCGATATCGTAAGACGTGAACCGCGTCGAAGCGCCGGTGAGTCCCATGGTCGTTATGACGACGTCTGCGCCTTCGCAGAGACCGCCGAGGGTCTCCGGCTTTGTCGCGTCGATCGAAACGAAGGTGTATTTGCCTTCGGTCCCTTCGATCTGACGCTCTTTAAGATCGGCTGCCGTGACCTCGTACCCTTCGCGGCAGAGGGTCTTCAGTATTTCCGCGCCCAGATTACCGAACGCGCCCGCTAATACGACTTTCATTGCTTGTTTCTCCTTATTATCTGTTTTTTATTTTTTGTTCTTTTCTTTGGCGCGTTTGTCGTTTATGATCTTCATATGCTCCTCGGTGATGAGCTCGACGTTGTTTTCCTTCGCCCAGTCGACGCATCCCTTAAGCACGAGGGGAAGGAACACTCTCGGCACGTTTAGTATCGTTTTGAGAGCGTCGTCGGTGAATTTTACCTTGTCGTCGGCTCTGTCCGCGGCGTAACGCACGGAGGCGAGAGAAGCCTGACGCATCTGAAGGAGTTCGGCTCTCATGCGCGTTTTTCTGTGGAACCAGAAGTTCTTGCTGTCTCTGTACCCGTAATCCACGGGAAGGGGCGGGAAGTCCTTTGCGCGTACACCGTTGATGATCGCGTCGCTGTATTTTTTCTTCATCAGGATCTTGTCGACGCGGAGGATGAAATGAGCGCCGAATTTGCTCGTGATGCCGTTGAAATCGTGATAGGGACCCTCGTAGCCGTTAAGCTCTCCGGGAAGATCGCCGTCGGCTCCGTCGAGATTGCTCATCCACGTGCATTCGATGACCTCTATGGCGTCGGTCATGACCTGAGGACGCTTGTCCGAGGGGTTTTCTTCTTCAATGAAACTCTTTTCGAGGCGGAAGGCGCACTTCGGCATTTTTTCAGAGGGCTTGTCCCCGGGCCACGAAAGCTTTACCGCTTCCTTGAACATCTTCGGATCGTCGGATATGAAATTGATCGCGCATTTTTTCGTGCGGAGGATGTTCTGTGCGGTGTTGGAGGAATTACGGCATGAAAGAAGCATGGCGTAATAATCCTTTCCGGCGACGTAATAGGGCTGTACCAGGGAATAGGGTCCGAGGTTCGTCATCCCGTCCTCGCACAGCGTGCTTATGACCACCGTTGGCATCGGGAAGAAAAGGGAGGTCTGATAAAAATTGTCTACAATACGCAGATTTTCAAAACTGCTCATGATCGCGCTCCTTTTGATTTTGCCGATCTCGGCATATTTCGGATTTGATGAACACATTCCGTATAATTAATTATATTCGTTTTTTCGCCGTTTGTCAATACAAAACGCCGCATCGGGCGCGTTTAATGAAAAAGAGCTTCCGCTTTGAGAAAAACGCGTGCCGTTTCGCACGAAAAAAACGAAAAAATACATGCGATTTTAACGGAAATCATTGAATTTGTATCCGCCTTGTGATATACTGACAAAAATATCGTTTTTTTCTTTTTCCGGCACCTGAAAAGCCGGAGGAGAAAAACGGAAATCAATGAATTTTTTTGTGATCGGAGCTGAAATAATATGTCCGGCCATGACAATAACAGCACAGGGAAACTTACGCCGTATCTGTCTCCTGCGGCGGTATGGGCGCTGTCCGTCGGAACGAGCATCGGTTGGGGATCTCTTGTAGTAACGAGCAATACGTATCTTTCTCAGGCGGGACCTCTCGGGAGCGTCCTCGGTATCCTTATAGGTACCGTGATCATGCTGATCATGAACTGGAATTACGCTTATCTCGCGCAGATGTATCCCAGCGCCGGAGGCATCTACACCTATACCAAAAACGTCTTCGGATACGACAGAGGCTTTCTGATCTCGTGGTTCACGGGCCTTACGTATATCGCCATGTTCTGGGCGAACGCCACCTCGCTGCCACTCTTCGCGAGATATTTCTTCGGCGACACGTTCAGGTTCGGCTATATGTATTCCGTGTTCGGATACGAGGTATATATCGGAGAGGCGCTCATCTCTGTCGCGGCTATCGCGCTCATAACGCTTCTCTGCATAAAAAGCAGAAAGATCACGGGTATCGTCATGACCGCGCTCGTGTTCGTGTTCATGATCGGAGTTTCGGTTTGCTTTGTCATCGCGTTCATACGCGGCGTCGGCGGGAACATGAGCATAGATCCGCTTTTCGTACCGGACGACAATGCTTTTTCGCAGGTACTGCACGTGGCGCTCATTTCGCCGTGGGCGTTCGTCGGCTTTGAGAGCATAACGCATATGTCCGAGGAATTCAACTTCCCGGTAAAAAAGATCTTCCGTATCCTTACGGTGTCCGTGATATCCGTCACCGCGCTTTATGTTTTCGTCACGCTTCTTTCGGTAACGGCTTATCCTCCGGAATACGACAGCTGGTTTTCTTACGTACGAGACCTTGAAAACATCCGCGGCTTGAACGGACTTCCCGCCTTTTACGCGGCGAAGCATTATCTCGGCGACGCGGGCACGGCGATACTTTTCTGCTCGCTGTTTGCGATAATAGTTACGAGCCTTATAGGGAATATGACCGTCCTCAGCAGGCTTTTCAACGATCTGGCTAAAGACGAGATACTTCCCGCCGCGGTGTCGAAGCTCGATAAAAGAAACGTCCCCGTAAAAGCCATGCTTGTCGTATCCGTGATATCCATGATAATCCCGTTCTTCGGCAGAACGGCGATCGGATGGATAGTAGACGTAACGACGCTCGGTGCCACGCTGATGTACGGCTTTGTCTCCGCTTGCGCCATGAAGGCGGCGCGGGGCAGGAACAAGAGAGTGTTCGTTACTGGCGCGGCGGGACTCGTGCTCATGATAGTTTTCGGCGCGGTGCTTCTGCTGCCCGACCTTATCTCCTCGGATACCCTTGCCACGGAGACGTATTTCCTGTTCATCGTATGGTCGATACTCGGATTCATTTATTTCAGAAGGATCATCTCGAAGGATCACGCCAGACGCTTCGGTAAAGCCATAATCGTATGGATAGCGCTCCTTTCTCTCGTGGTGTTCATGGCGGTCGTGTGGATGGACAGAGTATACGAGCAGACGGCGTCTTCCGCGGTCATCGAGGTCAGAGAATTTTATGAGGGCGCAGGAAAGGACGCCACCCGTGAGGAAGCGGAAGCGTTTACCGATCAGATCATGGACGACCTTCACAAAACGAGCGATATGAGCACGTTTTTGTTCATCGGACTTTTCGCGCTGTCCCTCGGAGTCATGCTCTCAAATCATTTTTCCATGAAAAAATGGGAAAGAAAGGCTGTCAAAGAGCGCGATTCCGCAAGAGAGGTCGCATATCGCGATCCGCTCACCGGAGTCAAGAGCAAAAACGCCTTTGTCGAAACCGAGGAAAGGATCAACGGCAGCATCGCCGACGGAAAATGCGGAGCGTTTGCCGTCGCCGTTTGCGACGTGAACGGACTCAAGCATATAAACGATACCCTCGGGCATAAAGCCGGAGACGAATACATCCGTCAGGCGGCGACGCTTATCTGCGATCATTTCAAGCACAGCCCCGTTTTTCGCATAGGAGGAGACGAGTTCGTTGTTCTTCTTGACGGAGCGGATCATGAAAACATGAACGAGATCTTCGAAGGTATGAACAAAGAGATAGAAAACAACATAGGCACGGGGAAAGCCGTCGTATCCGTCGGTTGTTCCGATTACGTTCCCGGAAGCGATAAAAGCCTGCACGACGTTTTCGAGCGTGCGGACGAGCTTATGTACAAGCGCAAGATGCAGCTGAAGAGCATGGGCGCCGTGACAAGGGAATGACCCATACGATAAAGGAGTTACATTGGATCAGGCAAAAAAATCAAAGTCTCACCGACGGCTGACGTCGGTAATCATGATTGTCATTATGTTGACCGTCGCCTCGTTTTCCGGATGTACCGGAGAAAACATGACGAATACGACCGCTGATAAGACGATTACGGAGGAAAATACCTTGACGACAGAAGAGAATACAACTTTCTGCGGATATCAGATAGAGCTTTCCGGCGGCGCCGGCGTCAAAGACGGCGTCCTTTCCTCGGAAAAAAATGCGCCGCGGACGAAAAAACGGTCTTTCCTGTGCGTGAATTAGCGAAATCGCAAGAAGCGTTTGCAAAAAGTGTTGATTTTATTTCATCCTTGTGATATACTGAGAAAAATAACACTTTTTTACCGACGCCGGCTGCGAACGTACCGCCGACGGTAAAAGCAAAGGAGTTAAAATGGAGCAGGCAAAAAAATCAAAGCTTCACCGACGGCTGACGTCGGTAATCATGATTGTCATTATATTGACCGTTGCCTCATTTTCCGGATGTACCGGGGAAAACACGACGAATACGACCGCTGATAAGACGATCACGGAGGAAAATACCTTGATGACAGAAGAGAATACAACTTTCTGCGGATATCAGATAGAGCTTTCCGGCGGCGCCGGCGTCAAAGACGGCGTCCTTTCCTCGGAAAAGAAGGGGACGGGTCTCGTCGATCTCGGCGGCGTGACCAAATACGCAGTGAGCTTCAACGTCCGCCTTACCGACCGCAACGGCGGCGGAGTGAATCTGCTCTATATCGATGAAGACAATTATTACAGATTGAATTTAGGACCGAGATGGCATACCGCGACGCTCTCGAGAAAACAGAACGGGAATCTTGAGGTGATAAAGACCTCTAACTGCAATGTTACTTCCGACTGCGAGGTAAATGTGAGGATCACCGTTTCCGGTACGCTTCTGAGAATATACATAGACGACGGCGGCGAATACAAGGATATTGCGAAATTCGACGTTTACGTGCCCGCGGGATATACGAAAAACGGAAAAAGGATCATGCTGGACTGTGCGAACGGCACAGTGTCTTATTCCGGCTTTGCGCTTGAAGAGATCACGGGAAAGACCGACGTCGGCAAATCTTACATAAACCCGGTCCACGAAAACAGCGCGGACCCGTATATCCTCGTCGATAACGGAACGTATTATCTCTACGCCACCAACGCCGTCATGGAGGGATACCGCGTTTATACGTCGAAGGATCTGAAAAACTGGTCCGGAGGCTCCCTTTGCCTCAGGACCGCGGACGTGTACGGCGCACCCACGTCCTCGGCGGGCTTCTGGGCTCCCGAGGTGTACCGCGCGGGCGAAAAATATTATCTTGTTTATACAGTAGCCGAGCATATCGGCATAGCCGTATCGGATTCCCCGACGGGACCGTTCAAGTCGCCTATCTCCCGTTATCTCGTTTCTCACAGCGCGATAGACCCGACGCTGTTTTTTGACGACGACGGCAAGGTATATCTGTACTACGTCGGGTGGGGGAGCGTTTCCTACGGCATATACGGCAGGGAAATAAACCTCGAAACGTATGAGCTCGGCGAGGAAAAGCCGATATTAAAGCCGGACTCCGGCACGTGGGAGACGAAGGAAGGCAGCGTCACCGAGGGTCCGTTCATGCTCAAACACGACGGAACGTATTATCTTACTTATTCCGGAAACGGATATCAGAGCAAGTATTACGCCGTCGGATACGCGACCTCCTCCGATCCGCTCTCCGGCTTCTGGAAATATTCGAACAATCCGATACTTTCACAGCTTCCCTCGAACGAGGTTTACGGACCCGGTCATCACGCCTTTTTCACCACGCCTGGCGGAGAGCTTATGATCGTATACCACCGTCATTTCAGTTCGACCGCGGTACATGCTAGGACGGCTTGCCTCGACCGCGCGGTATTCGTAAAATACCCGGACGAAAAGATCGCCCGTCTCGAGATACTCGGACCCACTTCAAGTTATCAGCCGCTTCCGGATATATCTTAACGCATCGAGCCTGCCCTTTCCGGCAGGCTTCGTTGTTGAAAGCTTGGGATGAAAAGGAGTTCTTGAAAAAGCCCGACATACGTTTGCGCGACGGGAAGCGTTTTTCAAAAAAACATGCGCGGTCTACTCAAAGCGTGATATAATTTGTAGGTAAATCCCGCCGGAGGCGCGGCGGCGTTCGCGTGCCTTACGACGGAAAATGCGTATCAAAGTCTCACGGAGAAAAGGAGAACGGAGAAAATGAAAACTGACAGGTTGATCGAATACGAAGGAAACGACGCGGTGCGCGCCGCCGCGTTTCTTACAAAGGAAGCGTCTTGCAGTGACGCGATCGACGCCGCGCTTTCATACGCGCGCGAAGCGCGATGCGGCACCGTGATCATAGACGGGGAAAACTGGCTTCTTGACCGCGCCGTCTGCATACCATCGCATACGCAGATCATCGTCGACGGCGTGACCGTAAAGCTGAAAAACGGCGTGCTCGACAATATTTTCCGCCCCGACTGCATGGTCATGCGCCCGGACGATCCGTACGGCTTTCCTGTGGAGATAAAAAAGACGTTCGATATCCGCGTAACCGGAAAAAACGGCGCGCGCCTCGAGGGACCCGACGAAAATCCCGAAATGTATCATCCGAATCAGAAGACGATGCAGAAGACCGTGGGCGACTATTGGGGCTGGCGGGGCTTCATCGCCTTTTTTCCGAGATGCTCCGGCTTTGAATTCTCCGGCTTTACGATCAGAAATACGCGGTCTTGGGCGATTTCGGCGGAACGTTCGGAAAACGGATATATCCACGATATAGACGTCGTTTCCGACTGCAAGAACGGCGACGGTATAAATCTGAGAGTCGGAACGAAAAGGATACTTATAGAAAATATAAAGGCGAAGACCTCGGACGACTGCATCGCGATCAACAGTCTCGGAACGAGAACGAGAGACTACCCGGACGGGAATTACGTCTTTCCGCTCATACCGTCCGATTATCTTGTAGAATGCGGAGAGCCGGCAGAAGACAGATATATCCACGATATTTTCATCAGAAACGTCGTTTCCGCCACCGATCATTACAGTCAGGGCGTGGCGTTCATGACGAGGCAGAGGCATAAGATATTCCGCGTATATATCAGCGGCGTGTACGACGCGAACCCCGCGGGAACGCCGAAACGCATCGACATGGTGGGCTCGTATTACATGGGAGGCTACGGCGATATCGACTTGGCGCCGGACGACCTTTCCGGAATACGCATAGAGGACGTCGTTTCGAATTCCACCGATTCCGCGCTGCTTTTCAGGCACGAGGTCAGGGACGTCAGGGCAAGCGGCGTAAGGCAGAACTGCCCGGAAGGAGCCGTTCTCACGGCGCTTGAAGAAAACGCGGATGAGATAAAAGTGACGGATTCCTCATCAGTATCCGGAAAGCTTTTTTCATCCGCAAGAGAATGGAAACTGAGAAAATGAAACTTGAACTTTTAAAAGAAGATCTGACCGTATGTAAAGTGAACGGTATCGGCGACGCGCTCGTACAAGGAAAGATCCTTTTCATAGGAAAGACCGAAAGCGAGATATCGGTGGTATGCGAGACAGAATACGTACCGGAAAACGCTTCGGCGCGCGAGGACGGCTGGCGGGCGCTGCGCGTCGCGGGAACGCTCGATTTTTCTCTGACCGGGATACTTTCGAGCCTATCTTCAACGCTCGCGGAAAGCGGAGTCGGGATCTTCGCCGTCTCCACATTTGATACCGACTACATACTCGTAAAAGCGCGCGATCTTGAAAAAGCCGTGCGCGCCCTTGAAAACGCCGGGCATACGTTTGCGTGACGGGAAGCGTTTTTTTCAAAAAATCATGTACATTTCACTCAATGCGTGATATAATTTATACGTAAGTCCCGCCTGAGACGCGAAAGCCGGACGGCGGATAAAAAAAGCGGAGGAAATATGGAACAATTCTGGAACAACTGCATCAATATGCTCAGCACGTACGGCGGAAAAATAATCCTTGCCGTCGTGACTCTGATAATCGGATCGCTTATCATAAAGCTTCTTAACAAGCTTATCGGAAAAGTGATCGACAAGTCAAAAGTCGAGGCGACTATCAAGAATGTCGTAAAGAAAGTAGTAAAGATCCTTCTTTACATCATCCTCATCATCGCTGTTATCGAGATACTCGGCGTGCCTATGACGAGCGTCGTGGCTCTTCTCGCTTCCTGCGGACTCGCCGTCGGACTCGCGCTTCAGGGCGCGCTCTCCAACTTCGCCGGAGGACTTATGATCCTCATCTTCCACCCCTTCAAGATCGGTGATTATATCGAATCCACCGGCGCGGAGGGATTCGTGAAGGATATCAGCATATTCTATACGACGATAATGACCATCGACAACAAGAAGGTGCTCGTTCCCAACGGCGATCTGATGAACGCCAACGTGACGAATTACACCGCGGACGAGCGCAGACGCGTGGACCTCGATTTCAAGATCACGAACGATATAGACGCCGAGCTCGTGAAAAAGGTGCTTCTTGAAGCCGCTTCGACAACGAAGGACGTCCTGCCCGATCCCGCTCCCTTTGCAAGACTGACCGCCGTCGACGACGATACCTATATCTTCACGGTAAGAGCGTGGTGCGAGACTGTCAAATATTGGGACGTAAGATTCGATCTTATAGAGAACTGCAGTAAGGCTCTCAGCGAAAACGACATAGACGATCCCGAGGAAAGGATCGCCGTGCGCCTCGTCAAGGACGACGCGGAGGACTGAGCGCGTAATAAACACGCGGGATAAAACAATATCCGCGGCGGAGAGGGAGCCCTTTTCCGCCGCGGCTTTTTCCGGCAGATCTTCCGGAAAGGAGAAGCAGGTATGAATATTCTTGATTATATTGACTGGAGAGGCGATATTACCTTTGAGGAAAAAGGTCTGAACGAGGTGGACAACCTTATTTTTTCCACCCTCGCTTATCTCGTGCTTGACGGCATGGTCCCCGACGACGGCGCGGGAATAAGCCTCGGGGATCTGTGCGCGGCGTATACAGAAGCCGGGATCGATCAGTCATATCTCGTGAACGATCCGCTCCCGCTTCTTAAAAAAGCGGCGCCGTCCGACAGGTTCTCCGGCGTTTTTGTCAAGTGGTACGAAAGAAAGACCGATACCGAAAAGCAGGTGCAGTTCGCCGCGGTCACGTTTGAATACGCGCCGGAAAAGTATTATATCGCCTTCCGCGGTACTGACAACACCATCGTCGGCTGGCGCGAGGACTGCAACCTGAGCTTCCTTTCGAGCACTCCCGGACAGAACGAGGCGGCGGAGTACGTCAACAAAATCGCGGAAAGAACGAAGGGCGATCTCACCGTGGGCGGTCATTCCAAGGGCGGCAACTTCGCGGTTTACGCCGCGTCCTTCTGCGATGAGACCGTGAAGCGCGAGCGCATCCGCAAGGTCTATTCGAACGACGGCCCCGGCTTCAACGAAAAGACGGCGGCGTCGCCGGAATACACGTCGATCCTCGATAAAACCGAGAAGATCATCCCCGATTCATCCCTCGTCGGCATACTCCTTTCAAGCAGGGAAAAGCGCAGGATAATAAAAAGCAGCGCCAGAGGCGTGATGCAGCACAATCCGTACACGTGGAACGTCGTGGGACCCGCTTTTGAAGAAGCGGACGAGCGCACGACCTCGAGCGTGTTCATGGACGAGGCGCTGAGCAAATGGGTGTCCACGCTCGACGACGAGAACAAGAGGATACTCGTTGATTCCGTTTTCGATTCGCTCGAATCCACCGGAGCTTCCACGTTCCACGAGATAAGCACGCAGAAAAGAACGTATTACAACGCTATCATAAAAGCCCTGACGAAGATAGAACCGGAAAGCAGGAGCGGCATAAAGTCCTCGCTTTCAAAGCTCTTTTCCGCCGGCAGGGAAGTCCTCGTCAGCGAGACCGTCAAGAGGCTCGAAAAGGACGGCGCGAAGAACGGTTGACGCTTTTACCCTCTTCTTGCCTCGCGCAGAGGCTTGTCCCAGAACACCTCGGCTCCGCAGGCGGCGGAAAGCTCGTTTATGCTTTCTTCAAGCTCCGCAAGGAGCTTTTCTTCTCTCTTTTTCGACCTTCTGCCCCTGGAAGAGTATATGGTCTTTGAAAAATACGCGTCGTAGGAAACGCCGAAATCATCCGGCGTTTTATGCGGAAAAAAGGTTACCGCCGCCTGATACGATATCATCCCGTCGTATGAATCCGATATCAGCATGACGAGCGCGCCTTTCCGCTCGACTCCGGAAAAGCTTCCCTTTGCCTCATAATATCTTTCGTATACGTTTACAGTCATTTTTTCCTCCCGGTCCGCCCGAAAAGCGGATCTTTTTCTTTTTTACAGTTTATCATAAAACCGGTGCGGTGTAAACATGAAAAGCGTATTTTTCTCCTCCGCGCCGGTATGCGATTTCCGGATCTATTTGTTTTTGTTGAAATCATCATGCGTACATGGTATAATGATAAACGCTTTGCGGTGCCGGTGGGCAAAAGCGGCGCGAAAGGTTTTTAGGATATTTTGGAAAAAACCTCGGAAAACCTGTCACCCCTTTTGCGTTTTCACTTGTTATATATTATGAAAGGAATGACGTTATGGCTTTATGCTTTTTTACCGTCGGAGATAACGGCACCGACGACAAAAACGACCGTATACAGTCCGACAGGTTCGAAGAGATCTATAACAGATACAATCGGATCATGTTTCAGGCGGCTTACAACGTGCTCCGCGACTTTCACGACGCGGAGGACGCGGTGCATAACGCTTTCGTATCGGTTTCCAAAAATATCGGCAGGATATACCGCCTGCCGGACGGCGAGCTGACTCCGTATCTGTGCAGGGCGGCTCACAACAGCGCCGTGAATATCCTCGTGAAGAAAAAGCGCATCACCGATAACGAACAGCCGTATCCCGAGAACGCGGACGAACCGGGAGGGGAGGACGGTGTTCTCGAAAGGATGTGTGCTCGCGAAAACGCCGAGACGGTTGCTGAGTGCATTGAGCTGCTTCCCGACATATACCGCGACGTTCTGACGATGCATTACGTCGAAGAAATGTCCGCGGCGAAGATCGCGAAAACCTTTTCGCTTGAAAAGTCCACCGTGAAAAAGCGCCTCGTGCGCGGAAAAAAACTTCTTATTTCACTTCTTGCGGAAAGAGGTATGAAAAAATGAACGATAACGTGTTGAGAGAATCTTTCATAAGAGCCGACGCCGAACGCTTTTCGCGTCTCGAGCTTCGCGAGGCAAACGAATGGACGCCCTCGGCGGAATTTGAATGCGCCATGAAAAAGCTCATATCTTCGATCGGCGCGCCGAGGCGGGCGGCGGGCTTTGCGCTGAAAAGAGCCGCCGTTATTTTTGCCGCGCTTCTCGCCGTCCTCGGATCGGCGATGACCGTCGACGCCATACGCGAACCGATAGTCAGGTTCTTTTCCGGTGAGCCCGAGGACGTGTCGAGAAGGGAAGGGATCGCCGAAGGGACCGTCTCTTCCGGCGCGGCGTATGTCTGCGACGTCGTCCTTCCCGAGGACGGAAAAGCGGTCGTATACGATCCCGAGATTTTGTTTTTTGCCGATGAAAACGGCTCTCTTACATTCAAAAGCGCCGAGCGGATCAAAAACAGGATCATATTTACTCCCGCGGGCGAATCGGATTTTTCGTTCCTTGCGGTGATCCTGCGCACGTCGAAGGGCGAAAACTTCGTCGGAATGAACGCCGTGCGCGCGCCGGACGGTTCTTACACATATGTAACGGAGCTGTTTTGCGGCGAAAACGCCGACGATCCCGAGAAATATTCCTCAGACACGATCAAAGCGCTCCTCGAGGAGCGCGGCGGGAAATTTTCAAAAAATAAGGATTATTATTTCGTTGTTCTCGCAAAGCGCTTCGACGCTCCGGGAAAAGACGATGACAATTGACGAAAGGAGCTGACGTATGAAAAAGATTATAAGCGTTTCGCTCGCGTCGGTTCTGATCGCTCTCGCTATCGTTTTCTGCACGGTATCTTCGGATCTTCCCGCCGCGGCGGCGGGAGGATCGGCAAAGGGCGGTCCGGAGCATCACTTCACGTTCTTTGTCGGTTACGACCGGGCAAAGGGCGAGCATTCGTACATGTGTACCGATCCCGGATGCTTCGCCGTCATTACCGAAAAGTGCGCTTTCAGGGAATTTTGCGGGCTTTATCTGGACAAGGAAACGATGCCGTGCTCGACCTGCGGCTACGGGAAGATATACATCCATGACTTCGAATTTACTCACGACAGCTCCGACGGGGAATATCGCCACCGTCTCAGGTGCGTAAACACCGATCCCGAGGGAATATACGGCGCCTGCGGAAAAACGAACGGCGAAGCAGAGCCCTGCCGCCTCGGAAAAATGCAGATTTGGAGACATTTCGATACATGGTACGCTCCCTACGGTCACAGGTTGACCCGCGAATGTTTCTTGTGCGGATTTCAGTATGGAGAGGGAACTTACTATCCCCCTTTACACCCGAAGAGCTTCAGCACTGAAAACAAATGCGAAATATGCTCCCTTTCATATCCGTACCATACCGATTTCGAAGGACTGTGGTTTCCCGACGGATACGTCTTCCGGATCCCGGACCCTGTCGATCTCGAAGAGCGCGGCGCGGTCAAAACCGGAAACATCTTCCCGAAGGAGGGCGACGTCTTTTACGTAAAGGACAGCGAGAGCTCCCGTCTCGTTTACAGCTTCACGATACCGCATTTCGTCGTGACCCGGCAGGATCCCGCGGACGGCAGATACTGTGATACGGTCTATGAAGGGACTTACGATTACGGCGCGTACAGGTATTTTCTCGGAAAGGACTCTCCCGGATGTGAAAACTGCACCCATGCTTATACCGACGCCTTTACGGTCACGTACAAAAACAGTTCGGAACGCTGGTATCACGACAGGTTCCTGATATGCGGTCTCTGCGGTCACGTGGATTTCCGCGGAACGGTATTATGCCCGCACAATTACGCGACCTGCCGCGGCGCGTGCTGCTCGTGAGTCGGTCCCGGAACGCCCGCGCGCTATGCGCGTTTAATAAAACCTCCGGAGGCAAAGCGATGACGAAAAAATGTTATATCGTATATTGCAGGAACACGGCAAAGATTTCCTGAGGCGGGTATCCGCCGTAAAAAAGCAGGTATCCGCACATTCCCGAAACGGACGAAAGTCCGATCAAAAGAATCATGCAACGGCGCGTGCCTTGGATGATTTGCAAATAATAATTTTGGAGGAATAAAATGAAAAGATCGATTTTTATTACGTTGGTGATCATAATTGCCGCGCTGATGCTTTCGGCGTGCGCGGAAATCGCCGAAAAACCGGAAGCATCCGGCGTCGTCGCCGCGAAACTTAGAGCTGACGGACAGCATTATGATTCATCGGATCCTGAACTTCCCGAAGTTCAGAACGCCGAAAAGAGCAAATACGAATACGACACTATCGACGCGCTGGAGAAGCAGTTGGAGGAAGCGGGAAAGATCATTCACGACGGAGATTTTTGTATTTACGATACCGACCGTTTCCATTGCGTTTACAGTACGACCGTTCCGTTCTACGTGATCACGCACGTCGATTACACAGACAGCGGGCACAAATCGATAGACGAGGTATTCGAGGGCGACTTTGACGGCGCCGCTTACGCTTCCGTCGTCGGCGAGGATTCGCCCGAATGCGAAAACTGTTCCCATGTTTATCTCAACAGTTTTGTCGTTTCGTATAAAAATCCCGAGACCGGTATATGGTGTCACGAGAAATTCAGAACGTGCAGCGTCTGCGGTCACGTCGACGCGCGCGGAGAACACGTCTGCCTGTATGATCACGTTACTTGCCGCGGCGCTTGTGATCCGAATTTCTGAATGATTTGCGCCGCGCTTCTTTTCGAAGCGCAGCGTTCTGTACATGAAACGGTCTTTGTCAGTCATACATTGCAAAAAAATTAAAAAGGAGACGCCATGCGTAAAATTATTCTTACCGTAATATCGCTTACGCTCGTGCTTTGCCTGTTCTCGTGCGTCACGGCTCCGCTCGTATCGACCGAAACCGCGGAGCAGCAAACGACAGCAGAGCGGAAAACGACAGAGGAGCCTAAAACGACCCAAGGTTGGACTGTGCGTGAAACGACTATGAACGGCCGTCCGGTCAAGATCTACGAGGGCGGAAAAATGTTCGTAAACGAGATAACGCTCCCCGCGGACGGAGAAACGATAGAGTACGATCCTCCGCTTTTGTTATTCGAAAACGACGCCGCAAAGCTCGTCGTCTCATCCGCTTCAAGAGACGGCAAAAAGCTAACGTTTTATTCGACGAAAACTGACAAATGCTTTGATTCTCTTTCAATGGATATATGCACTTCCGAAAGGGAGGTGTTCGCCGGTCTCCACGCCGAAGAGAAAGAAGACGGCAAGCTTGAATACGTGACGTATCTGTATGAAAGAGTGGATGATTACGATTCCCGTATAAAAAGCTATCAGGTGTGGCTAAGAGAAGACGGCAAACAGTATGACGGATCGAAAGACTGGTATTCGGTCTCAACCGGAAGGCTTTTTGAGAACTGATAAAAACAAAAAATGAAAATATCTTTACCGAAACCCATCGCGGCGGCGCTTTGTCTTGCCGCCGCGATTCTGCTCTTCTCATGCGGCGCGGAAAGGACGCTTTCGACCGATCCTTCCGTGAAAGAATACGTTGAAAGCCTCAGATCGGACAGTCACGGAACATTTAACCCGCTCCCGGAGGAAACGTGCGAAAAGGGACACACCGACGTGCAGACGTTCACGCCGGAGGGGCACTTCACCCGATGCGCGCGGTGCGGCGTGATCACCTCTCCGGTCGAAGCGCACGAGCCGGTCCCGGACTCCGGGAGACCCGGATACGCGGTGATCGACGGCAAGCTGTATCTGACGAAAGCGGTCAGATGCAGCTGCCGGTACCTGATAAGGACCGAGTATTTCCCGTTTGAGGAAGATCCCGGCGCGCCGGATGACGCTCCCGGTCAGGCGGAAGGGGGATGACGATGAACTTTTTAATCTACGGAGCCAAAAGTTTTTTCAGACGGAGACGGACGTCGGTGATACTCATACTTCTGTTTTTCGTCTCCTTTCTCGCAATGATATCCTCGCGCCTTATCGGCGGCGTGTGCGGCATATACAAAGCAAAAAACGAAAATCCCTATTCCGATTATTACCGCCTTATAGTCGACCCGGTGTGGTCAAAGGAGCACGGATTTTCGTCGGGCTTTGATTCGAAAGATTCGATAGGCGTCGGAAGCTGGTATAGAGTAAAAGCGATACACGAATATTTTACCGATATTACGGACTATACCGCGGAGCTCACGTGGAACACTCAGGCTGATGCGGATCCGCTCGTTCCCGGATGGCTCCGTGAAAAGGCGAAGCTGTTTTGCGTATACGGTTTGACGGACTGTATGGAGCTGAGAGGGTTTGTCCGCGGCGAAATATCGGTCGTCAGCGGGCGCCGGATAAGCCGCGCAGACCGGGACGCGAAAAAGAACGTCTGCATGATCTCGGAAACGGTCGCCGGTATAAACGGGCTTTCCGTCGGAGATACGCTGAACGTAGAGATGTTCGGTGAAAATAAGACTCCGTTCGAGATCGTCGGCGTTTATTCGATCAACGTCGCGCGGGACCTCAAGGGGATCTCGCTGAGCTGTGACCTTGAAGAAAACCGCATATACGTACCGCTGTCCGCTTTTGACGACACGCCGAAATACAAAACGGTGAACGCGTACAATTATCAGGTCAGACTGTCCGACGCCTCGCTCGCGCCGCTTCTTGAAAATGAAGTGAACGCTCTTTCGCTTTTCGGCGGCGATCCGTCGTATTTTATACGCGTATCCGACATTTACGAAGCGGGAAGCTCCTCCGTCCACGCGCTCGAGCAGGCGGTCCTGTCCGCCGGGTCGATCTTATCCGTTTTCACTCTTCTTTTGACCGTGACGGTCATCTTTTCGATGGCGGCGTCCCGGAAAAAGGAGACGGGGATATGCCTTGCGCTCGGCACGGGGAAAACAAGGCTCGCGCTTTCCCTGACATTTGAGATATCTTTATGCATAGTCTGCGGAGCCGCCGCGGCGCTTCCGGCGGCGTACTGCCTGGGACCCGATCTTTCCGCCGCGATCCTGAAAAGCGCTCTCGAAAACGTGTCCGCGGAGGCTCTCGCGGTCACGACGTCCGATACAGTGCATGCGGGCGGGCGCGTATTTGAGATCGTGGAGTCGATCGCCGACGCCGGCTTTGTCACGTCTTCGGTGATGCAGGCGCTTTCGCTGCTTCTTCCCGCGATCGCCGCGGGCTTTGCGGCGGCGTTTTTCGGGATCTTCCGGGAAAGAGAGATGCTTCTTTTGACAAAACAGGAGGACTCGCCGTGAAAAGGATCTTAAACGATATAAAAGGCCAGCCCGGAGTTTTCCTCCCGCTGCTGATAATATGCGCCCTGTCGGTGTTCGCGTATCTTTCGGGCGTCTCGGTAAAAAACTCGTGCGCCGTCTCGAAGGAGCGCATAGACGAAGAGTACAAGGCCTTCCTCACCATGACCGTGAAGGAAAAGTTCGAATACGTTTACGACGAAAAAAACAAAAGATACACGTATACCGAAACGACTGAAAAAAAGATCGGCTCCGACGCTCTTTCGGCGGCGGATGAAGAGAGCGGCATCGTTTCGAAAAAGTACTATACGAATCTCTTTTCCCTCCCGCTGAATATCGTCGAACGCACGGACGAAGCGGAAGCCTTTATCAAAGCCGTCGAAAGCGGCGGAGATTTTTCCGCGAAGACGCGCTTCTTTTCGGAAGACGGCTTCAATGCGCGGTACGAAGCCGACGTCGTCGGATGCAGCGCAGAGGAGCTTATACCCGACGCCCTTCGCGTCGATCCTTCAAAGCTTGAGATAACGTATTTCGACGGTAAAACGTTTGGCGAGGGCGCGATACTGCCGAAGGCGCTGTACGATGCGTACGACGCTCCGGAAAGTCTCACCGTCGGATGGTACGTCACCGCGTCGGCGTCGTCTACAGCTATAGTCGCGACGGAAAACGGATACGCTTTTGCTGAGAGCTATATGGAGGAGCATATCAGATCTCTTCAGAAAAAGCCTGCGCCTCCGATGCTCCGCGTACCGGTAACGGGATATTACGAAAGCGAAGATCCGCACTGCGCCGGCGCCGTCGTCTGTGATCCGGACCTTTGGGAAAAGATATACGCGGCGGCGGATTACTACTCAGCCATGCCTGTAAACGGGGAATACGGTCAGCACTATTACCGCGAGGACGTCAGTGCGATAAACGAGGTCGGCGCTTCGCGTCTTATCATGGAGCTTGCGCATCCTTACGACGCAGGCAAAGTCATAAAAGAGCTGATCGAAAAAGGCTTCGCCGCGGAGGATTACCTCGTCACCGCGGACGACTACGATTACAAGTTCGCCGCCGCACAGATCGAAAACACCGCGGGCTTTGCCGAAACGCTCGTCATCGCATCCGCAGTTTTCGCGCTCGCATCAGTGATCCTTACGGTCCTTTATTCCGTGAGGAAACGGCGCGGCGAGATATATACGCTGCGTACGCTCGGGAAGCCGCGCGCGGGCGTCGTATCGGGAATATGGCTCGAATTTCTTGCCGTGCTCGTTCTCGGCGTGACGGCGGGTATCGCATGCGGCGCCGCGTTCGGAAACGGCATATGCGCGATGATAAACGCGCACACGCTCTCAAACGCCGCCTCGAGCGCGGAAAGACTGTCGGAGATATCGCGCTTTATGACCTCCGGCGAAGCGATAAAGCGCCAGCTCGAAAGCGCGGCGGAAGCTTATCTTTCGAGCGGAGCCGTGATAGAATACGGCGTGCCGCCGCAAGCTTACGCGATGATATACGCCGCCGCGATCTGCGCGTCGCTCGCGGCGCTGATCCCGGCACTCGGGTTTTCTTATTCAAGTCTTATGAAGAGGGTGAAATGATGGCTGCGCCGCTTATAGAAGTAAAAAACGTTTTTTACGATTACGTTATACGCTCGGGACCCGTTCACGCCCTCAAAGGCGTCGACGCGAGCTTTGAAAAAGGAAAAATGTACGCCGTAACGGGCAGAAGCGGATCGGGAAAGACCACGCTGCTTTCTCTTATCGCGGCGTTCGACAGACCGAAAAGCGGAGAGATATGCTATAACGGCGCGGCGCTTTCGTCGATGGACGCGTCGGAATACCGCCGAAAAAACGTCGGCATCGTCTTTCAGTCGTTCAATCTCATTCCGCATCTTTCCGTCCTTGAAAACGTGACGCTCGTTCTTGAAGGCGCAAAGATGACGCGTGATGAAAGGAAAGCGCGCGCCGAAAGCGTCCTTTCTCTCGTCGGGCTCGGGAAAGAGCTTTATTCAAAGCGCCCGTCACAGCTTTCCGGAGGGGAACAGCAGAGGGCCGCGATATCAAGGGCGATAGCCGCGGATCAGCAGGTGCTGCTCGCCGACGAGCCGACCGGTAATCTCGACAACGAAAACAGCGAAAACGTTATCGGGATCCTCAAGGGACTCGCGCGCGAAGGCAGATGCGTGATCGTCGTGACGCATTCCGTTGAGGTCGCTTCCAGCGCCGACGTGATATTGAAGATGTCCGACGGGATGATAATAAGCTGAAAATAAAGATACCGAAAAACAGATCCGGGAAAAAGGCTTTTCCGGATCTGTTTGATTTCAGCCTGTTCGAGTGATGCTTCCTTGCCGCCTTTGCGAATGCACGGGAAAGAGATGACCGCAAAAACCGTGACGGCTCAGCCGTGCGGTGCTTTGGGGAAATGTTATTGACAAGAGAATACCGTCATGGTATACTTTTTATACGAATGACAGCGGTCTGACAATAAGAAAAGAGAGCGTTTGAAAAAGAATAATCACATTTCGCGGGGGACTCGGCTTTGAAGCTTAAAAGAATCATTTTGCTAATCATATGCTGCATTTTGCTTTCGGCTCCTTTTTGCGCGGCGGCATCGGCGACCGGCGAAAATTCAGGGGAATATGAATACGGCGGAAACTGCGTGTACGTTTCCGATTCCGGTGACGACTCGAACGACGGTAAGAAGGATACTCCCGTAAAAACGCTCAAAACGGCGTTCGGTATCCTCGCTTCTGCCGAAAAAGCCGGAAACGCGTCAGACGGGTATATAATCGTAAAAGACACGGTTACCCTTTTCGACAGCGAAGACGGAAAGAAAGACAATAAAACGGATCCCGAGACGTTCAATCTGGACCTTTCCGGGATAAAGCATAAAAATAAGATAACGGTCTGCGGCGCCGATGACGGAGCGGAGATCGGATTTGCAAACGGTTTTACGGGCGATTACAGCAATTATGAGGCTATGATCAGGTTCGGCGGACCGGCGGCGTTCGACAACATAAGACTTGCTTATTCGAACGGAAGAGTACGTTTTGAGTCCGGGAGCCTTATCGAATTCGGACGGAACGTGACCTGCGAGGGAAGTATCGACTTTTATATCCAGGCGTCGGGGACCGTAAAACTGGAGAGCGGTCAGGTCTCCCACCTGTTCGCTCCTACGGCGAACGCGGAAACGACCGTCATACTCGGCGGGTCAGCGCGCGTCGGCTCGCTTTGGCTCGGACTCGGATCATTCAAAAAAACGCTGAACGTGATGCTGTTTGAAAACGCGTCCGTCGGCACTGTTTACGTCGGCGGTCAGTCGGTGAATTTTACCGGGACCACGAACTTCATCCTTGCCGGCGGATATACGGGAGCAATGACCTCGTACGACTCGGGACGCGGGTACAAGGGAACGACTAACGTTCTTGTATGCGGCGCGAACGGAACGCTCCCCGTGACCGACAGCGGAAGTGTTTTCGCGTTCGATCAGTCTGCTTCGTCAGCCGCTGAAAACTTATCGGGTTTTGCTTACGACGGCGTTCTTAAAGCGACCGGGACCGAAAATCCGAAAGCTGAGATCGAAAACGGATTCGTCGAAGTTTCCTATACGGTAAAAGCCGTCAAAGACGACGGATCGCAGGCGGATTATCCGCTGCCTTTCTACGTTCTTTCGATCCCGGAAAAATACGTTCTTTCGGAAAATTTCGCGGTTTACGCTTTTAAGGACGGCGCTTTCGTGAACTGCGGCGCGATGACCGCCGATAATTTCCTTGTGTTCGCTCCCGTTGAAGGCGCGGAGATTTATTCCATAGTCCATATGGGCAAAAAAGCGGAGATTCATGACGCCGCATCGCCGGAATACGGACAGAACAAGGACGGAATAGATCTGTTGGATTCCGACAAAATCGTCGTTTCCGAGCCCGGATATGATGCAAGCGCGGGAGAAGCCGCGGATCGGTCCGGACCGATTACCACCGCGATCATAGTGATCTCGATAATAGCGGTTACGGCGGCGGCTGAGATGCTGATACTTCGCGGCGGAAAAAAGAAAAAGACGCGCTGAGCGCAAAAGCCGGCTGGCGCGGCACGTCGACTTTCGTCGAAAAAGAAAAATGTCGGGCGGATGAGCGTCCCTGACGTGAGAAGGTGATAGGTTGAAGTTCAGAATAGTTGCTTTGTTTGTCTGCGCGCTGACGCTCGTCACCGCTTTTCAGGCACCCGTATCGGCGGACGGAGACGAAAACGGGGAAAACGCCGGATTCGTGTACGACGGAAACTGCGTGTACGTTTCCGATTCGGGAGACGACTCCGAGGACGGCTTGAAGGATTATCCCGTCAGAACTCTTAAAAGAGCCTATGAGCTTCTTTCAAACGACGTAAACACGGAAAGAGCTTCCGGAGGGTATCTGATCATAAAGGACGTGCTTACGATTTTCAACAGCGAAGGCGGAAAGATCGACAAGACCGCTGACCCTGAAAGATACGACGTTGACCTTTCCGGCATACCTCATACGCACAAGATCACGATATGCGGCGAAAACGCAGATTCAAAACTTGTTTTCGCAAATTCGTTCACGTCCAGAGTCAATTACGGAAGTTATCAGGGATATCTTCGCTTAAGCGGCGCCGTCGAATTCGAAAACATACAGTTCGTTTTCAATCAAGGAAGAGTCCATTTTACCGGCTCGGATTATATCGGCTTCGGAGAGAACGTCTCCCAGTCCGGTTCCATGGACTTTTACTTTCACGTGTCCGGCACGGTGTGCCTTAAAAGCGGAAAAATCAGCCATCTGTTCGCTCCCGTTGACAATATCGATACGAACATAATCCTCGGCGGAACGGCGTACGTCGGAGGGCTTTGGCTGGGTCTCGGAAGTTTCAGCAAAAGCCTGACCGTAACGTTCGCAGAAGGAGCGGCGGCGGGCAAAACGTATCTCGGCGGTCAGGCAAAAAGCTTTACCGGAACGACGGATATCATCCTTGCCGGAGGAAATCCCGGCTCGGTGGGAATATACAATAAAGATTATTATAAAGGAAAAACGAGATTCCTGAGCTGCGATCCCGGCATCACCGTGCCCGGAATCAGCGGAAAAACCGCTTTTGTGGCAGATCAGTCGGATTTTGCGCAGATCTCCCCGCGGGCGGCGAAAGCCGCTGTGTCTTATGACGCCGCTATACTGAAAGCGCGCCGTATAGTAAATCCCGCCGGGATCATCGAAGACGGCTTTGCCGAATGCTCATTTTACGTAAAGCCCGTGGATAAAGGCGGCGAAAGCGAGGATTTTCCGCTCCCGCTTTATTCTTTGAGGATCCCCGATAAATATCTTCTGTCTGAAAATTTTGCCGTATACGCTTATTACGGCGGATCGTTCTTCAACTGTTCCGCCGAGGTTTGCGGAAGATACCTCGTTTTCGAGCCTTTCGATTTCTCCTGCGTCTATACGATCGCACACAAGGGATCGGGAGCGGCGAGGGATCCGGAGGCTCCCGGTGATCCTTTTGACGCGCCTGAACCCGAGCCTTTCGATCCCGCCGGTCTTAACGATCACGACGGAACGGTAATAATCGTGCCGGAAGACGGCGGAAACGGCGCTCCCGCGCCTTTCGGAATAAACGCCACGGCGCTTATTATTGCCGCGATCATCGCCGTTACGGCGATCGCAGAGTTTTTCATCCTTTTCGGGAAAAAGAACCGCGACGCATAAACGCTTTCCGGAACTTACGGAAACAATTCATAAAAATACAAGCTGAGAGAAGCGATCTTTATTTGATCCTTAGTCTCAGCTTGTTTGTTTGTTTGATTACGCACTTTCCGGATAGCCGCATTGCGCGGCGCCTGATCTTTATCCGTCCTGCTTTGCTTCGGATACGTCCTCCGGCGGAAACAGAGGTATCACCTCGTTGTCGTTCGTGGACAGTAGACCTATTTCACCCTTCGGGAAGGAGACGAAGCAGTTCCGGCCGTCGGGCACGAAAAGCTGTCGTAGCCTTCCGCCGCTTCGCCAGTCGCCGCGGTTGACATCGCGTTCACGGCCGTCTCGCCCGTTTCCTCGTTTTTCTCCGGACGCTGACAATGTCCACGTTTTTGTCCCTCACGGCGAATTTGCCGTCTTCACAGCGCAGCGACGATCAGTCGTCATCTTCCAGGGAGTTTTTTATTTCGTCCGCCGCAAACGCGCTTGCGGCTTCCTTGACTCCGTCTTTTGTCACTTCGGAATCGAGCAGGTGACCGACAACGTCTCCGCCGCCTTCGCCTACGACCGCGTCTCCGACTTTCCCGCCGACAAAATCAACGGTTTTGTCGACAGCGAAGTTCGCCGCGCCTTGCTTGGCGGCCTTGTTGCCTTCTTCAAGGGCTTTTTCAAGGCTTTTGCCTTTTGCGAGAGCATCGGCGGTAGCGGAAACGCCGTCGCCGGTAATGTTGGCGGTCCCTTCCGCGGCAAACCCGGCAAAGCCTCCGCCCGCCCAGTCGCTCGCGTGATTCTTGGCGATCTCGGCGCTGGTTTTAACGGTCGCGGCCGACATAGCGCCTGTGAAGGATTTTTCGCCCGTGGCAACTTCCATAAGTCCCTGACCGTATGCCTTTCCGGCTTGATAACCGTCCTTGACCAGCTTTGCGGTGCCGGTCTTATCGAACTTTTCGAGTACGTCAAGTGCAACGTCAGCCGCTTTTTCGGTCTGCTTCGCGGTCTTGAGACCTGCGTCCATATATTCCGCCCAGCCCTCGGCTTCGGCGCCTTTCTGATAATCATCCATCTGATCTCTTATAACGGCTTTTCTGACGTCTTTTTCATCGCCGACATATACGCCGTGATTGATGCCGACCTTCTTCACATAAGCGTCATGTTCGGCTTTTTCTCTTTCCTTTGCCTCCGCGGCCTCCCGTTCGGTGCGCGCCTCAGTGCTGTAGAAGGACTCGTCCTGATTTGCGGTGCGCTGCGCTTCGACGGCTTTTTCCGTCTGCGCCGCGTCCTGACGGATCAGATCCGCGTTTTCGGCGCGGCTGTCAAGATGGCTCTTCAGCTCCTGCTCCGTGTACGTTGCGCCGGTGAGAGGATTCGTATACGTCCCGTCGCCGTTTGAAACGTACGTGTTTTCCTCGTTCGTAACGGGATCGCGAGCAACGAGATCGCCGTCCGCGTCACGCCGGATGTGCGGACCGAGGTCCTCCGGCGGCGCGGAAGCGTTTTCTTCAACGGAGCTTACGTCGCTTTTATCGCTTTCAGAGACCCCGGCGTTTTCGGTGTTTTCGCTTCCGCCTTTCGCGTCGCCGGATCCGGTGAAGGATCCTGATAAACCTTCCTGCATGCCCGAAACGGCGCTGCCGATCACCGATCCGCCCGCCGAACCGAGCATGGCGGCTCCGCCGCCGAGGACAGATACGATGACGGAGACGGCGATCACGCCCACGGTGTTTCCGGGACGGTCGAGATAATCCGGGTCGTGTACGAGCTTGTACTGGATGGCGCGGTCGATATAGTCTATGTCGCCGTCACGGTCGAAATCCATGAGATCAGGCCACGGCTGACCGTGCTTGTTCGTCTTGCCGCTGCTGTAAGTAAGCCTTCCGTTGTACGGAACGTATTCCGTTTCGTAATCGTCGTCGTCAGCACTTGCCGTCACGGCGGCGCAGGGGATGAGAACGGAACCGATCACCGCAAGCAGAAGCATCGCGGCGGCGGCTTTTCTTCCTCCGGTGCTCACTATTGCGAAAGTGACGCCGACAGCCGCGAGAACAAAGCCTATTGCGAAGATCAGTACCGGATACCGCGCGAAGGTGATGGGAAAGCTGACGGCAAACCCCGCGGAAAATCCGGTGAGGAAACGGCTTATGACCGCCTGAGACGGGATCTTGCCCTTAGAGAGCTTTCCCGCGGCGGCGAAAATGAGAGAAAAGAGGATACCGTTCTGCTTGCCCGCCGCCATTATCGCCGATACGGCGCCGACTACCGCTATCGCGCAGTTCTGCGGGCTCGAAGTGATATTGAAAAACCAGTAAAGAAGCATTCCCGCACCGCCTCCGATGAGCCACGGAGACACGGCGGAAAGACCGCCGGCGGCGGCGCTGCCGAACGCGATTTTGAGTCCTCCTCCCATTCCGGAGAAGGGATTTTTCTTTTCAAACAGCGACAGCACTATCGAATTTATGAACGCCGCGAAAACGGCTTTTCCGAAAATACCGCCGACGGCGCCGAAAAATCCGCCGAACATACCGCCGTTCGAATACGTCAGCGCGTACAGAAAGCGCAGAGCCGGTACGTTTGCCCCGAGACCCGACATAAGAGAAAATACGAGCCATATGAGGGTTATGACGGCGGTGGGTATGAGCTTTTTCGGATTTTTCAGAATATCGAGAAAGCTCTTTTTTAAGTCTTCGAAAAAACCGCCTCTGCTTTCAGCCGCGTTTTTTTCGGGAACGGGCGCGCCGCCTTTTACCGGCGAGCCGCATCCGTCGCAGAAGCTGCTGTTTTCCGGCAGCTCCTTTCCGCATTTCGGACAGAACATTACAGTCCTCCTTGTTTGTCTGGATCATATTGCCGCTTGCGGCTGTGCGCCGCTCGCGTTTATTCGATTTTATTATATATAAAACGGAAAAGCTATTCAAGGCGTGACACGTTTCTGTCAATGACAACAATATGTCAACGCAGTGAGAAATACAAAAAAGCGCCTTCCCGAAGGAAAGCGCTTTGAAACAGATGATGTTTTCAAAAGACGGTCGAAATCAGTCGGCGAGCCACTCGTCCAGATGCTCTTTGACGAAATCGTCGTCGTTGAGCTCGGGATACATCCTGTAAACTCTGTCGATCTCCTCGGACTGCCCGGGTGAGAGCGTCTCGGCGGGATTGAGACACCAGATCCCCTTCATTATACCCTGACGGCGAAGGACCTCGTGAACGCCCGCGATACAGCCCTTGAAGTTGTTGGCGGTATCGAAAAACGCGGAGTTGCAGTCGGTGACCTGGGCGGCGAGAGTGAGAAGATCCTTCGGGATATACTCTTCCTTCGAGAAATCCTTGAGCATTTGGAACATTTCGCAGACTCTCTTCGTCCACATAGCCCAGTGACCGAGAAGTCCGCCAACGAATTTGACGGATCTGGTCTCACCGTTTTCGTCGGTGAATTCATATGTTGTGAGAAGGTCGATGACTATGTTGTCGTCGTTTCCGGTGAAGAGGGCGATATCGTCTTTTCTGGAGGAGAAGGCGATGGCGCGCGCCACGTCGAGGGTCTGATAACGATTGAAGGACGCGCATTTGATCGCGATCACGTTTTCGATCTCGCAGAATCTGTGCCAGTAATCGTAGGTGAATATCCTTCCGCCGACGGAGGGCTGGAGATAAAAACCGATGACGGGGATGATCTCGGCGACTTTTTTTGTACGCTCGATGAGATCGTCTTCGCTGTAAGAAGCAAGTCCACCGGGGCTTAAAAGAGCGGCGTCGAAGCCGAGACGCTTTGCGGTCATGGCTTCCTTTACCGCCTGATCGGTGGGTCCGCAGACGCCGGCGCATTTTACGATGGTCTTACCGGTGCGTCTTTCGAACGCGTCGATCTCTTCGGAAGCGACCTTCAGAACGGGCTCGAAGAGGTTTATATCGGGTCTTCTTATCTCGAACTGAGTCGTGTGGACCGCCACGGCGAGTCCGCCGACACCTGCGGCGAGATAATATCTGAAAATGGCTCTCTGGCGCTTTTCGTCGAATTTGCGTTCTTCGGTTATCGCAAGGGGATTGGCGGGTATGACGGTGCCTTCCTTGAGTATGCTTTTGATCTTATTGAGTCTTGCTATCTTGTCCATATCAGTAGGAGCCCTTTCTTTCTTCAAAATGAGTCGGCTTGTCGAGCGTTCTTTCGCCGGACAGTATGTACTGCGCCTGCCACTCGATGAGCTGTCTTGCGGTGACGGAGGGATATCCGAACAGATCGCACGCCTTCTGAGAATTGGAGATATATGCGCTGGTCGATTCCTCTCCGGTGAATTTCACTTCCTTGCCGAAGATCCTTCCGAATTCAAGAGCGGTCGTCCTGACGGAAAGTATCTCGGGTCCGGTCACGTTGAGGTACTGAGCCGGAGAATCCGCGAGCGTGAGGGAACGGATGGCTGCCTCGTTGGCGTATCCCTGCCATACGCAG
>Ga0079305_1001467_pt1 | contig 30485 bp, 30 predicted proteins | sample LMS_cellobiose_e_FD_79183 | JGI IMG/M metagenome (GOLD analysis project Ga0079305, IMG submission 79183) | Rumen-fistulated moose microbial communities from Alaska, USA - LMS_cellobiose_enrichment | ecosystem: Host-associated > Mammals > Digestive system > Stomach > Rumen fluid ... | reverse complement strand
TACCGTTGTGGAAGACCACACCGTCTCTCAGTGTAAAGGTATATACGTCCGCGGTATCGTTCACGTCGACTGCGGACGCGATCGCCGGGTTCAGATTGCCCTCGGTATCGGGCTTTACGAGTCCCTCAAAGATATTGAAGAGAATCTCTCTGGTGCCCGCGGATGATGACGAAACGTGCGGATCGATGCTGGCGTCAAGGTCTGCCGCGATCCCTACTATCAGGTCTCCGCCCTCTATGGGAGTCTTTTCGGTGTCGGTCCCGGGATCGTTGGATCCGCCGCCGTTACCGCACGCGACAAGGCTGAACGCCAAAACAAAAGCGATCATCAAAACAAATAATTTCTTCATTTCAGGGGTTCCTTTCTGCTTCTCGAGCTGCTTCCCGGAATTGGAGCGCACCACCATATAAGGGTGTTCTCCTTTTAGATCACGCTGCGCCGGATCGCTTTCCGGCACGGCAGTCTGCAGCCGCTCTGCAGTTGGATAGGTGGCCGGTATGTCCGGGGTTTTCTGCCATATCCCGGCATTTCCCCGTTTACCGATCAAAAGACTTCAATTAACCGCCTCATAATAACATATATTATTGCGGAGGTCAAACTGCAAATTGCGGCGCGGCCGGCGTTTGGTGCAGAAGGCGTTATTTCGAGGCTCTGCACCACGCTTTCGCCTTTTTTCTGAGCTTCTGCACCAAACTCATTGTCCGGGCAGCCGCGGAGTTTTGCCGCGAAAGAAATATATGGTATAATTAGGAGAAAACTTAAAGCGGAGAGAGATCGGAGATCGGAGAGTAATATGGCCAAGAAGATCGGAAAAGCTATACTTGTGATACTGATCGTGATCGTTTTGATCGCGGTGGCAGGGATCGGCGTACTTACGGTGCTCGAGTACAAGCCGGCGGCGGACGAGGTCGTGCCGATGATCGGCCAAGCAGGCGGCGGCGTCAGGACGGGCGAGCCGATCAAGCTGGTCTCCTGGAATATCGGCTACGGCGCGCTGGGCGACAACGCCGACTTCTTCATGGACGGCGGAACGAGCGTATACACCGCGGACGAGACGCGCGTCCGGGAGAACATGGCCGGGATCACCGATTTCCTTACGTCGCAGAAGCCCGACATCGTGATGCTTCAGGAGCTCGACCGCGACTCCTCAAGATCGCGCAGGGTCGACGAGACAACGATCGTAGTTCCCGCCCTCACGGAAGTCATGGGCGACTCGCAGTACAGCTTCGCGAACAACTATAAGGCGGCGTTCGTGCCCTATCCGCTCCCGCCGCTCGGCAAAGTCGACAGCGGCCTCTTCACTATGAGCCGCTTCGGGAGCGATACCGCGAACCGCGTAAGCCTCCCCTGCCCATTCAGCTGGCCGATCAGGACCGTGAACCTCAAGAGGTGCCTCCTGATCAACAGAATGCCGATCGAGGGTTCGGACAAAGAGCTCGTCATCATCAATCTGCACCTCGAGGCCTACGACAGCGGCGAAGGCAAGATCGCGCAGACGAAGGCTTTGCTCAGCGTCCTCGAGGCGGAATACGAAAAGGGCAATTACGTGATCGCGGGCGGAGACTTCAACCAGACCTTCTCCAACGTCGACACCTCCGCGTATCCCGACAACCCCGAGGGCTGGCTCCCCGGGAAGATCGACACAGCCGACTTCGGCAGCGAGTGGACACTTCTGATGGACGCGTCCGCCCCGACCTGCCGCAGCCTGATCGAGCCGTACGAGGGCAAGAGCCGCGAGGGCTTCCAGTTCTACGTGATCGACGGGCTGATCGTCTCTGACAACGTCACCGTCAAGAGCTTCGCGACCAAAGATCTCGACTTCAAGTGCACCGACCACAACCCGGTAGTGATGGAGTTCGTGCTGGAGTAGCGCAGTCGATCGCGTCGGCCGCTTGAGAAGCGAATAAAACAAAAGGGCTGTCCCATGCCGCGGTCTATGCTGCGGACGGACAGCCCTTTTTATTGACGGGGCAGGTGAGCCATGACAGATGAGCCCCGGCTCGAGCGCGGGCAAAGGTGCTCAGCACACTCCAATACTCCTCAGCGCATATCCAGGTAGATCCGCAGGATAAGCAGGACTGCGGAGATCACGAGAAAGGCCTCGCCCACTATCTTTTCCAGCCTGGTCGAGCGGCGAAGGAAGAGGAGCGTTCCGGACATGCAGAAGCAGATCGCCCAGACTCCGAGGGCGAGCCGACCGCTCGTAAGGTATTCCACTATGGTAAGGGGAATGCACATTATGAAGCCCGCGTACGCGGCGGTGCGGGTGCGCCGCTCCGAAGCGTCACGCTGCTCTTTGAGCGCCTTCTTCAGGCGCTCTTCGCGTTTTTCGGCGAGAAGCTCTTTGCGGCTCTTCGTCTGGACCTCCTTGTCCGTAGGAGATTCGAGCTCTCCCGAGCGCCAGGGCATGGAAGCGGAGGCCGAGAGTTTCTCCTTTGAAGAGGCTGCAGCTCTGCCTTTAGAGGCGGCCGCAGGTCTTCCCTTAGCGGAGGCCGCGGGCCGGTTGGCAAGCTGGTTGGCGGGCTCAGCAGCAGTATAGCTTTTTCTCTTATTATCGCTCATCTTACCGCCTCCTTACTCAAGTACCGCCTCGGCCATGCGGCGGATCTCCTCCACAGCGGCCTGCGGAGCTTTGATCCTGATCGCGCCGCCGAACTGGAAGACCCATGCGTAGAAGATCGGGCTCAGCGCGACCTCAACGTTCGCGACGAAGCGCTCGTCCGAAAGCCTCTGCGTGTCGACGTTCTCGCCGAAGCGGTCGATGATATACTTCATGACCGACGCGTCGCACTCCAGCATCACCCGGGCCTCTTCGCCCGCGAACATCTCGAAGATCTTCCCCGAATAGTCGTCGACCTTGAAACCGCGCGGTCTGGGCACGGCCTTCTCTTCCAGGATCTCGGTGTCGCGGATGCGGTCGACCCTGAAGGCTGCGACGCGGTCCAGATAATCCCAGTAGCCGACGACGTAGTAGAAGTCCTCGTTCCAGATCAGGGCGTAGGGGCTGAGCTCGTATTTGGCGCCGCCGCGGCGGAAGACCTTGGTCTTGCGGGCGTCGTAATCAAAATATCTGAAGGCGATCCTGCGCCTGCGGTTGATCGCTTCGTTTATCGCGTCGACAGCGTAGTAGCTCGTCTCGTTGGTCGATTTGGCGCGGCCAATCGGGTAGACGTTCCGGCGGAGCTCCTTTTGCTGGCTGTCGCTCGCGAGGTCGGTGAGCTTTTTGATCAGGTCGCGGCTCTTCTTCTCGGTGATGAAGCGCGAGGACGACACGGCGTCGATCAAAAGCTTGAGCTCCGGCACTTCGAGCCCGCGATCACCCAGGAAATAGCGATTCGGCTTGCTCACGACCGTCACGATGTCCATGCCCGACTCCGCGAGCAGGTCGAGATCCCGCTTCAGCGTCTTGCGGTTCGTCGGGATGCCGTTCTCCGCGAGATACGCGAGAATGTCAGGCGTGCTCACCTGATGCTCTTCGTCCGTCTGCTCGGCGAAAAGCTTCTGGAGGAGCAGGAGGCGCTTCTTCATGATGCCGGGTTCACGCTGTACGTCCTTCGCGGCCTCGAGAGCCGCGTCTTCCGTCTTTGCCATTTATCCGTTCCTTTCAGATACCGGCCTCTACCGGTCGTTTATCAAAAGCCAGGCGAATCCCTTCGCCGTCCTCCCCGCCGGGTCGCTGAAGTGCCCGCCCGGGTTCATCTCAAGCACGCAGTTTTTCCTTCCGACTTTGCGCTGTAGTATCTCGTACTGCGCGCGGATATTGTCTCCGACCGTGCTCATCACAGGGTTCCTCGTGTGCTCCTCTTTGTCGCCGAGGCTGAGGTAGACCAGCCTGGTGAACATGTCGTGCGTTTCGGCGAATTCGATCCAGCCGGGGAACCAGACCGAAGGCGATACGGCCGCGACTCCCCTGAAGAGGAACGCCATGTTCGACGCCCAGAGAGCAAATAATCCTGCGAGCGAATAGCCGCCGATATATATCTGTCTTCTGCGCTCGCGGATCGGAGCGGTCGGTTCCACTCCCGCGATCATGCCAAGCTCCGGAACAAGGGTTTCCCGTATATATGCGAGCGTCTTCTCCGCGCCGTCCCCGAAAGCCTCGTCTCCGAATGCCGGAGGCGCCGGCCAGGGCGAGAGGTCGCGGTTCCAGTCGTCCACCTTAAACGCCGCGAGAGCAAAGGGCCTTCCGTTCGTAAGCTCGGAGATCTGCCTTACCTCTTCGTCGAGCACCTCAATGTCGTGGTCATCGACCGCCTGGATCAAAAGCGGCGCGTCGGGCGGAAGATCCGAAGGATCTTCGGTCGGAGGAAAGATCGGGTTCCCGGCTGTATAGACTCGGCAGGGCCGGGCGCCGATGGTTTTTTCGGATGTGATGATGTTCCTCATGTCAGATCTCCGCGTAGAGCCAGGCGTCGCCGGCTACGATGTTCCCTTCTTTGATCTCGCCGTCGTAATGCGTGAGCATCGTGAACTCGATGCCGTAGGTCAGCACGTTCAGGCTGTAGTTCGGCTGGTCGGCAGGCGCGTCCGGATCGTGATCGAGTCCGGTCACTCTACCGGAAAAGCTGATCATCGGGTTCCCGCTGTAATCCTCGTCCTCGCCTTCGGGCGGCGGGAACGCTCCTGTCGGCAGCATGTGGAGCGGCGCGAAGAACTTCTCGACCTCGCCGTACGCCTCCTCGTCATCAAAGACCTTAAGGTCGTCTCCGATCCCGTAGAGGTCCACGTCGCAGACCACCTCCTCCGCGAGACCAAAGTCCGAGCCTTCGACCGCTAGGATGTTGAGCGGCACGCCCGCCTCTTCGCCGGTCGTCTCCATCCGGGCGAGAGTGCCTTCCTGATCGGGTATGTAGTATAGGAATTTAAGAGTGGTCATAGGGAGTCCTTTCGTGTTACCTGAATGACGGGCCAACGTATTTTATTCTGCTCCCATATCCGTTTGGGAAGAAATCGCTGACTTTCTTACCGACATATCTATTCTGAATTCTACTATCAGCAGGCTTTCCAAGTCTGAGATCATTTGCTCGATCTGCTTTCGCCCCCAGCTTTATTCTCTCTGAAACACATATACAGTAAGCCTTCGATGCGGGGGAATTATAGTAAGGGTTTCAGTTCTATCAAACTTATTTAACAGTATCTCCATATTCTGCCTGATCTTCAGCAGCCATACTCAATGGTTCCGGGCTGAAATCATATCCTATTTGGGGAATAGTATTGCCTGTAAAACTGCTGTTCCCGATTCCGAAGAACCGCTCGAAGAACGCTTTCAACTTGTCGATGATGGTTTGTTTTTTTACAGTTCTATTACCTCCGCCAAAGCGGGATACCGGAGGCATAATCTTGTCTATATCCGTACCGACTGTTTTAACCTCACCGTTCCTGAAGGAGTCTTCCAGAAAACGCCGGGTCTCTTCCTCGTTCAAGTTTTCTTCCCTTATGATCTGCATAAGCTGCTTCTCACGTTCTTCCGCTATGAATGCATGCCACTCCGCCATAACATCATCCACGTCATTTATGCCTGAAATAAACGATTCGATCAGTAGCTTTTTACTTCTAAGATCCGGAGAGGCATCGACCGCTTTTCTTATAGTGATCAGTAACTCTTTATCCTGACAGTGGGTGTCGTGATACTTCTTGACCAAAAGCAGGATATAGTCGATATTGATCTCTATCTGCTTTATAAGCTCTACTTCAAAGACTATGTCGTCGGTTATATCTTCTTTATCCCTATGATGGGTTCTCCATTCATCCCGAAGATCCTGATATCTCCCCAGATAGTCTTGAAGATCACGCTCGGAGAACAGCTCTCTGCCGGCAAACTCATCAAAGGAAGAGAGCAGATTTCTCATACGCAAGACCGCGCCAAACAATGCAATGAAATCTTTCTGATTCTGTTCACCTATGATTTGAGGAGCCGAAAGTGGGAACTTGGCTTCAAGCTCCCTCACCAAACTTTCATATCCGGACTTAACCTTTCCATCTTCTCCTACATATCCGTAATAGTAGTCTTTAAAGGTTTTTAGGAGGACAATGCCGGATGCGTTTTTATCTCCGAAAAGTGCAATAGCATCATCAACACGTTTTTGAAGATTTCTGAAGCAAACGATATTACCGAAGGTCTTGACGCTGTTCAGGATACGATTCGTGCGGCTGAACGCCTGGATCAGGCCATGCATTTTCAGGTTCTTATCGACCCAAAGAGTATTCAACGTTGTAGCATCAAAGCCTGTCAGGAACATATTGACAACGATCAGGATATCCAGTTCCTTATTCTTCATACGAAGAGAAACGTCTTTATAATAGTTTTGGAACTTGTCTCCATCCGTAGAGTAGTTCGTATGGAACATCTGATTATAATCCCTGATCGCAGCATCAAGAAAGTCACGTGACGGCTGATCCAGTGCGGAAGTATCTTCGGAGTTCTCTTCATCCAGAATACCGTCTGATTCTTCCTCGTTGGCACCATAGCTATATATCGTAGCGATTCTCAGCGCTTTAGTCGGATCATCGGCCATCTGCTTTTTGAATTCCTGATAATACAGCTTGGCCATCTGTACCGAAGAAACGCAGAAGATAGAATTGAAACCGCTGACACGCTGCTTTTGCTTGATTTCCTCCACGGCACCTCTGTCAGCAGAGGCAACATCGCCAATATTGGTCAGCACGCTGAACATATAGGTCTTGTCGCCGCGATAGGTCTTCTGATCAAAGTGATCCAGAATATACTTGGTGACCAGTCGTACTCTCTCCGGAGCCATAAAGGCCTTCTCACGGTCGATATCCCAGACATCTTTATCATCGATATCCGGGTCTGTATCCATGGTTTTGATATAGTCTACACGGAACGGAAGCACGTTCTTATCATTGATCGCATCTACGATCGTATAGGTGTGGAGCTGATCCCCGAAGGTCTGTTCCGTAGTGAAGAACTGCGGATTGCGGACTGCACCGGCATTGGCCGCGAAGATAGGCGTTCCGGTGAAGCCGAACAGATGATATTTTTTGAAGCTCTTGACGATTGCAGTATGCATATCACCAAACTGGCTGCGGTGACATTCATCAAAGATGATGACCACATGCTTCTGATAGACATCGTGACCCGGATTCTTCTTGATGAAGGTCGAGAGCTTCTGAATCGTGGTTATGATGATATGGGCATTCGGATCTTCCAGCTGCTTCTTCAGGATTGCTGTGGAAGTATTGCTGTTGGCCGCGCCTTTCTCAAAGCGGTCGTATTCCTTCATGGTCTGATAGTCCAGATCCTTGCGGTCTACAACAAACAGCACCTTGTCGATATAAGGCAAATTAGAGGCCAGCCTTGCAGCCTTGAACGAAGTCAGTGTCTTGCCGGATCCTGTTGTATGCCAGATATAGCCGCCGCCTGCTACACTGCCGTATTTCTTGTAGTTGGTGGCAATCTCAATACGGTTCAGGATACGCTCGGTAGCCGTGATCTGATACGGACGCATGGCCATCAGCATATTCTCAGAAGTAAAGATACAATACTTGGTCAGCACATTCAGGATGGTATGTCGTGCAAAGAACGTTCTGGTGAAATCGATCAGGTCCGGAATTACAATATTATTGGCGTCTGCCCAGTAAGAGGTAAACTCAAAGCTGTTGGAAGTCTTCTCCTTTTTCCCAGTTCCAGACTTGTGATCTTTAATGGCATTGAACCTTGTGCTGTTGGAATAGTACTTGGTATTCGTCCCATTGCTGATCACGAAGACCTGGACATACTCAAAGAGACCACAGCCAGCCCAAAAGGAATCTCTCTGATAGCGGTTGATCTGATTGAAGGCCTCACGGATAGCCACGCCGCGCCGTTTCAGCTCAATATGAACCAAAGGCAGGCCGTTGACCAGCACTGTCACATCATAACGGTTATCATGCCTAGCTCCCTGATCCTGCCCGATTGCATACTGGTTGATGACCTGAAGAAAGTTGTTATGAACGTTCTTCTTGGCGATCAGTGTGATGTTCTTGCTTGTTCCGTCATCACGCTTCAGGACCTGAACGTAATCCTCCTGGATCTTGCGGGTCTTCTCAACAATATGCTCATTGGGATTAGCAACGCTTTCAGAGAGAAATCGGCTCCATTCCTTATCTGAAAAATGGTAGTTATTAAGTTTCTCCAGCTGTGTGCGCAGATTCACCAGAAGCTCAGCCTCCGTGTGAATAGGAAGGTATTCATAGCCTTGCTCAGTAAGCATACGGATGAATTCCTTTTCCAGTTCGGCCTCACTTTGGTAGCTGTCGGACCGGGCTTTCACCGGCTCATATTCCGTGACAACCGTGTTTTCCGTTGTCTGGGCGACAATATTGAAATACGGCATTCGCCCACCTCCTACTTTTTGCTTTTTTCCTGCTCGTCTCTGATATCAGCAAGACGTTTCCCTTTATATTTGAACCATAAAGTACCCTGAACCGGATGGTCAAACCCTTTAATCCTCTGTGCGAGAGCAGAAACGGATGTTGTCTCTCCGTTATACTCAATATGCCTGTCATCAACTACTGTGACCTTCAAGGATTCATCCTCAACAAAGGTAAGCTCTGATCCAAAAGGAATACCTACTTCGCTGAAACGGAATGGGCCTCTACGGGCAGTCTCTCTCACTTCCTCAGCAATCTGCTCGTCAAGCACCTCATGACCTTCAGGATTCATCCTCTTAAGGCGGTCACTGGTTCCGCTGATCTTAGCAATGCTCTCCAGCAGAGCATAACCTTCTTCCGGAGACATTGCGAAGAATTCCTTTACTCTTTCTTTTCCATCAAATGTCTCAATGGTACGCAGATCAGGATTAAGGCTGTCAATCAGTTTATGTAATTCCTTATCAGTAAGGGCACTATCGACCTCATAAATCGCATAAACACGAAAAGCAAATGGAATAGTCTCGCTCCTGTTAAGCTGCTTCAGCCTTTTTTCGATGTCCGTTGCATATCCAATCTTGATATAGTCCGGAAACGATGGATTTGTGAGGATATAGATTACGCCCTTTTTCATTTGAACTCTCCTTACTCTTTTTCTTTGAATGTCAGCAGCTTGTCCCTGTAATACTCGTACTGCTGTCTACGAGCTTCTATCTCGGCTGGGAGGCCTTCGGTGATATCGTTGCAAAGAGTATCCATACGACGAAGAATATCATTAATTTTCTTCTGCTTGTCCAGAGAAGGCATCACGAAGATTATCTTCTCAAAACTACTCTGATTCAGATTATTGCGATCACTGATGGTCATTGCCGCAATCTGCTTTTTACAAGCTTGCGAGTTCAAGTAGTTACACAGAAACTCCGGCAGAAGAATCTCTGTATTTTTTATCCTTGTCGTTATTGTGGTGAATCCTATTGCCCCATCATATTCTTCATCAATTACCGCTGAAGTTCCCACATCACCAGTATGAACGGTGATGATGTCACCTTTATGAAGTATCTTCTTGATATTCTTTTCGGCAAACTCAGGCGTGATATACTCATGGTTTTTCACAACAATTCTGTTCTGCTGGATATCAGAGTTGTGTAGAAGCTGCACACCACTTTCTGCCTTATGCTTTGTAACGGATGTCGCAAGGCCGATATTAGTATCAGCAACTTCCCAAACAGCAACTTCAGCATATCCAAACACATACTGCAGAAGCGCTATTTCAGCCTGTCTGTCTGTCTGTCTGTCTGTCTGTCTGTCTGTCTGTCTGTCTGTCTGTCTGTCTAGCGATTGTCGTGCCGGTCTCAGCGAATGTCAAGAGCAAATCTCTGTAATATTCGTATTGTTTTTGCCGGGCCTCAATTTCTGCTGGAAGACCGATGTTCAGGTCAGAACAGATAGTTTCGAAGTTATCCAGAACGTTGACTAATCGCTTCTGGACCTCCATTGGCGGTACCGGCACTGGAAACTCGTTCAGCATTGGTCTTCTGATGGATGCTACCGAGCCTTGAAACATTGTTTTTTGGATATATGGTAAGAAAGCAGATCTCATATAATGGAAACAATAACGCGGTAATACGTCCGGTGTTGTTATATGAATTCTATATGCTCTTTGATGAAGCGCATATTTCCCTTCCACATAATGAAATACTTTCCCAACGCCAACGCCATCTCCAGCGGTGATTATAGCCGTCTCATCAAACTCGAATTCATTCTTTCTGAGTGGCTCCTGAGAACGCACAAAAAACGGATATAAACCTTCTTCTAAGCCTTCGTTGGTATTACTGCTTCCCGTACTAATATCAGCAATTTCTGCAAGTTTTCTCCAATATAGACTATTTTCCACCCCCCCTATTTTGTCGAAGGAAAGCAGCTGATCACGGTAGTATTCATACTGCTTCTTCCTAGCTGTAAGTTCCGCTGTAAGTTCCGCTGTAAGTTCCGCTGTAAGTTCCGTGAAATTGTCCAGAATACGGACAATTTCACGCTGTACCTCTATGGGAGGCACAGGGATAGATACCTTTGCCATTTTATCCTTAGAAACATTAAAACGAGTGACCCCGCTTGCGGTTTTCCCAATCTGATACCTTAGATTGTCCGATCTGAACAAGTGCTTAGCAAAATCAGGTATTATTATTTCCGGATTGTGGAATCTTAAGAAGAAGCAGAAACTGTTCAAATACAACGGCTCGTCTGGTTCTTCAGTAACCACAGAGGAAAAGCCACATTCATCCGGAGTCTCGGAAGAACCGGTAAATATAACATCCCCATACTCCAAAGCCCTCTGTTTTTCACCTTCTGCAATCTTCACCTTATCGCTTGGGTGAATATCTAATGCAGGATTGGAGTAAACGTTTCTGTAGGTGATAAAAACTGCATTTCCGTCTTCAAAGTCCTTCTTTGATTTCCCCGTAATCCCACCATAGAAAGAACCTAATTCACCAAGAGTTTTAAACTCAACGCCATCCGGGCACAGTTTCTGAATAAGCTCTTCAACTTTACTCATCAGTTTTCTCCTTTGAAAGAAGGTCTTTCAGAGTAACTCCTTTATCATTTTTCCATGCGGTCAAACCATTTGTACTTGATCCAGTAACATAATTAGCCGCCGTGGACGAACTCTTAAAAGCAACATCTTTAATGACCTTTCCATTGGAAACTGTCCCTGTACGGCTATTTTCGATTGATTTCGCTCCACGAAATTTTCCTGTGTGTGCAATGGTATCAGAAACAATACTACCTTTAAGAACGGTAAAAGTTCCGGATTGCTCATCAAATTCAGCAACAGCCTTAACGTTGGTTCTTTTTCTTTCAAGATACAGTCTCATCATTCCACCTCTATTTCCTTAATGATAACAGCGATCTCTTTTCTCAAGGTCTCTTCACGGGCGACAATTTCATCAATCTCGGCGTTCAGCTTCTTGATATCGATCTTTTCTCTGGTATCGGCTGCCTCAACATAAGTTGATACAGAGAGATTATAGTCGTTATCAGTGATCTCATCATAGCTGGCCAAATGCGAGAAATGTGCTTCTTCCAGCCTTCCGGCGAAGGTATCTACGATGCGATCCATATTCGCTTGCGTCAGCTTGTTGTTGTTCGTAACCTTGATGCACTCGTTCGTGGCATCGATGAACAGCACCTTGCTGTCAGCCTTGCCTTTCTTCAGGACCATGATGCAAGTGGCAATGGATGTACCGAAGAAAAGGTTGCTCGGCAGCTGGATGATACAGTCTATAAAGTTGTTATCAATCAGATACTTACGGATCTTCTGCTCAGCGCCGCCGCGATACATAATGCCAGGGAAACAAACAATAGCAGCTGTTCCGTTCGGCGCCAGCCAGGAAAGGCTGTGCATGATGAATGCCAGGTCTGCCTTACTCTTCGGAGCCAAAACACCAGCAGGAGCAAAGCGGGGATCATTGATCAGTAGCGGATTCTCATCACCAGCCCACTTAATACTGTACGGCGGATTGGACACGATCAGTTCGAACGGCTCATCATCCCAGTGCTGTGGGCTGATCAGCGTATCTTCACAGGCGATATCAAAATGATCGAAGCCGACATCGTGCAGGAACATATTGATACGGCAGAGGTTATAGGTGGTAATATTGATCTCCTGACCGAAGAAGCCATTGCGGACTCCATCACGTCCAAGGACCTTTTCAGCCTTCAGAAGAAGAGAACCGGAACCACATGCGGGATCATAGACTTTGTTGACTTCCGTTTTACCTACAGTCCCCAGTCTGGTCAGCAGCTCGGAAACATCTGCAGGCGTGAAGAACTCGCCTCCGGACTTTCCGGCATTGGAGGCGTACATAGTCATCAGATATTCATAGGCATCACCAAATGCATCGATATCATGTCCCTTGACATCTCCAAGGTTCATGTCACCGACACCGTTCAGCAGCTTGACCAGCTTTTCATTACGCTTGGCAACGGTCGCACCCAGCTTATTGCTATTCACATCAAAGTCATCAAACAGTCCAGCAAAGCTATTTTCAGACACGCTGCCTTTTGCGGAGTCTTCAATGTGGTTGAAGACCGTTTCTAAGGTCATATTCAGATTCTCGTCCTGTGGTGCTTTTTTTCTTACGTTGCAGAAAAGTTCGGAAGGCAGGATAAAAAAGCCTTTTTCCTGAATCAGGCCCTCTCGGGCTTCCTCAGCCTCAGCATCAGACATCTTCTCATAGGCAAATCCGGTATTCCCGGCATCCCACTCGCCCTGATTAATATATCCGGCAATGTTTTCCGAGATATAACGATAGAACATCGTTCCAAGGACATAGCTCTTGAAGTCCCATCCGTCCACGGATCCGCGAAGATCATCGGCAATGGCCCAGATGGCGCGGTGCAGTTCTTCGCGTTCCTGTTCTTTCTTGATATCAGCCATTGTAAAAAACTCCAATCTCTCAGCACTCAATATATATCCTCAGCTCAAAGTCCCTGCACGCGGAAACTTTGAGGCCGATCCGCTTGGCGAGGCTTGCATTGAGCCCAAAGCTGTTATCCACTTCGACTTTCTTTGAGAGCTTTGCTCCCGGGGTTAGCCCGCGGATCGCCGTCATAAGCGACCGCTCAAGCCAGACGTATCGTTCAAACGGCTTTACTATTGGGCTCTTCTTGAACTCCATTGACATATAGTTTCCGGCGATACGGCTGTAATCCAGACCTCCGCCTCCCTTTTTCGCCGGGACTCTTACATTGATGTTAGCATTGATCGCGGTCTTGTAACGTCTATCTATCTTTATGAGCTTGGGCTGACAATGAGACATGATGAAGTTATAAAGCTCGTTGTAATACTCATCGTCAATGTAGTCATAAAATGCCTCAGCCTCTATCAGATAGTTGGCATAGACCTTCTTCGGATGCTGGACGTATATCTGTTTGGTGCCCTTGATTTTGTCCGTCTCCACCCAGCTGTTCCCGCTTAGGTTTCTGTATTTTCCCAGCTCGTCATAGGTGGTAATGGCATGCGGTTTTAGCTGTTTGTTCAGAGGATCCATCGCTTCTTTTGCATCATCTACTTTGTCGACCAGCCTTGCTACCGCCTTGCCAAGGCCCTCTTTCCCCTCTGTTATGTCCTGGTCTTCTATTACGTCTACATAGAATAATCTTAACTGCGGAACGTTTGCCATAATGCCCTCCTATGAAGTATTCCCGGAATAATATTATCAGCCATCCTCTCAGCCTTCTTCCCCCATCACACTCTCTCCCATCCTTTTCATCTCCTCGTCGAGCACGCAGAAGGTCACTGCGATGTCTGCGTCTGGGAAGGCGCTGAAGAAGTCGCGGCAGGCTTTGATCGCTGTACGCCAGGCGTCCTCCTTCGGGTAGCCGAAGATACCGGATGAGATCAGCGGGAAACCGATGGAATGAAGGCCGTGCTCTCGAGCCAGGGCGAGGGAGCTTTGATAGGCGCCGTAGAGCTGTTCGGGCTCCCCGCGGGTGCCGCCGTGCCAGATGGGTCCGACGGCGTGGATTATGTATTTTGCCGGAAGATCAAAGCTGGGCGTTATCACGGCGCTTCCGGTGTCGCAGTGCCCTATCGCGCTGCAGGCTTCGGTCAGCTTGCGGCTTCCGGCGGCTCTGAAGATCGCGCCGCACACGCCTCCGCCTTCCCAAAGGCCTTCGTTCGCCGCGTTCACGATCGCGTCGGCGGCGAGGCGGGTGATGTTGGCCTTTTTGATCGTGATCGAGTTCATGGTCGTCCTCCCCGTGGCACCGCTAGAGCCCCTCGTAGAACTCAACGCATTCGCGGATCTCGTCCACGGTCGGGTGACCCTTGGACGTGCCGCCGACCAGCTTGAACGGCCCGAAGGTGTTGTAGCCCTTGCAGTGATAGACGCCGAGCTCGCGGCAATTCCGGGATTCTGCGATCCTGCGGACTCCGGCAAGGGCGGACTCGCCCGTCATCGCGGACGTGAAGATGTAGAAGACCTCGCGGCCCTCCGGGAGCTTCTCTTCGCAGAATTTGATCAAAGGCTTCGCGACGCTTCCCGCGTAGACGCCGGACGCGATCCCTATCCTTTCATATCCTGTGAGATCCGCGCTGTGCCCTGTGGTCACGTCGATCAGGTCGGCCTCACCTTTCTGCGCGATCGCGTCGATGAGCTTCTTAGTGTTTCCGTGGTGCTGTGAATAGTAGATTATCGCTGTTTTCATGGGCCTCATTCCTCCCCCTTATTATCCGATTCTATTATACCAGAGCGGGGATTGTCAGACAATTCCGCGAGCACGAAAAAAGCGAACATTTTGTCCGCTTTCTGATGGGCTTTATTTTCTTTTTCTGTTTCTTCGTTAAATGGTTTTCAGGGTCCTTTCCGGAGGCCTTTAGTTTTTTTATTCCCATTCGTGAGGCCTATTGACTTCCCCATAGAACGGCAGGAGAATGAATTAGGTGCTACCTATTCATTTTAGAGAAATGCCGGCCTCGCGGCCGGCACCTCCCTGAAAGGAACACAAATTATTGAACACTTACAAGGGCTTGGGTTTTGCTTGCTGTTTATTCCGCCTGCCCGTCGTTGGGCACGAGTTCGCATACGACGGCTGCTCCCATATTGTAGAGCACCTTGCCGCAGGCGGTGTCGCCGATCTTGTCGTAGAGTCTCCCGGCGCTGTGACTCTCACCCACCACGGTGTGGACGCTGTTCGCGGCATAGCCGATCTGGCCGAGGCCGGGCATCTTGATTTTGATCGCCTCACGGTCCCACTCGTTGTCGGGCTCCTTCTCGAGTTCGACCACCATGCCGGGCTTGATGATCTCCTCTGTCTTTCTGATACCATCATGCCCCAGCCGCCGGCCGTCCGCAATGAGAATCCGCGCAAAGAAAAAGAAAGGGGACATTTTCTCCCCCTTTCTACGGTGATCTCTATTCTGCTTTCGTATCGCCTTTAGCCGATATAATCTTTGATCACGGCGCCGTCGCGGTAGCCCTTGGCGTAGAGGTCTTTGATGACCTCGCGGTCGCGCGTCAGCGTCTTCATCTCGCCGATATCGTCCGGCGCGACGATCAGCACTTTGCCCTGCTTCGCGTATTCCTCGGCCATGTCGAGCTGCAGATTGTAGACTCTCGAGCGCTTCCGCATCGCCGCAGCGGCCTTCGGGAAACGGGGCGCCATCAGCGCGGCGATGTATTTGTCCTTGGACGGGATGCGCCTGAAGTTTCTCGGCCTCGTCAGGATCAAAACCACCTTCTCGCATCCGGCGTTCAGGCAGTTCTCGAGCGGGATCGGGTCGGATACTCCGCCGTCGTAGTAGGGCTCGCCATTGACGTAATACGGGCGATTGACTACCGGAACGCAGCAGGAAGCTTTGATCGCGCCGTAGTCGTTCAGCTTCATGTCCGACACGTCGAAATAGTGCGGCTTGCCGGTCTTTGCCGAAGTCGCGACGACCTTGTACTCCGCTGGGTTCGCGGCCGCCGCCTCAAAGTCCAGCGGGTCCTCGCCGCCCTGGCACGACAGCGTCCCGTAGATGTATTCAAGATTGATATAGTTTCCGTGCTTAAGCAGCTCGCCCCCGCTCATATACTCCTTCCTGAAGGAGTACTCGGTGTAGTAGCGGTAGTTTCGGCCGAGCTGGCCTGCCAGGAACGACGCGACGTTGGCGCTTCCGGCGGAAACGCCGACGCAGTAATCAAAGCTCACGCCGTCGTCAATGCAGCGATCGAGCACGCCCGCGCCGTAAGCTCCCCTCATTCCTCCGCCGACATCTATAAGTCCCGTCTTCATAAACAGCAAGTCCTTTCCTGTAATGTCAGTATTATACCCTCTCGCGGGCGTTTTGAATACGGGAAAATTTAGCCCAGGATCTCCTCGAGAAGGCCCTCGCAGCCGGCTTTGACGTCCCGCCACGTCGCCTCGAAGTCCCCCGTATACCAGGGATCAGCAACGTCGCGCACCTCGCAGCCATAATATCCGCTATCGTCAGCCGCGAACTCCATCATCAGGCGGATCTTGCCCTCCGGGTCGTCGCCGAAGATGCGCATCGCGTTCCGGACGTTGTACCTTTCCATGCAGACGATATAATCAAAAGCATCGTAGTCCGCCCGCGTTATCTGCCTGGCGGTCTTTCTGTGAACGCCGAGCTCGTTGCCGGGGGTGCCGATGCCCTCAGCCATCAGCTTCCTGAGTGCGGGCGGATAAATATGGTTTCCGATCTCCTCGCGGCTCGTCGCGGCAGACTCGATCAGGAACCGTTCCGCGATTCCACGCCGACACACCATTTCCTTTAGGACGAATTCCGCCATCGGGCTTCGGCAGATATTGCCGTGGCATACAAACAGGACTTTGATCATAACCGTCTCACCGAGTGCTTTCCCTGAAGGTTGCTCACCACTATCCCGCCAAGGATGAGCGCTGCGCCGAGGAGGACGCCCGAGGTCAGCTTCTCGTGCAGGAACACAGCCCCGAGCAAAGTCGCGACCACCGGCTCGATCGAAGCGATGATCGCCGCCTGACCGTTTTCGAGGTTGCGGAGGCCGATCGTATAGACCAGGAAGGGCAGGACCGAGACGATCACGGCGAAGGCCAGCGAGAACAGCATATTCCCTGCGGAGGATGTCGCCATCTCAGCGACTCTCGCCGGGCTCGCGAGGAAGCCGCTGCTCACCGCCGCGAGCAAAAACGTGTAGAAGTTTATCGTGAACGGATCGTAGCCGCGTTCAAGCGCGTATCTTCCGAAGATCGAATACAGCCCGTAGCCGAGTCCCGAGCCGAGGCCGGTGAGGATCACTCCGAGCGTAAGCTTTCCGCCTCCTCCGATCACGCCCGTCACGAATACCAGGCCCGCGAGGGCGAGCGCGAGCGCGACGATCTTGCGCGTCGTCAGGCGCTCTTTGAACAAAACCGCCGAGAGCAGCATCACGAACGCCGGCGAAGTATAGAGCAGTATCGCCGCGACTGACAGTGTGGTCGTCTCGATGGCCTTGTAGTAGCAGACGCTGAAAAAGACGATGCTGAAGATCCCGGTGCCGACGAAGCACCAGAGGTCCTTCAGCCTGATCCGGAAGAGCTTCCTGTCTTTGATCAAAAGAACGACAGCCATTATCACGGCCGTCAGTATCAGCTTCAGAAACACGATATCCGTCGACGTCAGCCCTCTCTCCCTGAGCGGCCGGACGAACAGACCCGTGCTCCCCCACAGCACCCCCGCAAGCAAAACCAGGAGCGCGCTTTTGAGTTTTATCCCGTCCTTCATCCTCTTATCTCGATCTTCCTATACAAGTGTAAATCATCCCGTTCCGGCCGCGGTCCGACCGCATCAGCGAAATGCTGCTTACCGTCATTTCGGTGCCTTTCACCCGCTCCATCACCTCGGCGACAGCTTCGGCGACCTCGTCACGGCCGGCGTTCTCGGCTCGTCTTACGAGTGTGATATGCGGCGTGAAGCTCTTCCGATCAAAGGGAATGTCCGCGTCGGAAAGCGCCCTGCGGACCCGCTTGGCAAGGCCGATGAGCGGTTCCGCGCCGCCGGATGATGCGGCGACTTTGATCCCGGCCCACCAGAGGTCCCCGAAAGCCCCGATCCCGTCCGGCGATATCCTGAAGGGCCTGACCTTGATGCCTTCTACGACCTCGCGGACGCGGTCGGCATCGCCGTACTCTCCGATAAAGGCCAGCGTCAGATGCAGATTCTCGCGGCTCGTGAACCTGCCGTCCATTCCCGCGTCCCACATCGCGTCCTGAATGTCCTCGAAGGCGTCCTTCATCTCGTCGTTAAGTTCTATGGCAATGAAAAGTCTCATATTCAGATCTCGTAATCCTCGAGTATGCCGAGGTCATTCCCGCCGTCCTCATCCCTGCAGAGCACGCGCATGACTTCCGCCGTGTTCAGGGCGTCGTTGAGCGCGTCGTGGCTCGGCTCGGGCGTGATATCCAGCTTCCAGAGTGCGTACGAAAGCGCGTAGCTCCGGTCTTCGTCCATGATCAGATCCCCGAACAAAGGCTGGATATCGAAGCACCGCGGGAGTCCTTCTATGGGCAGCCCGTGGTAGAGCAGATTGTCCTCCATCATATTGATGTCGTTTTCGCTCCAGGTGACGAACGCGGAGTCCTCACCGCACCACGCGAGGAACTCTTTCGCGGCCTCCGGAAAAGGCAGGCCGCTCTGGATCATATCCGTTGTTATCTCCGTGAGCTCCTTTACCTCGCCGTTCATCTTCGCGTAGGCGGAAGGCTTGACGAAGCGGCAGTAGCGGTCCGTCTCCTTCAGGTCGCTGTCGAGTTTGACCGCTCCGATCTCAACGATCTCATTCGCGAGCCTGATGCCGTTCCGCTCGCTCACATATCTGTTGTTGGAGTGGTTGAGCTCCAGATCCATTACGATATAGTTATTTATCATCTTTGGTGCACCTTAAGCAATGCCGGAATATCACAGCACATAAGCTATGCTGAAGTATTTCTCCGGGATGTGGCAATAGCCGCCCGGGTTCTTGTCCAGGTATTTCTGGTGGTATTCCTCCGCCGAATAGAAGTTGCGGAGCGGCTCGAGCTCGACCGCGAGCGGAGCGCCGGTCTTTTGTTCCTCGGCGTTGTAAACCTCGCGGATCTCCGGCAGCATGCTCTCATCGGTATAGTAGATCCCCGTCCTGTACTGGATGCCTTCGTCATGGCCCTGGCGGTTCACCGACAGCGGGTCGATGACCATGAAATAGAAGTTCAGTAGCTCGGTCAGCGAGATGCGGCTCTCGTCGTATGCGACCCTGACAGTCTCGGCGTGACCGCTGTCATTGCATACATCCTGATAAGAAGGCGCTTTGCCCTCCGGGCCGTTCGCGTATCCGACCTCGGTGCTCAAGACCCCTTCGAACTGATCTATGAACTTCTGCATCCCCCAGAAGCATCCGCCCGCGAGATATATTTCTTTCATGTCCGTGCCTCCGATCGTTTATTGCTTCGTTTTTCATTATATTATCACAACTGCTATTTTGCCATATTCAGGGTGCGAATAACAGCAAAATATCACACTGCCGTTTTTGTGCGGGAGAGCAAAAAAATCTGCTTCCCGTGGTAGAATGGGCGATTTTTTTCGCGTCCCGCACAAATTGAGATCTTTCGGGCAGCCGTTTTTGTGCGGGAAAGATCTTTTTTTCGTATTTCGTGGTAGAACGGGCGAAAAAAATCGCTTCCCGCACAAGAATGGCCGCAGCAGCATCTCTATCTGCGCATGCAGCTGCGCGCGAATGCCTGCCCCCGCAGCATGTAAACACGAAAAAGGATGGCTTCCGCCATCCTTCTTTTGGTGTCCCGTGACGGGCTCGAACCGCCGACCTACTGGTTGTGACCCAGTCGCTCTCCCAGCTGAGCTAACGAGACATATTCCGGGGAAGCACCCCGGGCTTATATGGGGGAGCCTTCCATCCCCCTGGAGTATTCGGGGAAAGGTGCCCTGTCCCCCGCGTCTATCGCTATTTCTCTTACTCTTCGCTCTCCATGATGGCGTCGAATTCGGCAACGACCTTCTCAAAGAGCTCATCATCGTCGATGTCCACGATCTCGAACTCGTCCTCGCCGACTTCGCGGTAGCCGTAGATGTAAACGTCATCGGTATCGTCATCGGGGATAAGAGCGATATAGTCGTTTCCTTCGTATTCGAAAACGCCCATGATCTCGCACTCGACTGTTGCGCCGTCATCAAACTCCAGGGTTATGATATCGGACTCTTCAACGGGTGTCTGATTCTTCTTGTCTGCCATATTTGCCTCCTTTGGACACAATAATTCGACACTAGATAATATATCATTATTCGGCGGGTTTCGCAACAAAAAATTGTTTCACGCTCTCGGCGGCTCTCCGGTCCATGCCTGGGACCGCGGCGAGATCTTCGGGCGCCGCGGCTTTGATCGCGTCGACCGAGCCAAAGGCCTTAAGCAGCGCGTTCCTGCGCTTCTCCCCGATGCCGGGGATCTCGTCGAGCACCGAGCTTATCGCGTTTCGGCCGTGCAGGCTGTGGTGATACTCTATCGCGAACCTGTGGACCTCCTCCTGGATCGTCCCGCAGTATCTGAAGAGCAAAGGCCGCTCCTTCAGATCTATCTCGCGGCCGTCGCGGAAAACCAGAGCGCGGGTGCGGTGGCTGTCGTCCTTCGCCATGCCGAGCACCGGGATGTCGAGGCCGAGCTCGTCGAGCACCTGTACCGCCGAGGTCACCTGTCCGAGGCCGCCATCCATGAATATGCAGTCCGGAAGGACCGCGAAGGCCGGGTCGCCTTTGGTCGCGCGGATGAACCTTCGGCTCAGCATCTCCCTGAGACTGCCGTAGTCGTCGGGGCCTTCGACCGTTTTGATCTTGAAGCGCCTGTAATATTTGCGGATGCGCGACGTTCCCTCAAACACGACCATCGCGCCGACTGAGTCGACCCCGTTCGTATTCGAGATGTCGTAGGATTCGACGCGGTAGTTCTCGCCCGCCGGCTCCCTCGCCTCGCCGGCCTCCTCCAGGGCGCGCATTATCTCTTCTCTGAGGCCCTGCTGCTTCTCGCGCTGGCCCTTTGCCCGCGCGGAGATCGTGCCCGCCATCTCGCGTACGTCCTTCTGGGCCATCTTGAGGAGGGCGCGCTTCTCACCCCGCTCAGGAACGAAGACGCGGACTTTGTGGCGGTCGCGGCCGAGGAATTCCTCGATCAGATCGGCGTCCGCGGGGCGCTCCTCCACGAGGATCTCATGGGGCACGTCCGCCCACTTCATATAGTACTGCTTGATGAAGCTTCCGGTGAGCTCCGATGGCTTGTCGCCCTCGTCGGACTGGATCTCAAAGCTCTCCCGGCCGACGAGCTTTCCGTCTCTGACCGTGAAGAGAACCACGAATGAGTTGTCCTCGTCCTTGACCGGAAGGACTATGTCCATGTCCTTCCCGGAGATCATCGTGACGCGCTGAGCCTGGGAAAGAGCCTCCGCAGCGGTTATCAGATCGCGGTATTTCGCCGCGTCCTCGAAGCGCATTTCCTCGGACGCCTTCGCCATATCGGCTCTGAGTCCGTCCGTCAGCTCCTTCTCGTGACCGGTGAGGAAGCCGATGATGCGGTCGACGTTCTTCGCGTAATCCTCTTTCGTCACGGTCCCGGTGCAGATGCCGCGGCACTGTTTGATGTGGTAATTGAGGCAGGGCCTGTGACCCGCCGGAAAGTCGGTCAGAGCGCAGCGCTTAAGCGCGAAGACGTTGTTCAGCAGGTCGACGATCATATTGACCGCCCCGGTATCGCTGTAAGGCCCGAAATAGCGGTTTCCGTCCTTTTTCAGTATGCGGGTCTTGAGCACTCTCGGGAAGTCCTCTGACGTCGTCACGACGATATACGGATAGGTCTTGTCGTCGCGCAGTAGGACGTTGTACTTCGGCTGGTATTTTTTGATCAGGTTGCACTCTAGGATGAGCGCCTCCATCTCCGAAGCGCAGGTGATGTACTCGAACTCGGCGATGTTCGCGGTGAGAGCCCTGAGCTTGGGCGTGGACTTGCCGTAGCTCTGGAAGTACTGGCGCACACGGTTTTTGAGCGAGACCGCCTTGCCCACGTAGATGACCTGCCCGAGCTTGTCCTTATGCATATAAACTCCCGGGGTCGCCGGGAGTTTTTTGAGATTCTCTTTGATGTCGAACATCTCGTGTCACCTGAAGCTTTCCGCGGGCCTGGCGCGCAGTGCTGGCGTGCCGAGCAGCAAAGTCCTAGCGCACGCCGTTCCTGCGGCGCAGCTCTTCTCTGGCCATCTCGCGGACCAGAGCCTTGTGGGCCTTCTTCCGCCTGATGCGGCTTCTTGTTTTGTTCACTATCCTCAGCACGATCAAAGCCAGAACGAAGGTCGCGACTCCGAGCGCTATCACCGAGGTCTGGTTGGATATCCCTATATACGAGGGGAACCAGCCGACTTCGATGTCCTCGTTGGAGATGAGGTCGACTTCGTTCACCATCTCGCCGGCGACGTAGACCTGGAATTTACCGACCACATCGCCCTTGGCCACCGGCGCCTCGACGTCCGGGTCCATTACGATCTTGGTATTGATGAGTTCCTTTGATCCCTGCTTGGGGAGATATACCCGGCATTCGTCCGCGGTAAACGCGTCCGTCCTGGTCTTGGCGCCGTGATAGACCCTGACCTTGCCGACGTTCTCGCCGGCTTTGACGACCTGATAGCCCTCGACGTTCGCCAGGGCGTATTCCACCATGTCGTCCGTGTCGATCCCGCGGTCGTCGATATTGGAGCCAAGGATCACGGTTATCAGCTCGAGACCCTTCTCCTGATAGTCCATGACGATGGTCGCGCGGCCGTTGAAATACCCGGTTTTCCCGGCTGTATAGCAGCGCTTGCCGTAGGACATCAGCTCGTTGTGTCCGGTCATCGTATAGGCTTCGCTCATATTGGTCGCGGGCATCTCGTAGGTGAGGAGTCCGGCTATCCGGCGGACCGTGTCGTTGGCAAAGGCGAGCTTCGCGATCGCGAGCATGTCGCGCGCCGTGGTGTACTGCTCGCTGACGTCGTCTATCAGGCCGTTGGGATTCACGAACCTCGTGTTCTTGCAGCCGATGTTGGCGCAGGTCGTGTTCATCAAAGCCACGAACTCGTCGCACGTCCCGCAGGCCGCTTCGGCCAGGGCGTACGCCGCGTCGTTTCCGGAGAGGATCAAAGTCCCGCAGAGCAGCTGTTCGACTGTCACCTGCTCTCCGGCCTTTAGCTCCATCGAGGAACCGTCCTGAGCGGCGGCTTCTTCGGAGACCGTTATGACCCTGTCGAGCGGGAGCTTCTGCACGGCGAGAAGCGCCGTCAGGAGCTTGGTGATGCTGTACGGGGAATAGCGGACGTCAGCGTCCTTGGAGTAGATGACTTCGCCGATGTTGCGGCAGTAGACGATGCCCGCCCCGGATTTGATCTCTGGAGGCTCACTCCAGTCGCGCCACTGGTTCTCTCCGCGCTCCGCCATGACCACGACGGGTTCCACATCCAGAGCGCCGGGATCGGGATAGGTGCCTCCGTCAGGGGCAGCCGAACCGTCATCCCAGCTCTCCTCGGAATAGCTCTCGTCGTAGTATTCCTCGGAATAGCCTTCGTCCCAGGTCTCCTCGTAGTACTCGCCCTCGTAGTATTCGCCTTCGCCGGAGCCCTCGTAATCCCCATCCTCAGGGTCAGCAAAAACAGCGCTGCACGTGAGCGACGCCGTAAGTGTGAGTATGAGCAAAAGGGATACGAGTTTTCTCTTCATGATCGCTATCGGCTTTCTGACCGGTTCGCCGCTGTTTCCTCAGCGATTTCCTCTCAGGCAAATACCGGCCGCCCTGCCGGGCGGCCGGCTGTTTAACTGTTCTCTATCTGTTGGCCTTCCTGAATCTCTCCATGAAGTCCACGAGCGCCTCGACGCCTTCGATAGGCATCGCGTTGAATATGCTGGCTCTGAGGCCGCCGACGCTCCTGTGTCCTTTAAGGTTCACCATTCCTTCAGCCCTGGCCTCGGCGACGAACTTCGCGTCGAGCTCGGGGTTTCCGGTCACGAAGACCACGTTCATCAGGGAGCGGTCCTCTTTGGCTACCGGAGCGGTGTAGAAGCCGTCGCTCGAGTCGATGCAGTCGTAGAGCATCGCGGCTTTCTTCACGTCCAGATCGTGCATGGCTTTGACACCGCCCTTGCTCTTCAGGTATTTGAAGACCAGTCCGGCGATGTAGATCGACCAGCAGGGAGGCGTATTGTACATCGATCCCTTGTCGGCATGGATCTTGTAGTCGAGATAGAGCGGTGTATTCTCCGGAGCTTTTCCGATCAGATCCTCGCGTACGATCACGATCGTTACGCCGGCCGGAGCCACGTTCTTCTGGGCGCCCGCCCAGATCAGACCGTATTTGCTGACATCTATCTCCTCGCTGAGGAAGCAGCTGGACATATCGGCTACAAGCGGGATGTCGCCCGTGTCGGGCACATATGGGAAATGGGAGCCGAAGATTGTGTTGTTGGTGCAGATATAGACGTAGTCGGCGTCCGCGCGGAAATCCTCTCTCGATACCTTCGGGATATAGGTGAAGTTCTTGTCCGAGGAGTCGGCGACCACTCTTACGTCTCCGAATTTCTTCGCCTCGGCGGCAGCCTTCTTTGCCCAGGTCCCTGTGACGATATAGTCGGATTTTCCGCTCCCGGTCATCAGATTGATCGGGACCATCGAGAACTGCAGATGTCCGCCGCCCTGAAGGAAGAGGACCTTGTAGTTGTCGGGGATGCTGATCAGGTCTCTGAGATCCGCTTCGGCCTCAGTGATGATGCCTTCGAACTCCTTGGATCTGTGACTCATCTCCATGACGGACTGGCCGCATCCGTGGTAGCTGAGCAGCTGCTCCTGCGCCTCCTTCAGCACTTCGAGAGGAAGTACGGAGGGTCCTGCAGAGAAATTGAATACGCGGTTTGTGTAATCCATATCTTTCACGCTCCCTTTTTTGATGATCAAAATACACATTACAGTTTACCATTTCGCCCTGTCAAAGTAAAGACTCCGCGGCAGTTGAAAGAGCTTGTTTGAGGTGTTATAATCCCGAATATAGCATTGAAACGGAAGGAGCGGAACAATGTACAGAATATCCACACTGAACAAAATCGCCCCCGTTGGCCTTAACAGGTTCACGGAGAAATATGAAATCTTTGACGGAGCCGCATCCGAAAGCGGAATCGCAGGATCCACCGCCGTCCTGGTCCGCAGCCAGGCCATGCACGATATGGATTTTGACGATCAGCTTCTGGCCATCGCGAGAGCCGGAGCCGGCGTCAACAACATCCCTCTCGACCGCTGCGCCGATCAAGGCATCGTGGTCTTCAACACGCCCGGAGCAAACGCCAATTCCGTTGCCGAGCTGGTCATCGCCTCGATGATCATGGCGGCAAGGAACGTCGACAGCGCGATCTCCTGGGAAGGCGGCCTGAAGGACGATCCTACCGTTGAGGATATAAGCAAGACAGTCGAAAAGGGCAAGAGCAAATTCGCCGGTTTCGAGATCAAAGGCAAGACGCTCGGTCTCGTAGGTCTCGGCGCGGTCGGAAGGCTCGTCGCGGCCGGAGCGAAGGCGCTCGGCATGACGGTCCTCGGCTTTGATCCCTATCTCAGCCCCGCTCAGGCGAAAGCCCTCGAGGGGACCGTCGAAGTCCGCGAGACCCTCGCCGAGATGCTCCCCGACTGCCATTTCGTAAGCCTTCACCTCCCCGCCACCGACGGCACCAAGGGAATGGTGAACAAGGACCTGCTCGAAAGCTTCCGCGACGGAGCAGTCCTCGTGAACTTCTCCAGAGACAAGCTGGTCGTCGAGGCCGACATCCTCGCGGCGCTCGAGTCCGGAAAGATCAGGCACTATTCCACCGACTTCGCGACGCCCGGCATCCTCGGAAATCCGAAGGTCACCTGCACGCCGCACCTCGGCGCCTCCACCGAAGAGGCCGAGGACAACTGCGCGATCATGGCGGCCGATCAGCTCATGAACTATATCGAGACCGGAGCGATCAAAAACTCCGTCAACTTCCCTGCCCTCTCTCTGGACATGCTTCCTCCGGGAGAAGAAGCTTCCGCCTTTACCACGATCTGCGTGATGACCAAGGGCGAGCCTGAACCCGCCAAACTCCTCTCCGCGATGTTCGCCGACAAGGCGATCTTCGCCGCCAAGGGAGCGGTCCGCGGCGACTACGGCTACGCGATCGGCCTCACAAAGGATGAGGTCACCGAAGTCCCCGAGGCAGAAGGAGTCCTTAAGGTCAGAGTGATCAAAAGAGCCTAAGCAGGTTTGTTAGTAATCTGGCAGCTTTACCCGGATTCCGGCAGCTTCAATTGGATACATAAACGCGGGCAGCTGCCCGCGTTTTTCTCTTCGCTTTTCTCCTGTAGGCCATCGGTCGATCGATCCTTGTAGGCCATTGGTCGATTTTCAGGAAATGGCCTACAGTTTTTTGCTGTTTGGAGCCCGATGGCCTACAGAATGTATGCACAATCGATCGATTTCTGTAGGCCACCGGCCGGTTTTCGGGAAATGGCCTACAGTTTTTTACCGTTTTAGACCCGATGGCCTACAGAATACATGCTCCATTGATCGATCCTTGTAGGCCATCGGCCGGCAATACAGGTGAAGGCATACAGAACCTAAAAAAGGCGCTCCGCAGGGAGCGCCTTTTTTGATTCGATTTATCTCATTAGCCTGAAGCTCTTAGGGTATGATGCGTACGCCGCAGACGAATGCGCTGTTGCTGTAGTACATCGGGTGGACCCTGATGCCCTGGGCCTCGTTGACCGCGCTGACTTCCATTCCGTTTCCGATATACAGCGCGTAGTGGGTGCCGTATACGGTCACGTCTCCGGGCCTCAGCTCAGAGGCGGAAACGCGCGGATATACATACTCGACTCCGACTCTCGGGACTCCGGAGTAACCGCAGTCCTGGAATACTCTGTAGATGAAGCCTGAGCAGTCGCATCCATTAGTGAGGCTCGTGCCGCCCCATACATAGGGGTTGCCGACGAACTGCAGGGCGTAGTTGATGACCGCCTGAGCGTCAGCGCCGGCCGGGGGCTCAGTGCTTCCTCCGCCGGAGGAACCGCCTGAGGAGCCGCCGGATGATCCGCCGTTTGAACCGTCGTTCGATCCGCCGCCGTTATTGGTCGTCGTGGTAGCCGTCTCGGTCTCGGGTTCCGGTTCCGGTTCGGGTTCTTTCGTCCCCTTCAGGATGATCTTGTCAACGGGCTCGGTCACGACTTCCTCCGCGAACACTTCGGTGCTCACGACTTCGCCGTTCACCAGGCACTGTTTGTCAGTGACCTTCTTGAGGCCGTTGGTGCCTTCCTGCTTGACCTGTTCCTCTCCGACAAGAAGTTCTTCCGTCTCCTCGTATACCGTATTGAAGGGGATCTCCTCTTCGCGTTCCACGAACTGATCCAGAGAAACTTCGATGTAGGGAACGACCTTCTCGTATCTGACCTGGACTCCGGGTTCCAGATTGTCCGCGGTGACCTGTTCGTTCTGTTCGATCACTTCCGCTTCAGTGCAGCCCAGCATACCGGTGACCTGCTCCATGGTATCGCCCGTCTGGATGGTATACTCGGAAACGAGCGTCCTTCCGGCGACGAGTTCGTCGATCACCTCTTCAGTGTCGGTAGCTACCTCGGGGAGCGTGTCGGTTTTGAGCCTGAAGGTCCGGGGATTGATCGTCATCACCGGATCCACGGCCACGTTCTGAGCATCCTCCACATCCCGGAGGAAATACTCCTTGGCTCCCTCGATGATCTCCTTCGCCTCGGCTTCGGTTGCCACTGTGGCGAAAGTGGAATTGCCTATCTTGACCTCATAGTAGTCGACGGTAGCTCCGTATGCTGATACTGCAGAAGAAATGAACGTGGTCCCCAGCATCACTGCCAGGATCACGGCCAGGACCGCTATAGTCGCTTTTTTTGCTTTGATACCTGCTGAATACATTCTAAGCCGGTCTTCCTTTCATTTCTAACGCGCCAAAAATAAGTGTTTTCAACACCTCTCGCCATTAATAATAGTTGAAAACCGCCGGGATGTCAATCTCGGCGGCGTTCTCTTCACATAATATTCACATAGTAATATTGTAAATCAAGCTGAATTTCCAAGCGTTCCGAGCTCTGAACACTTCTTAAGAAATCTTAAGAAGTCAGGCCGCTTTCGCGCTCAGGAAGGCCTCGTATCCTTCCATACCTTGTTGAAAAAGATCCCGAGGATCAGGACCCAGGATATGAAATAGAACCAGAACATCAGGGCCGCGATACTCGCCATGGAACCGTAGACGATGTTGTTGTTCACCGCGGTAGCAGTATAGATCGAATAGAACATCGTTACGATCACCATTCCCAGCGCGCAGAATATGGCTCCGGGAAGCACTTCCCTGTATCTCCTGTGGCCGACCGGAAGGACGAAATAGTAGTTCAGCGAAAGAACGAACATGAAGATCAGCCATACGACCGGCCAGCGGAATATCTTCCATATCTTGTCGAATCTCGCGCTGATCAAAAGCTTTTCGGCGAGCAGGTTCACGACGATCTGGCCGTATACCAGAACGAATACGATCGCGGCGATCGCGAAAATGGTCAGGATCACCGAGAGCATGGATCTTCCTCTCAGCTTCCAGTATCTTCCCGGGTCGCGGCCGTCTGAATAGGTATAGGTCGTCACGCGCATAAGGGTGAACTGGATCCTGGACGCCGCCCAGAGGGCAGCCAGGATCAGGACGATATTCGTGGTGGAGACCGGGTCGTAGTGCAGAAGTTCCTCCAGCGTCTCTATGAACTCCGGTGTCACGTCGAGCTCTATGAGCTCGGCCAGATTGTCGAGCGAGATGTTCAGCATGCCCAGAAGCTGCGACAGAAGGATCATGGTCGGAACGATCGAAAGCATGAAAAAGAATGCCACCTGGGCCGCAATGCCCTGATAGTAAGGGTCCTGCATCTGTTTGAATCCCAGAAGGATCATTTTTTTGATGCGTTCTTTCATTCCGCCTCAAGCTGCCGTTTCAGCTCGGCAAGCGCTCTCGCCCTGTGGCTTATAAGGTTCTTCTCCTCCTGTGCCATCTCGGCAAAGGTGAGATCCCGGCCGTCGGGTATGAACAGAGGATCGTAGCCGAAGCCGCCCTCGCCTCTCTCCTCCCCGATGATCCGGCCCGGGCACTCTCCCCTCGCGACGATCTTCCGGCCGTCCGGGAAGAGCATCGTTATCACGGTCACGAACTTCGCCGTGCGCTTCTCCTCGGGGACGTCCTTCATCAGGCGGAGGAGCTTTTCGTTATTGTCGGCGTAGGTGCAGCCCTCTCCCGCGAAGCGGGCGGACCACACTCCGGGCGCTCCGTCCAGGCAGTCCACCATCAGGCCCGAGTCGTCAGCGATGGTCGGCTTTCCGCACATCTCCATTATGACGGAGGCCTTCTTATAGGAGTTCTCCTCGAAGGTGTTTCCGTCCTCTTCTATCTCGTCGTCCGGAAGGCCCGCTTCCGCGCGGGAGATCACCCTGTAGCCGAGAGCCCCGGTTATCGCCTCTATCTCGGCGATCTTATGCCTGTTCTGCGATGCAGCGATTATCGTTTCCATAACGTGCCTTCGTATCCGTAAGTATCAGTCTGCTTCCGTCCCGGGATCCGATCAAAGTCTCCTGGTGAAGTCTCCGAGGTCGGGCGTCTCGTATTCCTCGATAGTCCCCGAGTCGCAGGCCTTGGCGAGCTTGGGATCGATCGGAAGTCTCGCGGTGTTCTCGACGCTGTATTTCGCGGCGATCTCGTCCACTTTGCCCGGTCCGAAGATCTCGTGGCAGGATCCGCAGTCCGGGCAGCGGAAGAAGCTCATGTTCTCGACCATGCCGAGGACGGGGATATTGAGCATATTGGCCATCTTTACGGCCTTCTCGACTATCATCCCGACCAGATCCTGCGGGGATGACACGATGACGATACCGTCCACCGGAAGCTGCTGGTAGACCGTGAGCGCTACGTCTCCGGTCCCCGGCGGCATGTCCACGAACATCACGTCGATATCTCCCCAGACGACGTCCGACCAGAACTGGGTTATGACTCCGCCGAGGATGGGTCCGCGCCAGACCACGGGATCGGTGTCGTTCTCGAGCAAAAGGTTTATAGACATCATCTTGATGCCGAGATCGGTCATCGCCGGGATGAGCATGCCCTCGTTCCCGACGGCCTTCTCTTTAATCCCGAACGCCTTCGGAATGGACGGTCCGGTGATGTCGGCGTCCAGTATCGCGACTTTCTTTCCCTCTCTCGCGGCGTTCACAGCCAGCATGGACGTGACGGACGACTTTCCGACTCCGCCCTTGCCGCTTATGACGGCGATGACTTTTTTAATGTCGCTCAGCGCATTCATCGGCGCTTTGGGGATCCCCCCGGTCCTCTCTCCGCAGTTTCCCACTCCGCAGGATCCGCAGTCATGATTGCAATCAGCCATTGTTTACCTCCGTTATTTCAAAGCGCGGGCTTTCCGGCCGCGCGCGTTATTAACATTTTGATCGGTCCTATCCGACTAGAACATCCCCAGCGATCTGAACAGGAAGAGCCACCCGAAAAGAGTGACGCAGGACAGAAGAGACGACAGTATCACCGCGCT
>Ga0079305_1001466_pt1 | contig 30515 bp, 26 predicted proteins | sample LMS_cellobiose_e_FD_79183 | JGI IMG/M metagenome (GOLD analysis project Ga0079305, IMG submission 79183) | Rumen-fistulated moose microbial communities from Alaska, USA - LMS_cellobiose_enrichment | ecosystem: Host-associated > Mammals > Digestive system > Stomach > Rumen fluid ... | reverse complement strand
TATCCTGGTTACAATCGTTATGAAAAAAAGCAAAAACTCATATCGCAAGAAATCCCCCGCAGGAACGGCTGTGCCTCAGCCGTTCTTCGCATTTCTTTCCATTAATTCTAACTTTTCATTAGGTTTCTTATGGAAAGATTTCCATAACAAACCAACCGAGGTTCATGCGTCCTGATTGCTGGAAGGAGAACAACGATGATTATATTTCTGATCTGCATGATCCCGGTCTCCGGTTTCCTGGGCTTCATGCTCTGTGCGATTTTACAGATCGCCGGTGAATCCGACCGACAGGAAGAACGGTATCTTGCGGCGCAGGCACAGAAAAGTGCTGCTGAAGCGCAGGAGAATAAGGAAGGTGATACCTGATGGATGAATATCGGAATCGTGGTTCTCCTCGGCTGCAATTCACCAGGGAAGAGCTGGAAAATGATGCGCTGTCTCGCCGGATTGCCAAGGTGGAGAAAGCTGCGGATAAGTATGAAGCCGCAAGGAAAAAACTGAAAAAGAAACGTCTGCGGCTGGTTCGGGAGGAAGTTGAGAGCGAGCCTGTATCAGCCTATGATACGGCTAAGGATGATGCTGCAAGTGTCACTGCTGCCAATGAATCCATGCCCTTCCATACGGCAGCAGAGAAAGAAGCTGACATTGAGACTGATCCCCACGCACCCAGTGTGCGGAACACACGGCAGCGCATCAATGCCAGTAAGCAACAGGTTGGCGGAAGCTCTCCTGTTTCCCAGCATGCTCCCGGTATAGCAAAGACTATGCCGGGAGTTTCTGCTGGTGAAAAAGCTGCGTCTGCTTCTGTATCGGATTCATCTGCCGCTCCAGCGAAGAAGAAAGCAATCCATCTGCGGTTCGAGGAAACACAAGCAAAAAGGCCATCCGTGCTGACACATTCCATTGAAAAATCCATCCGCAGTGCTGGAGATCAACTCCACCGCCAAGCTGTCCGCTCCAACGAAGATGAAAATGTGGCCGTCGAGGCTGTATTGAAGGCCGATGATGTGAAAGAATCTGCCATGCAAACCGGAGAGCACGCCTTTCACGCGCACAAAGTACGTCAGTCCCGGCGCGTAGAGAAAACCGAGCGAAAACTGGATCGGGCGAATGTGGACTTCCTGCAAGCCAAATATCAGCAGGAGCATCCGCAATTCACCAGCAATCCTCTATCCCGCTGGCAGCAAAAAAGGGCGATCCGGAAAGAGTACGCCGCTGCCAAGCGAGGAAAAGGCACCGCGAGCCGCACGGCAAAGTCAGCGGACAAGGCCGTTGAAAAAGCGAGCGATGCCGCAGGAAAGGCTGTTGAAACTGTTCGCCGTCATCCGACCATCCTGTTGATTCTGGCCTTGGGCGCAATGCTCCTGGTGCTGGTTGCCAGCCTGCAATCCTGTTCCCCGCTGGTTCAGTCCGTATTGGAATCCATCGTCATCGGCACATACCCCGCGGAAGAAGCGGACGTTCGTGCCGCCGAACGGGCGTATGCCGAAAAGGAACGGCAGCTGAAGGATGAGATGGATCACTATGAGCGCTATCATCCGGGCTATGATGAATATGTCGTGGAAGCGGATGAAATCTGGCATGACCCCTATGTGCTGATCGCTATTATCTCCGCTTACTATGACGGCGAAGAATGGAATATTGATTCCGCCATGCCGGTAATCAACAAGTATTTCGATCTGCAATATGAGGTCACAGAAACGGTCCGAACGCGGACATGGACAGACGATAGCGGCGTATTACAGAGCAAAACCACATGCACTGTAAAGCTGATAAACAAAGATCTGTCCCATTTGCCGGTTGTCAGCATGAGTCACCACACCTTGGGCATGTACGCCCTATACATGGGCACACACGGCAACATGGAGGGCATTTTCCGGGGCGGACATGCTTCCACTTTGAAAGACCCCATGCTGTATGACATTCCACAAGAGGCGCTGGATGCCAATCCAACCTTTGCCCGACTCATGGAGGAAGCAAACAAATACGTTGGTTATCCCTATGTCTGGGGCGGCTCCGATCCGGAGACCAGCTTCGATTGCTCCGGCTTTGTCAGCTACGTCTTTACCAACAGCGGCGTCTATAATACCGGGCGGCTTGGTGCAAAGGGCCTGCGCAGTCTGTGCAGGAATGTGCCCGTGGATCAGGCGCAGCCGGGTGACATTGTGTTCTTCGAGGGCACAATGGGCGAAGATGTGGCTGGCGTTACGCACTGCGGTATTTATGTCGGCAACAACATGATGATCCACTGCGGCAGCCCCATCGGTTATGCCAACCTCAATGATTCCTACTGGAAAAAGCATTTTCATTCCTACGGGCGCGTCCCTTACTGATTAAGAAAAAAGAAGGAGAAAAAACATGATCCGCAATTTCAAAGATACTGAACCCATGACCCCCAAACAGGCCATTGCCCTGCTGATCGCCATGATCCTGATGTCCGCGTTCTTTTCTGTGCCTCACGCCCTCGCTGAAATGGATGAAGAGGATTTTGACACGGCGGATGTCGTTATCCTGGATGACCCTGCGTTCTTCCTGTTCGATGAAGACGAATATGCCATCCCTGTCATTTCCTCTGTCGGCAAAGAAAACGTGAAAATCAGTGGCGTGAAGTCAAAAGGCGTTCTGGTCAAATACACCATTCCCGAACGGCTGCTGGAAGCTGATCCCACGTTTCTGTCGCTGATGATTGAAGCAGAAAAGTATATTGGCTATCCCTATGTGTATGGCGCAGCCAATCCCAATACCGGTTTTGATTGCTCTGGTTTTGTGTGCTGGGTTTTCAACCAATCCGGTGTGTATAAAACAAAGCGTCTCGGCGCAAATGGCCTGTACTCCCTCTGCACGGATATTCCCAGGGAGGATGTACGCCCCGGTGATCTGGTGTTCTTTGAAAAAACCATGGGTGCCGGTGTGAAGGGTATCACTCATGTGGGCATCTATGTGGGAAACAACATGATGATCCACGCCGGTGATCCCGTAGGCTTTGCGGATCTGAAAAGTGAGCAGTGGGCCAAGAAGATATATGCCTTTGGCCGTCTGCCCATTGACTGATGAGGTAAACAATATGAACGAAAACAAAAAGAAGCGCTATCCGGCTGATCGCGCGAAGCTCCACGCCCTGCTGGAAAAGAAAGAACAGGAGCTGAATGCCCTGAAAGCTGAAGTGGAAGAGATTCGCGCGCTGACAAAGCAGGCGGACTTTGCCGCCATCAACGCTACAGCGGAAATGTACAATGTGACGCCGGAGCAGTTTGCGCGCTTCATGGAAGCTATGAAAAACAGCCAGACCCAGGCAGTGCCCCCATTGCCCGTGAGCGTGAAGGCTGACGGAGAGGAGGAAAATCCCGTTGACATTGAGGATGCGTAATTTTAGGTCGCTTTGGCTGCTGGTATTCCTGAGCGTCATCATTGCGCTGACGGCCTGTACCGTCCGGGCAGAGGAAGCAAATCCGTACAGGATTGTGCTTACAGCGCCGGGTGGATGGACAAACAATAATGCTGCCGCGATTAAGGTATCCATCACTGATCGCGGCAATATCGGCTGGCAGCGTATAGAGTATCGCATGAACAGCGGCGGTTGGTTAGACTGTGAAGACCTGTTTGATCAGGGCAAGGGTGAAATCACCGTACATGATAACGGCTCCTTCGCCCTGCGGGTGACAGACCCGACCGGCAAAACTTTCGAGGAAACGGCAACGGTTACGACCATTGACCTGTCTGCTCCGGTGGTGACGGCGGCGATATATGACCAGACCCTGCGCATTGATGTGCAGGACGATCTTTCCGGCATCGGCGGCGTTCAGGTGAACAGTATGCTGTTTACGACGGTAGAAGGCAATGGGCTGGAAGTAGAGCTGGATCAGAACATGAATAAGTTTGAAAAGCTCGCCATCCGCGCTTTTGACTTCGCCGGTAACTTTTCCGAGCCGGTGACGCTGGAAAACCCACACTACGAAAAGCCGGCTGATCCCACGCCGGAGCCGACCGCCACGCCAACAGCAAAGCCCACCAAAAAGCCAACGGCAACCACAGAGACCGGCGAACCAGAGGAAACTGTCAGGCCGGTACAGCCTGCTGCTACAGAGACTACACAGCACGGCCTTGGCAGCTCGCTGATCTACATTACGGATGAAGATATTCCCGTGGTGCCTGTGGTTACAGCTGCGCCGACAGCAGAGCCGACTGCCGCGCCTACGCCAGAACCTATCATTCAGACGGAATACATCACCATTGGTCCCGGTATGCCTTATCTGGCGGATGGCAATTCTCACACGCTGGATGTGCTCTATTCCGCCGCCACCAACAAGCAGTTCATCACGCTGCAATCCAAGAGCGGAAATACCTTTTATCTGGTCATCGACTATGACAAGCCCATCGACGAGGAAGCGGAAATGTATGAAACCTACTTTCTCAACCTGGTGGATGAGCGCGACTTGCTGGCTCTGATGTCCGATGAAGAAAAGGAAGAGATGCCGACCCCAACCCCGGAAATCATTTATGTTACGCCTGAACCCACCGCTGTGCCTGTGCCCACTGCCGCTCCCACAGAGCAGGAAAAGACGGATAAGCCCAGTCAGATGACGGCAATCATTGCGCTGGTAGGCATTGTGGCGCTGGCCATTATCGGTGTGGTTGTTTTCAAGAAAAACAAGAATGGCGGAAGCAAAATGATGTCCGATAATGATTTTGATCTGCGTGACGATGATGCGGATGAAAGCGAACAGAGTGAGGAATAAAATGATGTGCCCTGCGGAGGAAACTCCGTGGGGCCATTTGATTGGAGGAACAGCATGGAGCTGATTATTGCGGAAAAGCCCAGCGTGGGCAGAACGATTGCTGCCGTTCTGGGCGTGACCGAAACCAAGGATGGCTATATGCAGGGCAAGGGCATGATCGTGACCTGGTGCATCGGGCATTTGGTAGAGCTGGCGATGCCGGAGGAATACAACAAGGACTATGCGCATTGGCGGCAAAAGGATCTGCCGATCATTCCCGACCAATGGAAATACACTGTTTCCAAAGACAGCGCAAAGCAGTTTCAAATCGTCACCGCACTGATGAATGATGAACAGGTGCATGGCATCATCTGCGCAACGGATGCTGGGCGTGAAGGCGAGTTGATTTTCCGCCTGGTATACCAAATGGCAGGATGCCGGAAGCCTGTACGACGGCTTTGGATTTCATCCATGGAGGAAGATGCAATACGGGAAGGCTTCCGCAGCATGAAGCCCATGGCTGCTTATGACAATCTCTATGCGGCTGCCCTATGCCGGGCGCAGGCCGATTGGCTGATCGGGATGAACGCCACCCGGCACTATTCGCTGCTGTACGGCCCAACCCTTCACATAGGCCGCGTCATGACGCCGACCCTGGCCATGCTGGCGCAGCGGGAAGCGGCGATTGACAATTTTGAGCCGGAAACCTTTTACACGGTGAAGCTGGATCTGGGGCATGGTGTGATTGCTCATTCGGAACGCATGAAGGACTTGAATCAGGCCAGGACGCTTATGGATGCTTGCAATCATGACAGCGCTGTGATCAAACGGGTGGAGCACAACCAGAGAACAGAGAATCCACCCCTGCTGTATGACTTGACCACGCTTCAGCGGGATGCCAACCGGTATCTTGGATACACAGCGCAGCAGACATTGGAATATGCACAATCCCTGTATGAAAAACGGCTTTTGACCTATCCCCGCACGGACAGCCGATATCTGACCCATGATATGGAGCCCAAGCTGGGTGAACTGGCTTCCCGTGTGGCCGCTGCTCTGCCATTTGCGGCGGGCTTGGAGATCGCCGGACAAACCGGCAGGGTCATCAACGATCAGAAGGTCTCCGATCACCATGCCATGATTCCTACCGCATCCATGCCCACCAGCGGCGGCGAAATCAGCGCGTTGATCCAGGATATCCGGGAGCTGCTTTACCTGGTTTCCGTCCGTTTGCTCTGTGCCCTGGATAGCCCTTGTGTCTACGATGAAACAATGATTACAGTGGAATGCGCCGGGGCTGAATTCACAATCAAGGGAAAGCAGATTGCGCAGATGGGCTGGCAGCGTATCTGGCAGGCATTCAGAGGAAGTCTGGCAGGCCGGGTGTCAAAGGAAGAAACAGAGGCTCTTGCCGCAATCCCCGATGGAATCACGGAAGGGACGGTATTTACCACACCCCGCGCAGAGCTGACCGAAGGGAAAACCACACCGCCAGTTCATCACTCGGAGGATACCATTCTGCACGCCATGGAGACTGCCGGTGTAGAAAACATGCCGGAGGATGCGGAGCATAAGGGCATCGGCACACCGGCCACACGTGCCACCATTCTGGAAAAGCTGTTGGAAACAAAGCTGGTGGAACGTAATGGGGAGCGTCGGAAGCGTGTATTGATCCCCACAACCAAAGGCAAAGCCCTGGCGTCTATACTCCCTGAGCGTCTCTGCTCCGCGCAGCTGACGGCAGATTGGGAGCATCGACTGAAACGCATCGAGAGAGGCGAAGAAAAGGCCTCGGACTTCATGCGGGATATTGAAGCCTATGTGCGGGAGCTGACTCAGGATAACACGCGTGCGGACAAAGCGGATTCCTTGTTCATGCCTATGCGGCAGAAGATTTGCGCATGTCCCAAGTGCGGCGCGGCCATTACGGATCGGCCAAAGGGTTTCATGTGCGAAAATCGCGTTTGCGGTTTCGCTCTCTGGAAGAACGGCGGCATCATGAAAGGCGCAGAGCATCCGCTGACTGCCGGTGACGTCAAGGAACTGATAGAGAAAGGCTCCATTGTAAAAAAGGGCCTGCTCTCTTCAAAGTCGCACATCAAGTATAACGCAACGCTGCATCTGGATTATAGAGAGGACGGAAGCGCATTTCTCCGTCCCACATTTGATTGAGGAGGATAACGAAATGAAAAAGATTCTTTCCCTGATACTTGTTCTTCTGCTCCTGTGCGGCACGGCGCTTGCTGATACCTCCCAGGTGATCACTATGGATACCTCCAACGTGCCTGCCATCCCCGAAGGCACGCTCAGCGCAGAAGTGGTTTCCTTCACCGGCAATCAGACCTATGCCGTCTATTCTGCGCCGAACAAGAAAAGTATTCGCGGAGCAAAAGGCCGCGCCCGCGTTAGTACAAACGGCTGGATTCAGGTGTTTGGCTATGAGGACGATTGGATTCTGGTGCAGTATGACATCACGAAGGAACATAATCGCATCGGATATATTTACAAAAACGCCCTGCCTAAAGATGTGGAAGTGCCGGAGCTGGCCCTGAAAAACGCCGCTGCTGTGGTCAATTATGATGTGGAAGTAACGGATGACCCGCTGGTCAGCAAAGCTCCGTTGGCCAAGCTGACCGAAAACACCCGCGTGACTTGCCTTGGAACGATGGGTGCCTGGACATATATCGAGGGTGAAGAAAAAGGGGTTCTCTTCCGCGGCTTTGTTCCCACTGAATGCCTGTCGGGTACGGTGACCAAGCTGAAAGAAGCGAACAGAGCCATCGTTGGGAGCTGGAAGCTGTATGCTGGGAGCTCCATCAACGCCAGCAAGATTGTTTTTAACGAAGATGGCACCATGACCGGCACTTCCACCCTGGGAAGCGGCCGGGAGGTTGAATGGTCCGGCACCTGGTCGATTGACTATTATGACAGCAACCGAGGCCGGTATTGGAACGATTCCGAGTTTGAGTTGACCCTGGCCCGCGGAAGCAACGTGGAATTGTACGGTCTGCGCATTTGCCGCCAGGGCGTGGCGAATGGCCAGTACAAGTATGCCCTGGTGCTGTCCGATGGGGCCAAAACCAGCGGGATGGTGTTCGAGTGATGAAAAATGATCCCAAGTCTGATTATGCCATCTATCAGCTGAAAGCAGACCCCGAACTGCATTTACTGCGTTTTGCCAGCCTGGCAGAGCTGCATGGGCAGCCGGTGGATGGCAGGAACTATAACCGGGTTTATGCCGGTGCTTTGCCAGAGACCGCTTCACACGATCCTTCCGTCATTCTGGAAGATCTCTATGTACAGTTTAATCTTTGCCGCCCGGATGATTTCCATGGCCACAGCCTCAGCGTAAGCGATGTGGTTGTTCTGAACCAGGATGGCAAGGAAAAAGCCTATTACACAGACAGCTATGGCTTTGAGCTGCTGCCGGATTTCGTACCAGATAATCCCCTGCGTAATGCGGAAATGGCTCTGGAGGATGATTACGACATGATTGATGGCTGCATCAATAACGGGCCCAAGCATGAAGCTGTACAGCTTCCGGAGCAGCTTGGTGAAAAGCCGGAGCATCGGCAGCGCAAGCATCCGTCTGAACCTGAACGGTAAGGGGTGATCATGATGATGCAATCTATCGGTGACTATGAAAACTGGCGAGATGCTCAGCATGACCGCCCCATGCCGGATGACGGGCCGGATGAACGCTGTGTCCGTTTTTACTCGCAGGATTATCCTGCGGATACCATTCTGGAATACACCCGTACCGGCGACAGATCAGAGCTTCGGCTGTCCTTCAGTTCCGAAGACCCGGATATGGGAACGGAAGAAATGGTTTACGGCGCTGACGGCGGCGAAACCATGCAGGAGCTTTTGCCAGAGCTGAAAGCCGAATTGACCGGATACCTGGATGCAGAGGATACGTCCTCATTCTATGAGCAGCAGGGGCTTTCTCGTCCGGATGGGCTGCAAAACCAGGAAGAATACTTTGGCGAATACTCCCGAACGTCCTTGTACGCCTTTGAAGCCATCCTTCAGCAGACGGAACATGAAGCTGTGCAAAACATGGTCTGGAAACCCCTGGAAGCAGAAAAGCTGGACTGGCTTTATTCCGGCAATCATGAGGAGGATTTGGAGCGCGGATGTATCGGTCATCTGCGCGGCGACTTTGGCCATAGCGGAAAGGAATTTTGGACTGGCTGGTTTGATCATCAGCCGGACCTGAAGAACAAAGCCTTTCAGGATGAGCTTCAGGATGTGGTCAACGGTCTGCGCAGAGAAGGTGGACTGCTCAAGGACTTTGCCAGCATGAGCAGGCAGTGCAGAAATGGTCTTCCCAATGACGCGAGCTACGGATTCCGAGGCGAATCTCACAATTATACCTATTGCCTGCGCTGTATTCCCCAGCGGGGAAACTACAATTTCTATCTTTATGCTTACGATAAAAACGCACAGCGTGAGCACGCCCGTGAAAAGGCGGCCCAAAAGGTTCACAATCAAATACCGGAGAAACCCCGGATCAAGAAAAATGAAATGGAGAGATGAAATATGTACCTGAATACACTGATGGAAAAAAAGAATATCTCCCGCGCCGAACTGAGCCGGAGAAGCTGCGTTCCTGAATCCACCCTCCGTGATATTCTCAATGGCAAGGCCCGGCTCGACCACTGCGAAGCACTGACCGTATCGTGCATCGCCGGTGTGCTGGGTACGACCGTGGAGGATCTTCTGATTAACTACTGGGATGAACCGCTGGATGAGGAAGAAAACATGGTGCGGCAGGAGCGTCACGACGACTCGTCCATGCTGGATTTCTACATGCTGGTTGACAGCACGATGAGCAAGCTGAGCGCCTGCGGTGACATGCGCTTTGTCAAAGCCATCTGTGATGATTACTGGATTGAGCGCTTTTACACGGCTGGTTTTTACCGGAGCGCGTTCTTCCTTCTGGGGCTGGTGGATCACCTGTGTAAAAAGCACCACAAGAAGCTGGTATCCCGGTTTGATGCTTATCGGGAGGAATGCCTGGACAGCTCTGTTTATTCCCTGCGTACCCTGGAAGAGGGCGACTGCGAGGAAGAAGATGATGAAGCGCAGGCATATACTGAAACCTTCGCTGTTCCTGAGCTGGCCCGGTTCAATATCTTTATGACGGAGGAAGACATCACCCCGGAAACGTGATGTCCTTTGCCTGCCGGGACAGTTGTTCCGGCAGGCTGCATTGAACCTATGACCGAGAAACAGATTATCAAAAGCATCAAAGCGCTTGCCCGTGGCGAGTGCGCAAATTACCAGAACGGAATGTGCCTGGAAACAGACCAGCGCTGCCATCTGATTAACCCAAGATATGATTCCATTCGGGATGGCATGATCGACTGCGACTACTTTTTGGAGTGCGTACTGCCCGCTGATTGGGATTTGAACGATCTGGTATCCTATGCGCTATGGTATGACGAAGCGGAGGAAGACGATCTGCCGCCTGATATGAAGCGCTGTCAGGATTGCCAGCAGCCGTTTGTTTTCACCAATAACCGGCAGCAGTTCTGTCCTGCCTGTGCCGAGAAAAGAGACAGGCAGAATGGCTATCAACGTCTGAGAAAATTCAGAGAAAAGGAACGCGAGTGAAACGCTTTAGGGGGTTGAAAGTCCTTGCAGTATAAAGCTTTTCGAGCGAAAAATAAGCCCGTTTTGGGCTCGGATGACCTGTTGGCCGTCTCTGCCCAAAACGGGCTTCTAAAGCGTTTCATCCCAACAAACAGGAGGCCATCATGACGCAATTTACCACCGAGGAACTTAACCTGATTACCCTATATGATCCCGGAAACCGCGCCGGAACGATCTATGAACTGCGGGATATGACCCGTTACCTGATGCCGGACGAAACCGATCTGCTGAAACTGACGCAGGGCGTGATTGCCAAGCTGGAAGGTATGACAGACGAAGAATTTGACGCTCTGGCAGACGAGATGGTGCCAGAGTATTTGGCCGGCTTCTGGGATGAAGATTCGGCAAACAGCACGTATTCGCACTTATGGATGGATGAGGTCGATCCTGACGCGGAGATCGAATGACGGAGGGAGGAATACACATGCCCGATAAGGCGCAAATCTATGCGCAGATGGCAGATGATACTGCCCGTAAAATTACCGGGGATTATCTGGACTGGGCCACTTTTCTGGCCACTTCCTCACGGCTGTACAAATATCCCTTTCACGACCAGCTCCTCATTTATGCCCAGCGGCCGGATGCCACTGCCTGCGCTTCCTATGATCTCTGGAATGATACAATGCGGCGGTATGTGCGCCGTGGTTCAAAGGGTATTGCCCTGCTGACGCCAAGCGCCTCCGGCATGAGCCTGCGGTATGTCTTTGATGTGTCAGATACAGGCACCCGGCAAAATTCCAGAAATGTAGAACCCTGGGCGCTTTCCGATGAGACGGAAATGCCGGTTCGACAGATGCTGGAAGACCAGTATTATGCCGATGCTTCTACAGGACTGATCCAGCAGATCGATCAGATCGCCCAGCAGCAGGCGCTGGCCTATTGGCGTGATCACGCACGTGACATCCGCGACAGCGTGGACAGCTCGGCGTTAATGGATTATGATGATTTCAGCATCGGAGCTTCCTTCCGGAAGGCCGCTGCCGCCAGCATCTCCTACAGCATCCAAACCCGGTGCGGCTTGGAACCTGAGCTGTTCCGGGAGGATTTCACAGAGGTGCTGGACTGGAACACACCCGCCACCGTCGCAGAACTGGGCAAGGCTGTCAGCGAAATCAGCGGGCAGATCCTGCGACAGATTGAAACGACTGTCAGAACTGCTGAAAGGAGTATGAACCATGAGCGAACTGAATTACAAGAGGAACGGAGACTATCTGCTGCCGGACATGGGCCTGACCGAAGCGGAGCGCAAGCCCCTGGGCAAGTACGGGATCATGAGGCAGCAGTACCTGGAGAAGAACCGTCCGGGCCTGTACACCCGGCTGATCCTCAGCGGCAGGCTGATGGAGCATCTCCAGGAGATCGACGAGACGGCGCACAGCAGGCTGGAGAACCTGATGAGCCTGCTGACGAAGCAGCAGGGCGTGACGGAGGAACTGAAAGCCAGGGATCAGATGGCCTGGGTCGGAGCGATGAACAACCTCAAGAGCCAAGCCGAGGAAATGATCCTGACGGAACTGATCTACGCCTGACCTACGCGGAACCGGATTCGGTTCAGATTGGCTTCGAGATCCCAACTGAAGAGGAACAGATTGAAGCGATTGACCGGCAAGGCCAGGAACCGGAAGTACCCACCATACAACCCCATGCAGAGGCAAAGCCCTCTGCATTTTCTGTTTCTGACGAAGAAATAGATCATGTTCTCCGGCGAGGTTCAGGCTTTGCCGGTGGACGGCTTCGGATTGCCGCCCTGTATGACAGCCATCCCACGCCCAAGGAAGCGCAGGATTTCCTGAAGGAAGAATACGGCATCGGCGGCCACAGCCACACCTATCTGGATGGCACATCCGGCTTTGTGGACTACAACAGCAAGGGCCTCCGGCTGACCCGTGGAGGGTTCCGGGAGGAAATGCGGCTTCGCTGGCCCGCCGTGGAGCAGCATATCCGCAGAATGGTGGAAGAAGGCACCTACTTGTCAGCGGATGAAAAGACGCATTTTGATGAGATGATGCGTGACATGGCAGGAAATGAAATCCCCGTTCCGATCCCAAGAGCGCAGTTTCCGCCCACGAGTGTTGAATCAATTCAGGGCGAGACACTGACAGAAGAAGCAGACAGCAAGTATAAGCTGGGATTTGGCCATATGGGAAATGGCATGACTGTTTGGAACAGCTTGGCTTACGAGAATGGAGATTACAAAATCGTGGCCCATATTGCGCCTGATCGTACAGTTACATTCTACGACGATGAAATGCCTGAAAGCATCAGGGCACAGATTATCCATGAAGCTGAAACGGCAAATCCCAGCATCTCCGCAACACAGGATGCGCCTGTCTTTTCGACGCCCCCTCGCGAGATCAATCCTCCGCTTCAGGAAGAGGGGGCTCCAGACGCAATAATTTCCAATGCGGAAGAAGCGTCACTCTCGGCATCGGAACAAGCTGACGATGAACCTATCACCATGCCTCTGCCGATGGAAGCCGCAGCCGAATACAATGAGCTGAAAGCACAGCATCCTGATGCGATCATTGGTTTTGAGCAGCATGGACACTATGAGTTTTATGGAGAGGATGCAAAAGCTGCCGCGCTGATTCTGAATGCAAAGCTGCTCACAAAACAGATCCCGGGCGGACAAGTGGAAGTGACCGGGTTCCCTGCCGAACACTGGCAGCGTTACTTCAGGGCTTTGTGGAGCAACGGAAACGATGTATTCCTAGCCGGTGAACAGCCAGACGGGACTCACGAGGAAACCAAGTATCTTCGGAAAGAAGATTACATTCCTCTGAACGCCAAATTGCATATCAGCGGCAGGGAATTTCGGGTAGAAAGCGTTGATTTTCAATTCCGCACGGTCAGCCTTCAGGATATGACTATGCTGCGGGAAGCCAATTACCCGATATTCCGGCAAATGTCGATTGCGGAAGTCCGTAATTATCTGGAGGATGAAATTGATTTCCCTCTCTCCTTTGATACAGAATCGCAGCCCGTTGAAGACATGGAAAAGGATTCTCTGGATGCTGCTTCTATAGAGACGCAGGACACGGCGGCAAAGGAAGTTTCCGATCAACAGGATGCTATTCCTCCTCTGCGTCCGGGTGAGCGGCTTATTCCTGCGCATGACGGGATTCCTGCCATGAGGGAGGTTGTAATCGATCTAACGTCAAGAAACTTGGAAGAACCCGTTTCAGCTCAGGAAGCAACCCTCCTTGATGCGGAAGTAACTCCTGTTTTTCATACGCAAAACGGTACTTCTTATCGTGTTGGAGACGAATTTGAGTCGAAAAGCAGTTACGGCGATATTGTCCGGATGAAGATCGAACGCATTGAAGGTGGCTCGGTATGGCTTTCAACACCTGCACGTACACAAGATAATCCTTATGATATATACCAATCTGTGTTTGAAAAATATATTGATGCAGGCCGTTTTGAACAGATTCAACCGGAGGCTCCTTTTGAGCCAACAGTTCAAGCTGAATCAGAAGCATCTGCCACTTTCGGCCCCGATTCTGCTGTAAACAACTATCGTATTACGGATGATCACTTGGGCGAAGGTGGTCAGAAAACCAAGTTTGAAAACAATATGCGAGCCATTCGCACTCTGAAAACGCTGGAAAAGGAACACCGACCGGCATCTCCTGAAGATCAGGAGGTGCTTTCTCAATATGTGGGCTGGGGCGGCATCCCGCAGGCGTTTGATGAACGAAACGCAGCATGGACTGATGAGTATCGGGAGCTGAAAACTGCGCTGACACCCGAAGAGTACGAAATGGCGCGTGCTTCCACCCTGAACGCTCATTACACATCCCCAACCGTGATCAGGGCGGTCTATTCCGCTGTGGAGCAGATGGGCTTTCATTCCGGAAACATCCTGGAGCCTTCCTGCGGCGTTGGCAATTTCTTCGGACTATTGCCGGAAAGCATGGAAGGCAGTCGTTTGTACGGCGTGGAGCTGGACAGCATCACCGGTCGGATCGCGCAATGCCTCTACCCGCAGGCCAACATTGAAGTGACTGGCTTTGAAAAGACAGATCGGAAAGACTTTTTTGACCTGGCCATAGGCAACGTGCCGTTTGGTGCATATAAGGTCTCTGATCGTCAATTCGACCGCTACAATTTCCTGATCCACGATTACTTCTTTGCAAAGGCTCTGGATCAGGTAAGGCCCGGCGGTATTGTGGCTTTCATTACCTCAAAGGGCACCATGGATAAGCAATCCCCAGAGGTTAGGAATTACATTGCCCAGCGGGCAGAACTGCTTGGGGCAATTCGTCTGCCGAATACGGCATTCAAGGCAAATGCCGGTACAGAGGTCACTTCGGATATTATTTTCCTTCAAAAGCGCGACCGTGCCATTGATATAGAACCGGACTGGGTACATCTGGGCCAGACGGAGGACGGCGTACCCGTCAACAGCTATTTTGCCGATCACCCTGATATGATCCTCGGCAAAATGGTTTGGGATGATTCTATGTATGGAGCACATCAGGAAACGGCTTGTCAGCCTCTGGAGGGGGCAGATCTGGCCCAGCAGCTGGCGGAGGCTGTTACGAAGATTTCCGGCACTTATCGGGAAGAAGAACTGCCTGAGCTTGCCGAAGGGGAAGCCATCCGGGACAGCATCCCTGCCGATCCCAATGTGCGGAATTATTCCTACACCGTTGTTGATGACAAGGTGTATTACCGGGAAAACTCCGCTATGGTGCATCCTGACCTGAATGCCACAGCAGAGGCGCGCATCAAGGGCATGGTAGCTCTCCGGGATTGTGTGCACCGCCTGATGGATGCGCAGCTTCAGGAATCCGACGATTATACGATTCATGAGCTTCAGGCTGAGCTGAATACCCTGTATGACAGCTTTACCGCAAAATACGGGCTGATCAACAGCAGGCCCAACGCGCAGGCTTTCTCTGACGATTCCTCGTATTATCTGCTTTCCTCCCTGGAAATCCTGACGGAGAATGGAGAACTGGAACGCAAAGCGGATATGTTCACCAAGAGAACGATCCGACAGCAGCACACCGTCGATCATGTGGATACCGCTGTGGAAGCGCTGGCCGTTTCCATTGCGGAAAAGGCCGCTGTGGATCTGCCTTACATGGCGGAACTGACGGGAAAGAGTGAAGATGAAATTGCCTCTGACCTGACAGGCGTGATCTTCCGCCTGCCTGCCCCGGTGGATGATGAAGGAAAACCGAAATACGTTACCGCGGATGAATACCTTTCTGGGAACGTGCGGCAGAAGCTGCGCGACGCCCGTGCCGCAGCGGATATTTCGCCCATCTTTGAGCCGAACGTGAAGGCGCTGGAAAAGGCGCAGCCCAAGGATCTGGATGCATCCGAGATCGACGTGCGGCTGGGTGCCACCTGGGTGGATAAGGAATACATCCAGCAGTTCATGAACGAACTGTTTGAGGTACCTCTTTACCAGCGGCGCGCGGTACAGGTGCAGTATTCCAATTTCACATCCGAATGGCGCATTACCGGCAAGACCAGTCTTTCCTACAACAACGTTGCCAATAACCTGACTTACGGCACTGACCGGGCCAGCGGTCTGCGCATTCTGGAAGACACCCTGAATCTCCGGGATGTCCGTATCTATGACACCATTGAGGATGCAGACGGCAAGGAAAAGCGTGTCCTGAACCAGAAAGCGACTACGCTTGCGCAGCAGAAGCAGCAGGCAATTAAGGATGCTTTCCGGGACTGGGTGTGGAAAGACCCTGACCGGCGTGAAGCTCTCGTCAAAACGTACAATGAGCTGTTCAACAGTATTCGCCCTCGTGAGTACGATGGGCAGCACATTTCATTCTCTGGCATGAACCCAGAGATCACGCTCAGAGAGCATCAGCGGAATGCGATTGCTCATACCCTCTACGGCGGGAATACACTGCTGGCCCACGTGGTGGGCGCAGGTAAGACCTATGAAATGGTTGCTTCCGCCATGGAGAGCAAGCGCCTGGGTCTGTGCAGCAAATCTATGTTCGTGGTGCCCAATCACCTGACGGAACAGTGGGCCTCTGAATTCCTTCGGCTTTATCCGTCCGCCAAAATCCTGGTGACAACCAAAAAGGATTTTGAGAAGAACAACCGCCGGCGCTTCTGTTCCCGGATTGCAACTGGTGACTATGATGCCATCATTATAGGTCACTCGCAGTTTGAGAAGATCCCCATGTCGAAGGCTCGGCAGGAGAATCTTTTGCAGGAGCAGATCGAGGAGATCACCCAGGGCATTCAGGAACTGAAATTCATGCGTGGGGAGCAATTCTCGATCAAACAGATGGAGCGCACCAAAAAGCAACTGGAAGGCCGCCTGCGAAAATTGCAGGCTGAAGAGCGGAAGGACGATGTTGTTACCTTTGAGGAATTGGGCGTGGATCGGCTCTTTGTGGATGAAGCGCACAGCTATAAAAACCTCTTTTTGACAACGAAAATGCGGAACGTCGCGGGACTTTCCACCAGCGAGGCACAGAAATCGACGGATATGTTCCTGAAATGCCGTTATATGGACGAGCTGACCGGCGGGCGTGGCATCGTGTTTGCCACCGGCACGCCCATCAGCAATAGCATGACGGAAATGTACACTATGCAGCGGTATCTGCAATACGGCACCCTGCGAAGAAACAACATGACCCACTTCGATTCCTGGGCATCTACCTTCGGTGAAACCACCACGGCGATAGAACTTGCACCCGAGGGAACGGGCTATCGGGCGCGCACACGGTTCAGCAAGTTCTTTAACCTTCCTGAGTTGATGACCATGTTCAAGGAAGTGGCAGACATTAAAACTGCCGATCAGCTCAATCTGCCTACGCCTACGCCGCACTATGAAACCGTCGTTGTACAGCCCACGGAAATCCAGAAGGCCATGGTGCAGAGTTTGTCGGAGCGTGCTGGAAAGGTACACTCCGGAAGCGTTGATCCGAGGGTCGATAACATGCTGAAAATTACCAGCGATGGACGGAAGCTGGGTTTGGATCAGCGCCTGATCAATCCGCTGCTGCCGGATGATCCCAGCAGCAAGGTCAACTCCTGCATCAATAACATCTTCCGTATCTGGCAGGACGGCGCAGACGACCGGCTGACGCAGTTGGTCTTCTGTGATATAAGCACGCCCAAAGGCATGGAAAGGACTGCTGCGCAGCAGGCAGAGCAGCTGGAACCTTCCGATGCACCCAAGGAAGAGGACGAAATGCCGCAGCTGGAGCCGGTCGATGATCTGACAGAGTTGGCCGGGGTATCCAGCAACGCGGTCGAAAGCAATTTCAATGTGTATGAGGATATCCGCAGCAAGCTGATCGCCCGCGGCGTGCCTCCCGAAGAAATTGCTTTTATTCACGACGCCAACACAGAGGTCAAAAAGAAAGAACTGTTTGCCAAGGTTCGTGCCGGCCAGGTGCGTGTGCTCATCGGCAGCACCGCCAAGATGGGCGCAGGTACCAACTGTCAGGATCGGCTGATTGCCCTGCATGATCTCGACTGTCCCTGGCGGCCTGGTGATCTGGAGCAGCGCTCCGGTCGAATCATCCGGCAGGGCAACATGAATCCGGATGTACAGATCTACCGCTATGCCACAGAGGGAACCTTCGATTCGTACCTCTGGCAGACGGTGGAGAATAAGCAGAAGTTCATCAGCCAGATCATGACCAGCAAAAGCCCCGTCCGTTCCTGCGAGGATATTGATGAAGCAGCTCTGTCTTACGCAGAAATCAAAGCCTTGTGCGCCGGTGATCCTGCTATCAAGGAAAAGATGGATCTGGATGTGGATGTGGCGCGTCTGCGTCTGATGAAAGCAGATCATCAGAGCCAGCAATACCGCCTGGAAGACCGGCTGCTGAAATACTTCCCGCAGGAGATTGAACGGAATAAAGGCTATATCCGTGGCTTTGAACAGGATCAGGCAAGAGTTACTGCCCATCCGCTTCCGGAAAAGGATTTTGTTGGCATTACCATCCTGGGAAAAGACTATGCCGATAAAGAAAAAGCGGGCGAAGCAATCCTGGCTGCCTGCAAGTCCGTCAAGAACGATCAGGAGCTTGGCATTGGCGAATACCGAGGATTTCTAATGTACCTGATGTTTAATCCCATCGGCAATCAATATATTCTGACCTTAAAAGGTGAAATGTCCCATCCGGTGGAGTTGGGCGCTGATCCACGAGGCAATCTCACGAGGATCGACAACGCACTGGCCGGTATTCCTCGCAGGCAGCAGAACGTGGAAAACAAGCTGAATGATCTGAAACAGCAGATGGCCACCGCCAAAGCCGAGCTGGGCAAGCCCTTCCCACAGGAGGAAGAGCTGCGCACCAAGAGCGCACGTCTGGCAGAACTGGATGAAAAGCTGAATCTGGATCATCCTTCTGCGCAGGCTGAAAAGAAAAAGCCGGAACAGGAGCGGTGATGTAGATGACGCTTTATGAAACGGTAAAATCCAATGTGACAACGCTTCAGGCCGCAGAGCGCTACGGTCTGAAGGTGAGTCACAGCGGCATGTGCAAGTGCCCCTTTCATAACGACAAGAATCCGAGCATGAAAGTGGACAAGCGATTTCACTGCTTCGGCTGCCAGGCGGATGGTGATGTCATCAATTTCACCAGCCGTCTTTTTGGTCTTACGCCAAAGGCGGCTGCGCTGAAACTTGCAAACGATTTTGGCATTCAGCATGATCCACAGCAGGTTAATGCTGCCATCAGGAAGCCGCGAATGATTAGCGAAAAGGAAATCTTTGAGCATAAGGTTTCCTATTGTTATCAGGAGCTTGTGAACTATCGGAACCTGCTGGTGCAGTGGCAGCAGCAGTATGCGCCAATGTCTCCCGATGAAGAATGGCATCCGCTGTTTATATATGCCGTACACACTCTGGAGACCGTTGAACAGGAACTGGATACGCTGCTGTCCGGTTCAGATTATGAGAAGCGGGAATTAGTTTCAGACCATCTGAGGAAAAAGAAAAATCACAGGGAGGATTACCTAATGGAACCAACTGTTAATGTGCCGGTGTATCCGGAATCCGCAGCTCATGCACGGAAATTCGGGGAACTGGAACAGTATCGGAAATCGCATTTTGCCAATATCGACTGTAAAAAGGATATTGAGCAAGCAATCTCAGAAAACTTTGACGGCTTCCGTCTGAACAAACGGGCCGCCGAAGAGATCATTGCAAAGTATGGACCTGAGCGCGTCAGCACAGTGCTGGCGGCAACGGTGCAGGTAAAAGAATGGGATGGCCGTTTCTCGGCGGCCAACAAAGACTGGGCTTTTACTTTTGATTTTCCTGATGCCCAGAATGATCTTGGCTTTGATCGGCGCGACAGCTATGCTGTGACTTCACATCCTGCTGTGCTGGATGGCTTTATCAATCAGGTGCGGCAGGATATTGAGGCCATGGAGCATCGGTCGGAAGATGAACGGAAATTTGCTGTCCTGCTGACGGATACGCAGGAAATCAAAATTGTCGAATGTGATCCGCAGGAAGAAATGTTCGGAATCGCAAGAGGACTGATTGGCTGCGAATGGATTGAACTGGTGGAAGCAACACCATTAGCGGAGCAGGGTTATCTGCTGCTGATTGATGACGAAGGAAAAATGAGAAGCGGAGAAATTCCTATCAACTGTATCGCCAGTGATCTGTATGCTTCTGATCAGCATGGTGATCCCATTGTCGGCAATACAATGATCGTGCGGGCAGCGGATGAAAAGCTGGAGTTGCTGACTGCCTCTGAAGCAAAGCATTTGGCTGACGATCTGGTGAAAAGCCGTGACAAAGCGATTGAAAAAATCTCACGCGCCTTTGGCCTGCTCCCCAAGCAGAAGACGGAGCCGGAATTCGTGTCAGCATCCCGGCGACAGCCTTGCAAGAAAAACGACATGGAGCGATAATCAAAGTGGAAGAGGAAAGAAGGCTGATTCACCAGGGGTTCATGACAACGCCGTCTGAGGATGCGTTGATCCAGAAGAAGATGAAAACCTTCGGTCTACGGAAGAAATCAGCGTTTTTTCGAGCCATGGTGCTGAATGGATATCTCCTGAAGCTCGACCTTCCAGAAATCCGTGAGCTGCTTCGTCTGATGAAAAACCTGACCAACAATGTCAATCAGATGGCGAAACGGCTGAATGAGCAGGGTAACATCTATGAGACTGAAATGGATGGCATCCAGCAGCGGATGGATGAGCTCTGGGATGCAATGAACCAGATCCTTACCAAACTGGAAGGATCAAAAGAATAGGAGGCTGTTGCAATGTTGAAGCTCATCATGAAAATCGTCCTGACGCCCTTTATGCTGGCTGCACGCCTGATGCTGGGCCTGGCAGCCTTCATCACTTCCATCGCATCAACCATTATCGGCCTGACAGTAACGGTGTTTCTCCTGCTGGGCGTAGTCGAATTCACAATCGGCTATTGGCAAAATGGGATCGCATTCATGGTGCTGGCGCTGCTCGCAAGTCCCATCGGTTTGCCTGCTCTGGCCAACTTTCTGCTGAACAGAATGGATCATATTCTCGGTTTCTTTGAAGGCCTGCTTTGCTGAACAGCCATCATCAATCGCGGCGGTTTGTGTGCAAGATCACAGATCGCCGCTTTTCTTTTTGGAGGGAAACCAATGGCAACCACCCGCATTATTCCAATGCACATTAACAAAGGCAAAACAATTTCCCAGTGTATGAAGGCCAGGATTGATTATGTCAAGAATCCGGACAAAACAGAAGACGGCACCCTGATTTCTTCCTATGAGTGTACGCCGGAAAGTGCTGACCATGAATTTGTGTTAGCCAGAAATGAATATATGTCGTTGGTCGGAAAGCAAAATCCCAACGAGGTGATTGCCTACCAGCTGCGCCAATCCTTCAAGCCTGGTGAAGTGACGGCAGAGGAAGCCAATCAGATAGGATACCAACTTGCCTCACGGTTACTGGGCGGAGATCACGCTTTTCTTGTCGCAACACATACTGACAAAAAGCACGTTCATAATCATATAGTATTTTGCGCTACTTCCCTGGACTGCACGCACAAGTTTCGCAACCGATGGAATTCCAGCAGACTGGTGGCGGAGATCAGCGATGAACTATGCCGGGAACATTACCTGTCCGTGATCGAAAACCCGCAGAACAAAACTGTCTCATACGATAAATGGCAAGGAGATCATAAGGAGCTGACTCAGCGGGATTCGCTGAAAATGATCATTGATGCTGCGCTCAGATTGCAGCCGGATGGTTTTGATGCGCTGATGCAATTGATGGAGGAAGCAGGCTGCCTGATCAAGCAAGGTGCTCACATCAGCATTCGTCCACCGGAAGGAAAACGATACATCCGCCTGGACAGCCTCGGCGCTGAATACAGCGAAGCATCCCTGCGGCAATCGCTGGACGGGAAGCATATCCATATTCCGAAGGTTCCGCGTCGTGACTATACACCCAGCCAGGTTAAGCGGCTGATCGACATTGAAGCCAAGCTGCGCTCGGGAAAAGGAAAAGGCTATATGGTCTGGGCCGAGCGAAATAATATCGACGCCAAAGCTCAATCTATCATATATTTGAAAGAGCATCAGATCAGTTCCCTGGATGAACTGGAAGCTCAGATCATGGTATTTCGTTCTGAACGGAACGCACTTCATGCTTCCATTCGTGAGAAGCAGAATCGAATGAAAGAGATCAATCAGCAGCGTCAGGCAATCCGTGATTACCGGCGAACGAAGGAGATTTATACGCAGTATAAGGATTCTGGGTGGTCGGTAAAATTCTACAATGAGCATCGTGACGAAATCGAAGCACATAGGAAGGCCCAGGCTGTTTATACGGTAGCCGAAGGAAAGCTGCCAACCCTGAAGGAATTATCAGCGGAATATGACGCGCTCCGCGAGCACAAAAAGAAGGACGAGCTCGCCCTGGAAGAGCTGAAACCGCAGCTTGCGACTCTCAATCATATCAAATATAATTGTGATATTCTGATGCGGGATGTTCTCCCGGAAGAAAAATATCATACCCGCAGCGAACGGGAAGAACGCTAAGAAAACCCCTGCACGGAAGGAAAATGTCAAAAGAACATTTCCCTGTGCAGGGGCTTTTCTTTTTTTGGGGGCTTTATGGAATCACGCTGGATGAAACAGGAAACCTATATAACCACAGAGCTATGCTCTGGTTTTCAGGGGTTTGGGGGCGGAGCCAACCAACAAGCTTTTTGCAATTCTGCAAGAATGGCATTGCTTGCCAGTATCATCTTGGACTATGGATTACCAGCTCAAAAACTATTTGGCGCGAAAAACTGCCATGTTATTCTGGTATAGAGAGTTAGTGTGTGATATAATTCGAGTATCCTGCTGATTCTTTGCGCTCATATGATCAGAGGAATCAAAAGAGAAATCAAAGAAGCCCATAGTCCCTGAATTCGCGTGTTGGAGTTGAACTGGCCATGACTGACAGGATACCTAATGCTGAGCAGCAAGCCGTCATTGATGAACTTGATCAGAACATCATTCTCTTCGCAAGTGCTGGTACAGGGAAGACATTTACTGTTGCAAAGCGGGTATGCAACATCATTGAAAGCCGTCGAGCACAACCCGAAGAGATACTCTGCCTTACATTTACGATCAAAGCCGCCAACGAGATGAAGGACGACATCCTTCACTATGTGGGTGACGAAGCAAAGAGAGTCACAACACGAACTATCCATAGTTTTGCCTATCAAATCCTGAAAGAGGAAAGCACGCGAAATCCTGACTCATACTCCCTTCCAGATGTGATGGATGACGTGGACGAAGAAGATACCCTCCGTGTATTACTCATTTCCATGGGCTTGGACGAGCGTGCAGTGATCTTCACAGGAAACGCAGTACCCACAAATTTCATAGGAGAACTCAAGCGCCATCGTGAAATGCTCGACCGCTATACAGACGATGAGGAAGGCGACTTTAGTTTTGTTTATCATGATCTGAAAGAAAACCATCCTGATCTCTTTACGAAAATCACTACGTTTTACAGCTACGCACGTCGTAATGAATGCACTGATCCTGAATTTCTTCGATTGATGGACACCTCCGTTGGTGAGTTTGTCCGTAGGTACAATGACACATTGAGGAAATCCAACCTTCTCGATTTTGACGATTTGATCTGCCTGACACACAAGCTTTTCAAATCCGATCAGGCAAGAGAGTACTGGAGAACCAAGTACAAGTACATTTTCATTGATGAGATGCAGGATACAACGATGAACCCGGGAACCCCATTAACGATTGTGAATCGGGTTCAAAATGACCTCAGGTGGGTTCATCGTTAAAAGGTATTTGTGAGCACATAAAAAAGCGCCTCCGAAGAGACGCTCATAGGCGGAATTTGCATAGAATTTCAGCTGTGTTTTCCTCCGATTTTGCCTTTCGTCACAACTTCTTGCAGGTATACTCATCGTACAGCACGCAGCCGTCGCCGATGGTCAGCTTGAGCATACCGCTTTTCCGGCCGAACTCATTTTCGCCGAGGGGATAGAGACGGAAGCTGAATTCGCCGTATTCATCGCTGACCGCCCTGGCATAAAGCTCGCCATCCTGCAGCCAAACCTCGTCGATGAAGAAATTCTCATCTTCGGGGTGTTCGTATTTCCCGCAGAAGCCTTCCCACTTGGATTTGTCCGGGTCTTTGACTGCAATCTCCTCAATGGTCCGTATGGGCTCCGGCTCCTTGTCCGCCGCAATGGCCCGCAGACCGTTCCATGCGCCCATCCCGGCTCTATAGTCCCACGGGTCGCGGCTGAAGAGCATGACAAGCACCCGGTCGGCATCGATCCAGCGCTCAAACCAGGTGATGACGCCCGGCATACCGCCGCTGTGACTGACGATCAGCCCGGACTTCTCATCACGGCCGACGCCCCAGCCAAAGCCATAGCCCAGCCCCTCATCCTCATCGTAAACGGCATCCTCACCGCTGTTGAGTTTAGCGGGGGTGTACATGAGCTGCTGCTCCTCCAGGGTCAACACAGTTCCATCGCGCAGCGTCCTGTCCCAAGCGAACATATCAAAGATCGTCGTGTATACATAGTCGTCGCCGTTCAGCCCGTCAAAGGCGGCTACCTCGCTGACCTTGACAGAGTCCATGTCGGCCACATACCGGCCGTTTTCAATGACCGACGCGCGGGCGTAATTCTCAAAGTGAACGCCGTCCCTGCGGATATGGCAGCAGCAGGTGGAGCTCATGCCGGCAGGTTCAAAGATGTTCTTTTGCAGAAACGCTTCATAGGGAACGCCGGAGAGCCGCTCCACCAGCAGAGCCAGCAGATTGTAGCCTGTGTTGGAGTATTCCAGCTTTTCGCCCGGGGCGAAAGAGGGCTTCAGTTCGGTTTCGCAAAGGAAACGAATGATCTCATCGTTGCCCGGGACCCTGTGCTCTTCCTTCCAGATGTTGATGAACCAGTCCGCGTCGTCAAAGTAATCGGGCACGCCGCCGGTGTGGGTGAGCAGGTGACGGACCGTTACGCCCTCGTAGGCGGTGAGCTCCGGGAAGTACTTTGTGATCTTGTCCTCCAGACACAGAAGGCCTTCTCTGAGCAGCAGCATGACAGCGGTTGCCGTGAACTGTTTGCTGACAGAAGCAAGCTGGAAGATCGTATCCTCCTGGATCGGCAGCGTGTTGTCCGGATCCCGGAAACCCATGGCGCCTTTCGAGACGATTTCGCCGTGCTCGGCGTAGAGCCATGCCCCGTTGAAGCCGCCTTTTTCGTGCGCCTCGCGGGCAAGGCTTTCCATCAAGGTTTTCTTATCCATGACTGTTTTCTCCTTAATCTTTCGCGTTCCTGTATATCTCGCAGGCGATGTCATCCATCGCTTTGTCAGCTGCTTCCGTGACATTGTTGTACATCACGGCGACGCAGATGTCTTTCTTTCTGGAGAAAACCCAGCTCGTCAGAAAGCCCCAGTTCTCTCCGCCGTGACCGGCAACGCTGTCTTTCCGGGCTTCCGACTCCCAGACGTTGAGGCAAAGCCCGTAGTCATCCATGATCGGCGTCATCATGCGCCGAGCCGTCTTCTTTTTGAGGAAGCCGCCCCTGCGATAGCTTCTGGAAAGCGCAATGCCGATCTTTACCAGCTCCGTGGGTGTGGTCCAAAGGCCCGCAGCTGCGTGCTCCGGATAGTAATGATAGCCGTGGGCCGGGTCCTCCTTCTGCGCCAGCCGGAAGCCGAAGGCGGCATTGGCAACCAGTTCCTCGTCCAGTGGCTGGAAGAAGCCGGTGCGTTTCAGTTCCAGCGGCTCGGCGACCTCCTTTTTAAACGCCTCCCGCAGGGTCGTGCCAGTGATGCGCTCAAAGGCGAGCTGCGCCAGCGTGATGCCGCCACCGGAATACATGTGCTGCTTGCCATAAGGCCTGATCCTGCGGAGCCTGGGCGTGTTGCCCTTTCCGTCCAGTACGTCCTCCAGCGAAAGCGGTTCGTGATTTGCCGGGTAGCCGGGAAAACCGTGCACGTTATAGCCCGCCGTGTGACTGAGCAGCGCGGCAAAGGTCACCGGGCCCTTCTTGACGAATTCCGGCACGACGCCTGAAATGTCCGCGTCCAGGTCGATTTTGCCTTTGTCGACATACCGCAGCAGCGTCAGGGCGAACATGGGCTTCGACACGGAGCCCGCCTGAAACAGCATGTCCGGGTTTACCGGATAGTCTTCGCCGTAGGGGAAGGTCATATGAGGAAAAGGGATACGAAAACACGATACAGTATTCGCTATCTTGAAAAATGATAACTTTCTGATAACTCTCTCCGCACCCGCTTCCAATATGCGCTTCCTGACGGTAAACTTTGTCTGCCGAAAGGAGGCGCATTTTGTTATGGATCAAAGTATTCTTCTACAGATTTACAGAGGGGAGTACGCCCCATACAGGAGAAAGGATCAGAATTCTTCCGGCTACGACAAGCTTATGGCGCTGCAGGAAGAAAACTGGCCGCCTTACCCGAAGAAAAGCGGCCATTGATGGATTCTGTTCAGGATGAAATAAACACGCTTCTGATGGATGAAGGCGAGTCAGCTTTTATCGAGGGCGTCACATTCGGCGTCCGGCTGATGATGGAAGTGGGCGAGGCATGAGATATTGACGTCATGAATCAAGAACGAGCTTCTTCACGGGTTCTTCCCGTCAAACAGCACGATGATAAGATCCACCTTCGTTCGCTGTCTGCGGCCGCTTTACAAAGCGCTAACAATATTTGAGAGCCTTCAGATAGCTTTGGATCGTTTGAACCGCTCCATCAACGCCCACGCGTCCCTTGTTCAGGCACAGATCATAGCAGTTGGCATCGCCCCATGTCTGATCGGTGTAGTAGCGGTAATAACTGGCACGGTTTTTATCTTCATCTTTGATACTCTTTTTGGCTTGTTCCTCAGTTACATCGCCATGCTCCATCAAGGCTCGGATACGGCTTGGCAGATCTGCAGTGATAAAGACTCTCACGAGGTCGCTGCGCTTTCTCAGCACATAGTCCGCGCAACGTCCGATAAAGACCGCGTCTCCCTCGTCGGCAAGGTTCCGTATTGCTTCAAACTGCGCCTCGGCAATCTTCCGATCCAACTGATAGCTCTCTCCCGATCCGAAAAAATGCGGACCGGACACAAAAATGGACGAGACATGTTTTTCATCATAAGAGCGGATGACGTCTGCACTGAAATGGGAATCCCGTGCCGTGCGGTCAATAATTTCCTTGCTGTAGCAAGGGATTGACAGCTTATCTGCAAGACGCTGAGCAACCAAAAGGCCATCGCTGCCGTGTTGTCTTCCAATCGTAATAATCATTACTCTCCTCCAGGCGTTTTTACACTGATAGAATAGCACCTGTCGTCTCTCTTTTCAAGTCCTTTTTGCTTTCCTATGGAAAAGGCGCTTCTCCGTTCCCATAGTTGAGTGCCTCCATTCCACGCCGGTCTTTCGTGCTATCAATCAAGATATTAGAGTTTTTGTGCTTCCTATCAATATTTTATATAGGTTTTCACGCAATGTTGTGCCATTTTTGCTAATGTCTATTGTCGATCCATCATTTCATAGTTGCCTATAAGAATACCTGATAACCCATTTTGTAACTTTAATTTGCACTCCACTGTTCAAGCTCATATAATGTCATCATTCATTCGATTAGTGGGTGATGATCATATGCGTGAATTATTCAAGCAATGCGCAAAATACTCCGTTCGTTTCTACTCACCGGATGAGAGATTGCAAATTGCAACGAAAATCTGTAATTGTCCCCCGCAGTATCTGCCCTGCGATCTTCTTCGTGCGGTAAAGAAGCAAAACGGAACCTTCGCTTTGCTTGTTGCAAATGTGATACTGTTCGGCTGGTGCTTTGCAGCGGCGCTCCTGCTGGATATGTATTCCACGCATCTCGTAATTTATGGTGATGTTTTGGGATTCTTTTGCTGTATAGCCGCGTTCTGCCTATGTCGGGATAACTGGTACCGTACGATGTTAAAGCTTTGCTATCTCGTTTATTCGTTTATTTGTGGTGACTCATGGTTTATTACGGCATGTTTCATGCTGGCATTTGAGTATATTACGTTTTATTATAAAATGCAAAGGGGCGAGCCGCATGCTGAATGCGAAGGAAAAGGATCTGTTTGAAAACTGCAGCGTTCCAAAGGCAATTTATAAATTAGCTTTTCCCACTGTGATCGGGCAAATCATCCTGGTCGTCTATAACATGGCGGACACCTTTTTTGTCGGTCTTGCGGGCGATGACGCCAAACTAACCGCGGTCACCGTGTGCATGCCGGCCTTTATGTTTCTCTCCGCCATTTCTAACCTGTTTGGCGTAGGAGGCGCGAGCGTTATCTCCCGTGCCCTGGGCAGAGGAGAGGAGGAACGGGTAAAAGCCGCCGCAGCCTTTTCGTTCTGGGGCTGCCTGATAACGGCGGCGCTGTATTCCGTCCTTGCGTATATTGGGAAAGACGTGTTTGCGGATCTTCTCGGCGGTACCGACCCCACCGTACATAAAAATGCAGTGGAATACCTCGTCTGTACGGTTGTGCTGGGCGGAAGCTGGACTGCCATGGGGACTTTCTTTTCTCACCTGATTCGAGCGGAGGGACGGGCGGTCCACGCAAGCGCTGGCATCATGCTCGGCGGAATATTGAACATTATACTGGACCCGCTTTTCATGTTTGTGCTTCTGCCTCCCGGAAGTGAATCGCTGGGCGCGGCCATTGCCACTGCGCTCTCCAATTTGATCACCCTGATCTATTTCATCGTCATTTTGTTCGCCATCAGGAAAAAAACGCTTCTATGCTTCCGTTTTTCCTCTTCCATGTGGTATAATCATATTCCAGGAGCAGTGCTGAGCGCGGGTTTGCCCGCCTGTATCATGACCCTGTTTGAAAACATCTCTTACGCAATACTGGATAAACTGATGTCGCTTTCCGGACTTGCCATGCAGGCGGGCGTCGGCGTCGCGAAGAAGATCAATATGCTGGCGCACTGTATCGTGCGCGGCATTGCGCAAGGCGCACTGCCCTTGATCGGCTATAACTTCGCGTCGGGAAACCGGAAGCGCATGCGGGACGCTGTACGGGTCGCTCAGATAGCCGCCGTAGGTATGGCGAGCATCTGTATGATCGGTTACCTGGTGTTCGCCAGGCAGCTTACCGGTATCTTTATTCATCACGAATCACCTTCCCTGTTATACGGGGCGGCGTTTCTCCGCATTCTATGTGTCGGTGGGCCATTTTCCGCAAGTGCCTACACCTACATTTCTTTCTTCCAGGCTACGGGTGAGGGGCGTAAGTCTTTTATTCTGGCCCTCCTGCGCAAAGGATTGATCGACATTCCTCTTATGTTCATTCTGAACCGTCTGCTGCCGACCTATGGGATCGTACTTGCAACGCCTCTGGCGGATGCGCTCTGCTGCGTCGCGGCAAACATTCTGTTTATAAACTATATCCGCAAGCTCTCCGCAGTTTCCCATCAGTTTTCATTGAGCGTGGAAACGAACTGACTCGAAAGGGGTGAACCGGTGATGGTCGATTATCGGCTTCTGTCATTATTGAAAATCGTGGAAACCGGAAGCTTTTCCAAAGCCGCCAATCAGCTCGGTCTGTCTCAGCCTGCTGTCAGCCAGCACATCAAGCAGTTGGAGGAATATTGGGATGTAAAGATCTTTGAGCATGCGCACAACCGCTTTACGCTCACATCCGAGGGGGAACTGATCGTCCGGTATGCCCAGCGGGTCGCAGCATTGTCCAACAACTTAAAACAGACGCTGAGGAACGAGCGGGAACAGATCCGCTCCCTCACGATCGGAATTACCCATACCGCTGAAAGCAGCGCCATCATTGAAGCGCTAGCGGCTTATACTGATAAGTTCGACAAATTGAACCTCAAAATCCTCACCAATACAACGGATAATCTGTATACCATGCTTAGCAGTTTTGAACTGGATTTCGCGTTTGTGGAGGGGAAGATCGCGGATTCGGCATTTCGATATATGATGCTGGACACGGATTGCCTGGTGCTTGCCGTACCGCCTACTCATAGATTGGCAAAACAGAGCATAATCAGCATCAATCAGCTAAAAAAAGAACGGTTGATATTGAGATTACCGAATTCCAATACGCGCAACCTGTTCTCAACTTCGCTTGAAAGCCAAGGTCTGCGTATAGACGACTTCAATGTGGCAATGGAAATAGACAGCATCGCCAGCATTAAGGATCTGGTACGCCGGGGCTTCGGGGTTTCCATCCTTGCAAAAAGCGCATGCATGGATGAGATAAATAAAGGAAAACTGGTTGCGCTATCCGTTGAGAATCTCAGTATGATGCGCGAGATTAACATCGTTTTTCTGCAAGGGTTTGAACACTTGGATTTTCTAAACGGTATTGTTAAGAAATACAACGAAATGCAAAGGAAATAGATGTCTGCTAAACAGGCACAAACTTTAACCTGCTTGCCATCTATTACATGTAATACTGAAAACTATCGGTTTGTAGGTGAGAACTGCACACATGGGGAGTACAAGGTGGTCGAGGTATCAAACCTCACTTGGTCGCATGGCTCAGTTGGTAGAACCCACTGGTCAAGTTATCAAACTGCCGGTTCATGAGTATCTCAAGTGACCGGCCCACTGGTAGACAAGACCGACAAGCGCAGGAAGCTGAAATAACCGAACGATTTCAGCGGATAAGGCTAAAAAG
>Ga0079305_1001464_pt1 | contig 30540 bp, 29 predicted proteins | sample LMS_cellobiose_e_FD_79183 | JGI IMG/M metagenome (GOLD analysis project Ga0079305, IMG submission 79183) | Rumen-fistulated moose microbial communities from Alaska, USA - LMS_cellobiose_enrichment | ecosystem: Host-associated > Mammals > Digestive system > Stomach > Rumen fluid ... | reverse complement strand
TTCCTCAACCTTCAGCTGCGCTTCGCCGCCGTCCGTGAGCGAAACGACAAGCCCCGCGTCGTCGCTTATGAAGTTCTCCTTCGTGCCGCGGCCGGAAAGGCCATTGGTAAACACGCCGGGGGTCTGCATGGTGACGCCGACGGTGCCCGTCAGCGTATCGGTGACGGAAAGAACGCCGCCCTCTTCCAGATAGACGTTGCTGTTTTTGGTGCCTACTGTGTTGTCCTTGACGGCCGCATCGCCGGAGACGCTGATTGTCCCGTCATGGTCGCTGTAGGTCGAAGCAAGATACACGCCGCCGCCGATCGCGCCGGCGTCATTGCCAGAGATCTCGCCGCCTGTAAAGTTGAAGGTGCCGCCGGTGATATACACGCCGCCGCCCCGGCCCAGACTGGTTCCCATAGAGGAGCCCAGCGCCTTGTTGCCGGTGATCGCGCCGTCGGACATGTTGAAGACGCCGGACTGCAGATATACGCCGCCGCCGAGACCCTCCGTGCCGAAAAAGCCGGTCTTGCCCACGCTGTTGCCGGTGATGCTGCCGCCCTCCAGATTGAAGGTGCCGCCAAGGATCTGCACACCGCCGCCGTACTGGTCGGGAAAGCCGCCGGTGATCGAGCCGCCCGCCGCGGGATCGCTGTCAATAACGGTCAGTGTGCCGGAAACTTTGATTACACTGCCGTCAAAGCCCTGCTCCGTATAGCCTCTGTCCACTGTATGACCGTTTAAGTCCAGCTTAGCGGTGACGCCGGAAGGCACGTCCAATGGATTTGCCCAGTACGGATTGTCGGGGGTCACGTCGGCGGTCAGCACGATATCTCCGCCGGCCGAGAGAGCCGCCTGCAGCTCCGTCCACGTGGAGACCTCAATGACAGCTGTACCTGCCGTATTCACAATGCGGAAGGTGTTGGCACTCGGGCTTTCCACAACAGTCGTGTAGCTCGGAATCTCATCAGCGGTGACAGAATAAGCGATCTCCTGTCCCTGCGCGTCACGGATCGGAAGATTGTCAAAGCTGAATGCCCAAAGGCCATATTCTCCCTCGCTTACCTCCTGCGAGGCCTTTTCAGCGCCGCCTGCCAACAGGCGCACCGTGATCTTTTCCGGGCGCTCGCTCTCGTTTCCGGCGTCATTCCATTCCGTCACGCCCACGACGTCGAGGGTCGTCGGCTTAATTATCACCGCAAAAGCACTGGCGTAATCTGTCTTATAATCGCCGTTATACTGCTCGTTGAAGACGTAGAGGGTGTCGCCGTCGTTATACTTTCCTTCCAGATCGACGGTGACGGTTTTGTCGTTGCCGCTTTCCGCAGCGGCCAGTCTGCCGTAATACGTAACTTCTCCGGAGCTGTTCAAGACCAGCGCCGAGATATATTCATTCGTGCCCGCAGTCGCGCCGCTGTATTTTATCGTCCAGACGTCGCCGGAGGAGCTGTCAAAGGACGCAGTAAAATCGCTGCGGGCATCATCCAGCAGCGTCAGCTTCCAGTCGGATCCGCTGTAATCTCCGACCGGCGCGAGCGCGCCTTCCCCCGCTTTGCCGCCGTTAGCGGCAGATGTGAAGAGTACAGAGTTCAGATCAATATTAAAAGCGGGGCGTACACCAACGTCACTAATGTCCACACGGTATCCATCGTCGACCACGTAGCCGCCGAAATTGACAAAAGCCACGTAGTCAGCGTTGTCACCGGGGGACCGAAGCCACCAGTCGCCACACCCGGTGCTGCTGTACGTACAGACGCCGCGAGACTTCGCATAGTCGGTATTGCCCGCCTTGCGGACATCCGTGCCGGAATAGTTATCCGTAAAGCCGAAGCCCGTAGTCATCGCCTCGGCGATGGAAAGCAGGAACAGCTTATCCGTCGTATTGTTGCCGCCCGCTGTCCCGTATTCCGGGTTGTTATCGTTAACGACGGTGACCGCCGGGATCGACGCCTGCTCGCCGGTGGTAAACGCCGTGCCGAGGAAGCTCGCGGCAGGGCTGACGCTGTAATCCGTTCCGGCCTGATTGACCGCGCTGCCGTAGCCGTTCAGCCAGGAGCGTATCGTGCTCGTCTCCCAGGTCACAGATGTACGGTTTGTGTTGTACTGCACCGCGTCCAGATTCTGGTCGGACAGCAGGAGCAAATGCCCGTCCGCGTTTTGGAGCACGCGCCACTTGATCGGGTCGGTGTTGTAGCCGCCTTGCCCGTCGTCGGACTGCTGATACGTGCCGAAATAGATATTGCTTGCCTGTGCGCCCGCGATGTTCCCGGCGGCAGGCGCCGCGCCGCTCTTGTCCACGAGCCGGATGGCTTTTCCCGTGCCAGTCGCGAACGCCGTCACCGGCAAAAGCGCCAGCAGCAGGCACAGGGTCAGCAGCAGGGACAGGCATTTTCTCGTGTTTTTCATGTTTCGTTCCTCCTTATTCCATCAGCATGGCGTCCAGCAGCTCATGGCAGTAAACGCCGAAGGATGTGCCCCCGTCCTGCCAGACGACCTTGTCGCCGTCGGCCTTCACGGTGGTGAAGACCTGGGGCGAGGCCAGCCGGGCAAAGCGGAGCGTCCGCACCCGCCGCTCCATATTGACCACGGCGGAGCTCCCGTTTCGGAACGTCAGCGCTAACCGGTAGCCCGGCAGCGGCGCGACGGATTCTAAGATGGTTTCCATGATATGCCTCCCAAAAACCATACGGATTTGCAGCTTACAACCATAGCATACACTCATCCTCAATCCTGCGCATCACCCGAAAGGGTCATATTTGCATAAAAAAGAGAGACGGCGGCCGTCTCTCTTCCGGGGATTCGTCAGCGCAGCATGTCGATGAGCTTGCTGCGCCGGTCGATATTCATTTTCTGGAACGCGATCTTCAGATGGTGCTTGACCGTGTTTTCCGAGATGAAGAGCGCTTTTGCGATCTCCGCATTGCGCAGTCCTCTGGCCGCCAGCTCGGCCACCTCGCGCTCCCGCGCCGTCAGTTCCCCGGCAAGCTCCGGCACCTCCTCCAGCATGGCGAAGATGTGGCTCTCGTCGGCCCGGGTATAGCGGATATCCAGCGCCTTGATCTCGCGGATGGTCCGGGCGTGCTTTCCCGCGATCTGCGGCATGATGAACAGCACCTGGAAATACTTGCGGAAGCAGGCGAGGAAGGTGTAGTTTTTGTCCTGCCCCGCGAGGGTCAGGGACATGTCTAGATATTCCGCCGCCTTTAAGAGCCGCCCGATGGCCATATAGCTGAGCGCAAGCCCGCAGCACATGAAGTTTCGCGTGGAGGTGGAGATCAGCCGCCTGTCCATCTGCAGCGCCGATTCCACGGAGGCGATGGCGCGCTTATACTCCTTTTTCAGCAGCAGGTCGGTGATGCGGCAGGTCTTTATCATGAAATTGGTGAAGGTGAGGTCGGAGAGGGAATCCGCCTCGCCCTGTGTCCAAAGCGCGCTGCGGCCGGTCTCCATCATGAGGCCCAGCAGATAGCCGCGCACGGTCTCCACCATGTAGTTGCCGAGGGAGGTGCCCCGCAGGAAGGCGTAGCCCTGCGCCTTGTTTTCCAGGTATTCGACTGCCTTTTGCAGCCCGGCCATGTCCGAGCGGTAAATGGCGTTTATCCCTAACAGCAGCGCCGCGCCGTAGGTGGCCGTGGCGTTCCCGGCCTGCTCGGAGAGGAAGGCCGCCTGATACGCCTGTATATCCGATTCCTCAAAGCGGCCCTGCACCGAATACGCCTCGCCGCGGTAGATCTCCGCCGCGCCCGCGCCGTGGCCGCCCGTCAGACGGTTGTAAACCTTCATCGTTTCCGCCAGCTTGTCGGCGGTCTCCAGCATCGTCCCCGGCTCGGAATAGAAGAGATACCACATGGAGGCGCAGCCGAAGAGGAAGGGCTCCTCCTTCACGAACAGCCTCGACGGGGCGTTCATCAGCGCCTCGGCTGCCTCGTACTGCGCTTTCATGGCGTCCAGGTCGGGGAAGAAGTCCAGCGCGTTCAGTAAATGCCACTCGCCGAGAAGCTGCGGGTCGCTCAAGGACTCCAAAAACCTGTATACACGCTGCATCTGCGCATGGAACGCGTCAAAGGCGCAGCCGGCGTAGAGCGCGTAGCACAATCGCAGCAGCGAATACGGATACCTGACCTGGATTTCCTCCGGGCATTCGGTAAGCACCGTATGGGCAAGCTCCGTGTAGGAAGTGCCGTCGAACTTTTCCGTGATGAGACAAACAAGCTCGCAGGAGAGGATCGCCTCGTGATCCTTCGCCCGGAAATAGCAGCTCACCGCCTCCCGCGTCTGGCCGGCTTTCCGGAAGACCTCCGCCGAGGCGCGCAGCACCTCGCGCTGAAAGGCCGCGCCGCATTCCTCCAACCGACGCCGGAGAAAGCCGGACAGCAGCTCGTGGGGATAATAGGCCCTTCTGTCCTCCCGGTAGAGCATGAGCGGCGCCCGGTGAAAGAGCTGTATCTGCTCCTCCGGCGGGAGCAGGCCCTCCGGCAGCAAGCTGCGCAGCATGTCTGCGGAAATTTGGTCAAAGAGGCAGAGCCGCAAAAGCGTCTCCTTCTGCGCCGCCGTGAGCTTTTGCCAGAAGGAGCCGTCCAGCAGCTCGTCCAGCCCGTCCGCGCCGCGCCGCGGCAGCTTTTCCCGCAGGCTCTCCAGATACAGCGCTACCGCCGCCGTCCAGCCGTCCGTTTTGCGGTGGATGGCGCGAATCTCCTCCGCCGTGGCGTGGATGCCGAGCTGGCGGGCGTAAGCGCCGATGTCATTCTCGGAGAGCAGCAGGTCGCGGCTTCGGATATAGCAGATACTGCCCTCCAGTGCCGATAAAACGTCCCGGAGACGTCCGAAATTCTGAGAGATGAAGATGGTGCGCAGGCCGGCATCCCCGCATTTTGCCAGTGCGTCCAGCACCTGCGGCTGCCAGTTATTCAGCGCGAACTGGAAGTTATCGAACACCAGCGTCAGCGTCGCAGCGGGGCGCAGCTCCGAGAGGATCCGCGCGGCCTGCTCCGCGTTGCTGCGGTTGAGATAACCGAGATCCTGCAGCCGCTGGGCCGCCGTTTCGTCGATCGTTCCGATCTGACGGATGAACCAGCGGAAGCTGTTGTCCGGCATGCTCTCCACGGCGGTGTACCAGTATACCGGCGTCTCGCTGTCCCGGAGGACGTTCCGGATCGCCGTGGTCTTACCGTAGCCCGCCGGGGCCTCCAGCGCGGAGAGGGCGCGGGTCTTCACTTGTTCCAGTTTGTCTGTCAGCGCATCGGAAAAAAACAGATTCTCCATGCCGCACCCCTCACACTTTAACGATTTATTTCATTATAACATAGACATTGCGCATATGCAATCAGCCGACAGGCGTTATTTCGTGCTGCGCAGAGATCGCATCGGCTGCCTTGACAGCGTTTTACATATCGTTTACAATTCTGCTGTGCTCGATGTTTTCATCGGAAGCGCTGAAAGCAGGGTCTGTCCGAAGGACGGAAAGCGACAGGCTGCGTTTTCGGATCGGCGCTGTCGCGGGACTGGCCGCGGAAAGGGGAGGAGGAGCCATGCTCAGGGAGCTGGCGGAAAAGAAGGAGAAAAAGGTCGAGTATATCGAACTGATCTACGACCTTATCTTCGTATACATAATCGGGCGGAACAATGCGCTGCTCCATAGTTTTTCCAACGGATTTGTGGATTCCGCGGCCTTCGCGGCCTACATCATGACGACGCTGGCCGTGATCCAGATATGGAATTACACCACCTACTACATCAACATTTACGGCAGGCACGGCGTCCGGGAGCATGTGTTCCTTTTTGTCAACATGTTCCTGCTCTACTTCGTCGGGGAGGGGACGAGGGCCGACTGGCAGGGCTTCCACGCGCAGTATCATATCGCCTGGGCGCTTATCCTCGTCAATATCGGCCTGCAATATGTGATCGAGCTTCGCAATCATCCGGACCGGCCGGAAAACCGCAGGCAGATCAGGCGCATGGCGCTCATCCTGTTCGCGGAGGCCGCGATCGTCGCCGCCGACATTTTCGCGTATCGTGCCTTTGGGAACACATGGCTTTCTTTGGCCGCCATCCTGTTCGGTATGCTCACGGTCATCCTTTTCGGGCAGAAGTACAGCGGCGGCTTCGTCGATTTCCCGCATCTCTCCGAGCGCGTCATGCTCTACGTCGTGTTTACCTTCGGCGAGATGATCATCGGCATCGCGTCCTATTTTGACGGGGCCTTCTCGTGGCGCGGCACGTATTTCTCGCTGATGGCCTTTCTGATCGCGGTGGGCCTTTTTCTCAGCTACGGAGTTTTCTACGATCATATCATCGACCGGGAAAAACGGACCAACGGCCTGGGCTACATGCTCCTGCATATCTTCCTGATCTTCGCCATGAACAACATCACGAACGGTCTGGAGTTCATGCAGGAGGAGGAGCTGCGGCTTATGCCGAAGCTGCTGTTTTTGGTCGGCTCCTTCCTTCTGTTCTTCGGGGTCCTGTTCGCGCTGGGCATCCGGCACGCCAAGGTCAGATGCGAGCGATATCCCCGGCTGTGTTTTACCGCGGCGGCGGCAGGCGTCGTTTTTTGCGCGCTGATGCTCCTGCTTCGCGGCGATATGCTGCTCAATATCGGGCTGACGGTGGTGTTTATCTTTTTCCTGTTTGCGATGATATACCGATATGGGAAGCTCATGGACCCATGAGAAAAGTTAACATAAAACGGCGAGGCCGGGTTTGTCCCGACCTCGCCGTTTTATGATCTATTCTACATCCACGTCAAATCGCCGCTTGACCGGCTCGGTCTTGTCGTTGCGGACACGGGCCATATAGCCGGCGGTGATGATGCCGGAGGGCAGCGCCACGACGGCGATGCCGAAGAGGGAGGAGAGCATGGTGATGACGCGCCCGGCCGTGGAGACGGGGTAGATATCGCCGTAGCCCACGGTGGTGAGGCTGACGGTCGCCCAGTAGACGGCCTCGAAGAAATTGTCAAAGCTGTCCGGCTCGACGTTGAAGATGATGAGCGCGGAGAGGAGCACGTAGCCGGCGGCGAGCGTCCCGACGGCGATGAGCGGCGCCTTCTGCGTCCGGATGACGTCGATGATGATGCCGATGCTCTTGGAATAGCGCAGCATCTTGAAGGCCCGGAAAACGCGGAAGGCCCGCGCGAGGCGGATCACCTTGAGGATGCGCAGGCCCCCGGCGATGCCCGCGAAGGTGGGGAGGATGCACAGCAGGTCGATGATGGCCAGCGGCGTGAAGGGATAGAGCAGGAACGACACCGGCCCTTTTTTGAGCTTCAGATCGGCCGTGTACATCCGCAGGGCGTAGTCGAGGATGAACACCGCCGCGGTCACATAGTCGAGCGTCGTCAGAAACGGCGTCGTCACCTTAAAGGCGAGCGGCAGGAGACTTAAGATGATGACGACGATCATTATGCTGTCGTAAATGGCGCTCGCCTTATTCTCACCCACGGCGAGCTCTATGATATCGAAAATCTTTTTCCGCACGGGCAATGCCCCCCTATAGTTAGTCAGACAGCGCGGCTCTTTTTATGCGAGCTGCTGCTCGTTGATGATGAGCTTAAAGTCCAGGCCGAGCTTTTCCGCGGCCTTGCGGCACATGAGCATACGGCCGAGGAATATCTCAAAATAGTCCATGACGGAGCCGTATTTCATGTTGACGCGCAGCTTTAGCGTGATGGTCGTGTGTTCCTCGTTGATGAACAGCTCCGATTTTCTGACCGAGTAGTTCACGCGGTCATGGATATCGAAGCTCTGGATGTCCCTGTTCCGCACGCGCGAGCGCCGCACGTCCGATTTGTCGGCCAAAATGAGCGCGGCGGCGATGGCGTTGACCGGCACGCCCGTGCCCTCGTCGTGGTTGCCGATGGCCGTGGTGACGGTGGCGATCTCGCCCGGCTCCATCCCCAGCTCGTCGAGGATGCGGAACGCCATGACGGCGCCGCTCTGCGAGTGGTCAAGGCGGTTCACGAGATTGCCGATGTCGTGCAGGTAGCCCGCGATCTCCGCCAGCTCCGCGTCGCGATCAGAAAATCCCAGCGTCCGGAGGATGTAGCCCGCGGTGGCTGCGACACGCGTCACGTGCGCGAAGCTGTGTTCCGTGTAGCCGAGCTCGATGAGCGATTCATCCGCGTTCTGGATGTAGGTGTTGACCCGCTCGTTTTTCTTAATGTCTTTAAATGTCAGCATGGTGCCTCCTTTATGGGAAAAGAAACGGCGGCGCAGGTGTCCCTGCGCCGCGTGGAGTCTGTTGAGAAAGTCTCATACATCTATTCGCGCCCGCAGGCGCGAATAAATCTCGATCATGTTTCGCGCGGGCGTGTACCGGGCGAAACAAACTTATCAGCCCGCAAACGTGCGACCGGAGGGAGTGCGCTGCCGCGGGCTGTAAGCCTTTCTCAAACGAGAGCCCAGCGCAAGCGGGTCTCGTTTGAAACGTCAGTAGGCCACGCCCCAGACGACCATTTTGTCCGCGGGCTTCCCGCAGACGGCGCAAACGTCGGAGAGCTTTTCCTGCGCAAACGGGATGCAGCGCGAGGAGACGCCGGCGACGTCCTTCATCTTCATTTCGCACTCGAGATCGCCGCACCACATGGCGCGCAAAAAGCCGCCCTTCTCCTCGATAACGCTTTTGGCCTCGTCGAGGCTCTTCACGTCGAAGGTGTTCTCGCGCAGGTTTTTCGCCGCTTTTTCGTAAAGCGCGCGATGGATGTCGTCGAGCAGCGCGGGGATCGCCGTTTCGAGCGCGTCGAGCGGGACCTCCGTCTTCGAGCCGTCGGCGCGGGAGACGGCGACGCAGCGGCCGTTCTCGATGTCCTTCGGGCCGATCTCCACGCGCAGCGGGACGCCCTTCATCTCGTACTCCGCGAACTTCCAGCCGGGGGAGTTGTCGGAGACGTCGGCCTTGACGCGAAGACCGGCGGCCTTCAGGCGGGCGACCAGCTCGTCGGCCTTCTCCAGTACGCCGGGCTTGTGCATGGCGATGGGGATGACGACGACCTGGATGGGCGCGACGCGCGGCGGGAGCACGAGGCCGGAGTTGTCGCCGTGGGTCATGATGAGCCCGCCGATGACGCGGGTCGAGAAGCCCCACGACGTCTCATGGGGCGTTTTGAGCTGATTGTCCTTGTCGGTGTAGGCGATGTCGAAGGCGCGGGCGAAGCCGTCGCCGAAGTAATGGCTCGTGCCGCTCTGCAAAGCCTTGCGGTCGTGCATCATGCACTCGACGGTATAGGTGGCCTCCGCGCCGGCGAATTTTTCCTTGTCCGTCTTCCGGCCGCGGACGACGGGCATCGCCATGAGGTTTTCCAGACAGTCGGCGTAGACCTCGAGCATCCGCTCGGTCTCAGCGATCGCCTCCTCGGCGGTGGCGTGGAGCGTATGGCCCTCCTGCCAGAGGAATTCACGTCCGCGCAAAAAAGGCCTCGTCGTCTTCTCCCATCGCAGGACGCTGCACCACTGGTTATAGAGGCACGGCAGGTCGCGCCAGGAGTGGACGATATGGCTCCAGTGGTCGCAGAAGAGCGTCTCGCTCGTCGGGCGGATGCAGAGCTTTTCGGCCAGCTCCTCCTCGCCGCCGTGCGTGACCCACGCGCACTCGGGCGCGAAGCCCTCGACGTGGTCCTTTTCCTTCTGCAAGAGGCTTTCCGGGATGAGCAGCGGCATCGACACGTTGGAGTGGCCGAGTTCTTTAAAGCGCCTGTCAAGATAGTTCATGATATTTTCCCATATGGCATAGCCATACGGGCGCAGGATAAAGAGCCCCTTGACGCCGGAGTAGTCCACCAGCTCCGCCTTGGTGCAGACGTCCGTGAACCACTGCGCGAAATCGACCTCCATGTCGGTTATCTGATTGACCTGCTTGTCCTTGGCCATCGAAAAAATCCCCCTCAAGCATGTGCCTGTATTATGACTGCGCCGGGGCAGTCTGGCCGCCCGGCGCGGTTCTGTTCACAAAAAAATATTTTATACAAGACGCCGCGGCTTGTCAAGTGCCGGCTTTCACCTCGACGACGTGCAGCGTGCCGTCCGAGACGGTGAAGGCGATATCCTTGTCGCCGAAGCGCATATGGTAGAGGCGGCTGTCGCCGTGATACGGCGGGCGCGGGTCGTTTGCCAGGAGCTTTAAAAGCGCCGTGCGCGACTCGGGCGCGAACGCGGCGGCAAGCTCCTCGGGCAGATCGACGGCCAGCGGATGCCACGGCACGTCGGCGACGAAGCCGCAGAGAGCGTCGGGGCGCGCGTCGGCGTAGGCGATGTAGGGCTTTATATCGAAGATCGGTGTGCCGTCCATCAGGTCGGCGCCGGAGACGATGAGGACGTCGCCCTCCGTCTTCGTGCGCTCCACGCGCACGAGGCCCACGCACGAGAGACCGATGGGGTTGGGGCGGAAGGGCGAGCGCGTGGCGAAGACGCCTACCCGCTCGTTTCCGCCGAGGCGCGGCGGGCGCACGGTGGGGCTCCATTTGTCCCGCACGCTTTCGGAAAACGCCCACAGCAGCCACAGGTGAGAAAAGCCCTCGATCCCGCGCAGCGCGTCGGGATTGCGGTACGGCTCCTCGAACACCACGGCGGACAAAAGCTCGGGCACGAGGCCGCTCTGCCGCGGGATGCCGAACTTTTCGCGCAGGTCGTTCCGGACGCGCGCGATCGTTTTCAGCTCGTAAGTGTCGTTCATGATCCTTCGGTCCTCCGGAGCGTCAGCGCGCCGGTGGGGCAGTTGCGCACGCAGGCGGGGAGAAGGCCGCTTTTTACGCGCGAAGCGCAGCCGTGGCATTTGGACATGCGCCCCTCGCCGTCCGGCGCGGGGATGTGGAAGGGACAGGCGTCATAGCACGCGCCGCAGATAAGGCAGCGGTCGCTATTCAGGCGCACGAACCCCGTCTCGGCGTCGCGCGTAAAGCACCCGGCGGGGCAGACGGCCATGCACCTTGCGTCCTCGCAGTGGCGGCACGCCGCGGAGGAAAAATGCAGCAGCCTTTTCTCTCCCGGCGTCTCCGTGACGGCGACGGTGCGGAAGGGCGTGTCGCCGTTGCGGACGTCCGTGTCGTTTACATCCATGCAGGCCACGGCGCACGCGCCGCAGGCGGAGCACAGACTTTCGTCAAAATCGAAAACATATCGCATACGTCAGCCCTTCTTTCTTACGCCGCAGCGGACGGAGCGGTAGGCGGGAAAACCGGTGTATGGGTCGAGCGCGTCGGCGGAGACGAGCTCCTCGGGATTCGCCTCGCGGTAGCCGTGGTAGGTGAACACCACCCCTTGTGGGACGGTATGCGTGAGGCGCGCGCGGAGCGTGATGCGGCCGGTGTCGTTATAAAGCTCCACCTCGTCGCCGTCGGCGACGCCGAGCCTTTCCGCGTCGTCCGGGTGGATATCCGCAAGAGGCTCGGGCCGCATGGAGCGCAGCCACGGCACGTCGTGCAGGCGCGAGTGGAGGGCGTTCGGGATGCTCCCGCCCGAACAGAGCGTGAAGGGGTACGCGTTGCATTCTTCGTCCGGGATCGGCGGCGTATAGGTCGGTAGCGCGTCGAGACCCCAGTCGGGATGCGCGGCGATGAGACCGGAGAGGAGCTCGAATTTCCCGCTCGGCGTAGGAAGGCCGTTTTGCAGCGCCGTGCCGGGGACATAGGGCGTAAGCCCCTCGAGCTTCACGGGATATTCGCTCGCTTTCAGCCCGTCGAGGGTGAAGGGCAGCCCGCTGGTGATGAATTCGACGCCCTTTTCGTAGCCCGCCTCCAGGAGCGGGTCGCCGAGACCCATGCGCGACGCCAGCTCGCAGAGTATCTGCGCGTCGCTTTTAGACTCGTACAGCGGTTCGACGACGGGCTTCGTGAACATGGCGTATCCGCCGCCGTAGACCTTGAATTCCCCGCGCTCAAAGGAGGAGCAGACGGGCAGCACCACGTCGGCGTATCGGCACGCGTCGGTCATGAAGAGGTCGCAGTTCACGACAAAATCGAGCTTCTCAAGCGCCCGGCAGAACGCCTGCGTATCCGGGAACATCCGGACGTTCAGCCCGCAGGCGAACAGGGCCTTTATGGGATAGGGCGTCCCCTCGGCGATCTGGCGGCCGAGGTCCATCGCCTGCATCTCGCGCTTGAGCTCGTACCAGAGTGGGAAGCGTTCGGCTCCGACGGCCGGGCGGGCCTTTTCGGGGAACGTCGCCTCCGTGAAGTCGTGCTCCCGCGTCGTAAAACCGGCGGGAACGTGGTTATAGGTGTGCTTCATGGGGACCTGCCCGCCCCGGCGGTCGAAGCTGCCGGTGAGGGCGAGCAGCGAGAGGACGGCCCGGTAGGTCTGGAAGCCGTTCCGGTGGTGAGAGAGCGCGGCGGAATTTTCCTTCATGGCGAAAACGCCCGCCTCATGGATCATCCGGGCGGCCAGTTCGAGCTGCCCGCGCGGCACGCCGGTGAGCGTTTCGACGGTGTCGGGGTCGAAGCCCTCGATATACGCGCGGTACTCGTCGAAGCCGGCGACGTGGCGGCTTATATACTCGCGGTCGATCCAACCGTTCCGGCAGAGCTCATGCGCGAGGCCGAGCGCGAGCGCGCCGTCGGTGCCGGGGCGGGGGCGCAGGTGCAGGTCGGCGAGCTTTTCCGAGGCCGGCGTCACGCGCGGGTCGACGACGATGATCTTTAAGCCCTTTTCACGCAGCGATACGAGCTTTGGAGCCGTCGTGTGATGGGAATAATACGGGTTGAGAGCCCAGCCGAGGAAGAGCTTCGCGTTCGGCAGATCGGGCGCGGCCAGCGTGCCGGCCGTGACCTGCCACGCCAGATTTTTCGAGGTGGCGCAGGCGCTCGATTCCGTGCCGAAGCTCTGGCTGCCGAAGCTGTGACAGAAGCGCTCGAGCCACGGGCGGTACCATTTGCCGTAGCCCGAATAAAAGGCGGCGGCGTCGGCCTCGCCCGCGTCCCGCAGCGCGCCGAGCTTTTCGGCGATCAGGTCGTAAGCGCGCTCCCAGGAGATGGGCTGAAAGCGCTTTTCCCCGCGCGCGCCCGTGCGCAGCAGCGGCGTTTTGAGCCTGTCCGCGCGGTAGATATACTGGCGGCTCGCGCTGCCCTTGGGGCAGAGCTTGCCGTGGTTATAGGGGTGCGCCGCCGTCCCCTCGACCATGACGACGCGCCCGTCTCTTACGTGCGCGTCTATGCCGCAGTGACAGCCGGGGGAGCAGATGTCGCAGATCGTGCGCCTGATCTCGGCGGCAGACGCCATGTCGCTTGCGCTCATGAGGGCGCCTCCTTTCCGCAGCAGGAGAGATGTTTTCTATATCATATCACGTCCGCGCGCGTTTGTCAGGCATTTATCGAACGGGGGCTTGAAAAAAACGTGCGTTTGTGTTACTTTACGTATAGTGAACACTGATAGCGCACCATGCGCGGGAAGGGGATAGCCGTGAAATTACAGGAATCCGGAGAAATGTATCTGGAGACGATATACATTCTGCTTGAAAAGAGCCCTCACGTCCGCTCGATCGACGTCGGCGAATACATGGGCTTTTCCAAGCCAAGCGTCAGCCGCGCCGTCGGTATCCTGAAAAACGGCGGCTATCTGAAGGTGAACGAGGACGGCTGCCTCTCGCTGACAGAAGAAGGTGTCTATGTCGCCCAAAAAATCTACGAGCGGCACCGGACGTTGAGCGCGCTGCTCATGAGCCTCGGCGTGGATGAGGAAACAGCGACGGAGGACGCCTGCCGTATCGAGCATGTCATCAGCGACAAATCCTTCGACGCGATCAAAAAATGTATCGCGGAGAAGGCCGGAAAATAAACGCTGCAAAAAAACGCGCGGGAAGGGGAGATGGGCCCCGTCGCCGCGCGTTTTTTATTTTGTCAATTTGGTTATGAGCGCGACGATGATTGTGATCAGGAGCATGACGGCGAAAATGCCGCCCATGCCCTGCCCCATGATGCGCAGCGCCTGCATGAGCGCCGCGGGGTCGAAAGCTCCGAACATGGATGACAGTCCTCCTTTACTGCAAAAGCTGCGGCACGAGATTGAGGATCATGCCGCCCGCGAGCACCGACGCGATCTGACCTGAAACGTTCGCGCCGACCGCGTGCATCAGCAGATGATTCTGCGGGTCGGCCTCCAGTCCCAGCTTCTGGATGACGCGCGCCGACATCGGGAACGCCGAGATGCCCGCGGCGCCGATCATCGGATTGACCTTGTTTAGCGTGAAGAGATTCAGCAGCTTCGCAAACAGGACGCCCGCGATGGAGTCGAACAGGAAGGCGACGAGGCCCAGCGCCATGATGAGCAGCGTCTCGACGGTCACGAACTGTTCGGCCCGCATGGAGAAGGAGATCGTGATGCCGAGGAGGAGCGTGATGAGATTGGCCAGAATGTTCTGCGCCGTCTCGGAGAGGCTGTTCAGCACGCCGCACTCCCGCAGCAGGTTGCCGAACATGAGAAAGCCCACGAGCGAGACAGACATGGGGGCGATGAAGCCCGCGATGACGGTGACGAGGATGGGAAAGGCGATGCGGAGACCCTTGGAGACCTTGCGCGGGTTATAGGGCATGCGCATGGCGCGTTCCTTTTTGGTGGTGACGAGGCGGATGGCGAAGGGCTGTATGATCGGCACGAGCGCCATATAGGAGTATGCCGCCACGGCAATCGGCCCGACATAGTTCGAGCGCAGCACCTGCGAGACGAGGATGGCCGTGGGACCGTCGGCCGCGCCGATGATGCCGATGGAGGCTGCGTCGCGCAGGCTGAAGCCGAGCAGCACCGCCGCTGTCATGGCGAAGAAGATGCCGAACTGCGCCGCCGCGCCGAACAGGAACATTTTCGGATTGGAGAGCAGCGGCCCGAAGTCGATCATCGCGCCGATGCCGATGAACAGCAGCAGCGGCATGGCCTCGGAGGCGTCGATGCCGATATCGAACAACCATTGGATGATGCCGCGGCTCTGCCCGACGCCCGCCACGAGCTGGTCGAGCACGCCGGAGGCCGGCAGATTCACGAGAATGGCGCCGAAGCCCATGGGCAGGAGCAGAGCGGGCTCGTAGCCTTTTTTGACAGCAAGCCAGATGAGGGCGAGACCGACCAGGTACATGACGCCCTGCTGCCACGTGACGGCGCGGACGCCGTCGAGAAGGAAATCCATAAAAACAGCCCCTTTTCCTGTTTTGAGAGCACAAAAAAAGACCTTTACCGGACGGCTTCCGCCGTGAGGTAAAAGTCTTGCCGCTTTGCGAAGGGACCGGGCGCACAGGGCGCCGACCTGACGATCCGCTCCGACGCCGAAAAACCGGCGCTGGCTACTCCCTTGTTACTGGCAGAAAGGGTAGCACAAAACCGCTGCCGTGTCAAGACGCGCGGAGAAAAATTCCGGCGGAGCCCGTGTATAGACGGGCTCCGCCGGAAGCATTTTGATCAGAAGTTTTCCGCCGTGACCTCGAAATAGCTCTGCGGGTGGTTGCAGGTGGGGCATATCTCCGGCGCCTTCGTGCCGATGACGATATGGCCGCAGTTGCGGCACTCCCAGATTTTGACCTCGCTCTTCTCGAAGACCTGCTTCGTCTCGACGTTTTTAAGAAGGGCGCGGTACCGCTCCTCGTGGTGCTTCTCGATCGCGCCGACGAGGCGGAAGCGCGCGGCGAGCTCCGGAAAGCCCTCCTCCTCGGCGGTTTTGGCGAAGCCCTCGTACATGTCGGTCCACTCGTAGTTCTCGCCGTCGGCCGCGGCTTCGAGGTTCGCGGCCGTGTCGCCGATGCCGCCGAGCTCGCGGAACCAGAGCTTCGCGTGCTCCTTTTCGTTTTCCGCCGTCTTGAGGAAGAGCGCGGATATCTGCTCGTAGCCCTCTTTTTTGGCGACAGAGGCGAAATAGGTGTATTTGTTGCGGGCCTCGCTCTCGCCGGCGAAAGCGGCGGCGAGGTTTTTCTCTGTCTGCGTGCCCTGATATTTATTCATGTGCTTTCGTCCTTTCTGCGTTACAGCAGCGCCTCCAGATTCTCCTTCGGCACATAGCCGAGGCTCGAACCCGTGACCTCGCCGTTTTTGAAGACCAGTACGGTGGGGATGCTCATGATGCCGAACTTCTGCGCAAGGCCCGGCTGCTCGTCCACGTTGACCTTGCCGACGACGATCTGACCGGCCCGCTCCTCCGCGATCTGCGCGACAGTGGGGGCCAGCATCTTGCAGGGGCCGCACCAGGAAGCCCAGAAATCGACCATGACGGGCTTGTCCGCCTTCAGGACCTCGGTTTCAAAATTCTGTTCCGTAATCGTGATCTCAGCCATGCTTACGCTCCTTTTCTCTTCAGGTTTCAGGCTTTACGGGGAAAGGCCCGTAGCTGCGGGCCTTTCCGTCTGGTGCCGGTGGCGGGGGTCGAACCCGCACGGGTGATTAGCCCAACGGATTTTGAGTCCGTCACGTCTGCCAATTCCATCACACCGGCGTACTATCAAAATATACACCACGCGGCGGAGAATTGCAAGCATAAAACACGGACGCCGCCCGGCGCGATTTTTCCGGCGCTGCGCTTGCAATAGGGTTTCCATGAGAATATAATGTTTGTCAGTCGCGGCCCGCATACCGGGCCGTTCGTTTGGAGCGTTTTTATGGCACGAAATCTCACGAAGGGCAGCATCGTCGGGCAGCTTCTCGCGCTGTCCGCGCCGCTGCTGCTCGGCAGCATCCTCCAGCAGCTCTATAACGCCGCCGACACGATCATCGTCGAGCGCTACGCCGGGGAGACGGCCTTCGCCGCCGTCGGCGTCGCGGGGACGGTCATGAACCTCTTCATCTTCCTCGTCAGCGGCGGCTGTACCGGCGTCTCCATCGTCATGGCGTCGCTCTTCGGCGCGGAGGACAGGGACGCCCTGCGCCGCGAGAGCTTCATGGCCGCCGCGTTCGGCATGGGCTTCGCCGTCCTTTTGAGCGTCGCGTCTATCCTGCTCATCCGGCCGGTGCTGCGCCTTATCAGCACGCCGGACCTGCTGATGCCCTATGCGAAAACCTATCTCGTTATCGTCTTCGCCGGCATACCGGCGACCTTCCTGTATAATCTCTGCGCGGCGTCTCTGCGCGCGATCGGCAATACGGCGCGCGCGACGCTGTTCCTTATCGTCGCCGTCGTGCTGAACGTCCTGCTCGACCTTCTCTTTATCGGCGCGCTCAAAATGGGCGTCGCCGGCGCTGCGCTGGCGACGGTCCTCTCCCAGCTTGCGTCCGCGCTGCTCTGTTTGGTTTACATAATCAAAAAGCAAGCCTTCCTCATGTTCCGAAAGCAGGACATGCGCATCGACCGGGCGCTTTTGGGGAGGACGGCGCGCTTCGCCGCCGTCTCGGCGCTCAACCAGTCGAGCCTGTATATCGGCAAGCTGCTGGTGCAGGGCGCGGTGAACAGCGTGAGCCTCGACGCGATCTCCGGCTTCACCGCCGGCAGCCGCATAGAGGCGCTGACGAACGCCTTCGGCGTGTGCGGCGGCGAAGCGCTGTCCGTCTTCGTGGCGCAGAATCTAGGGGCCCGGCAGGGCGACCGCGCGCGTAAGGGCTTCGGGCGCGGGATGCTGCTGCTGATGGCGACGGGCGTCGTGCTGTCGCTCGTGATGTTCATCCCCGCGCGGCCACTCGTGCGGCTGTTCATCAGCTCCGACACGGCCGGCGCGGTCGCGGAGGGCGTCGCCTACGTGCGCGACGTGTCGATCTTTTACGTCATCTGCTTTGCCGACTGCGCGCTTTTAGGCTGGAACAGGGGCAGCGGCGAGCTGGATATCTTCATGATCGGGACGATCGGGCAGGTCGTGCTGCGCGTGTCATTCTCGTGGATACTCGCGCCGAAGCTGGGGCTGGCCGGCGTGGCCTTCGCCACCGGCATCGGCTGGATATGCCTCGTCATCTTCAAGACGATCATGTATTTCGTGAGGAAAAAGACGGAGGATTTTTAGTTCCTTACCGCCACAGGTCGATATACCCCCGATCGTTGAGCTGGCTTACGAGGACGAGCATCAGCGGCGCGGCGATCATGCCGACGACGCCGGAGAGGCGAAAGCCGACGTAGACGGCGGCGAGCACGGCCGCCTGGTGCACGCCGAGCATCCCGCCGACGAGCTTCGGCTCCAAAAAGCCGCGCACGACGGCGGTCATGCCCCAGGTGACGGCGAGCGCGAGCGCCCGCCCCGGCGCGCCGGAGAGGAGGCAGAACGCCGCCCACGGCAGGAGCACCGTCCCCACGCCGAGCACCGGCAGCGCGTCGACGAGCGAAATGAAGAGCGCGAGGAAGGCGGCGTATTCCACGCGCAGCAGCAAAAACGCCGCCGTGAGCTGCAAAAACGTCGCGCACAGCAGCATGATCTGCGCCTTGTACCAGGTCGTGAGCGTCCCCGCCACCTCCGCGCGGACGCCGAGCGCCGTCCCGCGCCCGCGGGGCGGTATCTGGCGCAGGGCGAAGGCCCTGATCTCCCCGTAGGAGCCGCTGATGAAAAAGACGCCGATCGCGTAGGTGACGACGCACAGAAGCGCCTTCGGCGCGCCGGCGGCGGCGTTCGAGGCGGCGGCCAGCAGCTTTCCCGTCAGCGCCGCCGGCAGCTCCGACGCCTTCTGCAAGAGACCGGTAAGCGCGCTTTTCACATAGCTTTGCACCTCGGGCGGCGCGGCCTCGACATACCGCCCGGCCTTCGCCGTCACGGCGGCGAAGAGCGGCCGGAGCGAGCGAAGAAGCTCCGGCAGGTCCCGCAGGAGGCCGGTCAGCTCCCGGACGGCTCTGTCCAGCAGCAGGCACGCGAGAGATACGAGCGATACGAGCACGGCGAGCGAAACGGCCGTCGCGGCGAAGCGGCGCTTCATCGCGAATCTTCTGCTGAAAAAGCGGATGACAGGCTCCTCCGCCGCGGCCGTCAGGAACGCGAGCAGGAGGGGGAGCGAGACCGGCAGCAGGAACCGGAGCGTCAGAAAGAACGCGGCTGCGGCGAGCGGAAGCTGTATGGCCCGCGGCAGAAGCGCGGCGTGATTTTTTTCCAAAATGGCGGCTGCCTCCCCGAGTATGAAAAAATGACGAATTTTTATCGATATGGATATTGCAAGAGACGATGCCACGTGATAAAATCAAATAATTAAGTCGAACTATGCCGCCTTTCGCGCCGGATGGGGCCTCGCGCTCTATTTTCTGCGAAAGAGGGCAAGTTATTCTACAACTGGAAGGATGATCGCTCGTGGTAAAAGTTGCTATACTGGGATTCGGAACGGTGGGCTCGGGCGTCGCCGAGGTGCTCACGATGAACGCCGACCGGATCGCGCGAAACACGGGCCGCGAGATCAGCATAAAGTATATCGTCGACGTTCGTGATTTTCCCGGCGACCCGTTCGAGAAGTATCTGGTCAAGGACTTCTCCGTCGTGGAGAACGACCCGGAGGTCTCCGTCGTCGTCGAGACGATCGGCGGCGTCGGCGTGGCGTATGATTTTTCCAAACGCGCGCTTATAGCGGGGAAGAGCCTTGTGACCTCGAACAAGGAGCTCGTCGCGGCGCACGGCTTTGAGCTGATGAGCCTGGCGAAGGAAAAGGGCGTCAACTACCTGTTCGAGGCGAGCGTCGGCGGAGGCATCCCCGTGCTGCGCCCGATTTGCCAGTGCCTCGCCGCCAACAGCGTGCAGGAGGTCTACGGCATCCTCAACGGCACGACGAACTATATTTTAACGGAAATGATCCGGAACGGCGTCTCCTTCGAGAACGCGCTGGCCGACGCGCAGGCGAAGGGCTACGCCGAGCGCAACCCGGCCGCCGATATCGAGGGACACGACGCCTGCCGCAAGATATGCATCCTCTCCACGCTCTGCTTCGGCCGGCACGTCTATCCCGAAAACGTCCCGGCGGAGGGCATCACGAACGTGACGCTCGAGGACGTCAAAAACGCCGGGCTCGTGGGCTGCAAGATAAAGCTCCTCGGGCGCGCCGTCCTCACGCCCGGCGGGAAGCCGGCGGCCTATGTCGCCCCGCACCTCGTTAAAAGCGAGAAGCTCATCGCGGGCGTTTCCGGCGTCATGAACGCCGTCGTCATCGAAGGCAACGCCGTGGGCGAGGTGATGTTCTACGGCGCGGGCGCCGGGAAAATGCCGACCGCCTCGGCCGTCGTCGCCGACGTGATAGACGCGGCGAAGCACGAGAACGCGCGCAAGCAGTTTTCCTGGGAGGACGGAGACGGCGACACCGTCGCAAATCCGGACGCGCTCGTGTCCCGCTGGTACGTCCGCACGAAGGGGAGCGTCCCCTTTGAAAAGATCGCCGAGGGGGCCTACCTCACGGACGCGATGGACAAAAAAACGCTTATGGAAAAACTCGGAGAGGCCGGCGCGGACGCCGCTTTCCGTGTACTTGATTGAGGACCGGAGGAAGAGAGAATGGCTTTTATCGTACAGAAATTCGGCGGGAGCTCCGTGGCCGACGCCGAACGCATCCGGCGCGTCGCCGGGATCATAGCCGATACGTACTGCGAGGGGAACGACGTGGTCGTCGTGCTCTCGGCGCAGGGGGACACGACGGACGATCTCATCGCCAAGGCGGAGGAGATTAACGCAAGCCCCTCCAAAAGGGAAATGGATATGCTGCTGTCGACCGGCGAGCAGATCTCCATCGCGCTGTGCGCCATGTGCCTCGAGAAGATGGGGCTGCCGGTGATATCGCTCCTCGGCTGGCAGATCGGCCTGACGACAAATTCAAACTACGGCAGCGCCCGCATCAAGGCCGTTGCCGGAGAGAGGATAAAGGAAGAGCTCGACAAGCGGAGGATCGTCCTCGTCGCCGGCTTCCAGGGCATCAACAAATACGGCGACGTCACGACGCTCGGCCGCGGCGGCTCGGACACGACGGCCGTGGCAATCGCGGCGGCGCTGCACGCCGACCTCTGCCAGATATACACCGATGTGGACGGCGTCTACACGGCCGACCCGCGCAAGGTGCCGAACGCCCGGAAGCTCGACGAGATCACCTATGATGAGATGCTGGAGCTCGCCTCGCTCGGCGCGCAGGTCCTGCACAACCGCTCGGTCGAGATGGCAAAGCGTTACGGCGTAAAAATGGAGGTGCTCTCGAGCTTCGAGCGCAAGCCCGGTACAAAAGTCAAGGAGGTCACTAAAGTGGAACAGACAAAGATTTCCGGAGTCGCCAAGGACTCCGACGTCGCAAGGATAGCTCTCGTCGGCCTGAAGGACGAGCCGGGCATCGCGTTCAAGGTGTTCCGCGTGCTCGCGCAGGCGAAGATCAACGTAGATATCATACTCCAGTCGATCGGCCGCGGCGGCACGAAGGACATCAGCTTCACCGTCCCGCGCCACAGCGCGGAGGAGGCGGTCAAGGCGCTCCAGGAGAATCGGGAGGGCATCGGCTACGACCATATGGACGTCGATACGTCGGTCGCCAAGGTCAGCATCGTCGGCGCCGGCATGATGTCCTCGTCCGGCATCGCCTCGCTGATGTTCGAGGCGCTTTATGACGCGAAGGTCAACATCGGCATGATCTCCACGAGCGAGATCAAGGTCTCCGTCCTCGTGGGCGAGGACGAGGCCGACAGAGCGGTGAAGGCCATACACAGGAAGTTTTTCGAGGACTGACGCAGACCTCGCCTGCATAGCCAGACGGGCCACGAACGGGCGGCCGCAGCGCCGCCCGTTTTTTGAAGAGGAACAGTCGCAGACGCGCAGATTTTTTCGCAGAGGAGAGGACGAGAAGTGGCATTGAGAAGACTGAGCGGCGTGCATGCGCCGCACAGGAAGAACACGGCGGCCGTCGCCCCCGTGCGTATGCCTGTGCCGGCCATGCTCACGATACCGATGTCGATGCACATCGGCGCTCCGGCAAAGCCCATGGTGAGCCCCGGAGACACGGTGAAGGTCGGCCAGAAGATAGCCGAGGCGGGAGGCTTCGTATCCTCGCCGATCTATACCGGTGCGTCGGGCACGGTCAAGAAGATCGAGGGCGTGCTCGCGTCCGGCGGCGCTTACGTGCCGACCGTTTTTATCGAGACGGACGGACAGCAGGAGGTATCCGAGACGGTTTCTCCGCCCGAGGTGACGGACCTTCAGAGCTTTCTTAACGCCGTGCGCGAGTCCGGCGTCGTCGGACTCGGCGGCGCGGGCTTCCCGACGGCCGTCAAGCTCGCGGTCAAGGACCTTAATCAGATCGAGGCCGTCATCATCAACGGCGCGGAGTGCGAGCCGTACATCACGAGCGACACGAGGACGATGCTCGACGACGCCGACCTTATCATGGAGGGCGTCGCGCTGCTGCAAAAGTATCTCGAGGTCAAAAGGATCGTCTTCGGCATCGAGAACAACAAGCCGGAATGTATCAAAAAGTTCCAGGAGCTCACGAAGGGCCAGAAGGGCGTCGAGGTCATGGCGCTGCCGTCCCTTTACCCGCAGGGCGGCGAAAAGGTCCTCATTTATAATGTCACCGGCCGCATGGTGCCGGAGGGCAAGCTCCCGCTCGACGTGGGCGCCATCGTCATCAACTGCACGACGCTGGCCGCCATCGCCCGGTATGTGAAGACCGGCATGCCGCTTATCGAAAAGTGCGTGACGGTGGACGGCTCCGCCGTCAAGGAGCCGAAAAACGTGATCGTGCCGATCGGCACGCCGATGAAGGACGTGTTCGAGTTCTGCGGCGGCTTCAAGGCGGAGCCGAAAAAGGTGCTCTACGGCGGGCCGATGATGGGCATTTCGGTGCCCGATCTCGAGCAGCCGATCTTAAAGAGCACGAACGCGATCCTCGCCTTCGATAAAAAGGACGCAGAGCCGCCGCGCGAGACGGCCTGCATCAAGTGCGGCCGGTGCATCGCGGCCTGTCCTTTAAATCTGATGCCGGCCGATATCGAGACGGCCTTCCTGCTTAAAGACGGGGCCATGCTCGAAAAGCTGCGCGTCAATATCTGCATGGAATGCGGCTGCTGCAGCTTCGCCTGCCCGGCGAAACGGCCGCTGGTGCAGACGAACAAGCTGGCCAAGCAGACGCTGCGCGCCTATCAGGAGGCGAAAAAGGCCGAGGCTGAAAAGGCCAAAGCCAAAGAGGAAGCCAAAAAAGCGGAGGAGGCGAAGACGGCATGAGTGAAAACATGATAGTTTCCGTTTCCCCGCACGTTCGCTCCGGCATGACCACGCAGAAGATCATGGCGATCGTGCTCATCGCGCTCATCCCGGCGTTTGCCGCCTCGATCGTCTTCTTCGGCGCGCGGGCCATCGCGGTCGTGGCCGTCTGCGCCTGCGCCGCGGTCATCTCGGAATACATCTTTGAAAAGATCACGAAGCGTCCCTCCACGATCGGCGACCTTTCGGCCGTCGTGACGGGCGTCCTGCTGGCCTTTAACCTGCCGGTCTCCATCCCGCTGTGGATGGCGGCGCTCGGCAGCGCGGTGGCCATCGTCGTCGTGAAGCAGCTTTTCGGCGGCATCGGCAAGAATTTCGCCAATCCGGCGATCACGGCGCGCATCGTCATGCTGCTCGCGTTCCCCACGGCCATGACGACCTGGACCGCGGCCAACACCGTCATACACACCGGCGCTGTCGACGCCGTGACGGGCGCGACGCCGCTCGGCCTCATGGCGGCGGGAGAGACGGCGGCCCTGCCGGGCCTCTCGGAGCTCTTTTTCGGCCAGTGCGCCGGCTGCCTCGGCGAGACGAGCGCGCTCGCGCTGCTCATCGGCTTTGTGATCCTCCTTTGCACCGGCGTCATCACCTGGCACACGCCGGTCGTCTATGTGGCGACTGTGTTCGTGTTCACCTGGCTTATAGGGGAGGACCCCGTCCGCCATATCCTGTCGGGCGGCCTGCTGCTCGGCGCGATCTTCATGGCGACCGACTACTCCTCCACGCCGTCCACGGCCTGGGGCCGCGTCATCTTCGGCCTCGGCGCCGGCATCATCACGACGTTCATCCGCGTCTGGGGCAACTACCCCGAGGGCGTGTCCTTCTCCATCCTGCTGATGAACATCCTGACGCCGCATATCTCGAACTGGACGCGCTCGAAGCCGCTCGGCATGATAGTGGAAAAGAAGGGGGCGAATTGAGATGACGAAGCTCGATAATTTCACCAAGGGCATCATACGGGAAAACCCCGTGCTCGTGCTCGTGCTGGGCACCTGCCCCACGCTTGCGACCTCCACCCAGACGTCGAACGCCATCGGCATGGGCGCGGCGGCGACCATCGTGCTCCTCTGCTCGAACGCGGCCATCTCGGCGCTGCGGAAGGTCATCCCCGACAAGGTGCGCATCCCCTGTTATATCGTGCTGATCGCGGCGTTCGTCACGATCGTGCAGATGCTCGTCAAGGCGTTCGCGCCGTCTCTCAACGAGGCGCTCGGCATCTACCTGCCGCTGATCGTCGTCAACTGCATCATCCTCGGCCGCGCCGAGATGTACGCCAACAAGAACACGGTGGGCGACTCCGTCGTCGACGCGCTCGGCATGGGCGTCGGCTTCACGCTCACGCTCTTCGTCATGGCCTCGATCCGTGAGATATTCGGCTCCGGCGCGTGGTTCGGCATGGCGATACCGTTCCTCCAGAACTTCAAGATATCCATTATGACGCTCGCGCCCGGCGGCTTCTTCGTGTTCGGCTGCCTTATCGCCGTCGTCAATCGTATCATGATGAAAAAGGGCAAGCCGCGCCGCTCTCTCGGCTGCAAGAGCTGCCCCTGCGCGGAGGCGTGCGGCAAGGCCTCGTGTGAGACGGAAGGAAAGGGGGCTGAAGCGTAATGGCGGGTCACATCGTTTCCTTCAAGGGCTGCATCGTCATCCTCATGTCGGCCGTCCTCGTGAACAACTACGTGCTGTCGAAGTTCCTCGGCATCTGCCCGTTCCTCGGCGTCTCCAAGAAGCTGGACCAGGCCACGGGCATGAGCATCGCCGTCATTTTCGTCATGCTGCTGGCGACGGCCGTCACCTGGCCCATCCAGCATTACCTGCTCGACCCGAACGGCCTGGGCTATATGCAGACCGTCGTGTTCATCCTCGTCATCGCCACGCTCGTGCAGTTCGTGGAGATCGTGCTGAAAAAGTATATCCCCGGCCTGCACGCGTCTTTAGGCGTCTATCTGCCGCTTATTACGACGAACTGCGCCGTGCTCGGCGTCACGATCCTCAACATCGACGAGAGCTATTCCTTCATCGAATCGCTCGTGAACGCCTTCGGCAGCGGCCTCGGTTTCCTGCTCGCGATGGTGCTCTTCGCCGGCGTTCGGTCGCGCCTCGAAAGCGGCGATCCTCCGGAGGCCTTCAAGGGCCTGCCCATCACGCTCATTGCGGCTTCCATCGTCTCGGTCTCGTTCTTCGGCTTCGCCGGAATCATCGAGAACCTGTTCGCGTAACGGAGGTGTCGGGATGTCTGGAACGATCATCGGAACCATCATCATCATCGTCATCGGCGCCGCCTGCGGCGTGCTGCTGACGATCGCCGCCAAGGTCATGGCGGTCAAAACGGACGAGCGCATCCCGCTTGTCCGCGAGTGCCTGCCGGGCGCGAACTGCGGCGCCTGCGGCTTCGCCGGGTGCGACGGCTACGCCAAGGCCCTCGTGGAGGACGGCGCCGCGCCGAATCTCTGTGTCCCGGGCGGCGCTTCCGTCGCCTCGCAGATCGGCGGGATACTCGGCGTGGACGCCGGCGAGACGGCCGTGAAGGCCGCGTGCGTCCGCTGCCGCGGCGACCTCGACGCGACGAAGGCCAAAATGGATTACCGAGGCATCGAGAGCTGCGCCGCCGCGAAGCTGCTCTTCGGCGGCAGCGGCGTCTGCACCTTCGGCTGCCTGGGGTTAGGCGACTGCGTAAAAGCGTGCGCCTACGACGCGATCCATGTGGAAAACGGCCTCGCGCGCGTGGACATCTGCGCCTGCACCGGCTGCGGCGCGTGCGCCGCGGCGTGCCCGAACAAGCTGATTTCCGTCTATCCGTCGTCCGCGCGCGTCACGGTTTCGTGCTCGAACACGGAAAAGGGCGCGGTGACGCGCAAAAAGTGCTCCGCCGGCTGCATCGGCTGCAAAAAGTGCGAAAAGGAGTGCCCCGCGCAGGCGATCGTCGTCGAAAACAACCTGGCGAAGATCGACTATGAGAAGTGCACCGGCTGCGGCCACTGCGCCGAGGTGTGCGTCGTCGGCTGCATAAGGCCGCTCGATATCGAAAAGGCCAAACAGTAATCTATGTGAGGAAACAGGGAAGGGCGTCTGCCAAAGACACCCTTTCCCTGTGTATAAGGGAGGGACGAGGCATGGACAAGCTGGTCATCACGAACTGGGTGCCGGAGGAGTTTCTGGCGACGAGACCGGAGCAGTGCGAGATCGTCATGCCGACGCGCGAGCATGTGATCTATTCCAAAGAGGAGCTTTACGCCGAGCTCTTTGACGCCGACGCGCTGCTCATCATCCGCGGCAAGTGCCCGCGGGAGCTTTTAGAGCACGCGCCGCGCCTGCGCGTCGTCGGCACGTCGTCGGTCGGCTTCGACCATATCGACCTCGCGGCCGCGAAGGAGCGCGGCGTGGCGGTCGTGAACGCGCCGCTCACCGTGCGTGAGGGCACGGCGGAAAAGACGATAGCCCTCATGCTCGCCATCATGCACCGCGTCCCGCAGTACGACGTCTACACGCGCGAGCGGCTGTCGACGATCGACCGGATCTTTTTCAGCCCCTGCACGCGCGCTTTTGGGAAGACGCTCGGCATCGTGGGCTTCGGAGGCATCGGCGAGGCCGTCGCGAGAAGGGCCGCCGGGCTCGGCATGAGGATCGTCTACAACAATTCTTCCGGCCCGCGTGAAAACAGCGTGGGCGGCGAGTATCTGCCGCTCGAGGAGCTCTTGAGGGTGTCCGACGTGGTGTCGCTCCATATGCCGCTCAATGAAAAAACGCGCGGCATGATCGGCATGAGGGAAATTTCCCTCATGAAGCCGTCGGCCTATCTCGTGAACATGGCGCGCGGCGCCGTCGTGCGCGAGGAGGAGCTCATCGAGGCGCTGAAAAAAGGCGTCATCGCCGGCGCCGCGCTCGACGTATTCATGAACGAGCCGTCCGTCGCGCCGGCTTTCCGGGAGCTCGACAATATCGTGCTGTCGCCGCACGTCGGCACATTTGACAACGAAACGAGGATCGAGATGGCCAATGAGGCGCTCTCCGGCATCGCCGCGATACTTGCCGGCCGGGAAGCGCACAACCGGGTCATATGACGAAGAAGAAAAACCATTTTCGGAGGAAAACGGATGAAGATCAGTGAAGTGGCGGAAATACTGCATGCCGAGACCTGGTGCGGCGAAGAGCTTTTCGATCAGGAAATACATTCGGCGTGCGGCGCGGACCTGATGAGCGACGTGCTGGCTTTCGTGAAGGACCAGCCCGTGCTGCTCACGGGACTCATGAACCCCCAGGTGATACGGACGGCCTTTATGATGGATATCCGCTGTATCGCCTTCGTGCGGGGGAAAAAGCCGGACGAGAGCATGACGCAGCTTGCCCGTGACAACGGCGTCGTGCTCCTCACCACGCAGTACACCATGTATTCCGCGTGCGGGCGGCTTTACGCGGGAGGTCTCGTCGTCTGATATGAGCGAGTCGTTACACCTCTCCTATACGGTCGACGGCAGCGATTTCACGGGCGCCGGCAGGGCGTCCGCAGCCATGAAGCGCATTTTGAGAGAGATCGGCGTGGATATGGACACGATACGGCGCTGCTCGATCTGTATGTATGAGGGCGAGATCAACATGGTTATCCACGCGAACGGAGGCACGGCGGACGTCTATATCGACGAAAACGGCGTAAAGATCGTCCTGTGCGACGAGGGGCCCGGCATCGAGGACGTGGAACGCGCGATGCAGGAGGGCTTTTCGACGGCGGAACAGGGCGTGCGCGACCTCGGCTTCGGGGCCGGCATGGGCCTGCCGAATATGAAGCGGTATTCGGACGAGATGGCGATCGAGACGGAGGTCGGCAGAGGCACGACCGTGACCATGACCGTTCATTTTCCTAAAGGCGGAGGTGATGAACCTTGAAACATTCCGTGACGCTTGACAAGGAGCGGTGCCGAGGCTGCACGACCTGCGTCAAGCATTGTCCGACCGAGGCGATACGCGTCAGGCGCGGCAGAGCGCATATCATCGAGGAGAGATGCATCGACTGCGGCGAATGTATCCGTGTTTGCCCGAACAAAATGAAAAAGGCGGTCTGCGACCCACTGGACCGCTTACAGGAGTTCCCCTTCACCGTCGCGCTGCCGGACCCGTCGCTCTACGGGCAGTTCCGGAACACCGACGATGTGAACCTCATCCTCGCGGGACTTTTGGGCATGGGTTTCGACATGGTGTCGGAGGTGGCCGAGGGCGCGGAGTACATTTCCCTCGCCACGCGGACGCTCCTCGCGGAGAACCATGAGCTGCCGCGGCCGCTCATCTCCTCGGGCTGCCCCGCCGTCGTGCGGCTCATCTGCATGAGATTTCCGAAGCTGATGCCGAACCTCCTGCCGCTCATCGCGCCGTTCGAGGCGGCGGCGATCAAGGCGAGGAAGGACGCCGTCGCGCGTTCGGGGCTTAAGCCGGAGGAGATCGGCGTGTTCTTCATTTCCCCCTGTGCCGCGAAGGCCACGGCGACGCGCTACCCCATGTCGCTGGAGGAGCGCGTCGTGGACGGCGTGCTCTCCATGACGGACGTGTATAAGGAGCTGCTCTCCACCATGAAAAAGGCGCCGGACCCGGCGCCGCAGCTCTGCAAGTCCGGCCCCATGGGCGTCGGCTGGGCGCGCGCGGGCGGCGAGATGGCCGCTCTGCCGGGCGTCCGGTGCATGGCGGTGGACGGGATCGAGAACATCATCCGTATCCTCGAGGATCTTGAGGACGGGATGCTCCCCGATATGGATTTTCTGGAGCTCGACGCCTGCAACCAGGGCTGTGTCGGCGGCGTGCTGACGGCGGAAAACCCCTACGTTTCGCGCGCCAAGATCAGACATCTGACGAAAACGATGCCGGAAAAGCGCAATAAGGCCCTTTCGCCGGATACGTTTGCCGTGCAGCTCGAGCTTGTCCACGCCCCCTCGTGGAAGCTGGACGACGATATCGTGGAGGCGCTCAGGAAGGCCGCGCGGATCGAGGAGCTTCGCAAGCAGCTCCCCGGCCTCGACTGCGGCTCGTGCGGCGCGCCGTCGTGCCGGGCGCTCGCGGAGGACATCGTCCTCGGCATCGGCAAGGAGAACGACTGCATCTTCCGCCTGCGCGAGAAGATGCAGATCATCGCCGGCTCGGACAAGGCGGACGACTACCTGCCGCCGCCGTTCCGGCGCGGTGAGAAGAGAGAGAAGGGAGCTTCCGGTGAAAACGAATGAGGTGGCCGGCGCGCTGGGTCTTACCTGCCTGAACGCCCCGGCGGAGGAGAGAGAAGTCACCGGCGGCTATGCCGGCGACCTTTTGAGCTGGGTGATCGGCCGGGCGGAGCCGGGCTGCGCCTGGATGACGATCATGTCGAACGTGAATGTCGCGGCCGTGGCCGTGATGGCGGACGTCTCCATGATCGTCCTCGCCGAGGACGTCAGGCCGGACGAGACGCTGCTTCGGAAGGCGCAGGAGAACGGCCTCGGCCTCTATATATCGCCCATGGGCGCGTATGAGCTCTCCTGGCGGCTGCACGAGCTGCTGTCATGAAGCTCTTTTACGACTTCCATCTGCACTCCTGCCTGTCCCCCTGCGGAGACGACGACGCCTTTCCGACCGTCATGGCCGGCATGGCGAAGGCCGCGGGGCTCGACGCGGCCGCGCTCTCGGATCACAACAGCTCGCGCAACTGCCGGGCGTTTTTAAAGGCGTGCGGGGTCTACGGCCTCGCGGGCCTTCCGGCCATGGAGCTGACGAGCGCGGAAGAAGCGCACATCCTCTGCCTGCTGCCGTCTCCGGAGGCGGCGGACGAGTGGGAGAAATACGTGCGGGAGAGGCAGCTTTTTGTGGAAAACAGGCCGGAGATATTCGGACGCCAGCTCGTCATGGACGAGAACGACGAGGTGACGGATACAGAGCCGAGGCTGCTTATCACGGCGGCGAGTATCGGCGTCTATGAGGTGTCGGCGCTGGTGTCGTCCCTCGGCGGGATAGCGATACCGGCGCATATCGACCGCAGCGCCTTTTCGCTGCTCTCGAACCTCGGGGCGTTCGATGAGACGATGGGATTTCCCGTGGTGGAGCTGTCCGCGGCCGCCGACCCCGCCCGGATGGCGGCGCTCTGCCCGGCCTTAAAGGGCGTCCCCTATATCGTCGACTCCGACGCGCACAGGCCGTGCGATATCCCCGACGCCGCTCATACGCTCGAGGCGGACGGGCCGGAGCCGGAGGCGATCATCCGCGCGCTGCGCGAGGGGCGGGGGCTCCGGCGACTTTGAGCGGATGCACAACAATTTGTATAAAATGGAACACTTTTTCTACAACAATTATGTTGATATTACACAACAGTTATGGTACAATCGCCATAGTTTGACGAGAAGGAGAGGATAACGTGCCGAACTTAAAGACGAAGGTGCCGTTTTGTGAGACGGCGGAGCAGGCGGAAAAGCTGCGGCGTGTCATCGAAGAGCATAAAGGAAAGCCGGGGGCGACGATGCCGGTGATGCAGGAGGCGC
>Ga0079305_1001463_pt1 | contig 30547 bp, 30 predicted proteins | sample LMS_cellobiose_e_FD_79183 | JGI IMG/M metagenome (GOLD analysis project Ga0079305, IMG submission 79183) | Rumen-fistulated moose microbial communities from Alaska, USA - LMS_cellobiose_enrichment | ecosystem: Host-associated > Mammals > Digestive system > Stomach > Rumen fluid ... | reverse complement strand
TCGCCGGTGACGGTCAGTTCGATCTCGAACGTACCGTCCTCGTTCGTGTTCACGGTTTTGCTGTGCGCCGGCGTATCACCGACCGCCGCCGACGCCCTGGCGGGCAGGAAGCCCACGACCATGACAAGGGCCAGCAGAGCCCCAAGCAGACGCATTCCGGCGCCATGGCTTCTTCTCACGTTTCTCATACTCTTCCTCCTGATGTTTCCCTAATCTCACTTCGTGAAATTACCGGACAGTATATGAATAAAGGTCCGTATACACAATTGTGATCGACCTTTCATATACGCGCGATTGATATCCTCCGGGCCTCCTTGCTGCATGCCGTGAAAACCGATTCTTCCGCAGCACATAATACGCCCATTGTGATATCCATGTTATTATAGCATGGGGGCCAGCAATTGCAAGTAGTTTTTCCATATTCTGTTGCTGTTTTGTGGAAACGCAACACAAATTGCGGCTGCCGGGATGAATTCTTTGGCGATTTGCCGCGTTCGGCTCTTCTCTGCGCCATAAGCAGCTCCGGGGCAGACATGCGACGCCCGCCCCGGAGCTGCCGTTCATCGCTCACCCCTCACGCTCCTCCGGCGGCGGCAGTTCGTGGATGTCGTAGGTGTCATAGTAAATTTCGAAGGCCGTGTCCGCATCGCCGGCCAGCTCGATCAGCGCGCCGGCCTGGAACATGCCGGACAGGTTCCCCGACGGGGCTCTCCACGCGGCGTTGGAAACGACGGCGAGCTTTTCCCCGCCCGCCGCATCCGCGCGCAGGATGGCCTCCGCGCCGAAGAGCAGCGAGCCGGTTGCGATGTGATAATCGCTGCTGACGATCGCAAGCTGCCGCACCTGCGGATACCGGTCCGTCAGGATGTCATAGGTAAAGATCGCGTTCTGCGCCGTGGTGAGAGACCGGTCCTCCACGATCACGCGCCCGCTCCCGATCCCGTTTTCGATCAGCCATTCCGCCATCTTCCCGGCCTCGGTCGCCGTCGCGTTCCCGGCCGCCGTTCCGCCGCCGGTGCAGACGACGTAAGCGTTGGGATACTTCTCCGCGCTGCCGCGCGCGACCTTCAGTCGCTCGATCAGCTCATCGCGCATGCTCCCGTCCGGATTGAGCTGAAACCCCAGCACGACGATGGCGAGTTCGTCTGTCTCAGGAAGGCCGTCCGGCAGAACGTCATAGTGGATTTCCGCGCCGGAAGTCCTCCACAGCTCCATGATCCCCGTCCAGCGCTTGCCTGCGTCCGGATCCGCCATGCGCAGCTCCCGCAGGAGCGTTTCGACGCGCTTGTTCGCCGCGTCGCCATAGCGGCCGTAATCGACCGCCAGGTCTTCAATGATCTCCCGGCTGCTCCGAGGATCGATCTCCGGCGGCTGCCGCTTTTTCCCGCATCCCGTACAGAGCAGCGAAACGGCCAGGAGCAAAACCGTCAGCCGGAAGGCCGCATCCACCCTCGTTTTTCTCTTCTCATCTCTCCGCATTGTCCAGCCGCCTCCGTCCTTTTCTGATATTTGAATAGTATACCGTTTTCTCAAATTCCGCAACGCTTGTGCCGCATAAAAAGCGGCGGTTCCGGGCGACAAAGCGCTTGCCTGTTCCCGTGCGCTGTGCTATATTGAAGCAGTCAGTCAAATCGATTCCGAATCAGAGAGAAATCCGATGGAAAACAACAAAAGCGAAAAACCGTCATCTCCGTTTCTGGCCGGCCTGCGGGACGGCGTTCCCATCGCGCTGGGCTATTTTGCCGTGGCCTTTTCCCTCGGCATCGCCGCGCGCAGCGCAGGGCTCACAGCCTTTCAGGGCTTTTTCGCCAGCGTGCTGTGCGTGGCCTCCGCGGGGGAATACGCGCTTTTCACGCTGATCGGCGCCGGAGCGACTTATCTGGAGGTTGCGCTGCTGACTCTGATCACCAACGCACGCTATTTCCTGATGAGCTGCGCGCTGAGCCAGCGCATCAGCCCGAACATGAAAACCTGTCACCGTTATCTGATCGGCGCTGTCGTAACGGACGAGATCTTCGGCATCACCATCGCCCGCCCCGGATATGTGGAGCCGTCGTACAACTATGGGGCCATTGCGGTCTCCGTGCCCGCATGGGCGGTCGGCACGGCGCTGGGCATCCTCATGGGCAACCTGCTTCCGCTGCGCGTGGTCAGCGCCCTGAGCGTCGCGCTTTACGGGATGTTCCTCGCCATCATCATCCCGCCCGCAAAAAAGAGCCTCGCCGTCGCGCTGTGTGTCGTGCTTGGCTTTGCCTGCAGCTGGCTGTGCGGCGCTGTGGACGCGCTAGCGGCCATTTCGCCGGGCACCCGAACGATCCTCCTGACGGTGCTGCTCTCCGGCGCCGCCGCTCTGGTCTTCCCGGTAAAGGAGGCGGGCGAAGATGCGCAATAACTATCTTTACATCCTCATTGCATTCGCGGTGATCTATCTGATCCGCGTCCTGCCGCTGACGCTGATCCGCAGGCCCATCCGCAGCCGCTTCATCCGCTCGTTCCTCTTTTACGTCCCCTACGTGACGCTTGCGGTCATGACCTTCCCCGCCATCGTGGCGGCGACCTCCTCCCCCATCGCGGGCGTCGCCGCGCTTGTCGTCGGCGTTGCCGCCGCGCTGCTGGGCGGAAGTCTGCTCACCGTGGCGGGCGCCTGCTGTGCGGTAGTGTTTCTTCTGGAGCTCATCCTGCTGTGAAGGAGGCGATCCCATGCAGGAAAAAACGCTGGACTATACGGACGTGCCGCTGTTCCGAAATATTGCGGAGGCAGATCTGCGATCCCTGCTCCGCTGTCTGCACGGCCATGAAAAGCAGTACAAAAAAGGCGAAATCCTCATTATGGACGAGGATCACGTGCAGTATGTGGGCGTCGTTCTCTCCGGCTGTGTCCACATGCTCAAGGAGGACATCTGGGGCCATCAGACGCTTTTCGCCTACATCAATCCGGGCCAGCTCATGGGCGAGATGTTCGCCGTGCAGCGCGAGCCGAACTCCTATGTCTCCTTCGTCGCGGCGACGGACGCGCGGGTCCTGTTCGTCAGCGCGGAAAACATCATTCACGACTGCCCCAATCGCTGCGCCTTTCACGGGCAGCTGGTCACCAACTTCTTTGACCAGATGGGGCAGAAGGGCGTTTCCCTGATGGAAAAAATTGAGGTCACCTCCCGCCCATCCCTGCGGGAGAAGATCCTCGCCTATCTCTCCATGCAGGCGCAGAAGCAGGGATCCCGTTATATCACGCTGCCGCTCAACCGGACGGAGCTGGCTGATTTTCTCGGCGTGAACCGCAGCGCCATGACGCGGGAACTGGCCGCGATGCGCCGGGAGGGCCTGCTCGACTATGAGAGAAATACGTTTCTATTGAAAAAGTGATCCGCTCGGATCCTTCCCTTTTTGAGAAGCGGCCGCCATCTGTTGCGCAAGCAACAGATGGCGGCCGCTTCTGCCGCTAATATGGAACTGTGCCGGGGAAGCGATCAGCCGGCCCAGCCGGCGCTGCGCTCCACGGCGCGGTGCCAGTCGCGCAATATGCGCTCCCGGCGGGCGGTATCCAGCTCCGGGACAAACACCCGGTCCGGGGACCAGATATCCTTCAGTTCCTCCACGTCCCGCCAGATGCCGACGGCCAGGCCGGCGAGGCAGGCCGCGCCCAGCGCGGTGGTCTCCCCCACGGCGGAGCGGCAGACCTTCTTGTCCAGCACATCCGCCTGGAACTGCATGAGGAAGTCGTTCCGGGACGCGCCGCCGTCGGTCCGCAGTTCGGTGAGGGCAACGCCGGTGTCCTTCTCCATGGCGGTCATGAGGTCGGCGGACTGGAACGCGATGGACTCAAGCGCGGCGCGGATGATGTGCTCCCGGCTGGTGCCGCGGGTCAGGCCCACGAGGATGCCGCGGGCGTACATGTCCCAGTACGGCGCGCCGAGGCCGGTAAAGGCCGGGACCAGATAGACCCCGCCGGTGTCCGGCACCTTGCGGGCGAAGTATTCGCTGTCGGAAGCGGAGCGGATCAGGCCCAGTTCGTCCCGGATCCACTGGATCACGGCGCCGCCGGCAAACACGCTGCCCTCCAGCGCGTACTGCACCCGGCCGCCGGTAAAGGCGGCGACGGTGGTGACAAGGCCGTTGCGGCTCACGACGCGTTCCGCGCCGGTGTTCATCAGCAGGAAGCATCCCGTGCCGTAGGTGTTCTTGGCCTGACCCTTGTCAAAGCAGCTCTGTCCGAACAGCGAGGACTGCTGATCGCCCGCAATGCCGCAGATCGGGATCTCCCCGGTGAGCACCCTGGCATTGCCGTAGACCTCGCTGCTGCTGCGGACCTCGGGCAGCATGGACATCGGAATGTCCAGGGCGGCGCAGATCCGCTCGTCCCACTTCAGCGTTTCGATGTTGAACAGCATCGTGCGGGAGGCGTTGGTATAGTCCGTCACATGCACCTTGCCGCCCGTCAGCTTCCAGACCAGCCAGGTATCCACGGTGCCGAACAGGAGCCGGCCCTGCTCGGCTTTCTTCCGCGCGTCGGGCACGTTGTCGAGGATCCATTTGATCTTCGTTGCGGAGAAATAGGCGTCCACAAGCAGTCCGGTGCTGCTGCGGATGTATTCCGTCAGTTCCGCATTTCGCTTGATCTCCTCGCAGTATTCCGCGGTACGGCGGCACTGCCAGACGATGGCGTTGCACACGGGCGTACCGGTGTCACGGTCCCAGACGATGGTGGTCTCCCGCTGGTTCGTAATGCCGATGCCCGCGATATCCTCCGCGGTCAGGCTGCATTTGGCCAGCACCTCCGCCATGACGGAGACGATGCTGGAATAGATTTCTGTGGCATTGTGCTCCACCCAGCCAGGCTGGGGATAATACTGGGTGAATTCCTTCTGCGCCACACCCAGAATGTTCTGTTTCCTGTCGAAAACGATCGCCCGGCTGCTGGTCGTTCCCTGATCCAGCGCGATCAGATACTGCCGCATGATACAATTCCTCCTGATAGAAAAGTGATCGACGATTGATAATTCAATTATTGCAAAGTATACTGTCAGTGTCAAGGGAAAGGATGAGATGCAATGATCATGGAAGGCTGCCAGGGTAAGCCCCAGCTGAAGGTGATGGAAAAGATCTGCCCCAACTGCGGGCACGAAATCGAGATATTCTCCGTGGACACGGAGGCGAAGTGCGAAAACTGCGGCTTCACAATCTACAACGACCTGCTCAGCTGCGTCCAATGGTGCAAATACGCCAGAAAGTGCGTCGGCGACGAGATGTACGAGCACATGATGGAGCTGGCCAGGCAGCAGAAGGCGCGGCGGGAGGCGGAAAAAACAGCCGGGGAGGCATAACAAAACCGGGGAGCTGCGGCTCTCCGGTTTTGTTGATTATGAATTAAGCCCTGCAAAGCCCGCGCCCGCAACGGAAGCCGCTTCGCAGCCTCAGTTTGCCTTCTCCAGCGCCTCCAGCGCCGCGATCTTCTGGCAGATGCAGAAGACGTTGATGCTCTGATAGAGCTGCTCGGTGGAGGGATAGCTCGGCGCAATGCGGATGTTTCTGTCCTCAGGATCGATGCCGTAGGGATAGACGCTTCCTGCGGCGGTGAGCTTGACGCCCGCGGCGGCGCACAGCTCCACGCAGCGCTTTGCCGTGCCGGGCAGGCCGTCATAGCTGATGAAATAGCCGCCGTTGGGATTCGTCCACTCACCGATGCCCAGGCCGCCGAGACCGCTCTGCAGCCCGGCCAGCGCCACGTCGAACTTCGGGCGGAGATAGCTCGCCTGCTTCTTCATGTGCTCCTTCAGGCCTTCGACATTCTTGAAATAACGCACGTGGCGGAGCTGGTTGATCTTGTCATAGCCCAGGGTCTGCACCGCCATCTGCTTCGTCAGGAAGTCGATGTTGCCCTTGCTGGCGGCGAAGACCGCGACGCCCGCGCCGGAAAAAGTGACCTTGCTGGTAGACATGAACTCATAGACCATGTCCTCGCTGCCGTACTTTTTGCAGGCGTCGAAGATGTTCTCCAGATCGTCGTCCTGGTCCCGGAAGCCGTGGACAAAGTAGGCGTTGTCCCAGAAAATGCGGAAGTCGTCCGCCGCGGGCTTCAGCGCCGCGAACGCCTCGACCGTCTCCGGAGAATAGGTATAGCCCTGCGGGTTGGAATACTTCGGCACGCACCAGATGCCCTTGACGCTCGGGTCGCTCTCGGCATACTGCTTCACAAGCTCCATGTCCGGGCCTTCCGGCGTCATCGGGATCGTGATCATCTCCATGCCGAACTCCTGCGTGATGCGGAAGTGGCGGTCGTAGCCCGGCGCGGGGCAGAGGAATTTCAGCGGCCCCTGCTGGCCCCAGGGCTTGCTTCCTTTGTAAACGCCCAGGACGATGGCCTTGATCATCATATCGTACATCAGCGCCAGAGAGCTCTGCCCGCCCATGATGATGTTCTCCATTTTCAGGCCCAGCAGGTTCGCGAACAGCTCCTTCGCCTCGTCCACGCCGGCCAGCTCGCCGTAGTTGCGCACGTCAGTGCCCTTGCGGCTGTAGATCAGATCATAGGGGTTCTGCTGGAGCATATCCATGCTGAGATTCAGCTGTGTCGCGTCCGGTTTGCCGCGGGTCATATCCAGTCTGAGATCCAGCGCCTGCTCATGCCGGTAAAGCTCCATCTGGCGCTCCAGCTCCGCCTGACGCTCTTTCTTCGTCATCTGCTGATAAGTCTTCATCGCAATCATCCCGTTAAATCAATAAAATATTGTTTATTATACTTTATGCGGCCCGGAAATACAAGTGTGAATTCTGGGCGTCGGGCGTTTTTTGCAAAAAAAGCCGGCGGGATCGAAGCTCCGCCGGTCTTTTTGTCGGTATAAGCGGTTTATTTCGCGTACTCGATTGCCTTTGTCTCGCGCAGAACGTGGACCTTGATCGTGCCGGGATAGGTGAGCTCCTCCTCGATCTTCTTGGCAATATCGCGGGCCAGGAGGGTCATCTGATCCTCGCTGACCTGGTCGGGCTTGACCATGACGCGGATCTCGCGGCCGGCCTGGATGGCATAGGTGCTCTCGATGCCCGGGAAGCTCTTGGAGACCTCCTCCAGCTTCTCCAGACGCTTGACGTAATTCTCGATGTTCTCACGCCGGGCGCCGGGGCGGGCGGCGGAAATGGCGTCCGCTGCCTGGACAAGACAGGCGACAACGGTGTGGGGCTCCACGTCGCCGTGATGCGCCTGGATGGCATGAATGACGTCCTCGGACTCTTTATATTTCTTCGCAATGTCCACGCCGATGGTGACGTGGCTGCCCTCGACTTCATGGTCGATGCTCTTGCCGATGTCGTGGAGCAGTCCGGCGCGCTTGGCCGTCGCCACGTCGACACCCAACTCACTGGCCATGAGGCCCGCGATATGGGAGACCTCGATGGAGTGGTTCAGGACATTCTGCCCGTAGCTGGTGCGATACTTCTGGCGGCCGAGCAGCTTGATGAGGTCGGGGTGCAGACCCTGCACGCCCGTCTCGAACACGGCGCGCTCGCCCTCGCTCTTGATGACGGCGTTGACCTCTTTCTGGGCCTTCGCCACCATCTCCTCGATGCGGGCGGGGTGGATGCGCCCGTCGGCGATCAGCTTCTCCAGCGCCAGACGCGCCACCTCGCGGCGCACCGGGTCAAAGCTGGAGACGGTGATGGCCTCGGGGGTGTCGTCAATGATCAGGTCGCAGCCGGTGAGCGTTTCGATGCTGCGGATGTTGCGGCCCTCGCGGCCGATGATGCGGCCCTTCATCTCGTCGTTGGGGAGAGGTACGACGGAGACGGTGATCTCGCTGGCGTGGTCCACGGCGCAGCGCTGGATTGCAAGCGCAACGATCTCGCGGGCCTTGTTTTCGGCTTCTTCCTTGTACTGCGCCTCGATCTCCTTGATCTTGACCGCCATTTCATGGGTGACTTCGGTCTCCACATTGGAAATGAGGTACTGCTTTGCCTCCTCGATGGTGTAACCGGAGATCCGCTCCAGCATCTCCATCTGGGACTGCTTGATCTTCCTGATCTCCTCCTGCTGGGCGTCCGCCTCGGCAAGCTTCCGGTTGAGGTTCTCGGTCTTCTTCTCGAGCGAATCCGTTTTGCGGTCAAGGTTTTCTTCCTTCTGCTGCAGACGGCGCTCCTGTTTGCTGAGCTCGGCGCGGCGCTCCTTCACCTCGCGCTCGTACTCGGTACGGTTCTTGTGTATTTCTTCCTTTGCCTCAAGCAGCGCTTCGCGCTTTTTGCTCTCTGCGCTCTTGATAGATTCATTGATGATCCGCTTTGCTTCCTCCTCCGCGCTCGAAATCTCGCGCTCGGCAACTTTCTTACGGTAAGCGATACCCGCCAGGACGCCGACAACGACACCCACGACAAGGCCGATCAAAGCCCAAATCCATTGCATCGTAAGTAAACACACCTCCATTCTTTCAGAATTTTGCGGTGGTTTCTCTGCCGGATGATATTCACTTTGAAAATATACGGCATAGGCAGCGGCCGGATCCGGCGAACCATGCGCCGGCTTCAGCAGCTGCTGACAGAAAGACGGGCCATCAAGCGCACCCGTCGGATCAATTAGAGACGAAAGGCCGCCGCGCCGCCCTCCCCTGGGCAGAAGCATTGGCTTTTCCAAGGTATTTTATAGCTTATGCTGTATTATGTCAAGTAAAAACAGAATACAAAATGGAAAAAACCGAGAAACGGCATGACCGGCCCTTCGGCGGTCATGCCGTAAACCGCGCTTTGTGTTTCCGCCCATCTGTCCGCGGCAGCGCGCGTCCCTCTGTTTCTCCGTTCCGTTCCGGCTCAGCCGTCAGATGGAAAACTCGCTTCTGCAGATCACGTCATCCTGGATTCCCCTGGAAAGCTGAACAAAATAGGCGCTGAACCCGCCGATCCGGACGATCAGATCGGAGTATGCCTCCGGCTTTGCCTTTGCCTCTTTGAGCTGGGCGCTGTCAAGGATGTTGTACTGGATATGCGTGCCGCCGGCCTTCATAAAGGCGTTCGTGTAGGCAATCAGCTTATCGATGCTCTCTTCGGAACGCAGGAGCGAGGAGTTGAACTTCTGATTGAGCACCGCGGAGCAGCAGACCCGGTTGTATCCGGTGGCCATGGCCGAGCGCAGCACCGCCGTCGGGCCATTTTTGTCTGCCCCGCGCATCGGGCTGAGCGAGCCGTCGTTCAGCGGTTCCAGCGCAAAGCGTCCGTTGGGCAGGGCGCCGGCGCCCAGGCCGCCGAAATAATGCCATGCAAGTCCCTCACGGGAGATGATATAGTTTCGGAAGGGCGCGTTGTCGTAGGCATAGATGATCTCGGCGCTGCGGTCGCTGATGCGTTTTACCATCTCGTCGGCCTCCGCGATGTCATTGCCGTATTTCGGCTGCCGCAGGCAGAGGCGGCGGATCTCTTCGCCGCGCTCACCGGCGAAGTTGCTGTCCAGCGCATCCATCAGCTCGTCCATCGTCAGCACCTTGTCGTCATATACGAGGCGCTTCACCGCAAGCAGCGAGTCGGCCACGTCGATGATCGCGCGGTCGGAGATGCCGAACATGGAGTAGTCCGGGTGGGCCTTGCACAGGTCCTGTCCCAGGTCCATGCTGGCCTCGATGCCGAGGATGGAAAGCAGCGGCGTGCGGGTGTATTCATGGCAGACGTCGCGGGCGACGGCGCCCAGCCAGAACACACGGTAAATGAAGTGCTCATGCTGCCTGAAGAAGGCCTCATACAGCTCGTCAAACGTCCGGAAGGCGCGCGGGTCGCCGGTCTCCAGGCCGGTGAGATTGCCGTTGATGTCTCGGCCGTTGTGCAGTGTGACGTGCAGAAGCCCCGCAAGGTTGAAGGCGGCCACACCCTCTGCGCCGTAGTGCTCGGCGCGGTTCGGGATGCAGGGATACACGCAGCCAAGGCCGCGCCACTCGACGGCCTCCCCGAAGGGGATGCCGTATCCCAGATAGCGCTCGATCATCACCTCGTCGTTCTGGAACAGCGGGATGCCGCCGCGCGTGGCCATGTTGGTGCGGATCGCTTTGCGCATCATCCACTCCGGCGTCCGGCGGTTCCAGCGCAGGCCGACCGTGGGCGAGGACAGCTTCAACAGTCCGACAATGTGCATGATGAGATAGCTCAGCTCGTTGCTCATGTCGGTGCGGTCCTGACCGAGACCGCCCACCATGATATTGTTGATGCCGTAGTTGATCTGGTGCGTCTCCTTGTTCATGTCGTCGGAGACAAAGGTCTGGGTGCCCCAGCGGCCGATCATGTCCGCCAGATCGGAGGCAATCTGCGCGAGCGGAACGCCGTTGTTGAGATCGTTTTTGAAATAGGGATAGAGATACTGATCCGCTCTTCCCCAGTGGCTGTTGTTCTGCATGGGATTTTCGAACATCTTTGCGAGCGAACACATCTCCATGAACTGGAGCGCCTCGCGGAAGGTACGCGGCGGCCTGGCGGGGACATATTCGCAGGTCTCCGCGATCTTCTCCAGCCGGGCCTTCTCCGCCGGGTCGCGTTCCGCGGCGGCCATCTCCCGCGCCAGCGCGGCATACCTCCGGGAGTGGTCGATGGTTGCCTGCAGGACGATGATCGAAGCGCGCCAGAAATAGACCTTGTTGACGTCCGTTCCGCCGGCGGCGATGTAATCCTCAATGTGCCGCTCGCAGCGGCGGATGTATTCCTCCAGACCGGCGGGCAGGATGTTGGGCCAGTCCAGCGTGGAGGTGCTCTGCCCGGTGATGCCGTTCTGCAGGCCGGGATCCTTAAGCTTTGCGGCCTCGGCGTTCTTCGCCCAGTCGCCCACCAGTTCATGCCAGGCGTCATAGGTGCGTTTGGGCATGCAGATGGGCTCAAAGATCCGGACGGCCTCGCGAAGGACCTCCAGCTCCTCCCGGCTCAGGATCGCGGAGGCGTCCATCGTCACGCCGATGACGCCGTCGTCATTCCATATGTCGTGGATGTAGTCGCCGCAGACATTGATGGCCGTCTGACATCCGATGACGCCCGGCGTGGGGCGGCCGACGATCTCGTCGAAGGGGTGGATCCGGATCGGGACGTTGTCCATGACCTTTTTCAGCATCTTGGCAATGCGGATCTCCAGGTCCTCGCCCTCGGTCTCCCGCCAGGACTGAACGGTCAGGCGCTCCCGGTCCACGTAAACGCGCCAGGGCGCAGCCTTCATCGCAGCGCGCCAGGCCTTGTTCTTTTCGCTCAGTTCCAGAGCGTCGATTTGTTCCAGCAGGGAGCGGTCGATCTCATACATGGCATTTACCTCCGAAAGCATGCGGGTGCGTCTCCGGTCAGACGGTTCCGGTAAAAAAGTATATGCTATCTCGTTTCGGAAATCAAGCGCGGAAGCAAATCGCGGCCGGAGGCTCCGCGCCGGATCAAAGAAGACTGCGGGGCGCTGCACCCCGCAGTCTTCCGGTTTCACAGTCCGTTGACGATGTTGCGGGGCCGTTCGCCGCGCATAACGCGATTGATGTCGCTCCAGATGCCGTCATAGGAGGCATAGAAGGTGTTGATCGTATTGCCCGCGATGTGCGGGGACACGGAGACGCGCCAGCGCCATGGCTCAGGCAGGGTGAGGATCGGATCGTCCGGGCGGAACGGCTCGGGTTCGATGGTGTCCAGCGCGCAGCCGTAGATCGTTCCGCTTTTGATTGCTTCCGCCAGATCCGCGGTGTTGACCACAGCGCCGCGGGCGCAGTTGACCACGACGGCGTTCGGCTTCATGAGCGAGAGCGTCTCCCGGTTGATGAGGTTCACGGTGCTGGGCGTCACAGGCACGTGCAGCGTGACGATATCGCTGGTGCGAAGCAGCTCCTCCTGCGGCAGAAAGCTGATCTCATACTGCGCCTCTACCTCCGGCGCGGCGCGGAACGGGTCCGTGTAGGAAAGCCTGCAGCCGAAGGGCAGCAGCCGCTTCGCCAGCTCCTTTCCGATGGCGCCGAAGCCGATCAGGCCGACCCGCTTCCCGATGAGATCGTCCATGCCGTCGGCCATAATGCGCAACTTCATCTCCATCTGCCGCCCTGCGCGCACGGCGGCCTCGCCCTCGGCGAAGCGGCGCAGCACCGTCAGGATCAGCATGACCGTGTGTTCGGCCACCTGCGGCGCGTTGACGCCCTGGTTGTTGCAGACGGGTATGCCCCGCGCTTTCGCGGCCTCGATATCGATGGCGGCGTAACCGACGCCCTCGGAGTGGATCATTTTCAGGTTCGGCATGCCCTCGATCATCTCCGCGGTGAAGGGCAGCACGGCGTCGATCACGGCGAACTCCGCGTCGCCCGCCCGTTCGATCACCTCCTGCGCGGTATAGCCCTGTTCAAAAAAGACCAGTTCCGCGCCTTCCGGGATCATGCGTCTGTCGCTGAATTTTTCACAGCGTTCTCTGGATGTGATGACTGCAATCTTCAAATCTTCCGCCCCTTTCCTCAATCTGAGCGCAGCACCTCTGCGAAGGCTTCAACGGCGCTGCGCGCCTGTTCATAATTGACCATCTGCTGGTCGACCTCCACCGCCAGCAGCGGGATGCCTGCGGCATCCGCCATGCGCTTGACGGGGACATAGTCGTATTCCTCCGGGTCACAGAACTTCGTCATGACCCATAAGATGCCGTCGGCCTTCGCATCCTTTGCCATCTGTACAAGCTCCCTGCCCCGCTGCTTGCCCGGGTCGAAGAGGACGCTGCAGCCCTCGACCAGCCCGAGGCGCTGCGCCATTCCCAGGACGGGATCGGCGGTCACGGGCGTTTCCGTGCGGAAAAAGGCCGATTCCTGCGCGATCTGGTCGCCTGCGATGGCGATATGGTTGTCAGCAAGGATCTGCAGCAGCGCCGGGGAATCGGCGAGGATGCCCGTCGTGACGACGCGCAGGCCCTTCCACGGCTGCTCCGGCAGCGCGTTCAAGGCTTCGGTCAGAGACGCGATCTTCTTTGTGTGCTCGGCGCGGTCCATGAAGTATCCGGCCTTGATTGCGGCGCAGCGGTCGGCAGGCGAGACGGTCTCGGGGTGCTTCGCCGCGGCGGCGGAAAAGGCGCGCAGCGCCTTCCGGTTTTCGTTGTAGACCGCCACGGCGGCGGTGATGTCCGCGTCGCTGACCCGGCGGCCCGCGATTTCTTCCAGGCGTCCGAGGACCTTGCGGAACTGCGAGCGGGTGAATTCCGCGCCCGCCGCGATCTTCCGGTTTTCCGCCCAGGCGACGTCGATCACGGGGATGGTCTCCCCGACGCCGTATTTCCAGTTGGCGCCGAAGCCCTTGAGCGAATCGCAGCAGATCGGCACCATGATCGCGCTCAGCCCGTTCAGCGCGCCGCGCAGCCCCAGCTCCAGAGCCGTGTGCAGCAGCGAGCAGATGAACGCAGGGTAATAGCGCTTCGACTCGTTCGCCTGCATCTCCGCGCCCCAGAGGCCGAAGGGACGCATCCCGGCGGCATAGACAAGCTCCTCAGGGCAGAAGTAGGGCAGCACACCCACGGCCTTTTTGCCCTGTTCCAGCGCGGCGTCCAGCTGGGCGCGGGGATTACCGCTGACGCGCTGCAGCTCGTCCAGCAGTTCTCTTATCGTGCTCATGCCCCGCCCTCCTTTCGCTTGTTCTCTTCCATAAGTTCCACAAGCGCATCGATACGGGTCTCATACTGCGCTTCGGAAAAGCATCGGGGGTCGGACTGATCTCCGTCGAAAGCGACGGTGGGAACGCCCGTTTTCTCACGGAACTGCCGCTCCATCTCGTAGAGATTGCCGCTCCAGTGCTTGCAGCTTCGGTTCATATGGAAGATCGCGCCGTCGACCTTGTTCCGAATCGCGTCGTCCACGCGAAGCTGGAGCTCTCGCTCGAAGCAGTTGGAATTCGGCACGTAGGAATAGGCCGCCATGAGCTCATCCAGGCTGCCGTAGAGAAAGCTGAAGGCCGGACCGTAGATGCTGGCGGTCAGGTTGATGCCGCGGCTCTGCAGCGTTTTGTAGGTAAATTTCAGGTTGCTCCAGCAGGCGATCCCCTCAAAGAGGATACGGTATTTCTCCTCGCCCTTGAAGGTGCTTTTCCCGTCCTTTGCCAGCGCCTCATACTCGTCGGCAAGCTGCTCGAAGGCCTCGGCGGCCTCCACGGTTCCGCGGCCGACACAGGCCACGGCCATGTTGTTGAAGATGTCGAAGCCGGAAAACGGCGACGGCTCGGCGGACATATATCCGACGGCCCGCAGCCAGGCGCGGGACGAGCGCTGGGAGACGTCCATGACCTCCTTCAGCCGGTCATAGTCCATCTTCTTGCCGGTGATGGCCTCAAGCTGCGCGATGCAGTCGTCAAACTGGGCCCGGATGTACTTCACTCGGTCGGCGTCACAGGTCACGGCGTCCAGATGCGGGATGTCGATGAGGATCAGCGGCACATCCAGCGCCAGCGCCAGATTCTCATACCACTTGATCATGCAGTTGCAGATGTTGTTGCAGCACAGCAGAAAGTCCGGGAACGGGATCTCGAGTTCCTCACAGCGCTTCAGGTCTGTATAGGCGAAATTGATGCGGGAGTAGGAGCAGAGGTCATTGGAATACCCCATCCCCTCGGCATGTTCGCACATGCGCTGTCCGCCGCCCTTGGCGCCGACGGCAGCGCCCATGTTCTCGGGATAGACCACCGGGATGCCCATAGCCGTCGTGATCTCCTGCGGGAAATTGGAGGCGCACCATCCCACCTTTTCTCCGCGCCGTTTCGCGTCCCAGGCGTCCTGGGCAATTCGATCCTGCAGCTCACGCAGCACGATCTTCGCGGGCTTTTTTTCTTCGCTCTCAGTCAATTCGGATCCCTCCTCGTCTTGTTCCATCCGTAAACTGCTGCGCCGTAAGCCCCGGCCAGCTGCGACAGCGGCGAAACGGCGATGCAGACGCCAAGCTCTTTCTCCAGCGCGCGCACCACGCCGGCGTTGCGCGCCACGCCGCCGGTCATGCCGACGGGCTCCGTAATCCCCAGTCGCCGCATCAGTCCCGCGGCGCGCACGGCGACGGAGGCGTGGATTCCCGCGACGAGGTCGTGCAGGTCCACGTTCTTCGCCAGCTGCGAGATGACCTCGCTCTCCGCGAAGACCGTGCAGGTGGAGCTGATCGTCACGTTTCCCGTCGCCTTTTCGTCCATTTCCGCGAGTTCAGAAACGTCCAGCTCCAGGACGCGCGCCATGACCTCCAGGAAACGGCCGGTCCCGGCGGCGCATTTGTCGTTCATAAGAAAGCGCTCCAGCTTTCCTGCGGGGTTGACGTGCAGGACCTTGGCGTCCTGCCCGCCGATATCGACGACGGTGCGCACCCCCGGCATCAGCGCCGCGGCGCCGGCGGCGTGGCAGCTCAACTCGCTGACAACGAAATCCGCGCCGTCAAAGCTGTTGCGTCCGTAGCCGGTGGCGGTGACGGCGGCGAGCTGTCCGCGCTGCACGCCGGCCTCCTCCAGCGCCGCGGCGAGCGCCCGCCCCGGGCCGCTGGTTCCGGTCCCGGCGGGAATCAGCGAGGAAGCAAGCAGCTCCGTTCCGTCCCTCAGGATCACGCATTTCGACGTGGTGGAGCCCACGTCGATCCCCAGCGTCAGCGCCTCAGCCATTGTGTTTCCCCTTCAGGTCTTCCCATGTGGCATAGACCCCGGCGGCGTGCAGCTTCACCAGCTCCGCGTCGGAGCAGCCCAGCTCCCGCAGGATCTGTTCGCTCTGCTCGCCCAGCAGCGGCGCCCGGCGGTAATCCGGGAGCTCCGTTCCGACAAAGACCGGCTGGCGCACCAGCGAGCGCGTCGCCCCGTTCGGATAATCCATATCGTAAAAGACGTCGTTGGCGCGGGCCTGGGGGTCGGCCAGGACCTCCTCCCAGGACTGGGCGACCGCGTGGGGGATATCGTTTTCCGTGAGGATCGCGTCCCATTGCGCGGCGGTCTTCTGCCGGAAGGCCTCGGTGAGAATATCAATGAACTCTGCGTGAAGCTTGTTTTCCGTGATGCTCGCCATCGTATAGCGGGGATCCCCTACCAGATCGGCGCGGCCGATCAGCGGCATGAACTTCGGATAGAACATGTCGAAGGGCGGCATGGAGATCTGCAGAAAGCGCCCGTCGGCGGTCTCATAGGCGCAGTTGAAGGGGTTGTCCGCCGTCCGGCGGGAGATGGGATACCTCTGCCCCAGTTCTGTGTACTGCGCGGCCTGCACCATGATGGACTGCACCCAGATCGAGCTGTGCAGCAGATTGGTGCTGACGCGCTCGCCTGAGCCGGTGCGCTGCGCCTTCAGCAGCGCCGCCAGGACGCCGGCGGCGAGAAACAGCCCCGCCTGGTGGTCGCCCATGCCGGGGACCAGGTTGATCGGCCACTCGTCCTTTTGCCGCAGGGAATCCATAAAGCCTCCGCGGGCCCAATAGGCCGTGAAGTCATAGCCCGGCAGGTCCTTGTCCGGGCCTTTGTCGCCGTAGCCGGTCAGCGTGCCGTAGACCAGCGCGGGAAACTTTTCATGCAGCGCCTCGTAGGTCAGTCCCATGCGCTCGAGCGCCTGGGGGCGCCAGTTGGTCAGAAAGACGTCGGCGCGGGAGAGCAGGCGGAACAGGATCTCTTTTCCCTCCGCCGCCTTGAGATTGAGGACGACGCCGCGCTTGTTGGCGTTTTCCAGATCAAAGGTGGTGTTCTCGTACGGATCGTCGGGGCGTCCCTCGCTGGTGCCGTTCCAGCGCACCGCGTCGCCTCCGGCAGCCTCGATCTTTATGACGTCCGCGCCGTTGTCCGCGAAGAAGCGGGCGCAGGCGGGAACGGCGATGAACGTGCTCAGTTCGATGACGCGGATCCCCTCCAGCGGCTTGCTCATAAGCATCCTCCTCTGAAAAAGCTGTTGCAGTTCTCCATTTCGATTCCGGTAGTTCAATTATACCAACGATGTCCCGTTTTTGAAAGCATATATTTGCACTCGCAGCCGCAATGCCGGGCGACAAGCATCCTGACATATGCGAAGCGTGCGGCCGCTGCATCCACTGCGCCGGATCGGTCCCCCGGGGCAGCGGCAAATGGGGCAGATCAGAAATCGCATGGGTTTTCAAAAGTGAAACCCCATGCGATTTCGCCTGCTCCCGACGGCTTTTTTGCCTGACGCAGAAGCTTCCAGGCCGCCCTTTCGATACCGCGGGGCGGCAGCGCATCGGGATGCGTCAATCAATATATGTGATCTCGTTGCCTTTCTGCGGCATCAGACTGCGATTCGGCAGCCCGTTCGCAGGATAGCCGATGGCGACTGCCCCGTATACCCGCTCATCCTCTTTCATTCCCAATGCGGAAAGATACTCCACGAGGCGCGTTTCTTCGTTCAGCCAGCGGAGTTGATTGATCCAGCAGCTTCCGAGATCCAGCGCGTTTGCCGCAATCATCATGTTTTCTATCGCGCAGGCACAATCCGCCATATTGTTCCCGTAGTCCCTGCGGTTGGCAACGACAATCAGAAGCGGAGCGTTGTAGCAAAATACATATCCGCCTTTTTTGGATGCTGCAATCGAATGCTTCAGGCTGGCATAGGTGTCTTCGGTGATCTCCATTTCGGAAAACGCGGACGCCGTCAGCTCGATCAGCTTGTCAAGCACCTCCCGGCTTCTGATGACGAGAAAGTGATTCGTCTGATTGTTTCCTCCGCTCGGAGCCTGTCCTGCAGCCTCAAGAATCGCGTCCAGTTTCTCCTGCTCTACCGCATCCGGTTTAAAGTTTCGGGTGCTTCGTCTTGTGCAGATCGCTTCGATTGCGTTCACGGTCTCTGCCTCCTCCTTCTTCTGCAAGGGATGTTTCACGTCAAAATCAATAATACATATCGAATCCGCTTTCCAGGCGCTCCGCATACGTCCGCCCGGCCGAACGCAGAGCAGGCAGCATGTAATCCCGGTTATACCGTTCAATCGGAATACGGTCATAAACGCGCATGCCCATATGCGTCAGGCCGCGTTCAAATTGCTGAAGACAGTCTATGACGCCCCGGCCGGTGCCGCCGGCACAGGCGATCAGTACGCATCGCTTTTCGGCAAGAAGGCGGTTTTTCATTCCCACGCACCTGCGGAGCCGATCAAAGAATGCTTTGAAGCATTCGGTCATTTCCCACCAGTAAACCGCGCTGATCCAGACAATGCCGTCAGCTTCAACCAGTGTGCGGCAGATTCCGGCAAAATCGTCCCGGATCACGCACATGCCCTCTCTGAGGCACATTCCCCAGCCGTCCCCGCACGCTCTGCAGTGCTCGATTTTCTTGCTGTTCAGATGGATCTCTTCAACCTGAACGCCTGCATCCGTCAGTCCGGAAATCAGCGCATTCTTTGCCGACGCCGTCAAGCCGTCTTGATTGGGGCTGGACCATATAACCGCGACTTTCTTCATACAATCTTCTCCTCTCCGCTGTGGCCCGGATTCAAGCTCCGCTTCCGGACTGCATGGACGATTGACAGGTACAGATAACCGATCAGAATCAGAAAAACCAGCAGCGCCATGATCCACCACACGCAGCCCATATAGGGCAGTTCTCTGGAAAAGCCGATCGCGCCGGCAGGGCTGCCCCAGTTCAGAAAGAAATACGGATAATTGATGCCTCTTGCAAACTGCCATCCACGGACGTACCCGACGCCGGCATAAATCGCATACGCCAGCGGCGGCAGCGTCACAAAGAAGATGCTCCGTTTTCTGACGCTGCCGAAAACGCCCGTCGCAAAATAATCCGCAATGGAAAAAACAGGGGCGGCCACGTGCGTCAGGATGTTCTGAAGGTTCCACGCATGCCGCCCCATCGTCGGCGCCAGAACAAAGCAGAACACAACGCCCGTCAGCGTGATTGCCACCGTCCCGACCAGCTTGACCACATACCAGGGCGTGCCGATCTGCCGCTTTCGCAGCAAAAGGAAGGCGCCGACGGCGCAGATCGCGGCGATCGCAATGTTGGACTGGATCGTAAAATACATGAAGACCGTCCTGCCTCCCATGAAGGCGCGGCTGCCGGCGGCGGCGCTGATCGCCGTTCCGGCGACGGCGGAGACGATCACGGCAGATTTCAGGATCAAGGATACGATCCTGCGTTTCGCCGATATGTTCATATTGTTACAGCTTCCCCTTTTCAATCTGAATTCTGCGCGTCCGTTCCGTCTCCCGTCTCTGTCTGCCACCGGATCAGCTCCAGCAAAATCGGCCGGAGTCTGTTCGCCTTTTCCGACAGCGCGTACTCCACCCTGACCGGCACCTCCAGGAATTCCCTCCGCGCGATCAGCTGATCCCGCTCCAGCTCCTTCAGCGTCTGGGAGAGCATGGTGTTGGATATGCCCCGGATATTGTGCAGCAGTTCATTGTACCGGCTGGTGCCGTTGGCCGTCAGGGAGCACAGAATCGGGAGCTTCCATTTTCCGCCGATGCTGTCCATCGCCGCCTGCAACACGCATTGCTGCGCACACGGACAGTCATGCCGTTGAGACATATGCGCTCCTCCTGCTCAGATAATCCTTACTTGCTACATATTACTTAGGCTATTGACATCGGACTTTCTGTCCGATACATTTATAGCAGATAAGAATTCCGTTGTAAAGTCTGATTTATTATCAGAGACGAGGCAGGAGGACGTTTCCGATGGAAAAGAAGACAAGGGATGAATTGATCGAAGCTTTTCACCTCATGTGGGACCGTTATCCGGAGCAGGTTCGGCTGATCGACAGGAGCTTCATGGTCATTGCCGGCAATCCCGCCTATACCGAAGCCGGAGGGCAGACCGGCGTGCACTGCAATGTGGGCGACCCGGCGTTTCACCGGGGCTGCAAGGCCATCGCCGCGCTGAACGCGAAGGAGACCATGATAAAAAAGACGGAGGTGGGAGGGCTCCTGTGGGAGTCCTACTGGATACCGGTCGCCGGAGAGGATGACTATTATATTCATTTTACCAACGGGCTGAATGAGACGATCAGACAGTACCGGGAAAGCCGGAACTGAAACGCCCCCCGGCGCCCTGTTTTTTGTACAAAGCACAATTGACGGAATTTCGCTCATTCACTGTTTCATCTGAAAGGAGAGAAAGGAATCTATGATCAAGGTTGTTGCGCGGACGCTGGTTCGCGAGGAATGCATCGATCCGTATCACGCCCTGGCGAAGGAGCTGGTGGCAAGCACGCAAAAGGAGAGCGGAAACATCTCCTATACCCTGAACCAGAGTTTTGAGGACAAGCGGCTCCACGCCATGATCGAGGTGTGGGAGAGCAAGGAAGCGCTGGACGCGCACCTTGCCTCGGAGCATTTCAAGCGGATCGTGCCGCAGATGGCGCAGTACGCGGAAGAGAAATACCCGCTGGAGCTGTATTCCGAGGTATAAAATGCAATACAGAAGCGACAAATCCGGCGAGGCGCTGTCCGTCCTGGGCTTTGGCTGCATGCGTTTTACCAAAAAGGGCGGCAGCATCGATCTGGACAAGGCAGAGCGGGAGATCATGGCGGCTTACGGGGCCGGCGTCAACTATTACGACACTGCCTATGTCTATCCGGGAAGCGAAGCGGCCATCGGGGAGATCTTTGAGCGGAATCATATCCGGGAGAAGATCAAAATCGCGACAAAGCTGCCGCAGTATCTGATCGGCAGCCGGGATGCCGTCGACAGATACTTCCGGGAGGAGCTCGCGCGGCTGCGGACAAGTTATGTGGACTACTATCTGATGCACCATGTGACCGACGTCGCCATGTGGGAAAAGCTGAAAAAGGTAGGTATTCTGGACTGGATTTCCGAGAAAAAGCAAAGCGGCGCCATCCGGAACATCGGGTTTTCCTATCACGGCAACACGGAGAATCTTCTGACAATTCTGAACGATTACGACTGGGACATCTGCCAGATCCAGTACAACTATTTTGACGAGTTTTCCCAGGCGGGCGTAGAGGGACTCCGGGCCGCAGCGGCGAAGGGTATCCCCGTCGTCATCATGGAACCGCTCCGCGGGGGAAAGCTGGTGAATCTGCCTCCGGCCGCAATGAAGCTCCTGCAGGACAGCGGCAGGGGCTGGTCGAGCGCTGAATGGGGCTTTCGCTGGCTTTATAATCAGCCGGAGGTCACGGTCGTGCTCTCCGGGATGAATTCCGTTGAGATGGTGTGTGAGAATTGCGCCGTCGCGGATGCGGCGATGGCAGCGGAGCTCACCGAGAAAGATTTTCAGACGCTGGCTGCGGTGTCAGCCAGCATTCGGGAGAAGGAAAAGGTGGGCTGTACCGGCTGCCGCTATTGCATGCCTTGCCCCAGGGGCGTTGATATCCCCGGCGCGTTCCGCTGTTACAACGCGATGTTTATCGAGTCGAAGCGCCAGGGGAGGTTTCAATACGCGCAGACCGTCGGGCTGACGAAAGAGCCCGCATTTGCCACCCGGTGCATCGGCTGCGGCAAGTGCGAGCAGCACTGTCCGCAGGGCCTTCCGATCCGGGAGAAGCTGAAGGAAGCGGACAGAGCGCTGCGCCCGCTGCCCTATAAGCTCGGGATCAATGCGGTCAGAAAGTTTATGTTCCGGTAACGGCGGAAGCGGGGAAGCGGGTCAAAGCGCTGTTGAAATATCAGCAGGCCGTCTGCCCCGACTTCCGTTCCGCTCCAAAAGATATGAGCAGACAGAGGAGAAAGACATATGGCATATGATGTGATCGTCATCGGAGGCGGTCCGGCGGGCCTGTCGGCGGCGGTGAATGTGCGCGCCAGAGGGCGGAGCGTTCTTGTTGTCACCAATCCGCCGGAGGAAAACCCGCTGTGGAAGGCGGAGCGTGTGGACAATTATCTGGGCCTGCCCGGCATGAGCGGCGCAGAACTGCTCGGGCGCTTTCGTTCCCATGCGGAACAGGCCGGGGCAGAATTCCGCGAAGGGCGCGTGCTCAATGCCCTGGCCATGGGGACCGACTGGTTCGTCAGTATCGGCAGCGACGTGGAGAGCGCGAAAGCGATCGTACTGGCCGGCGGCGTGGCCCGGGCGAAAAAATTCCCCGGCGAGGCGGAGTATCTGGGCAGGGGCGTCAGTTACTGCGCCACCTGCGACGGGATGCTGTTCCGGAACAGGCCTGTGGCCGTGGTTGGCTACAGCGAAAGCGCGAAGAAGGAAGCGGAATTCCTGACCTCGATCGGCTGCACCGTCACGTATTTTGACCGGCCGAAGAAGTGCGAGATCGCCGGCGGCGAGAAGGCCGAGCGCGTGACCTGCGACGGTGAGACGGCGAAGGTCGACTGCGTCTTCCTGCTGCGTCCGACGCTCGCTCCCACGGATGTATTCCCCGAAATTGCAGTGGACAACGGCTATGTGCAGGTGGACCGGACCATGGCGACGAACCTTCCCGGCGTGTTCGCGGCCGGCGACTGCACCGGAGGTCCGCTCCAGGTTTCGAGGGCAGCCGGCGAAGGTCTGATCGCCGGGCAAAGCGCAGCGAAATATGCGGCGGATCGGGTATGATCCGTATCGCGGCGCATCCCGCGCAAAAGCGCAGATCTTGGAGGGATTTATGAAATGAACGCTTTGGAGCTGATCAAAAGCAGGCGAAGCGTGCGCTCCTTTGACGGGAACGCACTGCGCCCGGAGGATGCACAGAACCTCCTGAGTTTCGCGGAAAAGGTTGAAAACCCATACGATCTCCCGATCATATGGAAGCTGCTCGACGCAAAAAAGCATGGACTGAAGAGTCCTGTAATCGTCGGGACGGACACCTATATCGCGGGGAAAATGCGGCGCACGGCGCATGCGGAGGAAGCCTTCGGCTACGCATTTGAAAAGGTCGTTCTGTTCGCCCAGTCCCTCGGCGTTGGGACGACATGGATCGCCGGGACCATGAACCGGGACGCTTTTGAGCGGGCAATGGCCGTTTCGGACGACGAGGTCATGCCGTGCGTCAGTCCGCTTGGCTACCCGGCGGAGAAAATGTCCCTGCGGGAGACAATGATGCGAAAAGGGATCGGCGCAGACAGCCGGCTGGCTTTCGGCGAGCTGTTCTTTGACGGCTCGTTCGACCATCCTCTGACGGAAAGCGGGGCGGGAAAGCTCGCCGATGCGCTCGCGGCCGTACGGCTTGCCCCCTCTGCGGTAAACAAGCAGCCGTGGCGCGTGCTTGTATGCGATGACAAGGCGCATTTTTATGAAAAGCAAAGCAAAGGCTATGTTGCCGACAACGGCTGGGATCTGCAGAAGGTCGATGTGGGTATCGCGCTCAGTCATTTTGAGCTGGCCGCCGCGGAATGCGGGCTTGCCCTCTCGTTCGTCATCAGCGATCCCGCGATCCCGATGCAGGAGGGCATGCAGTACATCGCTTCCTGGGTTTTGAAATAGGGCCCAGGCTGTACCGTACCGGGTTTCAGCCCATTGCGCAGCCCGACATCCGGACCGGCAGAAGGAAGCCGGTTTCGGGCAGGGGCTTACCCTCTCCGCTGACAAGAAGGGTTCCGGCCGCCGGGGCGGGGAGCGCAGGGGGCAGCCGACGGATCTGAATACCCAGATCATCAAGCACCGATGGACGCAGTTCAGCGCGCCCATCGGTGCTTGATTGTTTCTCACGGGTATGTCCGGATGCTGTTTCTGCTTCTCACGCGCTGAGAGCTTCTTTCTTCATTCCGCATGTGGCTTCCAAAATCTCTGTGATATCCGAAACCGGAATGATTTCGATCTTATCCTTGACCTCCTGCGCCACGTCTTTCAGATCATAGAGGTTGTCCCTGGGGATGAAAACGCGCGTGATCCCGGCGCGCTGGGCAGCCATCAGCTTTTCGGGCAGACCGCCGATGGGCGTCACGGCGCCGCGCAGCGCGACCTCGCCGGTCATGGCGATGTGGGGGTCCACCACGCACCCGGTCAGCAGGGAGGAGATCGCCGTCGTCAGCGTCACGCCCGCCGAGGGTCCATCCTTCGGCACCGCGCCCGCCGGAACGTGGATGTGCAGGTCATGTTCCTTCAGCTGCTCTGCCTCTGCCGGGAACATGGATTTTACAAGGCTCAGCGCAATGCGCGCGGATTCCTTCATCACGTCGCCGAGCTGTCCGGTGATGATGAGCTCGCCCTTGCCGGGCGTCAGCATGGTTTCGATGTAGAGGATATCGCCGCCCACCGGCGTCCATGCCAGTCCCGTAACCACGCCGGCCTTCGGCTGCGGGAGGATGCTGTCATGCCGGATCGGCCGGGTATCCAGCTCCTCCCGCACCACCTCCGGTGTCACCGCCACCACCGCGTCCGGCTCCGTGGCCACGCGCACGGCGAGGCTGCGGCAGAGCGTATCGATGCGTTTTCGCAGGCCGCGAACACCCGCCTCCATCGTATAATCGGAGATCAGCGTTTCCAGCGCCGCGTCGCTGACGCTCATCTGCCCCTTCGAAATCCCCATGGCCTCCATGGATTTCGGCACGAGATGTTCCCTCGCGATCTGCAGCTTCTCCAGCGGCGTATAGCCCTGGAACTGAATGACCTCCATGCGGTCCAGCAGCGGCTGCGGAATGGTGTCCAGCGTGTTGGCGGTGCAGATAAACAGCACGTCGGAGAGATCATAGGGCACGTTCATGTAATGGTCGGTAAAGCTGTTGTTCTGCTCCGGATCCAGCACCTCCAGCAGCGCGCTGGCGGGGCTGCCGTTGAAGGAGGCGGAGAGCTTGTCCACCTCGTCCAGGACCATCACCGGGTTGGATACGCCGCTCTTGTGGATACCGTCCATGATCCGCCCCGGCATGGAACCGATATAGGTGCGCCGGTGTCCGCGGATATCGCTCTCATCATGGACGCCGCCGAGGCTCACCCGGACATATTCGCGCCCCAGCGCCCGGGCAATGCTCTTGCCGATGCTGGTTTTCCCGGTGCCGGGCGCGCCGACGAAGAGGAGGATCGAGCCGGACTGCTGCTGCTTCAGATTCATCACCGCGATCTGCTGAATGATGCGGTCCTTAACCTTCTTCAGGCCGTAATGATCCTCGTCCAGAATCCGGCGCGCCTCCTGCAGGTCGATGCGCTCCGCATCCGCCTTCTTCCAGGACAGCGTGGTGAGAAAGTCCAGATAATCATAGAGCATGCCGGATTCCACGCTCTCCTTGCCCTCCTGCCGGAGCCGGTTCAGCACCTTTTCCGCTTCCCTCCGGGCAGTCTCGTTCATGCCGGAATCGGCGATGCGCTGCGCGAACTTCTGCACGTCCGTCACGTTCTCCGGGTGCATCTCGTCCAGCTCCTTCTGCAGGTGCTCCATCTGCCGCTTGATGGCGGCCTCTTTGATTCGCTGCTGGTATTCCTGCTGCTGCGAGGAATTGGCCTCGTTGGTGATCCGGCCCACCTCCATGAACTCATAAAGCGCCTTCTCGATCATCTCTGCGCGCCTGGCCCTGCTGTCCTCCGCAAGGATGGCATAGCGGGCTTCGTTGGAGATGTCCAGCATGGGGGACATGACGCAGCCCGCCATGCCGATGGTGTCGATCTGGTCGATGAAGTAGGTCGCAGTGTCCGCCCACTGGAAGCCTGAGGAGAACTTCCGCATCTCTTCCAGCAGCCCCTGCAGCTTCTCCCGCTCCACGGCGGCGTCAAGGTCCTCCGCATCCCTCCGGCGGGAAATGGAAAGCTGGATGGTGTGATCCGGATTGACATGAACGTCCTCGATGTTCACGCGGTACTGTGTGCGGACTGTCGCGTAGCCCTGATGGTGAAGCTCCTTGACTGTTCCGGCAACGCCGACGGGATAAAAGCTGTCTTCCTTCAGCTCCGTAAAGCTTCCGTTTTCCTTTGCGACGATCAGCACGACCTTTTCATTCTCCGCCACGCCTTTTCCGCCCGAGCTGCGGCGCAGCTGTTCGGTTTGGAAATATATCGTCGCGTCCGGCGTTAAAATCATGTTGTAGACTGGTACGACTATCATTGTTTCTTCCTCCGTTTTCATATAAGTGAATGTTCGTTTATTTTGATTTCTTATGAATCCCCGCCCCGAAAGGCGGGGGATGGTTCAGGAAGGCTGAAACCCGCGTCTTATGTCAGCAGCAGCATCTGCAGCATTTGGATCAGTTCATCAAGCTGTCTCTGATCGGCGGCCAGATGACGGTTCATCGCAAGAAAGCGCACCGGCGCGAACAGGATCGCGCCCATGTTCCAGTCACTGCAGCAGCGCATCTCTCCCCGCCGCTGATATGCGTGGATCACGTCCAGGATGTCGCAGCTGCATTCCTGATCGCAGACCTGCGCGGACAGCGTGGGACACCGCGAGCACTGCTCTACAAAGCTGAACACATCCTCATGCTCCGTGCTGAAGGTATAGCAGCCCCGGACGATCGCCTCGATCAGCTCCCGCCCATCCATCTCCGGCCGGACCAATTGCAGCAGATATTGGTAGGGTTTCCGCGCATACTCCCGAAAGGCGTCGGCAAGCATCTCTTCCTTGCTGTCATAGTAAACATAAATGGTCGCAGGAGACACGCCTGCCTCCTTCGCAATTTTGGAAATTGAGGTTCCGTCTATGCCCTCGCGCAGGATTAAGCGCACCATCGCGTTCTTGATGCGGCGTTGTTTCTCTTCGTCCCTGATGCGCATGCAGGCGCCCCCTTCCCCGGATCTGCATATTATAATAAACGATCATTCAGTTATTGTCAAGTGGTAAGGATGGCAGTCCCGATCACCGAACGTGCGGCGGTTTCATACCTTCGGCGATTTCACCGAATGGCAGGGCAAACGTCCTTTCGCAGCATCTGACCAAGGCATCTCCTGCTTCAAAGCAGGCGATGTCTTGTTCTATAAAACTGTCTGCCGACCGTGCAGGACATGCCCGTTGTACAGTTCTGCAACGATTCCTTCCCGCAAAAACTTCCAAAGCGCCCTTTGCATAAATTGGGATGCGTTCCAAAGAATAAAGACATTCCAATTCGTTCGACAAAGGAGTTTTTTACCGATATGAAAGCAACCGGTATCGTGCGCCGCATCGACGACCTCGGCCGCGTGGTCATCCCGAAGGAGATCCGCCGCGTACTCCGAATCCGCGAGGGCGACCCGTCGCTGATGACATTGGCAAACTGGCAGAGATTCTGCTTCGGCATGTTTGATTTAGCCAAACGGCAGGGGTGGAAGTAGTACATAGTGACGAAAAGGGATGCGTCGACCATGCATATCCGGGAGGGAGGATTTGCCATGAAACAGATAACATCATACGGATTTGATATCGACACCACATGCGTGGAGTTGAGATTTTCGGACGGCAGTACGATCGCTATTGATACCATAGCCGTGGAAAACGAGTTTGCCGAGACGTGGCTCGACCGCCGTGAACTGGACTACCTGATCTACAATGACCCGCTGGCCTATGCCGATCTGGTGCTGAATGGCGATGTGAAGAAGTATCTCGATACGGTGAGACAAGGGCAGACAAGCGATCAATAACAATCTGACTATCAACAGACGAACGGCGGCAGGGACTGCTCCCCGCCGCCGTTTTCGGCTATTGTTCGTTTGTCATCTTGATGCCCTTAATCATTCTCAATAAAGGCTGGTTTGAGCTTATTGAGGGTGCGCTAGGGCACCTCATGCAACTGCTCATTGTATGTATCGGGTCCAAAGAAATCTACGGCTCATTTCAATTTCTTTAGGGGAGCACACAGCACCTCGTAAGCATACCTATAAACAGTGTTCGCGGATTCATCGGGCAAGAAATCGCCATGGGCTAAGCAACAACGAAGCATATATAGAATTATTACGATTGATTGGCTGATTTCTCCAACATCGAGAACAAATCTATAGGGGCCAATCGGTAAAAACGATCCTTCACGATCAGTGTTGGTAAGCACGCTTTTGGTTTTGTAGGGCATCAGTTTTGAATAGCATTCTCTACATTTTCGCTTGCGCTCTTCTGTGAGGTGAAGGAAAATCGATTGCTGCACAAGATCATCAAGGCTGTATTCCTCTTGCTCAAACCTGAGCAGCTCAGCTCCATTTCCGATTGCAGTAACAACCGTCGTGATCTTTCCGTGAACACGAGCACATTCATATTTTATATTACGGAATACAAAGCTTTCTTTTGCGTTGCTGTTTTTTACTGCGACATCTGAAAACGAAACCGTTTGCCGCACCCCAATATATTCCTGCGTAGTAATTGCAGCACTTAGTAACGCAGTATGAAGAGACGCAACATTTTCCCGATATGTATTACCCTCTGCAGAATCTGTCATCAGCAAGTTCTCTATATATGTTCTAAAGCGATTAGTCGTTCCTCCGATATATTCAATGTGCTCCTTATCGTTTTTGCCTGGAATTTCTCCGCTGTTATTATACCAAGCATTGAACGCAATCCACGCTTTCATGAACGCAGAAAAGTAATCGACTTTTATATCTATTGCATCGATCCAATCTTTATATCCTGGCATCCTGCTTCACCTCACCTTGCATAGATCACTTCTGCGTCAATAATGCGGAGTGCTTCTTGTTCAAGTTGATAAGCTTCATAACGCTTCTGGTTGGCTTCGAGTGCTAGATCGTTGATTTGCTTTTGCACATCATGATTCTTCAAAAGTGGAATAGGAATTGCCCGAACATGATTATCATCGATTTCATCTACCACAGAGCCGTAGGTAAAACGAGTAATGAGCTGGAACCCATAATCAGAAGCCAAGAAGATGTTAAGATAACCGGCAATGTCCTTTGTTGCAGGTACGACGCGAATAATATGGTCAGATGGAATCCAATGTTCCCAATGCTTCGGGACAAGCGCAACCTTACCAATGGTCCCGCTGCGTGTTATCAGTGTAGTGTTTTCAAGCACCTCAAGCTTATCAAGAATTTTATCATGTTTAGTGCTGGAAAGGTATTTTTTCCCAGATGGATCAAGCTCATGTAACTGTTTGCCGCCAATAAGAACCCTACCATATCCTTCGTCAACATATATTCGTTTGAATCTTAACGGCAGGATTACACTTTTACTGATGCGAGCATCTCCAACTGTTGTAACTTCCTCAGCGCTTATTTTTAGATGCTCAGTTATAGCGTCCACAATCGGCACATGATATGAAGCATCAAGGCGACCGGACATATCGCTCAGTTTAACGCTGAAAGTATCAACCGGAGCCTTCTTTTTATACAACTCCACATCGAAGTCATTTATATCCGGGAGCTGGAGTTCTGCTTTCAGTAATGCCGTTGCTTTATCAATTAGATCGTTTGATTCGTCACGTAATTCATAGGAGCGGACAATCAAATCATTGATTTTCTGCTTAAGTTCCGCCGGAGCATCTGGAATGGGCACGGTCGCAAGGTGCTCTGGCTCAATGTGAGTGATGACAGCTCCATAACTGTTAGTCAATAGAATTCTATTTCCAACTTTACTCTTGAGATAGGCATAAATGTAGCCGGCATCATCAGCATTATTACAGTTTATTCGCAACAGATCATGACTGAATATTTTCTCGTCAAGTGTTTTTGACACATAGGAAACCTTTCCTATAGTGCCGGAACAGGTCATAAGCACTTGACCTTTATGAACTCTTAACGCTTCAATATCTGTTTTTGTCCGTTTGGAAATATAACCATCTGGCGTAGGCTTGATATCAACTACTGTAGAGGGCTGGTATATTGGCATATCGGATTTTTCAACCCAAACACGCTTAAAACGCCCGCATACATATGAGGAAGTTAGTCCTTCCGGACCACCCACCATAGTAATCGGATATTTCCCATGGGATATAAGGCTTCGTGCCTGTTTTGCTTCAACATCAAAAACGCTGGCTTCCAATCGTTTCCCGCGAGAAATGACATCAGAAAGGGAAACCGAACACCATTTCAAAGGGGTTTCATTTATAACAACTTTTGGTCCTGGAATAGCATCTGTTTTATAGGCGAGATTTGAGTTTACCATCCTAATCCCTCCTCTTTCTTCCATTCTGCAAAAATGCCTGGAACATCAGGCGTTTGGTCATCCTCGACCTTTACCCTCTGTTCGTGCGCAACGGTACGCTGGCCTTCACCTGTTTCACCAAGAACAAGCACGCTGTTCGTGTCCGGTACAAGGATTTCGTTGCCCTCTTTATCTCGTTTGAACAGAGGATTGCCACGCTTATCATGACCAACTTTTTCAACCATCGCCATGAAGATATTATAGTCTGCCATGGTTCCACTCTTTTCTTCAGCGTCCTTCTGCTCCTTTGTTTTCTTTTGCAGAATTAAGACCGAAGTTTGCGTTCCGTTGCGCGGCTGGAAGGTATCTGCGTGGAGATCGATACTTGCAACGATTCTGTGGTTATGAATCAACCATTCACGAATGTAGCTAAGTCCGGGAGAACCGAGAATAGAGTCCGGAAGTACAATACCCATACGTCCACCCGGAGCAAGAAGCTGTGTGCAACGTTCAATGAACAAGATTTCCGGCGGCACAGAGGATTGCAGCCTGTCTGTCATTTTCAAGGTACCGGTTTTCTTGTCACTTTCCCAGATGTGTGCCAGATCGAATTGCTCAAGAACATTCTTGTCTTTTATCGGTATTTTGCTGCCAAAAGGCGGGTTTGCTCGTGCTATGCAAGGACTAAAAAAATATGCGCCCCTTGGAGAGCATTGAGCAGCCCTGTTCAGTTGTCTGCTCTCCGTGGAATACATATCTCTTCACCTCGATATTCAAAATGCAG